>WNGB01027594.1_pt1 | contig 10435 bp, 10 predicted proteins | sample 5400681 | NCBI WGS metagenome assembly WNGB01 (sample SAMN13153367, study PRJNA577476) | soil metagenome | isolation source: 115 cm soil or saprolite under grassland replicate 2 | place: USA:California | collected 2016-06-15 | reverse complement strand
TAAATCTTCAATCTGAATTCGCCATTTGTGATCGAAGGGCCTTCGGGGGCGCGGCGGGAGAAGTTGGTGGCCTCGGCGCAGATCATCGGCACGCCTCCACGCGCCATCGGCAATCCGTAATGCTGATTTGAGAAGATCGGTTTCATGCGCGGATTGTGCGGGGCGGCGACGCCGTAGCGCAGAGAGATGACTGGCAGCTCGATCGGCTGCGACGGGTTGATGAATTCGACGCCGTCGTCGTAGATGTTGATCCGCGCCACTCGGACGCGCTCGCTCCAGTCGCGGTGGACGAGCGAGTTGGTCAGGGCTTCGATGATCGCCCCGCGGTGGTAAGCGGCGCGGCTTTGCAGGAAGGAGTCTTCTCCGGTCTTCTGCTCCCTGGCTTTGCGCGACGGGCGGGCGTCCCACAGGTCGACGTAGCGATTGATAAAGCCCAAGGCGCCGTCGAAGAGGCAAAAGAGATTGCCTTGCAGAATTGATTGCTCGATGACCGGCGAGTTTTGGTCGTCGCCGCTGTACCGCGTGACCCGCAGATTGGCTTGCGGCGCCAGGTCGGCCAGGCGGTCGTTCAACCCGAATAACAACAGGCCTCCCGCCGTAAGAAACAACTCGTCTTCGACCTTCACGACCAACCCCATGTCGCGCAACGCGGAATCAGTCGGAAATCCTTTTGTCGATTCGCCCCAGTAGCCGGGGTTGACGCCGCGGACGTAGCTCCAGAAGAGCGATTCGTCGATGTCGCTCTCGATCTCGGCGTCGAAGACCGGGACCTGCTCGAAGCCCGTCAGTCGCGAGTCGCGCATAAGCAGCGAAAGCTCTTCGCGCGTGGCCTCGCGCTTCGTCGAGCCTTCCCGGATGTAAAATCGGTCGTCGAGCGTGCGGTGCGGTCGGTCGTCGGTGTCCACTTCCAGAATGACCAGGCGGCGTCCGCTGTCGAAGGCGACCTTGTTGATGTATGGGAAGACGGGCGGTTGAATGTAATTGGAGCAGATGTCGCGCAACTGCGTCTCAACGGCTTCCGGGTCTTCCACGCCCTCGACGCGCAACTGGTCGTTGACTCCGAAAACCATCGCGCCGCCCGCGGTGTTGGCCAGCGCGATGATCTCGGCGGTCAATTTTTCGACGTTGCTGAAGCGGACTTTGAGCTCCAGGTAGGTGTCTTCGCCGCCGCGCACCATTCGCATCAACTCAGCGCGTGAAGTCGCGGGAGCAGGCAGGTCGACCTGGTAAGCGTAATATGACCTTTCTGAGCCCGGCGCCTGGCGAGGGCGCCGATAGGCGTTGTTCCGTTTGCGTGCCATTGCTTTGGCGGCGAAAGTTCGCGCGCAGGGACGATGAATGTCAGTGAGCTGGCCGTAGCCAGGTAACTTCGCATGAGACGACGTCAGGCGGATTTGGGCTTGTCCTTGCCGCTTGACTTCTCATCCTCAACTTCGGTTTCGGTCATTCCCTGTTTGAAATTGCGGATGCTCTCGCCCATGCCTTTGGCAAGCTGGGGCAGGCGATTTGCGCCAAAGAGTATGAGGACAATAACGAGGATGACGATCAATTCCCAGCCACCCGGCGCCCCCCAAAATAAAAGCAGGTTGTTCATGGAGATCTCCTTGAAGACTTATCGATGCCTTATTATGGATGTTGAGTTCGAGGGCCATTGTAGCTTCGCGCTTGTGGGAGTGTCAATCTGGCGCTTCCTTGAAGTCGCGCAGGTTCCGATGCTATATTGCGCGCCGGTTCAAATCGTCAGTATTTATCAATGGTTCGACGCGCAAGCGGCGGCTTGCGCTCGCATTTCCGGGGTGGTTATGGCGCCCCGGAATCATCTTAATTGGAGGGTAGAGTCATGGCAGAAAATCAAGGTGGCGGCGGCGCGGATAAACTGGTCTACTTCCTGGTCGGCGCAGGCATAGGCGCGATCACCGCGTTGCTCTTCGCCCCAAAAACGGGCAGCGAGCTTCGTTCTGACATCGCCGACGCGACGCGTAAGGGGCTGGATAAAGCCCGGGACACCGGGCGCGAAATCGGCGAACGCGCCAGCGAGGTTTACCAGACCGGCGTCGAACGCGCGTCCGATCTGACCTCGCGCGGAAAAGAGGCGGTCAGCGATTTGACCGACCGCGGCAAGGATTTGATCAGTCGTCAAAAGGGCCAATTCTCCGCAGCCATCGAAGCCGGCAAGCAAGGCTACCGCGAAGCCAAAAAGGCCGATCAGGGCAAGGCCAGCGCGGCGGTCGAGGAGAGTTAACTTTAAAGTGGGCAGTGGATAGTGGATAGTGGGTAGCGATAACTGCCCACTGCCCACTATCCACTACTCACTATGGAGAGTGAGTAGTGAATAGCGCTATACTTTATATCATCGGCGGCGCGGTCGCGTTGTTGATAGTCGTCCAGGCTGTGGTTTTCTTCGGATTTCTCCTTCTGGCCAGACGGGTGGTCGCGGTCATCGAGCGGACGGGCGAGCTTCAGACCCGCGCCGAATACCTTCTCAACAACACCGAGCCCGTCTTGAAGATGGCGCATGGCGTGATGGCCGAGTTGAAAGAGGCCGGGGGCTATTTCTCGCAGGGGGCGCAGCATCTTTCGGCCATCGCCGAGATGGCCAAGGATGAGGTCGCCGAAGTCAAACATCTGCTCGGGGACACGACAGCCATCGCCCGCCGCGAAGTCGAACGCGCCCGCGAAAAAATGGACAAAGTGCAGGACACGCTCGCATCCGCGACCGATCAGTTCGCGCGCGCCACGGCCATGGTGCAACACAGCGTGCTCGAACCGGCGCGAGAATTTTCGTACGTAATGTTCGGATTGCGGCGCGCAATCGAAGTCCTGTTCACCGGCAGGCGTCTGCCGGTCAACCGCGCCTATCAGGACGAAGAGTTGTTCATCTGATCTGATTGTCCAGTCTTTGACAAAACGGCTTGCGCAACAATCACTGCGCGAGCTGTTTGTCATTTAGCGACCTGCTTCTTGCTCTCTGCCTCTTTGCCCTACATTTTCCCGGGAGCCTTCACATCAGTTTCAAAGCCCTGAAGCAATGAAAATCGCCCCTGGGTACGCGTCGCTTCCAGCGCGCAGTTTCGGCGAGAGACGCATTGATCGGAAGCAGACGCTCCCGATGTCGCCGCGCTTGCGTTGAATAATTTTCGCTTGCAATCGCGCTCATCCGGCCCACGGCGCGCTGCTGGCCTCCGATGGGTTTTCCATCCACGACTGCGCGCTGGAAGCGACGCGTACCCAGGGATTTTCCTAGGAGCCTTACATGCGCCGATCTCGCACTGCAATAATTTTGCACTGTTGTTTTTTCTCGTTGATCGTTTGGTCACGCCATTCCGTCTTTGCCCAAGAGACGTCTCAGGCGCCCGAAAAGGAGCGGGGGATTGAGCTTTATCGTAAAGGCAATTTCAGTGAGGCGGTGGAAGCTCTGAAAAAGGCCGTTAAGAAGCAACAGAAGGATTCTGACGCCTGGTACTATCTCGGCTTATCATTGCATCGCGTCGGCGAAATCAAGGACGCCCGCAAAGCCTTTGAGAAGACAATGTCATTGAAACCCGATTTCGCCCCGAGTTACACGGCGATGGCGTATATGCAGTTACTTAGCAATGACAACAAAGGCGCTGTGAAGAACGCCGAAAAGGCGGTGGAGCTCGATCCGAAGAATTTTGAATCGCTCTATATCGCCGGCTGGGCTCGTTTGAGGCAGAAACAGGAGGCGGAAGCCTTGGCCAATGCCGAAGAGGCTTTGAAGATCAAACCCGACTACTCTCAGGCGTTAATAAGGAACTGTGATTCTTTTGGTCGTCTTTGCCGATGAAGGGTTTCTCAAACACATTTTGGTCCTTCAGGGGTTGAGCCACGGTTTGACGGGACAGGCGATTGCGGCCGCGCGCAAGATCAGATTTACTCCCGCAATGAGGGACGGCAAACCGATATCTGTAATTGGCAGCCTCGAATACTATTTCAACCTGTATTGAAAGGCGCCGCCGCTTTTTTATAGCCAGCCTTTACGGTATCATCGGGCTTTATTTCAACGGCCCCTGAAGACCGCACGACACGCCAACAGGGCTGCATGAAGAATTATGGAAACAGAAGCGAAAGTAGACCTCAAAACCACAATCACTCTTCCCGATACGACTTTTCCTCTCAGAGGCAATCTGGCGCAGCGCGAACCCGCGCGATTGAAGAAGTGGGAAGAGATGGACGTTTATGAGCGGCTGCGCGAAGCCCGCGCGGGCCGCCCGCTTTACGTGCTGCACGACGGCCCGCCGTACGCCAACGGGCTCGTTCACCTGGGAACAGCGCTCAACAAAATTCTCAAAGATTTCTGCATCAAGTCGCGATCGATGATGGGTCATTGGACTCCATATATTCCCGGCTGGGATTGTCACGGACTGCCGATAGAGATTCAGGTCGATAAGGCCCTGGGCGCGAAGAAGGGGCAGATGAGCAAACTCGAAATCCGCCGCGCCGCGCGCAAACACGCCGAAAAATTCCTGGCGCTGCAGCGCGAGGATTTCAAACGCCTGGGCATCTTCGGCGAGTGGGAAAACCCTTATATGACGATGGACCCGAAATACCAGGCGACCATCGTCCGCGTCTTCGGCGAATTCGTCGAGGAGGGGGCGATCTACAAAGGATCGCGCCCGGTCCATTGGTGTATCAGGGACCAGACGGCGCTCGCCGAGGCCGAGGTCGAATACGAAGATCACACCAGCCCGTCGGTCTACGTCAAATTCCCGTTCCCTGACGCCGCCAGAGTTGATCGCGCGCTCGAAGGCCGCAATGTGAGTATCGTCATCTGGACGACCACGCCGTGGACGCTGCCCGCCAACCTGGGAATCGCTTTCAATCCGGCGTTCGAATACAGCGCGGTCGAGGTCGGCGACGAGGTCTTCATCGTCGCCAGCGGTTTGCTCGAACAGGTTTCCGAAAAGCTCGGCTGGGGTAAACCCAAAGTCGTCGCGACAATCAGCGGCGAAAAATTCGATCGGCTGAAAGCGCGTCACGCGTTCATCAATCGCGACAGCCTGTTGATGCTGGGCGATCACGTCACGCTCGAAGCGGGCACGGGCGCGGTACATACGGCGCCCGGACATGGCTACGACGACTACGTCATCGGCAAACAGTACGGCCTCGAAATCTACAATCCCGTGGACGACCGCGGGGTCTTCACGAAAGTCGTGGAGCGTTTCGCCGGCGAGCAGGTCTTCGACGCCAATCCGAAGATCGTCGCATATATGCGCGAGAAAGGCGTGTTGCTGCACGAGGAAAAGTACGAGCACCAATATCCGCATTGTTGGCGCTGCCACAAACCGGTGATTTTCCGCGCCACGCCTCAATGGTTCATCTCGATGACGGCGACCGGCTTGAACGAGCGCGCGATCGCCGCCTGCGACCGGGTTCAGTGGGCGCCGGAGTGGGGCAATGAGCGGATGAAGAATATGTTCAGGGATCGCCCCGACTGGTGCATCTCGCGCCAGCGCGTGTGGGGCGTGCCGATCACCGTCTTCTACTGCGAGGATTGCGGAGAGTCGCTGGTCGATCCGAAAGTGATCGAATACGTCGCGCAGGTCTTCGAGAGGGAGTCCGCCGACGCCTGGTACGAGCGCGAGGCCTCTGAGCTGGTTCCGCCCGGAACGAAATGCGGTTGCGGGTCGAACAAGTTGAGAAAGGAGATGGACATTCTTGACGTGTGGCTCGATTCGGGATCGAGCTCGATAGCCGTGCTCGAACCGCGCGGATTGCCTTACCCGGCGGACGTCTATCTGGAAGGCGGCGATCAATTCCGCGGCTGGTTCAATTCGTCACTGGTTGTGGGGTTGGAAGCGAAAGGCGAGCCCCCCTATCGCGAGGTGATCACCTACGGCTGGACAGTCGACGAGAAGGGCGAGAAGATGTCGAAGTCGAAAGGCAACACCGTCGAGTCGGATGACGTGATCAAGGCGATGGGCGCCGATGTTTTGCGGTTGTGGTGCGCGGCGCTCAATTACCATGAGGACATGCGCGTCTCTGACCAAATCCTCAAACGCGTCGCCGACGCTTACCGCAAGCTGCGCAACACGGCCCGCAACTGCCTGGGCAATCTCGCCGGGTTCGACCCGAAGCGCGACCGCGTCCGGTTCGATCAGATGTTCGAAATTGACCGGTGGGCGCTGGCCCAATTGAACGAGGTGACGAAGCGCTCGCTCGACGCTTACCGCGACTACGAGTTCACGGACGTTTATCACGCAGTCTACAACTTCGCGACCGTCGAGCTTTCGGCATTGTATTTCGACATTTTGAAGGACCGTCTCTACACCTACGCGCCAAAGTCGCTCGGGCGTCGTTCCGCGCAGACGGCCCTTTACGAGATCGTCCATCGCCTGACGCGATTGCTGGCGCCGGTGCTGGCGTTCACCTCCGACGAAATCTGGGAGAACATTCCGGGCGCGCTCGACGAAGCGAAGTCGGTTCACCTGGCCGAGTTTCCGGCTTATGAGGAGGCCTGGCGCGACGAAGATCTGCTCAAACGATATGAACGTTTGTTTGAGATTCGCGGCTCGGTGATGAAGGCCCTGGAGGATGCGCGTAACGCCAAGCTGATCCGCTCGGGGCAGGACGCCAAAGTCACGATCACCGCCGTGCCTGAGACGAAAGCCTTCCTCGAATCGTTCGGCGAAGACCTGCGCTTCGACTTCAAAGTCTCAAAGGTCGAATTGAGGGAAGGCGCGGAGTTGACGGCTCCGACGCGAGATATCCGGGCGCATGCCGGCGCTGCGTGGCCAATCTGGACGAGATATTGGCGCGATAGCCCTGGGCGGGTAAACTATCCATGGTCGAACGGGTCGAATGGCGCCGAATCGAATCAATTACGACAATCGCCGCTTTGTCTCCGTGAGCAATTCGGATAACGGAGAGGTAGGTTCCGCGACCATTTTCGGCTCCGACGCGAGATATCCGGGCGCATGCCGGCGCTGCGTGGCCAATCTGGACGAGATATTGGCGCGATAGCCCTGGGCGGGTAAACTATCCATGGTCGAACGGGTCGAATGGCGCCGAATCGAATCAATTACGACAGTGGACGTCGGGCGATTTCTCGCGAGGCGAATCCGTAATCGAAGAAGTTCGAGATTGAATTTGTTGCGAATAATGAGAACCAAATCGGCTTATCTGTTGTGCGCCGCTGTCGTGCTCGTCGCCGATCAATTGACCAAGGCGTGGGCGACGACGTCTCTCAAGCCGGTCCCCTATGTCGAGGTCATTCCGGGGCTCTTCCGGTTGAGTTATGCGACCAATCGCGGGGTGGCGTTCAGCCTGTTCGCCGACAGCCAATTCGACATTCGGTGGATACTGTCCGCCGTTTCTCTCATCGCCGCTCTGTTCGTGTTCAGTTATTTCAGGCGCGCCCCGGCTGACAAGCCGTGGTTGAATGTTTCGCTGGCGTTGTTGATGGCGGGCATCGTCGGCAATATGATTGACCGCGTCCGGCTGGGCGAGGTTGTGGATTTCATCGAATTGCATTGGCAAAGTCTTTACAGTTGGCCGACATTCAATGTCGCTGACTCCGCGATCTGCGTCGGCGCCGTATTGCTGGCGCTGGAAATGTTGCGCGAGGAGAGGGCGGCGAGAATACGCTCCTTAGGCGGCGTTGAGGCGCCGACTCCCGCGCCGGAGGAGACCGGCGTCGGCTCTTCAGAAAGTTGATCCAAGACAGTCAATATGTTTCCTGAACTATTCAAGATTCCGTACACCAGTTTCAGTATTAACACCTACGGCTTTCTGCTTGCGGTGGCGTTCCTCGCCGGGCTGCTCCTGATGGCGCGGCTGGCGGCGCGCGACGGGTTAGGCAGACAGAAAGTCATCGACCTGGGCTTGTGGGTATTGGCGGCCTCGCTGATCGGATCGAAGGCGCTGATGGTGATAGCCGAATGGGATGTCACATACCGCGACAACCCGCGCCAGATCTTCACGCTCGATTTCCTCCGCTCGGGCGGGGTCTATTACGGCGGGTTCATCGCGGCGGTAATCGCCTCGGTGATTGTCATGCGCTATTACAAGCTCCCGTGGTGGCGAACGGCTGACGCGTTCGCTCCAGGCGTCATCCTCGGCCAGGCGATCGGACGTCTGGGATGCTTCAGCGCCGGATGCTGCTGGGGCAGACCCACGACCGGCTGGTATGGCGTCCATTTCAGCGAAAAAGGTCACGAAATCACAGGCGTCCCGACGATGGTCAACCATCTCGCCGACCCGATAAAAAACGTCTGGGCCGAACGCCTGGCCGATCAGGGCGGATGGCTCGCGCCGCTCAAGCTGCATCCGACGCAGCTTTACGAGGTCGGGGCCGCTCTGCTGATCCTGGCCGTGTTGCTGTTGGTCCATCGCCGCCGCCGTTTCGAAGGACAGGTGATACTGGCCTACGCGATGCTCTATTCGGTCGCGCGGTTCATTATCGAGTACTGGCGCGACGACCCGCGCGGCGAAATCATCGGTCTGTCGACCTCGCAATTCATCGCGATAGTTCTCTTCGTCGGCGCGCTCGCAACCTTTATTTATCGGCTTCGCAAGCCGAGGGCGGCGTTGCAGGCGCAACCCGCCAACTAATTAGGTCGAGTATAGAGGATGGAGGATCGAGGATCGAGGGATGACGCGATCCTCTATCCTCGATCCTCTATCCTCGATCCTCTATCCTCGACCGTATGCGTCTCGCTTATTTCACCCCGCTCCCTCCGAGCAAATCAGGGATCGCCGATTACAACTCCGAACTTCTGCCGTATCTGGCGAAGGGCGCGGAAATTTCCGTCTTCGTCGCGGACGCGGACGAACTGCGCGGGAACCGCGACCGCGAGGGTTTTTCGGTTCACGACGCGAACGACTTCGACGAGATTCACGCCCGGCTACCGTTCGACCTCTGCGTCTATCACATGGGGAACAACCCCTATCACGAATACATATACGACCGCGCGATCCGGACGCCGGGGCTGCTTGTCATGCACGAGAGTTGCCTGCACCATCTGATCGCGTGGAAGACTTTGGCGCGCAAGGACGAAAACGCTTACCGGGACGAGATGTTTTACGCATACGGCCGAAGGGGCGCGCGCGTAGCCGAGATGCGCGTCCACGGCTTGAGCAGCGATTATCAGCAATTCCTGATGCCGCTCAACCGCCGCGCCGTACGGGGCAGCCTGGGCGTCATCGTCCACAACGCTTACGCGGCCTCGAATCTCGAAGGCCTGAACGGAAATATTCCTGTCGAGGTCATCCCGCATCATCTCTCGCCCCGGGCGTACGAGATTGACGGGATGGACAGGATCGAATGCCGTCGCAGTCTGGGCATTCCCGACGACGCCTGGGTGATCGCCTCATTCGGCTTCGTCACGCAAACGAAGCGCATTCCGACGGTCCTCGCGGCGTTCAAGCAGTTGCTGGGGCAGGTCCCTAACGCGATGTTTCTGGCGGTGGGCGAAGATCACCGGAAAGGGGGCGTCGCGCCGTTGATCGAGGAGATGGGGTTGCGGGAGAGCGCGCGCCTGACCGGTTACGTCTCCGAGGACGATTTCTTCCGCTACCTCAAGTCCGTTGACGTGGTGGTCAATCTGCGTTATCCGACGGCGGGCGAAACCTCAGGCACGCTGATCCGCGCGCTAGGCGCGGGCCTTCCGGTCGTAGTCACCGATTTCGGCCAGTTCGCCGAATTGCCGGACGACGTTTGCCTGAAGGTCGCGGCGACGGAGAATGAGGAGCGAGAGCTGTATCTGCGACTGCGCGCGTTGGCGCTGCGTAGGACTCTGCGCGCGCGCTTGAGCCGCCGCTCCGCCGAATGGGTTCGCGCCGAATGCGACATCAACCGCTCCGCCGCCCGCTACCTCGATTTTATCGAGCGAGTCATCAAGAAGACGGGCGAAGGGCGCGCCCGATCGACTCGGAACACTCGGCGGTACAACGCCGGGAGCCGTAACGACCGTTCGCCATAGAGCCGGTCGCTGTTGCGAACTGATCGAACACCTGCGCGAAGACCCGATGAACATGCTCATGGAATTGAACCGGATTATGAAATGGGGCGGGCTGGTCATCCTGACGACGCCGAACATCACTAGCGCCTTCGGCGTCCAGGAAGCGCTCGCGGGCCGCAGCCCTAACATCAACAATCTCTACAACTGCCGAAGTCCGATCGACCGCCACAGCCGAGAATATACGCCGGCGGATGTGCGCGTGGCGTTGGAGGCCGCCGGCTTCAAAGTCCTCAAACTCTTCACCGAGAATGCCTGGCACAAGGCTGATGAAGAGTTTCTTGCATGGCTCGACCGCAGTACAGACGCGCCGCGAGATCTGATACTGCTGGTAAACTCAGCGAAGTTATTTTCCGCCCCGGAGATCTTGCCAAATGGCACACCGCTCGTGGTTCTTTGAAATTTTTGTGGTTTTCAATGCTCATGGGTTTATCGCTTTGGGGCAAGACATAACCTTT
>WNGB01021227.1_pt1 | contig 10436 bp, 9 predicted proteins | sample 5400681 | NCBI WGS metagenome assembly WNGB01 (sample SAMN13153367, study PRJNA577476) | soil metagenome | isolation source: 115 cm soil or saprolite under grassland replicate 2 | place: USA:California | collected 2016-06-15 | reverse complement strand
GGACCCCTTCCGCTTCCTGACCGGCGGGGGAGACGTCGAGCATGCGTACATGTTCTCGGCGGCGGGCGAGGACGGCGACGGAGACCTGACCGCTCCGGATCCCTACTACCCGATCGCGGTCTCTCTCGTACGGCGCGCGATGCGCGAGGTTGCCGGCGAGAAGCGCGCGGCGGCCAACCGCCGGAGCGGCTACGATCCGCCGGCGCTCTACCACGCGATGGGAGATGGTTCGATCGCCTGCGGCGTCGCCGATGGAGCGGCGGCCGAGATGCCGGTCCTGACGCTCCACTCCAACTGCGTCCTCTCCTTCGATGTGGACAAGCCGCGAGCCCTGGTGCGCGACTACTACGGCAAGGCGGCGCAAACGCCTCTCGCAGAACTGTGCTGCCCGACGAAGTTCGACGAAGCGGAAGTCGGTCACATCCCCAGGGCGGTAATCGATCGGTTCTACGGCTGCGGATCGCCCGTCTCCTCGACAGACCTGAAGGAAGGAGAGACCTTCCTGGATCTGGGCTCCGGCGCGGGGATCGACGTTTTCATCGCGGCGAAGAAAGTGGGCACGACCGGCCGCTCGATCGGCGTGGACATGACGGACCCGATGCTCGCCGTGGCGGCGGAGAACAAGCCACTCGTCGCGGCGGCCCTCGGATACGACGTCGTGGAGTTTCGTAAGGGGTTCCTGGAAGCGATCCCGCTGGAGGAGAAGAGTGTCGATGCCGTGACCTCCAACTGCGTCGTCAACCTCTCGCCGGACAAAGCGAAGGTCTTCTCGGAGATCTGGCGGGTGCTAAAGGATCACGGCCGGGCCGTCATCGCCGACATCGTCAGCGAGCGCGAGGTGCCGCCGCACCTGAAGACGAACCCGGAGCTGTGGGGCGAATGCACGGTCGGGGCGCTCACGCAAGAAGCATTCGTCGCGGCGCTGGAGAAGGCCGGCTTCTACGGCATCGAGGTCTTGAAGAAGGCTTACTGGAAATCGATCGAAGGCTACCCCTTCTCATCCGTCACCGTGCGAGGCTGGAAGTTCGAAAAGACCGCCGGCTGTGTCTATCGCGGCGAGCGCGCGGTGTACCTGGGACCGGCCAAGGCGTTCGTGGACGAAGAGGGGCATACCTTCCCGCGCGGGCTGGAGGTCGAGGTCTGCACCGACACCGCGGCGAAACTCTCCCACCCGCCCTACGCGGGAAGTTTCCGCGTCATCGAGCCCCAGGAGATGGCCGCGTTCTCCATCGAAGGCTCGCGGCAGGAGACCGCCGCCTGCGATCCTTCGACCGGCTGCTGCTAGACGGGACGGAAGGCGGAAGGCGGGAGGACGGAACGATGCCCGCAATGTTGACGCTCGTAGGACTGGCGGGGCTGCTCGCCTGGGCCAACGGTTCGAACGACGTCTCCAAGGGTATCGCGACGCTCGTCGGAAGCGGCGTCTCGAGTTTCCGCGCCGCCGTACTCTGGGGAGCCCTCTGGACGATCGCGGGCGGTCTTGTCGCCGCCTTCGCCTCGCAGGGGCTGGTGGCGACGTTCTCCGGCAAGGGTTTTCTGGCGAGCGCGATCCCCGGGCCGGCATTCCTTTCGGCAGTCGCCGCCGGAGCCATCGTCTGGGTCTTCTTCGCCTCGACAACCGGGCTTCCCGTCTCGACGACGCACGCCATCGCGGGCGCGCTCGCGGGAGCGGGGGTCGTCGCCCAGGGCGCCTTGCGGCTTCATTGGAGCTTCCTCGCGGAGAGAGTGGCACTCCCGCTCGCACTCTCGCCGCTCCTCTCGGTGGCGCTCGTCTACGCGATCTTTCCACTGCTTCGCCGCGGTGTGTCGCGAGTCGAGACTTATTGCCTCTGCATCGAGCGCCGCGTCGCAATCTCGGGCGCGGGGGCACTGGCGATGTCGGGCGCCTCCGCGGCGGCGATCTCCTCGACTCTGGTCTCGCGCGTCGGGGATTGCGAGGAATCGCCCGCAGTGGCCGCGCGCCTGGACGCCGTGGACGCTCTCCACTGGCTCTCTTCCGCTTTGACGAGCTTCGCGAGAGGTTTGAACGACACTCCCAAGATCGTGGCGCTGGCGATCGTCGCCTCTTCCGCGCTCGGCATCTCGGGCTTTCCCTTCTATGCGGCGGTCGCGCTGGCAATGGGCGCGGGGAGTCTCGCCGCGGGATTCCGGGTCACGGAAACGCTGGCCAGGAAGGTCACCCCGATCTCCCCAGCGGAAGGGTTCTGCGCGAACTTCGTTCGTCGGCTTGGCCTCAGTCGCGGCGCTACCGGCCTCGACCACGCACGTCTCTTCGGGCGCCATCATCGGGATCGGCCTGCACCGGGGAGCGGCTTTTGTCCGCTGGACGACGGTACGCGACATGCTGGTCGCCTGGCTAGTCACTCTTCCGGTAGCAGCCCTCATCGGAGCCGGCGCCTACGCGATCCTGCGCGCGCTGATCTAATGACGCGCGTTCCGTGTCAGGTGCACGCCTCGCGTAACCTTGGCCCGTCTGTCCCCGCTTAAAGAGCGGGGAGCTCGGCCGGGAAGATCGGCTGCCAACGGGAGGTTCTCATTAAGTCATGACGAAGAAGACGATTGCGTGGGTCCTGATCTTGGCGGCGGCGGGCGTCGGGCTCTTCTTCTTGATCGGGAGCCGCGGAAAGCCCGAAGCGAAGTACCGCACCGCGGCTGTGGACAAGGGCGACATCACGCAGACAGTCACCGCGACGGGAGCTGTTTCCGCGGTGACGACGGTCAAGGTCGGAAGCCAAGTCTCCGGGATCATCTCCAAGCTGTTCGTTGACTTCAACAGCAAAGTCAAGAAGGGCGACCTCTTAGCCGAGCTCGATCCGACTCCGTTCCAGGAGAAGGTCAACGCGGCCGAAGCGGCGCTCCAGAAGGCCCAGGTAGATGAGCGCAACGCCGGGATCAGTTTGAGACGACAGACGGCTCTGAAGGCGGAGGGCCTTGCGCCCCAGGCCGACTTCGACGCCGCGCAGGCCAACTTCGATTCGGCCCGCGCCTCCGTCGCGCAGGCCAACGCGGCCTTGAAACAGGCGCGGACGGACCTCTCCTACACGAAAATCGTCGCCCCCATCGACGGGGTTGTCGTGGACCGGCAGTTCGACGTGGGCCAGACGGTCGCGGCGTCGTTCCAGGCGCCGATGCTCTTCCAGATCGCCCAGGATCTGACGAAAATGCAGGTCTCGGCCGACGTGTCCGAGTCCGACATCGGCCGGGTGCAGATGGGAGAGCCGGTCCGGTTCACCGTGGACGCCTATCCGGAGCGGCAATTCCGCGGCAAGGTCGCCCAGATCCGTCTGATCGCCACCGTCAACCAGAACGTCGTGACGTATCCGGTGATCGTCGAGGTCCCCAACCCCGACCTTCTGCTGCGCCCCACGATGACCGCCAACGTCACGATCGACGTGGCGATCGTTCACGATGTTGTGCGCGTCCCCAACGCAGCGTTACGCTGGAAGCCGGAGAGCACGACGGCCGCCGGGGCGGGCTCGTCCTCTCCCGAGGAGCGCGCGGCCAAGACCGGACAGGGCGGCGCAGGACAAGGCGGCACCGGGGCCATGGCCCGCCAGTTCGGGCAGACCGGGGGCAGCGGGGGTGGGCGTCCGGGGGGAGGCCGCGGCCCTCGTCCGACGACGATCTACGAGCCCCAGGGACCCAAGGCGGAGCCCAAGCCCGTCGAGATCCGCACGGGAATCACGGATGGACGCTTCACGCAGATCGTCTCGGGGGAAGTCAAGCCCGGAGACATGGTGATCGTGGGGCTCGCCACGGCCAAGGCGAGCACGAGCTCCGCCCCGCCCGGCGCCGGACCGGGAGGACCGCGAAGGGGCTTCTAAGGAATTGTCGATTGTCGATTGTCGATTGTCGAATGAAGGATGAACCGCTACGTATGGATCTATCGTCAATCCTCAATCGTCAATCATCAATCGAGTAGCTCATGGCAACAGGAGCACAGGCCGACGTCATCCGGATCGAGGACCTGACCCGCGTCTATCAGATGGGCGAGGTCGAGGTGCGCGCCTTGGACGGCATTTCCCTCTCGATCGCGCCGGGAGAATTCGTGGCGGTCATGGGGCCGTCGGGATCGGGCAAGAGCACGTTCATGAACATCGTGGGGTGCCTCGATCGTCCCACCTCCGGGCGTTACTTCCTGGACGGCGTGGACGTGTCGAGCCTCGGCCGCGATGAGCGGGCCGAGATCCGGAGCGGAAAGATCGGGTTCGTCTTCCAGTCCTTCAACCTTCTCGCCCGCACATCGGCGCTGGAGAACGTCGAGTTGCCTCTGATCTATTCGTCCAACGGCCATCGCTCGAAGGATCGAGTCGAAAAAGCGCGCAAGTGTCTCGAGATCGTCGGTCTGTCAGGGCGCGAGGAGCACCTGCCGAGCCAACTCTCGGGCGGACAGCAGCAGCGCGTTGCGATCGCGCGCGCCCTCATCAACGAGCCCAAGCTGATGCTGGCCGACGAGCCGACGGGAAATCTGGACACCAGGACTTCCGAGGAAGTGATGGCGGTCTTCCAGAAACTGAACGAGGCGGGCAAGACCGTCGTGCTCATCACCCATGAGCAGGACATCGCGGAGTTCGCCAGAAGGGTCGTCGTGTTCCGCGACGGCAAGGTCGTCGAGGACCGGCCGGTTGCGCGGCAACGGGTGGCTTCCTACCAGGCTCCCGAGGAGCACCATGCTTAAGTTCTTGACGATTCTCAAGGTCGGCATGAAGGCGATCGCGCGCAACAAGCTGCGCTCGACGCTGACCGCGCTCGGCATCATCATCGGCGTGGCCTGCGTCATCGCGATGATCGCGGTGGGCGGCGGCGCTCAGGCGGCGGTCCAAGCGCAGATCAATTCCCTCGGGTCCAACTTCCTGATGATCTTTCCCGGCGTCGCGACGCAGTCTGGGGCGAGGATCTTTACGGGCCAGTCCTCAATCACCGAGGACGACGTCGCCGCGGTCAAGCCGGAGTGTCCCTCGGTCGCCTACGTGTCGCCTTCCGTGCGTTCCGCCGGGCAGATCGTCGGCGGCACCGGAAACTGGGGCACGTCGGTGCAGGGGGTGGGCGTCGAGTGGCCTTTCGTGCGCTCCTGGAACGTGGAGAAGGGGGCTTTCTTCGGCGACTCGGAGGTGCGTTCCAGCGCGAAGGTGGCGATCCTGGGCAGCACGGTCGCCAACGCCCTCTTCCCGGACGGGAACGCCGTGGACCAGATGATCCGGATCAAGAACATCCCCTTCAAGGTGGTCGGCGTCCTGGAGACCAAGGGGGGAAGCACGATGGGGCAGGATCAGGACGACACGATCATCGCCCCTTACACGACCGTTATGAAGCTCCTGAAGCGCACCGTGAAGATCGACATGTTTATGGCGTCGGCGGTGTCGCGCAACGCCGTGGCCGAGGCGCAGACCGAGATCGAAGCGCTCCTGCGGCAGCGCCACCGGCTGCAGCCCGGCCAGGATTCGGACTTCATGATCCGGTCGCAGCAGGAGATCGCGCAGACGGCCGACCAGACCTCCCGGCAGATGTCGGCCCTGCTGGCGGCGATCGCCTCGATCTCGCTTCTCGTCGGCGGCATCGGAATCATGAACATCATGCTGGTCTCGGTGACCGAGCGAACGCGGGAGATCGGGATCCGCATGGCGATCGGCGCGAAGGGACGCGACATCCTGACGCAGTTCTTAATCGAGGCGCTCGCCCTTTCGATCGCGGGAGGGGCGATCGGCATCGCGCTGGGTGTCGCGACCTCCCGGTTCCTCGCCTGGAAGCAGCAGTGGCCGATCGTGCTTTCTCCGACCGCGATCCTCCTTGCCTTCGGGTTCTCCGCCGCGATCGGGATCTTCTTCGGGTTCTATCCTGCCCAGAAGGCCTCACGCCTGGATCCCATCGAAGCCCTCCGCTACGAGTAGTTGTCTGTTGTCAGTTATCGGTTTTCGGAGCTCAAGACTGAGAACTGACGCCACTCCGCCCGCGTTAGAATCAAAAGTACAGACTCCATGCAAGAGTGGTCAAATGCGGATGTCGTGTCCATGAGCGTCCTTGCGCGTGTTAGACGCGCCGTGGACCCGAGGCGCAGTTTCGGGGCGAGGCTTCTCTTCGGGTTCTCTTTGACATTCCTCGTTCCCGGCGTTCTCTTCATCGTGCTCCTGTCGAGGAAGCTGACGGATCTGCAGGAACAGTCGGTCCAGCGCCTCGCGGAGGTCCGGCGCAGTCAGGCGCCGGCGCAGGTTCAACAGGTCGCCAGGGGGCTGTCGGAGAACGTGGCGGCTCAGATCGCGGCGGACACGGCGCAGGAGATCGCGCCGAAGTCGTATTCGGAGTTCCGAAAGTACCTCATCCTGACGTTCCTGTATCTGATCGCGGCGATGCTCGCAGCGGTTTTCCTCATCACGAGGCGTTTCACGGCACCGATCGCGATTCTTGTTCGCGCGGCCGAAGAAATCGGGCAGGGGCGTCCCGTGTCGCTCTCGCGGCCGCCGGGACAGGACGAGCTCGGCCGTCTCGCCGTCGCGCTGAACCGGACGGGCCGCCGCGTGGAGAGGCGGGTCGAGACGCTGCAGCGGCTGCATTCGCTTCTTCGGCAGGAATACCGTGCCGCGCAGCTGCCGGAGATCCTGGCGCGCTCCGCCGAAGCCATCGCGGCGTTCACCCGGGCCGAGCGCGTCTGGTTCTTCCTGCACGATCCCAACATGAACCGCCTCCAGGCTGCCTGGCCCGGGTGGAACGTCAGCGAAGACATCGCGGCGAAGATCCAGATTCCCGTCGGATCGCGCTCTGCCGCGAGCCGGGTGTTTCGCAGCGGCGAAGTCTTCATCGCCAACGACCTTGGCCGTGATCCGGCAGCGGACCGCGCGCTCTTGGATGGCGTGCCAGCGAGCAACGCCCTCTTCTGCCCGCTCAAGACGGAAGAGGAGACGCTCGGCGTGGTCGTGGCGACCGACCGATCGGGAGGATTCGGACCGGAGGAGGAGGACGCCGTCACCTCGTTCGCGGACGCGGCTTCCCTCCTGATCCGCAACGCGCGCCTCTACTCCCGGCTGACGGGGACGGTCGAGGAACTGCGGCGCGCGAGCCGCCTGAAGGACTATTTTCTCCAGAACGTCAACCACGAGTTGCGCACGCCGCTGACGTCGATCGTCGCTTGGACGGACCTGCTCGAGGAGCAGACGGTTGACGAGGCGACGCTGCGGCGCGGGCTAAAGCAGGCGCGTCAGTCGGCCAGGCTACTGCTCGCCTTAATCGACGATCTGCTGGACCTCTCGCGCCTGGACCGCGGGACGCTTTCCCTCGACCTCTCGCCGGTTTCTCTTGCGGACGTCGTCGCCCGATCCATCGAGACCGTGCGCCTGATGGCGGAAGGCAGAGGCGTGGTGCTGATCCTGGCGCCCTTGCCCGAATCGATGCCCGCGGTCCGCGCCGATCCTCTCCGGCTGCAGCAGGTCCTCTGGAACCTGCTCGCGAATGCGATCAAATTCACTCCGCGTCACGGGCGAGTGATCGTTCGAGTCGAGCGGGAGCCGCAACGCTATCTGGTGAGCGTCGAGGACGATGGGATCGGGATCCCCGGGAAAGAGTTGCCGCATGTTTTCGAACGATTCCGCCAGGCGGACGGATCGGCGACACGGCGGCATTCCGGGATGGGCATCGGCCTCACGCTCTCCCGATCCCTGGTCGAGCTGCACGGCGGTGCCATCTGGGCCGACAGCGTGTCGGGTCAGGGCAGCCGCTTCACGTTTACGCTGCCGATTCCGCTGGGAGAGAGGTGGGTGTCGGAGGAAAGAGTTCTCAGTCGTCAGTCTTCAGTCCTCAGTTCTGAGCCCCCGGAAACTGAAAACTGACAACTGATGACTGCGAGTCTAAGCGTTGGCGGCGGGAAGCCCCGTGCCCTTCAAGAGATCCTGGACGACCTTTGCCGTCTCTTCCTTTCCCGGCACGCAGAGGTTCGGGTCCTTTTCCGTTCCGGCCGCGAGCGCGGCGGCATAGCCCTCGCAGTCGTACCCGCAGGCCGTGCAGTCGGTCTGCGCCATCGCGGCGTAGAGCTTGGTCTTCAAGTCCCCTTCCTTGGCTATTTCCATGCGCTTTGGAAGAGGGATCGTCTCGTCGTGGAAGGCGGGCGCTTCTTTCTTGATGACGGGGGCGGCCTTGACGTCCTCCTCCGGCCGACCCGAGTCCGCCCATCGGCCGTAGGAGAGGCAAGTGGGGCAGACGAACGTGTAGTCCCAGCCGACTGGCAAGAACACTGCCGGGGTCCGGTACACGACCAGAGGCGTGAAATCCTGCGGGCAGGCTGGGAATTCGCTTTCCTGCGCGTCCAGCGCCATCGTCTTCAGGTGCGGGCGGGAGAACTCGATCTGCTTGGGTTTCTGATCGAAGCGGAACATCTCTCCCTTCGGACAGACCATCACGACCTGAGGCTTGTAGACCCGCTCCACGAAGAAGGTCCTCATGGGGATGTCGTGCCTGGGGCAGGGGGAGGGGCGGTCCCTCCAGAAGGAAGACACCAGCTTCGACTTCGCGGTCAGCGACAGAGCCATCGAAGGAATTATAGCGAGGAGCTGCCAGCTTTCATCCAGAGAAGGAAAGGCCGAGGAAAACGCTGCTGTCATCCTGAGCGAAGCGAAGGATCTGCTCCCACCCCGCATGAGCCGCCCCGGGCAGATTCTTCGTCGCTGCGCTCCTCAGAATGACAGGAAGGGAAAGCTGACAGCGGAGAACTGAACGCTGAGACCTTCAGAGGGCGACGAAGGGATTCAAACGCCGCTCCTCGTCGATTGTCGTGCCGGGGCCATGTCCGCAAACGACGGGCGTCGTGCCGGGAAGGGAGAAGAGTTTCCCGCGGATCGAGGCGAGGATGGCTTGGGTGTCGCCTCCCCGCAGATCGGTCCTGCCGATCGAGCGGCGGAAGAGAGTGTCGCCGGAGAACAGGACGGGCTGGGTCGCTTCGAGCAGGAAGCAGGTGGAACCGGGCGTGTGTCCCGGTGTGTGGATCGCGCGCAACGAGGAGTTTCCGAAGCGGATCACCTCGCCGTCGAAGATCGGAGCGTCTGGAGGAAGCGGCGGGCCCGCCGAAAGGCCGAAGAAAGCGGCCTGTTCTTCGAGCCCGTCGTAGAGATCGCGATCGGCGGCGTGCAGGCGGATCGGCGCGCCCGTCATGACTGCCAGCTCTGCCGTGCCGCTGATGTGGTCGAAATGCGCGTGCGTATGGAGCAGCGTTACCGCGGTGGCGCCCATACGGGCAATCGCCTGAGCGATCCGCTCCGCCTCGTCCCCGGGGTCCACGACGACCGCCTGGCCCGTTGACTCATCCGTGATGATCGAGCAGTTGGTCTGGAGCGGTCCCACGATGATTGTCTCAATTCTCACCATCAGGGATTCACCGCGACGACCGTTTCGACGTCGTGCTTCTCCTTCCGCTCCGGGCATGCCCAAACCTTGACTGGGGAGGCGAGATTCAACTGGACGGCCCACTCATCGTTGTCCGGGCGGCGGTACTCCGAGGCGAAGAGCTTGCGGCGGCTCTTCGGCGTGAAGACCTCCCACCGGACATACCCGAAATCCGCGACGTCACCGTGAAGATGGAACGCGGGGATCTTCTCCCCCGGCTTGATCGGCGCCTCGCGAACCGTCATCGGACGGAAACCATTCGCCAGGAGCCTCTCCTCAAATTCGGGGCGCACGAGCCTCCCGCGATACAGAAGGGAGTGCCTGCCCCGGCCCACTCCGCGTCCCAGAATCAGTTCGTCGAGGGCCCCCGCCAGCTCGGCATCCATACGATCATCTTAGCGCCGACCCGCTTTCTTTCGATGAGATTAGAGTATCAGGACACTTTAGACTCTCGCGATGCTCGCGGTGTCGGCCCAGGTCATTCGCTTCAGTCTAGCGCTGTGGGTGGGCGGAACTCTCCTGGTCGTCCTCGCGGCTCCGGTCGTCTTTCGCCAGATCGCTTCCCGTGACACCGCGGGCATCGTCTTCGGCGAGATCCTTCGGCGTTTCGAAGCGGTCAAGCACGCCCTGTCGCTGGCCCTCGTGATCTCGGTCTTCGTGCGGCTCGAGCAGCAGAGGGAGCTCGCGGGATCGGATGTCGTCGAGGCCATCGCAATCTTTGTCGCTGTTGCCACGAATGTCTATCTGGCGATGGTATTGCGCCCGCGCCTGAGCTACTTCCGAATGAAAGTGGGATCCTTCGACGCAGCCCTTCCCGACGATCCTTGGCGGCTGCGCTTCGACCGTCTGCATCGCCGCTCGACGCGAGTCCTGGTTTTGGGCTGGATTGCGGCAGCGGTGGCCCTCCTCTTCGGACCTTAAGCCGGGACACGGAACTCGAAAGGCTCGCCCCGAAATCCAAGTTCCGATCAGAATCGGACGCGCGCGATCAGGTCCATCTCCACGATCGCGGCCTTGGGGAGCGCGGCGACGATGACCGTCGAGCGCGCCGGGCGGTGGTCGCCGAAGCGGCG
>WNGB01040837.1_pt1 | contig 10437 bp, 11 predicted proteins | sample 5400681 | NCBI WGS metagenome assembly WNGB01 (sample SAMN13153367, study PRJNA577476) | soil metagenome | isolation source: 115 cm soil or saprolite under grassland replicate 2 | place: USA:California | collected 2016-06-15 | reverse complement strand
GAGGTTCAGCTCTCCTGCCGGCGCATGACCGAACGCTCCACCATTGGCAGCGGTACGCCGACGGTCGGCGAGAGCGGCTCACCCAGTTCGAGCGGATCGCCGGATGCCGGCGAGACCGCGCCGCTGGCGATACGTGCGTCGGATGCGGTACCTGATAGCAGATCGGCCGCGCCCGCGGAACGTCACGCCGCCCGAGTGAAGATCGGAAGGTGGCCGTGGTCGATGAAGCCGCGGCGCAGCAGGATCGGTAGCGAGGTATTGCGGCGCGCGCGGATCGCCGCATAGCGGCACCCGCGGCGGACCGCGGCATCCGCGCGATGGGCGACGAGCGACTGGTACACGCCGCGACTGCGGTACGCGTCGACCGTCTCAGCGCCGCTCAGATAGACGGTCCGGCCGTCCGCCGAATAGCGGTAGCCGGCGTTCGCGACCGGCACGCCCCCGATGAACGCGACGAGGAAGCCGCCTCTGCGCGCGGGGTGCTGGAGATAGGCCATCCGCTCGTCGAGCAGGGCCTCGAGCTCGGACCGGGCGGCGTCGGGATGCGCCAGACGGAGCCCGATCCGCGCGAGTCGCTCGTCCTCGACTTCGGCGACCTCGAGCCCCGCGGCGCGCCGAAGGCCGCGGAGCGGAAGCTCGGCGGTCAGCAGGTCGCCGTCGCCGCCGTCGACGAGTCCGTGCCGGCCCAGCCGGGTCGCGAGATCCGCGGGCGCGCTCGTCGGCCCGACGACCCAGGTGAACGTCTCGGTCCCGAAGAACGCGAGCGCTTCATCGATGACCGCGTCCGCGCGCGCGGGCGTCGTCCGCACGTAACACACCCGGTTCGCCCATCCTCGCTCGGCCCGCGGGCCCTCAGTGCGACGCCACATGAGGAGATCCGCGCGATCGACGATCTCGAGGCCTCGCGGCAGCCAGTCGATCTCGTAGTCCCACACGACGCCCTCGGCGAGCGCGGCTCGGTCGAGCTCAGCCACGGGAGGCACGTTCCACCTGGGCGGCGAGGTCATCGAGCTCCACCGCGCAGCGGTCGAGCAGCTCGCGGCCGTCGTCGAATGCGCCCGTCTCGACGCCGGCCAGCGCCACATGAAGGTTGCGGACCAACCGCTCCGCCTCCGTCGGCGGATGGCCGGGCGCCGCGAGCGTCTTGTCGACCTGGATCTTGTGCTGGCGCAGATGCTCCTCGAAGCGGTGCATCCAGAAGCGGATCGGGAACGCCTCGTCCTCCCAGAAATAGGACGGCGTATCAAGCTCCCAGTCGGTCACGCCGGCGAGGCCGCGGAGGATCCGGATGTGGCTGCGCGCGAGCGCGTTCAGCGCGTCGGCGCGCGACCCGGCGGGTTCCTCGCCGGCGATACGGCGGGCGCGCCAGGTCTCGTCGTCCGGCCGCTCCGAGCTCCCGCCGACGCGGACCGCTTCGAGCGCGAGCGTGATCGAGCTCAGGAACGCGCTCTCGGTGTCGACCGCGTGAGCGAGCGCCGCGCGCAACGGCCACTGCGCGGGCGCCGGCGCGGTCGCGTGCGGCGGCGAGCGCGGCCGCCGTCTCGCGGAGCCGGAGATGCCCTGAGACCAGCGCGAAGCGCAGGCCGTCCTCGTCGCACTCGTGCCACGTCCACGTCCGCGTCGCCGAGGTGGACGCTCGCGCGAACGGGCCGCTCGACCGCCTCGGTCGGCGTCACGCCAGCGCGACCTCGGGCACGCCGCGCAGGGTCTCCGCGGCGAGGGCGTCCACGACGGCGTGGAGATGCCCGGTGCGCTCGAACACCCGAAGCTGCCGGTCCGCACTCGTCCCTTCGCGCGCGATCGTCCGCAGGTACTCGACCTCCCGGCGCGAGCCGAGCGGGTCGAGGACGTCGTCGACGAACAGGAGGAGCTCCTCCACGAGGTCGCGCATCGGCACTTCTGTCTCTTTCCCGAAGTCGATGAGCTTCGCGTCCATCCCCCCGCGCATCGCGCGCCATTTGTTCTCCTGGATGAGCTGGGGCAGGTAGCGGCGGAACCCGAGGTTCTGCTCCCGGAGGACGAGGAGCTTCGCGCAGATCGCCTGGATGAGCCCCGCGAGGCAGAGGGTCTCATCGATCGTCGTCGCGGCGTCGCAGACCCGGAACTCGATCGTCGGATAGAACGCGTGCGGGCGGAGGTCCCACCAGATCTTCTTCCCGTCGTCGATGCATTTCGTGCGAACGAGGAGCTCGACGTAGTTCTCGAACTCGTCGTATGAGCCGAACTCGGGCGGGATGCCCGTGCGCGGGAAGCGCTGCCAGATGATCTGCCGGTACGACTTCAACCCGGTGTTCCGGGTGAGCCAGAACGGGCTCGACGTCGAGATCGCCAGCAGGTGCGGCAGGAAGTAGCGGGCCTCGTTCATCACCTCGATGCGCTGCTCGCGGTCGGCGATGCCGACGTGCACATGAAGGCCGAAGATGAGGAGCTCGCGGATGACGTCCTGGAGCTCCTCCTCGAGGATCTTGTAGCGCTCGTGCTCGGTCACCTCCTGTTCCTGCCAATGAGAAAAGGGATGCGTGCCGGCCGAGACGAGCCGAAGCCCATCCCGCTTGAGGAGCGTGGCGAGCGTTCCTCGGCCTTTCACGATCTCGGCCCGCGCCTCGCCGATGTCCGCGCAGATGCGCGTGCCGATCTCGACGACCGACTGCATCATCTCCTGCTGCACGCGCTCCTCCAGGTGCGGGCGCGCCGCGGCGAGCAGCGTCTCGCTGTGGCTCTTCAGCTGCCCGTCGGCGTCGACGATCTGGAACTCCTCCTCGATGCCGATCGTGAGCCGCGGGACTTCTGGACCCATCACCTGACCGCGCCGCGCGTCACGCCCGGCCCTCGACGATGTACGTCGGCACCACGCTTCCAGCCCCCGCGGTCACGTTGAGCAGGGCGCTCGACGATAGCCGCGTGAGGCAGCCGCCGACCCGGCCCCAGAACAGGTACGGGTCGTGGTCGATCGCGAGATCGAGGAAGTGCATGCGGTCCAGCGCGACGGGGAACGGTTCGCGCGGCACCTCCACCCGCTCCTGCACGACGTACGAGGACGTCAGCGCGGCGAGCAGCACCTGTTCCCACTCGTGCTGTTCGACCGTCCAGCCGAGCACGACGCCCTTGCCGCCGTATTCGTCGTTCGGCTTCAGGACCAGACGGCTGCGTTTCGCGACGATGAAGTCGACGAGGTCGATCACCTTCCGCCCGTACGTCGAGTGCCCTTCGCGGATCTTCCGCGTCCACGGGATGTGGGTCGCGATCGCTCGGCGCTGGGCGGGCGTGTAGAGCGCGGCGTAGCGGTCGTCCGAGAGGAGCGCGAGGCTCATCTTCTTGTGGAGCAGCTTCGCCCGGAAGCTGTTCACGACCGTCACCGCGCCGGCCAGGTACGCCCGGATTAGCGGACGCGCGACCTCCGGCTGCGCGAGCAGCTCGCTCGTGAGCACGCGCCGGTACACGAGGTCGACCGGCACCCCGGACGCGCGGAGGCGTCCGCGCGCGAACGTGAGATCGGCAGGTGCGCAGATCACGGCCTTCACGCCCTGCGCCGTGAAGTAGCGCTGGAACATCTCGAACTCGGTGAGCGTCGGCAGCCCCGGCCAGTCGACGATGGCGATCGCCGGAGCGGAGCCGCGCCCGAACGCGCGGCGCATCGCGCCAAGCTGCTTCTGGCGCACGGGGAGCGGCCGAAGCCGGAAGCGCCGCCGGAAGGCGCGCATGACCGGAAGCCCGCTGAACACGGCCGCGAGCTCGTCGTTGTACGCCATCCCGGCCGGCGATTCGGCGTTGTACTCGACGTAGCGGATCACGCCGTCGTCGGCGACGAAGCCGTCCAGCCGTGACGAGGGCGAGGCCGCGGCGAAGCCGGGGTCCGCGAGCGCGAGCTGCTCCTCATCCGGCGCGAGGTCCAGCTCCCGCCTGAGGTCGTCCTCGGTCAGGAGCGCACGCTCGAGGCGGACGAGCGCTCCATACAGCGCCTCCGACGCGCGGCGGACGCGCTCGTACCCGGGTCGCGACAGGAAGTTCGGGCGGAGGGCGACGCAGAGCGGCCGGTCGCCGAACGCGAGACGCGCCTCCGCCTGGCCGGTGGCGAGCTGCGCCGCGCTCTCCGCGCACAGCTCTGCGTCCTCGAGGAGGGCGTGGTACGCCCGCACGGCCGGGCTATGCACCGCGGCCACCGCCGTTCGGCGTGACGGTCGGATTCAGCGCAGGAACCGCCACCAGCGGTGCTCCCCGCGCCAGGGGGGCTCGGCGGTGCCGGTCGCGTACGCGATGACGAGATCGCTCATGCGCTCGAGGACCCACTCGAAGCTCTCATCCTTGATCGAGAACGCGTCGAAGTCGGGCGCCGGATTCAGGAAATCGATGGCGTAGAGCGTGCCGCCGCGGACGGCGAACTCGACGGTGTCCATGTCGTAGCCGAGCCCGTCGGTGAGCGCGATCGCGTCGCGGATCGCTCGCTCGCGCAGCTCGCCTTCGACGGGGCGATCCACGACGTAGCGTTCGTGGAACGGAGCCGTCGGGTCGTACCGGATCGGGAGGATGTGCCATGTAGTCGTCCCACTGGATGAACTCCTGGAGGATCATCGTCTTCGGTCGCTGGCCGAACGAGACGCTTCCGGTCTGGTCGTACGCCCAGAGGAGCTGATCCAGGCTGTCGACGCGGTAGACGTCCTTCCAGCCGCCGCCGGTGTTCGGCTTCAGGATCGCCGGCAGTCCCACGTATTCGGCGATGCCCCGCCAGTCGATCGGATAGCGGAGGTTGCGGAGCGATCCCTCGCTGATGTCGGGGATGTAGGACTTGTTCGGAAGCAACACGGTCTTCGGCACCGCGACGCCGACCTTCCGGGCCAGCGTGCATTCGAAGAACTTCTCATCCGCCTCCCACCAGAACGGGTCGTTCACGACGGTGGTGCCCTGCAGCGTCGCGCTCTTCAGGTGCGCGCGGTAGTACGGGACCTCGTGACTGATCCGGTCGACGATGACCGCGTACGCGGGAGCCTCGATCTCGCGCGCGCCGCCGAAGCTGACCATCTCCGCGCTCACCCCGCGCGACTCACCCTTCCGGGCGACGCGTTCGATGAACGGGCCGGGGAAGGTGTTCTCGCGGCCGACGAGCACTCCGACGACCTTCATCGCCGCCTCATACGAGCATGTCCACCATCTGGGTCCAGTAGGGCCAGTCGTGCGCCCAGCCGCGCCAGAGGTGGAGCGTCGCGGGCACACCCCGTTCCTGAAGCGAGGCCACCAGCCGGCGCGAGTCAGGAAGGTTCGCGTCCTCGTCACCGGTCGCGATGTGGAACTCCGTCTCCCGCAGCGGCCCGAGCAGCGCCTCGTCGGAGAGGTTCGGCAGGAACGCGAGTGGGTTCACGAAGTACGCGTTCTCGCCGTACTCGCCGTTCAGCCACCGCGCGGCGTCATACGCGCCGGACAGCCCGACGACCCGGCTCGCGATGCCCGGATGGCGGGTCGCCAGCGCGGCGGCGTGGAACGCGCCGAACGATGCGCCGAGGAGCGTGACCGGACCGCCACGGCCGTCGGACCGCACGGCCGGGACGAGCTCGTCGGTCAAGTAACGGTCGTACGCGAGGTGGCGTTCGGCGCGCTCCTGCGGTCCGATGCGCTTGTTGTAGAAGCTCTCGTCGTCGACGGTATCGACGCACCAGAGCTGCAGCAGTCCCGCGTCGATCCGCCGTGCGAGATGGGCGACCATGCCGAAGTCTTCCCATTGGTAGAACCGGCCCATCGACGTCGGGAAGACGACCACCGGCGTGCCGTGGTCGCCGAAGATCAGAAGCTCCATCTCACGCCCGAGCGCCGGGCTCCGCCACATCCGGTACTCGCGCTTCATCGCGACGCCCGCTCGCGCGCGGCATCGATGATCCGCCACGCGGCCGCGGCGCCGTTCCAGCCGCGGACCTCGGTGTCCTCTCCCTCGAGCGTCTTGTACGTCGCGAAGAAGGTCTCGATCTCGAGACGCCAGTGCGGCGCAAGGTCGTCGAGGTCGCGGATCGGATCGAACCGCGGATCACCCGACGGCACCGCCAGGATCTTCTCGTCCTCCCCCTTCGCGTCGCGCATGGCCAGGGTGCCGATCGGACGGGCAGGCACGACGCAACCGGGGAACGTCGGCTCTTCCACGATGACGAGCGCGTCGAGGGGATCGCCGTCCCCAGCCAGGGTCCCCATCACGAAGCCGTAGTCCGCGGGGTAGTGGACCGATGAGTGCAGGACGCGATCGAGTCGGATGTGGCCGCTGGCCTGGTCCAGCTCGTACTTCGCACGCGACCCCCGCGGGATCTCGACGAAGACGTCGACGGAATCACGCGTCGCTGCCGGCATCCGCTCCCCCTGCGCCGCGGCCCGCGGGCGCCACGACGACCGTGACCTCGCCCTTTGGGCGATCGGAAGCATACCGAGCCGCGAGCTCGGCGGCCGTGCCGCGCACGAACGTCTCGTGGACCTTGGTCAGCTCGCGCGCCACGACGGTCCGCGCGTCCGGCGCGATCGCCGCGAGATCGGCGAGCAGATCACCGGTCCGGTACGGGCTCTCGTAGACGACGACGGTCCGCTCTTCCGCGAGGAGCGCCCCGAGGATCCGTTGGCGTTGGATCGTCTTCTTCGGCAGGAAGCCGAGGAACGTGAACGATCGCGTCGGCAGTCCCGACGCGACCAGCGCGGCGATCGCCGCGTTCGGCCCAGGCACCGGCGAGACGATGTGACCCGCGGTGATGGCGGCGGCGACGAGCGCCTCACCCGGATCGGAGAGCGCGGGCGTGCCCGCGTCGGACACGAGCGCGACGTCCCACCCCCGATCGAGCTGGCCCACCAGGACCGCGACCTGGCGGCGATGGTTGAACTCGGTGTACGAGGTCAGATGCTTCGCGCGGATCCCGTGGCGGCGGAGCAGGAGCTGGGTATGACGCGTGTCCTCGCACGCGACCATGTGGGCTTCCTGCAGCACGCGCAGGGCGCGCGCCGACACGTCCTCGAGATTGCCGATCGGCGTCGCGACGAGGAACAACGTGCCCATGGGCCGGATTCTTGCAGGACCGCCGGACGATGGACCCGCTCCGCGGAGCGCTCGCCGGGCTCATCGGCGGCCTCGCCGGCGCGTACGTGATGGAACGCTTCCAGTCCTGGTGGCAGGCGGCCGAGACGCAGGCGGCACCCGAACGCCGCGCCCACGCGCGCGATGATGGCGCGTCGCGGGAGCGGACCGCCTCCAACGGGCGCGCCGGCGAGCCATCGACCGTGCGGGTCGCCGAGCGCATCAGCGAAGAGGTCTTCGATACGCCGCTGCCCGAAGCGATGAAACCGAAGGCCGGGCAGCTCGTCCACTACGCGACGGGCGCCGGCATCGGTGCGCTCTACGGGTTGGTCGGCGAGATCGTCCCGCCCGTGCGCATGGCGAACGGGATGCCCTTCGGCGCGGTCGTATGGTGGGTCGCCGACAATATGGCGGTACCGGCCGAGCGTCCCGGCACACCGCCCGAGCGGACGGCGCCCTCGACGCATGTCTACGCGCTCGCGTCGCACCTCGTGTACGGGTTCACGACCGAGACCGTGCGGTTCCTCGTCCGATTCGTGCTGTAGCAGGACGCGAGGACCGGCGGGCGGTCAGGCCCCCACGGATTGGCGAGCGACAGCCACGAGCTGGCTGCGGGTCTTCGTCTTGGACCGACGGAGCGCGTTCTGCACGTGCTTGTGCGCCGTGGATTCACTGATCCGCAGGCGCACCGCGATCTCCCGGTCGGTCGCGCCCTGGGCGATGAGGTCCACGATCTGCTGCTGGCGTGGAGTCAGCGCCGTGGAGGCCTCGCTGCGCGGCTGGGGCAGGAAGCTGAGCATCTGGAGGAGCGCGGCCAACGTCGCCCGGGGGAAGGCCACCTCGCCCTGGGCGACCGCCCGGACGGTCCGGGTCAGTGCCTCCGGCCGGACCTCGCGGGCGATGAACCCGTGGAACCCGATCCGGGCCGCCGTCGGGGCGCCCGCGCCGCCTGGGACGACCGCGACGCAGGGTACGGTCCGCGCGACCCGCAGCAATTGTGTTTGGAACGGGGACTCCTCGAGCTCCATCGCATCGCAGCCGATGAGCATGACCTCGTACTCGTGCAGAAGCGTGACATTGACCTGGTCGAGGCTCGGCACGAGGGCCATCACTTCGACCGCGCATTCATTCAGACGGTCGTATGCCGCTCCCGATCGAGGGGAGTCGATCACGCCCAGCCGGACCATGGCTCCGTCCATATCGGTATCGAGTAGGCGCCCGCAACCGCGGGCACCGTCCCCCTTCCACGCGTCGTGATGAGCATCGGTCTTCGTCACAGTGTGTCAATGCACGGTCTTATGTGTCACGCGCCTCCGCCGCACACCTGCCGCGCGAGCTGTAGCCATTTAGCATGATGTCAGATATGGCAGCGAATCTCCGTAGTTCTAAGTATTGCCGCGCCGCCTGATGCTACGTACTCATTCCTAGTATGGGGTGGCAAGACGACCAAGCGAGTGGTCAGGGCGCCACCGGGCTCGTCATCGTCGATGCCCGGGGCGAGCTGTTCGCGAAGGTCCGGCGCATGGACCTCGGCGCGGCGATCTTCCGCACGCTCCGCGTTCCCGCTGCCAACGATTCCCTCCTGCCGACGACGCTGCTGCTCCTGGCCGCGTACGACAGTCCGGACTGGTCGGTCGCCTGGGGCGTCGCCCGCCGGTTCCCCACGATCATCGCGGCGCACCCGACCAGCCCCGAAGACGCGCTCCGCTCCCTGCGCGCGGGCGCGTTCGGCTACATCGACAGCGAAATGGAGCCCGTCGCGATGCGCCGCGCGCTCCTTGGCGCGCTCCGCGGCGAGTCGATCTATGGCCGCGAGGTCGTCGGGACATGGCTCCGGGACGGCCAGGGTCCGCTGCGTGGCAACCCCGATAGCGTCGCTCGGCTGACCGCCCGGCAGCGCGAGATCGTCGCGTTGATCGCGCGCGGGGCGACCGACAAAGAGATCGGCGCGGCGCTCGGGATCCGTACCGCCACGGCGCAGAAGCACGTCGCGAACCTCCTCCGCCGGTTGCGGGTCCCGAACCGTGCGGCGGCCGTCGGCCTCCTCTGGAAGGACGAGGACGAGACCGCCTGACCCTCGCGACCGGACATCGCCACCTCGCTGACACAGGCCTCGCCCGTCAGAGCTACGCAGGCATCGGCATTGCCCACACCTCGCCGCGGCCGCACCTTTGACCACGCGAGATGACGACCGCTGGGGGACGACGAGCGTGACGATCCATCCGAATGACGACGTGCTGGAGGCGCTCGAGCCGAGCGACCTGCTCGCGATCGCGTTGGACGCGGACGGCGGTCTCCGCTACGCGAACCGGCCCCTGCGTGATCTGCTACTCACCGCCCCGCCCCACGCGCTGCTCGAGCACCTGCGCCGCGACCTCGCCATGCTCGGCGCCGGAACACAGGCCACGCGCAGCGAACAGCTGCTCGAACGGCTGGACGGGACGCAGGCGACGCTCCGCTGGCACGCGGTCGCCTATCCGCCGCAGAGCGAGGCCGCCGGGCTCCTGGCCATCGGCCAGGACGTGACCGAATCCGTGGTCCGCGAGAACGAGCTCGCCTCGCTCGCGCTCCACGATCCGCTCACGGGTCTGCCGAACCGGACCCTGCTCGCGGATCGGCTGGCCCAGGCGCTCGCGCTCTCCGCGCTCACGGCGGCAAACAAGGTGAGCGCCGCGCTCGCCGAGCCGTTCACAGTCAACGGCACTTCGGTCGCCCTACGCGCGCGCCTGGGCATCGCGCTCTACCCGGATCATGCGCTCGACCCCGCCGGGCTCAGCCAGGCCGCCGAGGTCGCGATGGAGGGAGCCAAGCGCGCCAAGCGTGCCGTCGCCGTGTACGACACCGAGCTGGACCTGCGAAGCCGCACGGTCGTCGAGCGCGTCGACAGCCTCCGGCGCGCGATCTCGTCCGGCGGGTTGCTCCTCGAGTTCCAGCCCTCGCTCGATCTCCGCCGCGGGACGGTCGACCGGGCGGAGGCGCTCCTGCGCTGGCGGCATCCGGCGCTCGGCCTGCTGCGGCCCCCGTCGTTCCTGCCGCTCGCGGAGCGGAGCGGGCTCACGCGACCACTCCTCGACTGGGTGCTCGGCCACGCGCTGGCGGGCTGCGTCGAGTGGCGGGCCCTTGGCATCGAGGCCGGTGTCTCGGTGAATCTGTCGCTGCGCGAGCTCATCGATCCCGAGCTCTCCGCGCTCGTCCGGGACGAGCTGCGCTCGTTCCAGCTCCCGCCGGCCGCGCTCACATTGGAGTTCAGCGAGCGGAGCTTCGGTCGCGAACCGCGGCGGATCGAGCACGCCCTGAGCGAGCTCGCCGGCACCGGGGTGCGCATCGCGCTCGACGACTTCGGGAGCGGCGACGTGTCGCTGCGCGGCCTGCGCGCGCTACCGATCGACGAGATGAAGTTGGAC
>WNGB01030154.1_pt1 | contig 10438 bp, 12 predicted proteins | sample 5400681 | NCBI WGS metagenome assembly WNGB01 (sample SAMN13153367, study PRJNA577476) | soil metagenome | isolation source: 115 cm soil or saprolite under grassland replicate 2 | place: USA:California | collected 2016-06-15 | reverse complement strand
TCGCTCCTCACTGAGGGCTCACCGATCCGCCTGACCGGGCAGGACACCGAGCGCGGTACGTTCAGCCAGCGCCACCTCGTGCTGCACGATCCCACGAACGACCGTCGCTGGGCGCCGATCCAGCATTTGCCGGGCGCGCGCGCGCCGTTCGAGCTGCACAACAGCCCGCTCTCGGAGTACGCTTGCCTGGGCTTCGAGTACGGGTACGCCACGGCCGCGCCCAACGCGCTGGTGCTGTGGGAGGCGCAGTACGGCGACTTCGCCAACGGCGCCGAAGTGATCATCGATCAGTTCCTCGTGGCGGGGCTCGCCAAGTGGGGCGACACGTCGCGCCTCACGCTGCTGTTGCCGCACGGTTACGAAGGCGGCGGCCCCGAGCATTCGAGTGCGCGCCTCGAGCGTTACCTCTCGCTCGGCGCCGAGGGAAACATTCGCGTCGCCAACTGCACGACGCCGGCGCAGTACTTCCATCTGCTGCGCCGCCAGGCGCGTCATGAGGAAATCCGGCCGCTGATCGTGATGACGCCGAAGGGCCTGCTGCGACTGCCGGCCGCGACCTCGAGGCTCGACGACCTGACGCAGGGGCGGTTCCGCGCCGTGCTGTGGGACCACGAACGGCCCGACGCGGACGCCGTGACACGGGTGGTCCTGTGCAGCGGCAAGGTCTACTACGATCTCACGGCGTCGCCGCGGCGCGCCACGACGCCGCACATCGCGATCGGACGCGTGGAGCTGCTGTATCCGTTCCCGTCCGAGGAGATCGGGCAATACCTCGCGCGCTATCGTAACCTGAAAGAGATCGTTTGGGTGCAGGAAGAGCCGCGCAACATGGGAGCGCGGAAATTCGTGCTCCCCAAGATCCGGGACGTCATCCCCGCCACGGTCGCGCTCAACGACGTGTCGCGCCCCGAGCGGTCGAGCCCCGCGGAAGGCTATCCGGCCGCGCACCAGGCCGAACAGGCGCGGATCGTGGCCGCGGCGTACGGCTCGGCGTGAGGGGGGGGGGCACGGCGATCAGGGCGATCGCGCAGGTTCTCGAGCGACACGCCGATTCCCTCATGGCGGTGCCCGGCGTCGTGGGCGTGGCCGAGGGGGTATGCGGCGGGACGCCGTGCATCAAGATCCTGGTGACGCACCGTACGCCCGAGCTGGCGCGCCGCATCCCCGCCAAGCTCGAAGGCCATCCCGTCGAAATCCGGGAGACGGGCGAGTTTCGGGCGAGAAAGACCTAGCCTGGCATCATGCTCGACACGCTCACCATCGCCCGCTACGTCGTGTTCGGCGTCTTCGCCCTCTCCGCGCTCGCGGCCCTCGGCTCCTGGCTCGTCAAGAGCCGTCGCGTGTCGCCGTTCGGTCCGCTCGGCCGCGGGCTGCGCGCCGTGACCGACCCCGTCGTCCGCCCCGTCGAGCGCCGGCTTGTGCGGATGGGCGGCAACCCCGTCCACGCCGCGTGGTGGCTCATCGTGGTCGTCGCCGTGGCGGGCGTGATCTTCCTCTCATTACTGGGCTGGGCCCTGCAGAGTTATCAGACCGCGGCCTGGGCCACAGAACAAGGCCCGCGGGAGGTACTCGCCCTGATCGTCAACCTCGCGTACAACGTGTTCTTTTTCGCACTCGTGGTGCGGATCGTGGCGTCGTGGCTCGGCTGGTTCCGGTACGCGCGCTGGATGCGACCGGTCAACGCGCTCACCGACTGGTTGATCAAGCCCATTCGCCGCTTCGTCCCGCCGTTCGGTATGCTCGACATCAGCCCGCTCGTGGCCCTCTTGGTGCTGTGGGGGCTCAAGTCCCTCCTTCTGGCGGGCCTCCGGGCCTGATCGCCACCCTCACGGTTCACGTCGTCCCCCGCGCCCGTGCGACCGCGGTCGCGGGTCGCCACGGCGACGCGCTCAAGATCCGGCTCGCTGCCGCGCCCGTGGACGGCGCGGCGAACGCCGAGCTGGTGCGGTTCCTCGCCGAGCGGCTGAACGTCCCACGCGGTGCGATCACGGTCGCCGCCGGGCAGACCGGCCGGCGCAAGACGGTCAGAATCGACGGGATCGAAACCGCCTCCGCGCTGCGCATCCTGGAGCACACATGAGACTGCTCAAGACGCTCGTCGCCTTCGTGGTTGGTACCGTCGCCGGCGTAGTCGGCAACAAGTGGTTCGGCGCGTTCGGCGCCGTCTTCGGGTTCATCGCCGGCGGCGTGGCCGCCTGGTGGGTGGCGCGGCGGGTGTTCGGGGAGTGATTCAGCGGATCTGCGCGAGCCGGTCCTTAATCCGCGGGTTGTCGGGGAAGTCGCGAGCGAGCCGCTCGAGCGTGGCGCGGGCGGAGTCGGCGTGCCCGGACGCGAGAAACGCGTCTACCTTGAGGAAGTCCCGCCGCAGGCGGAGGCGCGGATTGTCGTCCGGCACGGGCAACGCGTTCAGCACGGCGAGCGCCCCCTTCGCGTCTCCCTTGTCGCGCAGCAGCGATTCGATCGCCAGGAAGCGAACGGTGGTGTCGTCTCCGAAGTGATTCTCCAGCTCGCTGAACAGCGCCAGGGCACCCGCGCTGTCGTGGCGCGCCCGGGCCTGCTGGGCGGCATGGTAGAGGCCGGCGAGAAGTAGGCGGTTCACGTCGGTCGTGTCGCCCGAGCGAATCCCCACGCCGCCCGCGTAGTTGTACACCAGGTCACCGCCGCGGTCCGCCGCCTTGTACACCGCTCCCACGCCTGCCAGGCCGACCAGCGCCGATGCGAAGGTGAGTCCCTTAGTGACGGGCGTGGAGCGGCGCGCGACGATGAGCGCGGCGATCTCGAGCGCGGCGACGAGCAAGAACACGTTGCGCGCCCACTCGCCGGCCTCTTCATGCTCGACGACCGCCTGGCGGGCGCCGGGCACGCGTTCGACCGGCCCGTGCGCGTCGGTGCCGGACTCCACCGCGAGCACCGCGGCCCCCGTGCCGACGAGCAGGAGCACCGCGGCCGCGGGCCCGGTGAAGGCCGCGCGGCCGGTGAGGGAGATCCAGCGGAACAGCACGCCGACCGCGAGCAGCGCGATGGCGAAGTGAACGACTTGCGGATGCCAGGTGGCGAGATTGGGCATGAGCCAAAAAACTACACGCCCCGCGCCGTGACGCTATTCAGGCCCCTTCGCGTCCCGCAGCACCTCTTCGACCATCTGGCGCACCAGCTCCGCGCGGTCGCGTCGCCGGCGCAGCGTCTCGGCCCGCACCTGCGCGAGCCGCCGCTCCACGTCCGCGATCTCGAGCGCGCGCAGGGAGTCCTCGGCCGCGAAGTGGCGCTCGAGCACGACCCGCAGCTGCTCCCGGATGGCGCGCACACGCGCGCTGTCCGTCGGCTGGGTGATCGGCGCGACCACGACCACCGGGGGTTGGCCCTGGATCGGCACGCCGCCGCTGATCGGCACGCCGTCCACGACGATCAGCGGCTGGCCTTTGCCGGCGAGGGAGTCGATCATCCGCCGGTAATCGCGCTGCAGCGCCCGGGCCAGCGCTTCGGCCCCGAACATCTGGGTCATCAGTTGCTGCCGCATGGAGTCCTGCATCTGGCGAAGGATCTGCTGCTGCACGGTCAGTTGGGCGACTTCCTGCCAGTATTGATCCTGCGAGCGTGCCTTCAGGGCATCCAACAGACGCTGCTGGACTCCGGCCGCCTGGAGGACGAGCAACATCTTCCGCGCTACCGATTCCGCCTGTACGGGGCGTTGGCGCGCGATCTGCTCCATCATCGCGCGCATCTGCGCCTGCTGCGCGGCCATCTGGGCCGCCTGAGCCGAGTCGGGCCCCCCCCCCTGCCCCTGCCCCCGGGCCGGAGCTACAAGTAGCGTCGCGACGGCGGCGGCGAGGACGAGCTTAGGGAATCGCATAGAGCTTCTCCTGTTCCAGTCGGGTCAGCAGTGAATCGACCGGCGCGAGCCCGGGCGCGGTGTAACGGGGCAACGTGAGCGACAGCGATGCCGTCTCTGGCCGCGCCCGCACGAATACGACGGCCAGCACCGCGGCCGCCGCCAGCGCGCCGAGCGCAACCGTCAACACGCGGCGCCGGAGCGCCCCCGCCCGTCGGCCGACCGCCCAGTCCACGGCGATGCGGCTCCGGTCGAGAGGGGCGAGCCGCGCGCGGCAGGCGGCGCAATCGCCGAGATGCCGTGTCAACACCGCGACCTCCGGCTCGGGCACCTCGCCGTACGCGAAGAGCAGCAGCGCGTCGTCGGTGGGGTGAGTCATCGATAGCCCTCCAGAGCCGCACCGATCCTTTCGAGGGCGGCCCGCATCTGGGTCAACACCGTCCCGAGGGGACGATTCAGGCGCTCGGCAATCTCCCGGAACTTGAGCCCCGACTCGTGCCTCAGCTCCAGCACGTCACGCTCACGCGGTGGCAACGCTGCGACGGCGCGCCGGACGGCCGCCTGGAGCTCCCGCGCGAGCAGGCGTTCGTCCGCCGCCGCCGCCGCCGCGCCTGTCGCTGCCTCGCCCTGCGCCAGCGCCACCGCGGCGCGGCGGCGCACCAAGTCGCGCCGCAAGTGATCGCACCAGGCGGTGTCCGCGATCCGGAACAGGTAGCCGCGGAGGTTCCCGTTGGTCCGGAGCCGCGGGGCGGCCGTCACCAGCCGCGCCGCCACGTCCTGCATCAGCTCGGCGACGAGGTCGGCGTCGCGGCAGCGCGCGCCCAGGTAGCGGCGCAGCGCCGGGCCGTGCTCGGCGAGGAGCGCGTCGGCCCCGATGGTGCTCATGTCTGTAAGTGTACGCGGCACCCTGGCGATTATTTCCCCGCTCCGCTAGGTTGTGACAGGACAAGCGATTCCGTGGCGATTTGGGGCGTATTGCGGCCACGTAAAACAACCCGCTAAAAAGCCTCTTCCCCCTTGGGGCTTGTTGCCTGCGAGGGGGTTTCGTTTAGGAGCCACCAGTGACGAGCCACAAGGCATCAGAAGAGTTGCGCAGACGGCAAAGTTGCAAAGTGGTCTCAAGCGCGAAGCTGCAAGGGGGGCAGTACCTGCACGCTTGCGACTTGCATCGTGTAGCCACGTCGCAACTTCGCCGTCTGCGCAACTTCACTTACGTCTTCTCTCTGCGGGCTGGGGACTAGAAGATGACCACCCTCCGCACCCTGATTTCCGATGGCAGAGTCCACGTCTTCGACGGGGCCATGGGGACGATGCTCTATGCCAAGGGCTTCTTCCTCAACGTCTGCTACGACGAGCTGTCCCTCAAGCAGCCGCGCCTGGTGCGCGAGGTGCACGAGGAGTACGTCCGCGCCGGCGCGGAGCTGCTCGAGACCAACACGTTCGGCGCCAATCCCGTCAAGCTCGGCAGCTACGGCCTGGCCGACGACACCGAGAAGATCAACCGGGCCGCTGCCGAGCTGGCGCGCGCCGCGGCCGGGGGCCACGCGAGTGTGGTGGGCGCCATCGGACCACTCGGCATCCGCATCGAGCCCTTCGGCCCGACGTCGCGCGAGGAGGCCGAGGCGTTTTTCGGCCGGCAGGTGAAGGGGCTCCTGGCGGGCGGCGTGGACGGGTTCATCCTCGAGACGTTCAGCGACCTGGACGAGATCCACGCGGCGCTCTCCGCGGTGCGCGCGGCGTGCGATCTCCCCGCCGTGTGCCAGATGACGATCGGCACGGACGGCCTCACCTACTACGGCACCGACCCCGAGGCGTTCACCAAGCAGCTCACGGCGTGGGGCGCCGACGTCATCGGCGTGAACTGCTCGGTGGGCCCGGCGGGGGTGCTCGAGGCCGTCGAGAAGATGGTCAAGGCGACCGACCGGCCGATCTCGGGGCAGCCCAACGCCGGGCTCCCCAAGGACGTCGGCGACCGCAAGATCTATCTCGCGAGCCCCGAGTACATGGCGAGCTACGCCCGCCGGATGATCGAGGCAGGGGCGCGGTTCGTCGGCGGGTGCTGCGGCTCGACGCCCGAGCACATCAAGAAGATCCGCGACTACGTGGCCAGCGTCGTGCCGCGCCAGCCAAGCGTGGTCGTGTCGCGCGCGCAGGTCCAAGCGCCCGCGGGCGTGACGCCCGTGGCGCTCGCCGAGAAGTCGCGCTGGGGCGCGAAGCTCGCGCGCGGCGAGCTGGTGACGAGCGTCGAGATCGTGCCCCCCAAGGGTGTGGACCCCGCGCCGATGATCGCGCAATGCCGCGCGCTCAAGGCGGCGGGGGTGGACGCCGTCAACGTCCCGGATGGCCCGCGCGCCCAGAGCCGGATGGGCGTGCTCCCCTCAGCGATCCTGATCGAGCGCGAGGTGGGGGTCGAGACCGTCATCCATTACTGCTGCCGCGACCGCAACCTGCTGGGGATGCTCTCGGACATTCTCGGACCTACCCCGAGGCGACCGCGGTCTTCGACATCGACTCGATCGGCCTGACGAACCTGGTGTACCGGTTGAACCAGGGGCTCGACCCCGGGAACAACCCCATCGGCGGCGCGACGCGCTGGGCGATCGGCGTGGGCGTGAATCCCGGGGCGACCGACCTGGACCGGGAGCTGTCGCGCTTCGCGTGGAAGGTGGACGCGGGCGCCGAGTTCGCCGTCACGCAACCGGTCTTCGACCCGCAGCAGCTCGAGGCGTTCTTGCGGCGCGTCGAGCAGTTCCGGATCCCAATCGTCGCGGGGGTGTGGCCCCTCATCAGCCTCCGCAACGCCGAGTTCCTGGCGAACGAGGTGCCGGGCGTGTCGGTCCCGGACGAGATCCTACAGCGGATGCGGAAGGCGCAGGAGAGCGGCAAGGAGGCAGCGCTCGCCGAGGGAGTGGCCATCGCGCGGGAGATGTTCGCGCGGGTGAAGGCGATGGTGCAGGGCGTGCAGGTCAGCGCCCCGTTCGGGAAGGTCGAGGTGGCGTTGGAGGTGTTCGCCCCCTGAGCCTCCGCCGCGAAATCTCCTTTGCCGAGAAAGACACCGACCTGCGAGACGACGTCCGCACCCTCGGTGCCCTCGTGGGGGAGGTGATCCGGGAGCAGGGCGGAGACACGCTGTTCGACAAGGTCGAGGGCGCGCGCGTCGCCGCGATCCGCCGCCGCGAGGGCGAGCCCGAAGCGGAGGGTGAGCTCCAGACGCTCGTCGGCGCGCTGAGCCCTCGTGATGCCGGCGAGCTGGTGCGGGGCTTCGCCACGTACTTCGAGGTCGTGAACCTCGCTGAGCGGGTCAACCGCATCCGGCGCGGTCGCGACTACCTGCGCGCAGGACGGGCGCCGCAGGAAGGGACCCTGGACGATACGGTCCGGCGCCTAGCGGCCGGGGGGCTCGGCCCCCGGGACGTGCGCGCCCTGCTGCCGCGCCTGCTGTTCGAGCCCGTCTTCACCGCGCACCCCACCGAAGCCACGCGCCGCACGCTGCTCGAGAAGGAGCAGGTCATCGGCCGCCTCCTGGTGGAGCGGCTCGATCCGTCGCTCACGCCGGCCGAAGAGCGGGCGGCGCTGGCTCGCATCCGCGAGCAGATCACGGTTGGCTGGCAAACGGAGGCGTACCCCGCCCAGCGCCCCACCGTGCTCGATGAGCTGGAGCACGTGCTGTTCTTTCTGACCGACGTGGTGTATCGCGTCGTGCCGCCGTTCTACGAGGCGCTGGAAGACGCGCTCGCCGCGGTGTTCGGAGCGGCGGGAGCAGAGATTCCCGTGCCGCCCGTACTGCGCTTCGCCTCGTGGGTCGGCGGCGACATGGACGGAAACCCGAATGTGACGGCCGAGACGGTGCGCGCGGCGTTGGCGCGCCACCGCGCTCTCGTGCTCGAGCGCTACTACCGGGAGACGCTCGAGCTGGCGCGCCGGCTGTCGCAATCGTCCTCCCGGGTGGCGGTCGACGATGCTGTGCTGCGCCGGGTCGAGGAGTACGCCTCTGGCTTCCCCGCCGCTCTCGACGCCGTGCCTCCGCGCCACCGCGATATGCCCTATCGCGTCTTGCTCCGCCTGATGGCCGCCCGCCTTCAGGCGACATCTCGGGACGAAGGATCGGGCTATCCGAGCGCCGCCGAATTCGCCGATGACCTGCAGCGCATCGCCACGAGCCTCGCGAACCACCGGGGCGCCCTCGCGGGCCTCTTCAGCGTGCGACGCCTGGTGCGGCGACTCGAGACCTTTGGCTTTCACCTGGCCACGCTCGACGTGCGACAGGACGCCCATGTGCACCGCGCGGTCGTCGGCCGGCTCCTGGGGGACCCGTCCTGGCCCGAGCGCTCCGCCGCCGAGCGAGCCATCCGTCTCCGGCGCGCGATCGCCCCCCCCCCCCCGACGCGGACGCGGAGCGCTCGCTGGCGGTGTTCCGCGCCATCGCCGAATGCCGGACGCGATACGGAGCGCACGCCATCGGTCCATACATCATCAGCATGGCGCACGGTGTGGACGATGTGCTCACCGTCCTGCTGCTGGCGCGGTGGGGCGGCCTGGCGGAGGCGGACGGTGCCGTACCGCTCGACGTGGCTCCCCTGTTCGAAACACTCGACGATCTTCGCGACGCGCCCGACGTGCTGCGTGGCCTCCTCGAAGACGACCTCTACCGCGCGCACTTGAGATTCCGCGGCAACCGTCAGGTGGTCATGCTCGGATATTCGGACAGCAACAAAGACGGCGGGATTGCGGCATCGCGCTGGGCCGTGCAGCGGGCCCAGGCAGCGCTCGTGGCGACCCTCGAGCCGGCCGGGATCGATCTCACGATCTTCCACGGCCGGGGCGGCACCGTCAGCCGCGGAGGCGGGAAGCTCACGCGCGCCGTGCTGAGCGCGCCTCGCGGCTCGGTGCGCGGCCGCTTGCGGGTGACCGAGCAGGGCGAGGTGATCAGCGCCAACTACGGGCTGCGGGGCATCGCCCTCCGCACGCTCGAGCAGGCGGTGGGCGCCGTGGCCGTCGCCACCGCTCTCCCTCCCAATCCAGACGCGAGGGCGCCCCAGTGGGAGGCGCTGATGGACGACATCGCGGCGACGAGCCACGCCGCCTACCGCGCCCTGGCCTACGACGACGCGCGGTTCGTCCAGTACTTCCGGCTCGCGACGCCGATCGACGTCATCGAACGGATGCCCATGGGCTCCCGGCCGCCGGCGCGGCGCTCGGGGTCAGGAATCGAGCAGCTGCGGGCGATTCCCTGGGTGTTCGCCTGGACACAGAGCCGCAGCGTGCTACCGGGCTGGTTCGGACTCGGCACCGCGCTCGAGCGCGCGGTGGCGCGACACGGCGAGGAGGCGGTGGCCGAAGTGCTCCGCCACTGGCCATTCTTGAAGGCGCTCGTGGACGACGTGGAGATGGTGCTGGCGAAGGCCGATATCGGCATCGCGGCGCGGTACGCCCGGCTCGCGGGGGCGCTCGAGCCGGTGTTTTTTCCGGTGATCGAAGCGGAGTTCGACCGCACCGTGGGGCTCGTGCTGCGACTCAAGGGCACCACGGCGCTCCTCGACGAGGATCCGGTGGTGCAGCGAGCCATTCGGCTGCGGAACCCGTACGTAGACCCCATGAGCCTGCTCCAGGTGGACCTGCTCGCGCGGTGGCGCGCGGCCGGGAGGGCCGACGACGAGCTGTTCGGAGCCCTGCTGGCCACGGTTCGCGGAATCGCTCAGGGGTTGCAGAACACGGGGTAGGCCGAGCCATGCCCGAGCTGCCCGACATCGTCGTCTATCTCGACGCCCTCGCGCCGCGGATTCTCGGCCTGCGGCTCGACCGGGCGCGCGTGACGAGCCCGTTCCTGCTGCGCACCGCCGACCCCCCGCTGGCGGCCGTCGAGGGAAAGACCGTGACCGGTCTGCGACGGCTCGGCAAACGGATCGTGTGGGCGATGGAGGACGCGTTGTTCCTCGTCTTTCATCTGATGATCGCGGGACGATTCAAATGGCGGCGCCGCGGCGCCAAGTCGCCAGGCAGGATCGGCCTCGCCTCATTCGATTTTCCTGACGGCACGCTCCTCCTCACCGAGGCGAGCAAAAAGCATCGCGCGTCGCTGCACCTTGTCCGGGGCGAGCGCGGGCTTCGAGCACACGATCCCGGCGGGCTCGACGTGCTCACCGCCGACGCCGCGGCGTTTCGCGCCGCCCTCCGCTCCGAGTCGCATACCCTGAAGCGCGCCCTCACCGATCCGAGGCTGTTCGACGGCATCGGCAACGCCTACTCGGACGAAATCCTGCACGCGGCGAAGCTCTCGCCCTTTCAGCTGACGAGGCAGCTCAACGACGAGGAGACCGTGCGGCTGCACCGCGCGGCGCAACGGACCCTGCTCGGTTGGATCGAGGGGCTGCGCGCCGAGATGGGTTTCGAGTTCCCCGAAAAGGTCACCGCGTTTCGCGAGGGGATGGCCGTGCACGGGCGGTATCGACGCCCCTGCCCCGTGTGCGGCTCGCCCGTCCAGCGGATCCGCTACGCGGAAAACGAGGCGAACTACTGCGCCACCTGCCAAACGGGGGGCCGTGTGCTCGCGGACCGAGCCCTGTCGCGGCTGCTCAAGGACGATTGGCCGCGGTCCCTCGAGGAATGGGA
>WNGB01024240.1_pt1 | contig 10439 bp, 11 predicted proteins | sample 5400681 | NCBI WGS metagenome assembly WNGB01 (sample SAMN13153367, study PRJNA577476) | soil metagenome | isolation source: 115 cm soil or saprolite under grassland replicate 2 | place: USA:California | collected 2016-06-15 | reverse complement strand
GGCTCCTCGTGCTCGTGTCGGTTCTGGCGGCCGGGGCGCTCAGCGATGCTCTCGCCTCCCCCCCGGCGACGGCGACCGGCCTGCGCGTCGCCGGAAGCGGTCTGCTCCTGACCGTGTCGGTCGCACTCGCCGCCCGGGTGCTTCTGGCTGTCGACCACGCCACGGCGAAAGCTCGGAACCCATCCACGACAGCCGGCGAGCACCGACGCCGACGACAGAAAGGGAAGAAACGATGATCATCCGCTTCGCGATCCGCGCGGCCGCGCTGACGGCCGGGGCAGCGGTTCTCGCCTTCGGAGTCACGGCTCCCGCGGGGGCCGACGACCAGTTCGGCCAGCACGTTCAGGAGTGTGCCCAGACCATGGGCTTCGACGGGGAGCACAACCCCGGCATGCACCACGGCGCCGACGGCTGGAATCCCGACCACACCTGCTGAGCTCCAAGGGGCACGGCAACCCGCGAAGGCCTGCCGCCGACGGCCAGGACGGCCACCCGTGCGGCCCGCGGCTATGCCTCGGGCAAGGACGACTTATCTGCTCCGCCTCCGCCGGATCGAGGGCCAGGTCCGGGGAGTGCAGAAGATGATCGAGGACGACCGCTGGTGTCCCGATGTGATCACCCAGCTCGCTGCCGTGACCCGGGCACTCCAGGAGGTCGCGGCCGGCTTGCTCAACGACCACGTACGCCAGTGCGTCCTCGCGGCCGCCCGCGACTCTGTCGAGAACGGCGATGACCGGATGGACGAGATCGCGGCCACGATCCGACAGGTGATCCGGCTCTGACACCCGCCCTCCTCGGACCGTCCCGCAAGACAGAAGGAGACAAGAGATGACCAGGAATCCGAACCTTGGGTTGTACGCCGTGGCGATCGCCATCGCGTTCGTGGGGGCATTGTGGCTCGGCGTGCCCGCGAGCACGCTGGTACTGCTGGCGGTCGTGCTCGCTTGCCCACTGATGATGATCTTCATGATGAGCGGCATGCACGGTGGCCATGACCACAACGGCTCCGCACACCACCAAGCCGACGACCGTGACGACGGCTCCGCCAGGCGTCACTGACGCTGACGACCCTGCTCGACCCGGGAGTATGAGATGGCGGATGCGGCGTACGGCCTGTGGCCGCTGGTGATCCTGAACACCGCACTGTTCGTGCTGTTCGCGGTGAGTTTCTTCCACCCCAAGGGCAGGCGGGACTGGCGGGTGATGGGCGGGTTCTCGGCGTTCATGGTGGCCCTGTTCACCGAGATGTACGGCGTGCCGCTGACTGTCTATCTGCTGGGCAGCTGGCTGGGCTCACGGTTCCCACTGCTCCAGGACACCCACGCCGGCGGACACCTGTGGAACGACCTGATCGGCTGGACCGGTGACCCGCACCTGAGCCCGTTCCACTTGGCCAGCTATGTGCTCATCGGAGGCGGGTTCTGGCTGGTCGCGGCCGCCTGGCCGGTCCTGCACGGAGCCGCCCGGCGCGACCGCCTCGCCAGCAGCGGCCCCTACGCGTGGGTGCGTCACCCGCAGTACGACGGCCTTCTGCTGGTCATGATCGGCTTCCTCCTCCAGTGGCCCACGATCCCCACGGTGCTGATGTTCCCGGTCCTCGTGCTGGTCTACATCCGGTTGGCTCGCGCCGAGGAGCGCGAGGTGGCCGCCCGGTTCGGCGACGCCTGGCGCGAGTACGCCGCCCGGACCCCTCCGTTCGTCCCCTATCGGCGGCCGTCATCCGCGCGCAGCGGCGCCGACCATGACCTCACCCGGAGACCGTGATGACCACCCAGATCCCACTGATCCCGGGTACTCCACCCCACGGGGAGTCGCCAACCGTGGCGCCGCTGCTGACCGCATCCAGGATCGAGAAGTCCTACCGGCGTGGCATCTGGCCGTGGCGGCACAGCCAGTCCGTGCTCAAGGGCGCCGACCTGACGCTGATGGCGGGCGAGGTAGTCGGTCTGGTCGGTGAGAACGGCTCGGGGAAGTCGACGCTGATGAGGATCCTCGTCGGCGAACTGGCCGCCGACGCCGGTGCGGTCGAGCACCGGGGCCGGTTGGGCTACTGCCCGCAGGAGCCCGTCGTCTACGAGCGACTCACCTGCGACGAGCACTTCGAGCTGTTCGGGCACGCCTACCGGATGCCGCCTGCCGAGGAGCGGGCCTCCCGGCGACGCCTCTACGCGATGCTCGGTTTCGAGCGGTACGCCGGCACCCGCGCCGACCAGCTCTCCGGCGGCACCCTGTCCAAGCTCAACCTAGGCCTCGCACTTCTCGCCGACCCCGAGGTACTCCTGCTCGACGAGCCGTACGCCGGATTCGACTTCGACACCTACCTCAGGTTCTGGGACCTGGTCGCGGAACGGCGAACGGCCGGCCGCAGCGTGCTGATCATCAGCCACTTCGTGGTCGACGAACACCGTTTCGACCGGATCGTGCAGCTGCGGGACGGAGTAGCGGAACCCGGGCGAGCCCGATGAACACGACGATGTCAGCGACGACGGCCACGACCGGGACCGGCGCACTGCTCGTGCGCCGCTTCCTCACCGAGGCCTCACGCAACCGGGTCACGGTCAGCATGCTGGTCGTGGTTCCGGTGGTCTTCGTCGCGGTGGCCGGTGGTGCCATCGCCGACGCGGGGCAACTGCTCGGCGGGCAGGGCGGCCCACAGGCCGAGACAGCCACCGCGGGCTGGACCGCCGGGTTCGTCGCAGCCATCGCGATGTACTTCCAGATCCGGTCGGCTCGTGCAGCCGACCGTCGACTCGTCCTCGCGGGGCTCACGCCCGCCCGGCTGGTCTCCGCGCGGCTGGCCACCGGAGCCACGCTCGCACTCGTGGCGACGGCCGCGTCGTACGCGACCCTCGCGGCCCGGACCGGTATCGACCACCCGGCCAGGGTCGCGACCGCGACCCTGATGTTCGCCGTCATCTACCTGGCCCTCGGGGCGATGGTCGGCGCCCTGGTCGCCAGCCCCGTCAACGGCACCGTGCTGATCCTGTTCGTATGGCTTCTCGACGTCGTCTTCGGGCCCGCATTCCGACCCGCCGACGCGCTGGTGAGCCGCGCCTTCCCGACCCACTTCCTGAGCCTGTGGATGATGGATCTTCCGTCGCGTCACGGTGGCCGGCCGGGCGACCTCGGCTGGGCGCTGGCCTGGACCGTCGCCGCGATCGCGACCAGCTGGACCGTGATCACCGTGACCAGCCGCACCGCTCGACCAAGGCATCACGCCCGGAGCGACTCGGCGACGACACAGCTGGCAGTGGGAACGCGGATGGGCATCCGGGAGGTGGGGCGCAACCGGGTGCTGTGGGTGCTCCTGGCCGTGGTGCCAGCCGTGTTCATCGCGCTGTCGGCCGTGACCACGCCGAACGAGTACGAGACCATGACCTTGCCCGAGGCCGGCCGTCAGGTCGCCATCCGGTTCTGGTTCCCCGACACCCACCCCGGGCTGATGGCCCCCATCGCGATCGGCGCACTCGCCGCACTCGTCGGCCTCTTCACCGTCCTCGACGCCCGCTCGGCCGATCGACGGCTGGTCCTGGCCGGCTTCCGTTCCGTCTCGCTGCTCACCTCGCGGCTCGCGGTCGTCGCTCTGCTCGCACTGCTGGCCACCGCAACCTCCCTCACGGTCACGGCAGCCTTCTTCAACGCCCGGCAATGGGGCCCCTACATCGCCGCGAACACCCTGATCGCGCTCACCTACGCGCTGATCGGAGTGGTGATCGGCTGGCTCTTCGGCAGGGTGGGTGGCGTCTTCGTGGCCTTCCTCGTCCCGTTCCTCGACCTCGCCATCGAACAGAGCCCGATGCTGAACCCCGAGGTCTCGGGGCTGGCGCACTTCCTGCCCGGGTACGGCGCCAGCCGGGTACTGTACGACGCCGCCCTCACCGGCGCCTTCGACGAGACCGGCGCCCTTCTGATCGCCCTCGCCTGGTTGCTGGCACTCGCCACGGCCGTCATCGTGCTGCTTCGCCGCCTGGCTCTCGGTGAAGCGCACTGACGCGAGGTCTGACGAAGAGTCCTCGTTCGGGGCTTAGGCCCCTCGACTCGCGCGCAGGGGGTGAGCACGATGGACGGCATGAGCAGCCACGCGCGTGCACACGACCACGCGACACACACGCACCCGCATCACGACGCGACGCCCACCGGCCCCGCGGACGCAGTAGCCGCGGAGTGGACCTGCCCGATGCATCCGGAGATCCGGCGACCCGGCCCCGGCGCCTGCCCGATCTGTGGCATGGCACTAGAGCCCGCCCTGGTCAGCGGCGACACCGGCCCGAGCGCGGAGCTGGTCGACATGACCCGGCGGTTCTGGATCGGGCTCGCCATGGCTTTGCCAGTCGTGCTCCTCGAGATGGGCGGCCACTTCCTCGACTGGGTGAACGACCTGGTCCCGCAGACCACGTCCAACTGGATCCAGTTCGCCCTGGCGACGCCGGTGGTGCTGTGGGCCGGATGGCCCTTCTTCGTGCGCGGCTGGGCCTCGGTCCGCACCCGCAACCTGAACATGTTCACGCTGATCGCGATGGGCACCGGAGTCGCCTGGCTCTACAGCACGGTCGCCACGGTAGCCCCTGGGATCTTTCCGGACTCCTTCCGGGCCCCGGCCGACATGGGCGAGGGCATGTCGTCAGGTGCCGTCGACGTGTACTTCGAGGCCGCCGCCGTGATCACCGTGCTGGTGCTGCTCGGTCAGGTTCTAGAGCTCCGGGCACGCGAGCAGACCTCGGGCGCGATCAAGGCACTCCTCGACCTCACGCCCACCACGGCGCGGCGCGTCCGGGACGACGGCACCGAGGAGGAGATCGGGCTCGACGCGGTGCAGATCGGTGACCGGCTCCGGGTGCGCCCGGGCGAGAAGGTGCCGGTCGACGGGGTGGTCATCGAGGGCAGGTCCACGCTGGACGAGTCGCTGGTGACCGGCGAGTCCATGCCCGTGACCAAGACCGTGGGCGACACCACGATCGGCGGGACGATCAACACCAACGGAGGACTGGTGATCCGAGCAGACCGGGTCGGCGCGGACACGATGCTATCCCGGATCGTGGCACTGGTGGCCGAGGCGCAGCGGTCCCGGGCGCCGATCCAGCGCACCGCAGACCGGGTCGCTGGGATCTTCGTGCCCGTCGTGATCGCGATCGCGGTGGGGTCGTTCGCGGTCTGGGCCGCCGTCGGACCCGACCCACGGTTCGCCCATGGGCTGATCGTGGCGGTCGCCGTGTTGATCATCGCCTGCCCCTGTGCCCTGGGTCTGGCGACGCCGATCAGCATCAAGGTCGGCGTCGGGAGCGGCGCCGCCCACGGCGTACTCATCAAGAACGCCGAGGCCCTGGAGCGCATGGAGAAGGTCGATACCCTCGTGGTGGACAAGACCGGCACCCTCACCGAGGGGCGCCCCTCGGTCACGGCGATCCTCCTCACCGATCCCGCCGAAGGCGAAGACGAGGTGCTCCGGCTGGCCGCGGGCGTCGAGCGCGCATCCGAGCACCCGCTGGCGGTCGCCATCGTCGAGGCAGCCACCAGCCGCGGCCTGACGCTCCCCGGCGTCAGCGACTTCGACTCCCCGGTCGGGCAGGGCGCGCTGGGCACAGTCGAAGGACATCACGTGGTGCTGGGAAGCGCCGACTTCGTCTCCTCCCAGGGCATCGACCCCTCTCCGCGGGCCGAGGAGGGCGACCGGCTGCGCGCCACCGGCGCCACCGCCATCCTGCTCGGCGTCGACGGCGCGCTCGCCGCCGTACTCGCGATCGCCGACCCGGTCAAGGCCACGACACCTGCCGCGCTGGCCGACCTCAAGGCCCAGGGGGTCGAGGTCGTCATGCTCACCGGCGACAACTCGGTCACCGCGCAGGCGGTCGCGGCGTCGCTCGGGATCGAGCACGTGGAGGCCGGGGTGCTGCCCGACCGCAAGGCCGATGTGGTCCAGCGGCTGCGCGGCGAGGGCAAGGTGGTCGCGATGGCCGGCGACGGCGTCAACGACGCGCCCGCGCTGGCGGCGGCCGACGTCGGCCTGGCGATGAGCTCGGGCACCGACGTGGCCATGGAGTCCGCCGGCGTGACCCTGCTCCATGGTGACCTGACCGGCATCGCTCGAGCCCGGCGCCTCTCGGCGAACACGATGCGGAACATCCGTCAGAACCTGCTCTTCGCGTTCGTCTACAACGTCGCGGGAATTCCCATCGCCGCCGGCGTGCTGTACCCGGTCACCGGGCTCCTGCTGTCGCCGATCATCGCCGCTGCCGCCATGGCGCTGTCGTCGGTCAGCGTCATCAGCAATGCCCTGCGGCTGCGCTCCGAGAAGCTCGACTGAACGCTGCGACGTCCGCAGCCGCGTTCCGACCCCGGTCAGTCGGCGAGTACGCCGACGCCGTCGCGGACGTCGAAGAGCAGCTGCGTCTCGGTCTGGCGTACGACGCGGTGCACGGTGATGTGTTCGAGAACCAGGTCACGCAGCGCCTCGGGGCTGCCCACCGCGACGTGGAGGTGGAAGTCGTCCTCGCCGGCGAGGTGGAAGACCTGGATGACGCCGGGGACCTGGGTGAACTGGGCGTGCAGCCGGGTGACGTGCTCGGCGTTGTGGCTGAGCAGCCGGACCTTGATGATCGCCTGGATCGGGTAGCCGAGGGACGTGAGGTCGAGCCGGACCCGGCTGTCGAGCAGGACGCCGTTCTCGCGCAGCATCCGGACCCGGTAGGCGCAGGTCGACTCGGCCAGCCCGAGCCGGGCCGCGAGCGCCTTGTTGGTGAGGCCGCTGTTGCCGGCCAGCGCGCGCAGGATCGCCCAGTCGGTGTCGTCGAGATCGACGGCAGAGGGTACGACGCGTCGCGGCGGCTGGCCGCGTTGTGTTCTCGCCAACGAACCCTCCTCCCCCGCGACATCGCGTTGCGGATGGCAGCCGGATCGGCCGATTGAACCGCAGATTCAGCAACAAGCATGGCCGATTGCCGTGGAATCCACCACCCTGACGCCATGAGCTTCGATCTTCGACGGACCGATGGCCTGCGTGGCGACTCGGTCGCCGTACACAGTGGCCGGCAGGACCTGCGCGACCTCGGCGTACACGCGCTGCCGATCGACCTGTCCACCACCAACCCGCTGCCGGACATCGAGCGCGGCGGCGACTCCTACGAGTCGATGGCGCTGGGCGGGCACCCGCTGGCGGACGGCGGCCACGTCTACGCGCGGCTGTGGAACCCCACCGTCGCCCGTTTCGAGTCCGCGCTCGCCGAGCTCGAGCACGCGGAGGCCGCGGTCGCGTTCGCCTCCGGCATGGCCGCGGTGACGGCCACGATCCTGGCTCGCTGCGCCGGTACGACGCGGCGCCCGCACGTGGTCGCCGTCCGCCCCTTGTACGGCGGCACCGACCACCTGCTCGCCTCCGGGCTGCTGGGCGTCGACATCGCCGGGATCGTGGCGCAGGCCGACGGCGTACCCGTGCAGGTCGACAACACCTTCGCCACCCCCGTGCTGCAGAACCCGCTCACCCTGGGCGCCACCATGTCGCTGCACAGCGCCACCAAGTACCTCGGCGGCCACGGCGACGTCGTCGGCGGCGTGGTCGCCTGCGACGAGGAGACGGCCGCCGCGCTGCGCCGGGTCCGAGCCGTGACCGGCGGGCTGCTGCACCCGCTCGGCGCCTACCTGCTCCACCGCGGGCTGCAGACGCTGCCGGTCCGGATGCGCGCGCAGCAGGCCACCGCCCAGCAGGTCGCCGACTGGCTGGCCGCGCACCCCGCGGTCGAGCGCGTGCACTACCCCGGCGTCGACCCCGACCCGCGCGCCCTGCTCGGCCGCCAGCTCCGCGGCCCCGGCGCGATGGTCTCCTTCACCCTGTACGACGGGTTCCGGGCGGCCGAGGCGCTGACCAGCGGCGTCCGGCTGTTCACCCACGCGGTCTCGCTCGGCGGCGTCGACTCGCTCGTGCAGCACCCCGCCGCGCTCACCCACCGGCCGGTCGAGCCCACGGCCCGGCCGTCCGCGGGGCTGGTCCGCCTCTCGATCGGGCTGGAGGACGTCGCCGACCTGATCGCCGACCTCGACCGTGGCCTGGCCGCCGTGCCGGCCGAGCGGCTAGAGCTGGCGGCGACACCGGGCTGAGCGTCGGGGTAGTCCGTGACGATCCTGCTGTCCCAGATCGCTCAACCATGACGGGAACGTCACGGACTACCCCGCCGCGACCAGCTCGCCGATCCAGGCGGCCACCTGCTTGGAGTCGAGGCCGAGGGCCGAGTCGCCGACTTCGACCTCGGTCGCGACCCGGCCGGGTTCGCGCGACTCCCACCACTGGCGGGTCAGCGCGAGCCGCTGCTCGGTCATGAAGCTGAGCAGCCGCTCGTTGACCACGTCGGGCTCGCCGGCGGCGTACAGCATGAAGGTGTTGCTGGGCGGCTGCTCCGGCTGCACCGTGACGCCGTACGCCGGCAGCTCGGCGGTCATCGCCCGCGCCCAGGCCACGCAGTCGGGCATCAGCGGCAGCCGGTCGCGCAGCCCGACCAGGGCGGAGACCGCCTCCGGGGTCATCCGGAAGATCGTGCCGCCGAGCCGCCTGCGCCAGCGCCTGGTCTCCTCGACGAAGTCGGCCGGGCCGGCCAGGCAGGCTCCCGCGAGCCCGCCCAGGCCCTTGTAGAACGACACGTAGACGCTGTCCGCGAGGGCGGCGAGCTCGGCGAACGGCCGGTCGTAGAACGGCTGCGCCTCCCAGATCCGGGCCCCGTCGAAGTGCAGCCGGATGTCGCGGTCGCGGCAGGCCTGCGAGAGCTCGACGAGCTCGTCGTACGTCGGCAGCAGGCAGCCGGCGTCGCGCAGCGGCAGCTCCACGAGTACGGCGGCCAGCCGGCCCGGCAGCTCGGCCAGGTGCTTCGCGGTCGCCACCTCGGGGCCGGTCGTCAGGTGGTCGATCTCGAAGCCGTGCACCAGCCGGGGCCCGTCGAGCTCGTGCCGGAGCAGGTGGCTCAGGTCGGGCATCGCGACCCGCCGGGTGCCGGCCCGGTCGCTCCAGACTCGCAGCGCACACTGCTGGGCCATGATCCCGCTCGGGAAGAACGCGGCCGCCTCCTTGCCGAGCAGCTCGGCCACCTCGGTCTCCACCATCGCGACCGGCCCGCGCTCGCCGTAGGTGTCCAACTCGTCCACGCCGAGGGTCTCGCACGCCTCCGCCAGCGCCGCGAACACGTCCGCAGGCACCTGGGAGCGGTGCCACGAGAGGGTCTGGGTGCAAGCCCGGGCGGCCTCTCGGTAGCGCTGCTGGAAGTCGTTCACGAGCCCTCCGGATCTCTGCTGGTCGGCCCGACCAAGGTGAGCGATCGGGTGACGGGGCGGAACCCCAAAGCACGGTACAGCCGGGCCGGAACCGGGTAGGCGTCGTCGCCGCGCGGCCGGACCAGGCCGAGCCGGGCGCCGTACTCCCGGGCGGCGGTGAGGGCTTCCAGCGTGGCGGCGCCCGCGAGCCCGCGGCAGCGGTGGGCCGGCACGCAGCCGACCGGCTCGACCAGCGCGGCCTCCCCCGCGACCCACACCAGGGCCGAGGCGACCAGGGATCCGTCGCCGGCCTGGACGACGACGTCCAGCTCGCGCCGGTACGACGGCGCCTCGGTCACCCGGCGGTAGCGTTCCGCGGTCATCGACGAGGGCGAGATGTCCGACCAGGCGGCCCGGTGGCAGGCGGCCCGGGCCTCGAGCTCGTCGGCGTGGACCGCGCGGACGTCGTACCCGGTGGGCGGTGGCATCGTCGGCAGGTGGTCGAGGTCGAGGATGAGCTGGGAGAAGTAGGGGCCGTCCTGGATCGCGAACCCCCGCCTGACCAGGCCGTGCACCAACGCCGTGTCGGCCTCGGTGACGGTCGTGGTAAGCGACGCGGCACCGTGGGCGACCGCCCAGTCGACGACATCGTCGACGAGCCGGGACTGGGCGGGGTCGACGGCGAGCTCCAGGCAGCCGGGCGACTCGAGCCAGCCGAACGCGGCGTCGTCCCAGGCCGCGGCGGGCGTGGGCACGTCGACGAACGCCGAGTTCCAGGCCAGCTGGCCGGCGTGCTGCCAGGTGGTGGGTCGCCACAGCCGGGTCGCGACGGCCTGCAGCTTGGGAAGCAGGTCGGCGTACACGCCGGTGAGGGGAACCATTCGCTCATCCTGATCACCCGGCACCCTCGCGGCAACCGCATTTCGGCTTGCCCGGGGCGGGTCCATCGGGTTGCCTGGAGCGCGTGCACACTCCCCTTCCCGACGTCACCCGGCTGACCCGCGCCCAGCGCCAGCAGCTGTTGCGCGACATCCTGGCCGCGAACGCGCCGTCCGGCACGCTGCGCGACGGCCGCCAGCTCGTCACCCGAGTACGCCGCTGGGTGCTGGTGCTGGCGATCGGCTCGATCGTCGTACTCCTGCCGTGGACGCTGAGCCTGTTCTTCTCGCTGCCCAGCCGCTACCAGGCCGCCAACTGGCCGCTGGCCTGGA
>WNGB01018710.1_pt1 | contig 10439 bp, 7 predicted proteins | sample 5400681 | NCBI WGS metagenome assembly WNGB01 (sample SAMN13153367, study PRJNA577476) | soil metagenome | isolation source: 115 cm soil or saprolite under grassland replicate 2 | place: USA:California | collected 2016-06-15 | reverse complement strand
GCTCCCCGTTTGTCTCATGGGCGACCATCCCAGAGAAGGAGGGAGCCATGAAGTACCTGCTGCTGATCCATCAAGGCGACTCCCCGACGCCGCGGTCGCCGGAGGCGTGGGCGACCCTTTCGGAGGACGAGCAGAAGGCCGTGTACGCCGACTACCAGGCGGTCAACCAGACCCCTGGCGTCACCCCCGGCCTCGGGCTGGACGCTCCCGAGACGGCCACCACGGTGCGGGTGCAGGACGGCAGGACGCTGACCACCGACGGCCCGTTCGTCGAGCTCAAGGAGGCGGTCGGCGGGTACCTCCTGTTCGAGGCCGACGACCTCGACGCGGCGATCGAGCTGGCCTCGCGGATCCCGGCGGCGCGCCTGGGTGGCGCGGTCGAGATCCGTCCGATCGTGGAGTGGTAGCGATCCTCGATCAGGTCTTCCGCGACCAGTGGGGACGTGTTCTGGCTGCGCTGATCGGCTTCCTCGGCGACTTCGACCTCGCCGAGGAAGCCGCGCAGGAGGCCTTCGCGATCGCCGCGGAGCGCTGGCCGCGGGACGGAGCTCCCTCCAACCCGGCTGCCTGGCTGGTGACGACGGGGCGCAACCGAGCCATCAACCGCATCCGCCGCGATCGCACGCTGGCCGCGAAGACCCGACTGCTGCAGGTGCCGGAGGCGGCGGACACGATGGACGCGACGACCTTTCGCGACGAGCGGCTCGAGCTCATCTTCACCTGCTGCCATCCGGCGCTGGCCACCGACGCGCAGGTCGCGCTCACCCTGCGGACGCTCGGCGGCATGAGCACCGGGGAGATCGCCCGCGCCTTCCTGGTCCCCGAGCCGACGATGGCCCAGCGGCTGGTCCGCGCGAAGCGCAAGATCAAGGCCGCCGGGATCCCGTTCCGGGTGCCTCCCGAGCATCTCCTGCCCGATCGGCTCGTCGCCGTGCTCGCGGTCGTCTACCTGATCTTCAACGAGGGCTACGGCGGCCGCGGCGAGCTCGCGGCCGAATCGCTGCTGCTCGGGCGGGCGCTGGCCGAGCTGATGCCCGACGAGCCGGAGGTGCACGGTCTGCTGGCGATGATGCTGCTGCTCGATGCCCGCCGCGAGGCGCGGTTCCGTGGCGACGACCTGGTGCTGCTGGCCGACCAGGACCGTTCGCGCTGGGACACGGCCCAGATCGCCGCCGGGCGGGCGGTGCTCGACCGGGCCCTCGCCCTGCACGGACGCGGCCCCTACGTCGTGCAGGCGGCGATCGCGTCCCTGCATGCCGACGAGCCGCGCGACTGGCCGCAGATCGCCGCCCTCTACGGGGAGCTCTCCCGCCTCACCGGTTCGCCGGTCGTGGAGCTCAGCCGGGCCGTCGCGGTCGCCGAGTCGGAGGGGCCCGAGGTGGGCCTCGGCATCGTCGACCGCCTCGATCTCGACGGCTACCGCTACCTGCACTCGACGCGGGGCGAGCTGCTGCGGCGCCTGGGCCGGACCGAAGAGGCCCGCGAGGCCTACCGCCGGGCGCGGCGGGTGGCAGAGCTCAGCCGGCCGGCTTGAGGTGCCGCCCCCACCAGTCGAGGACCGCCTCGAAGCGTGCGATGCGGTGGCTGGGCAGGCCGGAGCGGGACAGCTCGTGGCCCTCGCCGGGGAACAGCAGGAGCTCGACCTCGACCTGGCGCTGCTTGAGGGCGACGAACAGGCGCTGGGCCTGCTCGACCGGGCAGCGCCAGTCGTGCTCGGAGTGGATCAGCAGCATCGGGATGCGGATCCGGTCGACGTGGGTGAGCGGGCTCTGGGCCAGCACCCGCCCTGGGTCGGTGCCGTTGTAGGTCTTGACGAAGAACCAGCCGATGTCGCTCGAGCCCTCGAAGCTGTCGAAGGCGTTGCAGGCCCGCTCGCTGATCGCGGCCCTGAAGTGGCCGCTGTGGGCGGCCAGCCAGCTGGCCATGTAACCGCCGTAGGAGCCGCCCATCACCCCGACCCGGTCGCCGTCCAGGTCGGGGTCGGCGAGGGCGGCGTCGAGCAGGGCGAGCACGTCCTGGGTGTCGAGGTTGCCGAAGTCGCCGACGATCGCGCGGCCGTAGGACTCGCCGTAGCCGGACGAGCCGCGCGGGTTGCCCATCACCACCGCGTAGCCGGCGCCGACGTACACCTGCGCCTCGTCGAACAGCGTGTAGCCGTACATGGCGAACGGCCCGCCGTGGACCATCAGCACCACCGGGTGCGGCCCGGCGCCCGCCGGCTTCAGCACCCAGCCGTGGACCCTGGTCCCGTCCCGGGCGGGTCCCTCCAACTCCTCCATCGGCCGCAGCGGGGCCGAGCGGGCCAGCAGCGCCCCGAAGTCGCTGAGGGTCGTCTCGACACCGTCCCGCAGCACGACCACCTCACCTGCCGAGGTGGGCTCGCTGACCACCGCGGCGACCACGCCGGCGGCGGCGGCGTAGTCGTGCACCTGGCGGCGGCCGCCGAGCAGCCGCAGCGGCTCGCCGCCGTCGACCGGGAAGCGCAGCAGCCCGACCGCCCCGCGCTCCAGCGAGATGGTGGTGACCGCCTGCTCGTCGACCAGCAGCGGCAGCACGCCGCCGCCGAAGGCCGGCTCGTGGTTGAATCGTTCGGGGTCGGTCAGCCGTCGTGGCGGGGCGGCGCCGTCGGCCGGCGCCGACCACAGCACGGTCGGTCGCCCGGCCAGGTCGGGGTCGACGCCGCAGAACCAGACCGTCTGGCCGTCGGGGGAGAACGCCGGCCGCGCCACCGCCAGGCTGGAGGCGGTCACCCGCTGCGCGTCGCCGCCCTCCGCCGGAGCGACGAACACGTCGCTGACCGCGTCCTCGTCACGGGTCTCGTGCCTGGCGGAGACGAACGCCAGCGTGCGGCCGTCCGGGCTCCACGCCGGGTCGCGGTGGTCGTAGTCGCCCCTGGTGATCTGCAGCGGCTGGGCGTCCTCGGCCAGGGCGTCGACCACGAACACGTGCGGGCGCCGGTCGTTGGTGAAGCCGATGTCGTCGAGCCGGTACTGGAAGGTGGTGATGCGCCGCGGCGGTTCCTTCTCGGGCGGGACGTCCTTGTCGGTGCCGTAGCGGCCCGGCTCCGGCAGCCGGGCCACGTAGGCCAGCCGGGTCGAGTCCGGGCTCCAGGCGAACTGCTCGACCCCGAGCGGGTGCTCGCAGACCCGGCGCGGCTCGCCGCCGTCGGCCGGGATCACGTGCAGCTGCGGCTTGTCGTCGTCGCCGGCGCGCAGGAAGGCGAGGTGGCGTCCGTCCGGCGAGAACTGCGGGCGGCCGTCGCGCTTGCCGGCGGTGAAGCGGCGGGGCGCCGCCGCGCCGTCGGCCGGCACCACCCAGATGTCGCTGCGGTAGGCGTTGGCGTCCAGGTCGACCCGGGCGACGGCGACGGCGACCAGCCGACCATCGGGGGAGATCGTCGGCGCCGCGGGGATCCGCAGCAGCGCAAGGTCCGCGGGGAACATGGCCTCGAACCTACCACGCGGGCGCGGGTTCGCCAGTGGAGAGGCTGGCCATCCAGCTCGCGTACAGCCTCGCGTAGGCGCCTTCGGCGACCAGCAGCTCGGCATGGGTGCCCTGCTCGACCAGGCGGCCCCGTTCCAGCACCAGGATCCGGTCGGCGTGCTCGGCGGTGGCCAGCCGGTGGGCGATGGTGATCGCGGTCCGGCCCTCGGTGAGCCGCCCGATGGCGTGCCGCAGCCGCACTTCGGTGGCGGGATCGACCGCCGAGGTCGCCTCGTCGAGGATCAGGCAGCCGGGGTCCGCCAGGTAGCCGCGGGTCAGCGCCACCAGCTGGCGCTCGCCGACCGACAGCTGCTCGCCGCGCTCCCCGACCCGGGTGCGGAGGCCGAGCGGCAGGCTGTCGACCCAGGCGTCGAGGCCGAGCGCCTGCAGCGCCGCCCGGATCTGGCGGTCGTCGGCGTCCGGGCGGCCCATGCGGACGTTCTCGGCCACGCTGGTGTCGAACAGGAAGCCGTCCTGGGGCACCATGACCAGCGAGGACCGCAACGAGGCCAGGGTGACCTCGCGCAGGTCGGTCCCGGCCACGCGGATCGTGCCGGCGGTCGGGTCGGCCAGACGGATGAGCAGCTTGGCCATGGTGGTCTTGCCGGAGCCGGTGCTGCCGACCAGCGCCACCCTGGTGCCGGCGGGGATGGCGACGCTGACGTCGGTCAGCACGGGCGGCCCGCCGTGGTAGGCGAACGAGACCCGCTCGAGCCGGATGTCGAGGGCCTTCGCGGGCAGCTCCAGGCCCGGCCGGGGCTCCTCCACCTCGACCGGGGTGTCGAGCACGTCGAGCACCTTCTTCCAGCCGGCCACCGCCTGCTGGGTCATGTCGAGGATCTCGGTGAACTCCGCGACGGGCTCCAGGAAGATCGACACCAGGAAGACGAACGCGACCAGCGTGCCGATCGACAGGCCACCCGCGGGACCGAGCCACATCCCGGCCAGCAGCACCACGGCGGTGGTCAGGACCGCGAACAGCTCCCCGGCGGGGAAGAACACCGCGGCGATGGTGCCCGCCCGGATCTCGGCGCGGCGGCGCTGCCCGACCGCGGCCATCACCCGGCGCTGCGCCTCGGCCTGCACGCCGAAGGCGCGGATCACCGCGGCGCCCTGCAACGACTCGGAGAAGGCGGCCAGCTCCTGGCCGACCCGGGTGCGCACGGCGTCCCAGGCGGCCACCACCCGACGCTGCATGCTGCGCAGCACCACCACGATCGGCAGCACGGTGGCCAACGCGACCAGCGTGAGGCGCCAGTCGAAGGCGAACATGGTGGCCAGCGCCGCCAGCATCAGGGCGCTGTTCACGATCCACGCCAGGCCACCCCAGCGGAAGAACTGGCCGAGGGTCTCCACGTCGGACGTGACCCGGCTGACCAGCGCACCCCGCTGCTCCTCGGTGTGGTGGGCCATGCTCAGCGCGTGGATGTGGTTGAAGGCGCGCACCCGCAGCCCGCAGAGCGCCCGCTCGCTCGCCCTGGCCAGCCGCTGGTTGGTGTTCCGCGCGGCCCAGGCGGTGAACAGCACCAGGACCGCGCCGGTGGCGGCCAGGGGCAGCACGCCGGCCATCCGCACCTGCCCGACCGCGATGTGGTGGTCGAGGATCTGCTGCACCAGGACGGGGATGACCACCCGGCCGCCGCCGGCGACCAGCGCCAGCAGCAGGGTGACGACGGCGCCCTTGCGCAGCTCCGGGCTGGCGGCGAGGCCTCGGCGGAGCAGCCGCAGCGCCCGGATCCGCTGCTGCGGCCGCGGTGCGCCGCTCACGGCTCCAGCTCCCGATCGCCGGCGGCCTCGGCGCGCTCGTAGGCGCGCACCAGCCGGGCGTAGCCGGGGACGGCGGCCAGCAGCTCGGCATGCTCGCCCTGGGCGGCCAGGCGGCCTGCCTCCAGGTAGAGCACCCGGTCGGCGAGGGCGATCGTCGCCAGCCGGGAGGCGACCATCACGGTGGTGGTGTCGGGCAGGTGCTCGGCGAGGCCGGCCAGGATGGCGGCCTCGGTCACCGGGTCGACGCTCGAGGTGGCGTCGTCGAGCAGCAGCAGCCGCGGCCGCCTGGCCAGGGCGCGGGCGAGGGCCACCCGCTGCCGCTGGCCGCCGGAGAGGGTCGCTCCGCGCTCCCCGACCACCGTGTCGTGCCCCTGCGGCAGCCGGGCGACGAACTCCTCGGCCTGGGCCAGCCGGGCCGCGTCGCCGACCCCGTCGCCGCGCCGCTCCTCCAGGCGGATGTTGTCGGCCACCGAGGTCGAGAACAGGAACGGCTCCTGGAAGGCGATCGCGACGTTGCCGGCCAGCTCCTCGGCGGGCAGCTCGCGCAGGTCGCGGCCGCCCAGCAGGATGCTGCCCCGCTGGGGTTCCAGCAGGCCGACCAGCAGCATCGCCAGGGTTGACTTCCCGGAACCGGTCGGGCCGACCAGGGCGACGCTGCTGCCGGCCGGGACCCGGAACGAGACCTCGTGCAGCACCTCGCCGCCGGTCTCGTAGCCGAAGCCGAGCCCCTCGACCTCGAGCCCGAGCGGACCTGGTGCCAGGTGCGCGGGCCGCGCCGGGCCGGCGGGTCTCGGCTCGGCCAGCACGGCGGCGACCCGTTCGTAGCCGGCGACCGCCCTCGGCAGGTCGCTGAGCACGTAGCCGATCAGTCGCAACGGCCAGATCAGCAGCGCGAACAGGCTGATGAGGCCGACCAGGGTGCCGGCGCTGATCGCGCCCTGCTCGATCCGCCAGCTGCCGATCACCAGCAGCGCCACGGTGGTGAGCGCCGGCACGGCGTCGAGGCTGGCCTCGAAGTTGGCGGTGATGCGGGCGGCCTCGATGCGGGCGTCACGCAGCAGCTCCGCCTTGTCCGCGAAGCGCCGCCCCTCGGCCTCCTCCGCCTGGAGGGCCTTGACGATCAGGGCGCCGTCGAAGCTCTCGTGGGCGACCGACGACACCGCCGCCAGCCGCTCCTGGCCGAGCGTGGTGGGCCGCTCGACCCGGCGCTGGAAGGCGAGGTTGAGCGCGAAGATGGCCGGTACCACCAGCAGCCCGAGCCCGGCCAGGAACGGGTCGGCCAGGACCAGCCAGACCGCTGCGGCCACCAGCATGGTGAGCACGCCGGTGGCGAACGGCAGCGGCGACATGATCTCCGAGGCGGCCTCCAGGTCGCCCTCGGCGTGGGAGAGCAGCTCGCCGGCTGGGTGCCGGTGGTGCCAGGTGAGCGGCAGGCGGTGGTACTGCTCGGCCAGCCGCTCGCGCAGGGTCGCCTGGACGTTGGCGTGCAGCGTGGTGGCGGCGATGCGGCGGCAGACGATCCCGGCCGTCTTCACCACCCCGACGGCGAAGATCGCGCAGGCGGCGGCGATGGCGACCGCCACGTCCAAGCGGCCGCTCTCGAACCGGGGCGTGATCGCCCGGTCGATCACCTGGCCGAGCACCCACGACTGCCCGACGGTGGCGAGGGCGTACACCGTCGCGCCGGCGACGGCGATCGCGAACGGCTTCGGGTGCAGGGCGACCTGCCGCGCGATCACGCGCAGCCCACGCCGAAGCAGGCGTCCCTGAGGGATGGAGGTGGTGGTCACCCCGACATGGTGCCGGACCGCCGCCGGCTGCGAAAAGCGAGTTTCCGGGGTCAGGGCGTGTTCGGGTCCAGCCACAGGTTGGTGATGTCCGGGTTGCTGAGCCAGGGGGTGAAGGTCCAGTTCCTGACCCGCGCCGACCAGAAGAACGCCTCCCGGTCGTAGACCAGCGGCGCCCAGGCGGCGTCCTCCATCACCTGGCGGTCGATCCGGCCCCAGAGGGCGTTGCGTTCCTTGGCGTCGTGGGCGCCGTAGGCCCGGTCGATCATCTCGTTGACCTCGGGGTTGTCGTAGTCGCCGTAGTTGTTGTTGGAGGTCGGCGAGAGCTTGCGCCCGTCCAGCAGGACGCCGATGAAGGAGCGGCTGCCGTCGCCGGGGTAGTCGGGGCACCAGCGGGCGGTGCCCACCTGGTGCTCGTTCCGCTTGGAGCGCAGCCGCAGCGACCTGGTGTAGACCTCGTAGCCGTCATAGAACTTGGGGTTGAGGCGGATCCCGACCTGCTGGAGCGAGTTCCGCAGGGCGTTGAACAGCGCCTGCCCCTTGTCGTTTGCCTGGCCGACGTAGTTCAGCGCCAGCCCGTTCGGGTGGCCGGCGTCGGCCAGCAACTGCCTGGCCTTGGCCTGGTCGCCGCGGGAGTCGGTGGACGGGTACAGGTCGAAGGCGCTGTAGCCCGCCAGGGTGGGGGACAGGACCGTGGAGGCAGGTTCGCCGGCGAAGCGGCCGCCGATGGCCAGCACCACCGCCTGCTTGTCGATCGCGAAGTTGATGGCCTTTCGGACCCGCAGGTCGCGGGTCGGCCCGGCGTCCATCTGCAGGGTCAGGTAGTGGACGCAGCCGGTCGTCTCGACCGCGAGCTGCTTGGACAGGCCGGGGTCGCCGGACAGCCGCTGGAGGTCGGCGTTGGGTGGTGGGAGGCTGTCGAGGTTCAGGTCCGCGTCGCCGCGCTCGATGGCCTGCTGGATCTCCCGCTGGGAGTGGCCGAAGGTGACGGTGACCTTGTCGACCCAGGCGCTGCGCAGCGGGTCGCTGCGCGGGTCCCAGTTCGGGTTGCGCTCCAGCTCGATCAGCTGGCCGGGCACGTAGGCGCGCACGGTGTACGGCCCCGACCCGACCAGGTGCCTGGCATAGTCGCGGCCGGGCTGGTAGTGGGAGGCGTGCTCCTCCGGTATCGGCGAGAAGAACGGCAGTGTCAGGATGCTCGGGAAGTCGCTGGCCGGCTGGTTCAGGGTGATCTCGAGGGTCCGGCTGTCGAGCGCCCGCATGCCGGAGATCGTCCGCGCCTTGCCGGCCGCGAACTCCGCCACCCCCCTGATGAGGCGTGCGTAGGGGTTGGGGGAGGGATGGCCGGGATCGAACTGGCGCTCGATCGCGTAGACGAAGTCCTCGGCCCGGATCTCGCGGTCGACCGGCGGCGCGTACCTGACACCGCGGCGAAGCCGGAAGGTGTAGGTGCGGCCGTCGGGCGAGAGCGTGTAGGGGCCGTCGGCCAGGTCGGGCACGGGGACGAGCGTCTTCTCCCCCTCCACGCTGGTGTCGAAGGAGTACAGCTCGCGCACCAGGCCGCGGAGCAACGCCAGGTCCGCCGCCCCGTAGGCGATGCCGGGGTCGAGCGCCTCGACGTCGCTCTGGTTGACGACCCGCAGGGTCCCGCGCTTGACACCGCGGGCGCCCTCGCGGCCGCCGCCACCCACGTCGACACCGCCGTCGCAGGCCACGGCCAGCAGTACGACGGCAAGCAGCAGCGCAAACGCCCTACCGATGCGCATCCTCGCAGGTCCCCACCGGTGAGACTTCCCTGAAGAGCGTAGCCGCCGGCGCTGACGGCAAACCAGCGCCGGCGGCTCGTCCTCCCCTGTTCTACAGCAGGCTGCGCGCTTCGGCGAAGTGGCAGGCGACCGGGTGGCCCTGCCCGCGGTCCACCAGGGCCGGCTCCTGCTCCGCGCAGATCGCCTGGGCCTTCCAGCAGCGGGTGCGGAAGCGGCAGCCGGAGGGCGGGTTGACCGGGCTCGGCACGTCGCCCTCCAGCACGATGCGGCGCCGCTGCCGTTCCAGCTTGGGGTCGGCGATCGGCACGGCCGACATCAGCGCCTGGGTGTAGGGGTGGCTGGCCCGCTCGTAGATCTGGTCGCGGGTGCCGGTCTCAACGATCTTGCCGAGGTACATGACCGCGACCCGGTCGGAGATGTGCCGCACCACCGACAGGTCGTGGGCGATGAACAGGTAGGCGAGACCGAGGCGCTCCTGCAGCTCGTCGAGCAGGTTCACCACCCCGGCCTGGATGGACACGTCAAGGGCCGAGACCGGCTCGTCCAGCACCAGCACCTTGGGTTCCAGGGCCAGCGCCCTGGCGATGCCGACGCGCTGCCGCTGGCCGCCGGAGAACTCGTGGGCGTAGCGGTTGCCGTGCTCGGGGTTCAGGCCGACCACGGTGAGCAGGTCGCGGACGCGCTCCTTGCCCTGCTTGCCGTACAGCCCGTGGATGATCAGCGGCTCGGCGACGATGTCGTTGACCGGGATCCGCGGGTTCAGCGACGCGTAGGGGTCCTGGAAGACGACCTGCAGGTCGCGGCGGATGCGCCGTAGCTGCTTGCGGGTCTTGCCGACCAGGTTCTCGCCCTCGAAGTTGACCTCGCCCGAGGTGGGCGGGGTGAGCTGCAGGATGGCCTTGCCGGTGGTCGACTTGCCGCAGCCCGACTCGCCGACCAGCCCGAGGGTCTCGCCGGGTCGCAGGGTGAAGGAGATGTCGCAGACCGCGTGCACGTCGCCGACCCGGCGCCGGATCACCCCCCCGCCGGTCAACGGGTAGTGCTTGACGAGGTTCTTGACCTCCAGGATCGGCGGCGCGGAGGCGCGGTCGGCCTGCTCGGCTGCTGGGGTGGTGGTGGTCACGTGCGCTCCCGGTCCTGCTCGGTCGCCTCAGCAGTCTCGGCAGTCTCGAGGGTGGCGAGCTCCTCGAGCCCTTCGAGGGCCTTGAGGTCGGCCTCGGCGGTGGCGAACACCTCGTCGGCCCGGACGTCGCCGGCCAGCTCCTCGGCGTAGTGGCAGGCGGCCACGTGGTTCGCGCCGGCCACCGGGCGCAGCTGCGGCTCCTCGGCGTCGCAGTGCGGGCGGCTCATCGGGCACCTGGGCGAGAAGGGGCAGCCAGGGGGCAGGTTGATCAGCGACGGCGGCGCGCCGCGGATCGGCGTCAGCGGCTCGGAACCCTTGGCGTCAAGGCGCGGCAGCGACCCGAGCAGTCCGAGCGTGTAGGGCATCCGCGGGTCGTAGTAGATGCCGTCGGTGGGGCCGATCTCGACCGGCTTGCCGGCGTACATCACCAGCACCTGGTCGGCCATGCCGGCGACCACGCCGAGGTCGTGGGTGATCAGGATGATCGCGGCGGAGGTGTTCTCCTGCACGCGC
>WNGB01016403.1_pt1 | contig 10439 bp, 10 predicted proteins | sample 5400681 | NCBI WGS metagenome assembly WNGB01 (sample SAMN13153367, study PRJNA577476) | soil metagenome | isolation source: 115 cm soil or saprolite under grassland replicate 2 | place: USA:California | collected 2016-06-15 | reverse complement strand
CATTATAGCCTTCACCGCGTTGCAACACGTGAAAAATCTCCTGCGCAACCACGTTGCCAATCAGCCGCCGCGCGTCCTCCGGGGCATAGCCACTGCTGATCAGTCGCTCAAATGTCTGTCGTGTTTCTGGCGGTGTATTCTCGCGTAGTTGCGTATTGACTACATCGAGAATGGCGGCGGTGAGGGCTGGGTTGGCGGAAGGGCCAAATCTGGCCGGCGCTTCTTGGAGTTGAACGCGACGTCCTTTCTGATGTTTCTGCCTCATACTCGCAGCTCCGAATCTTGGCAAATCACACCGCACATAGTATAGCCAGAGTGAGACATCGGGGCAAGATCAGAAGGTTCTGGGAACAGCCGACAGCTTGCCGCATTCATTGGAGGCGAGATCCGATGGGTTGCGGGCTAATTACATGTAGTAGGCTGCTCGGCGTTGTATACCGGCGGCACAGGATCAGCGTCCATCGAAATCGCTGCATGACCGCTGCATAGAGCGACCCGTATCCGTTTCTTCCTACGTTGCGGTGTAGTATACGGACGTGCGTCCGTCTATTATGGTGAGCATCGCGTCGGCACGCTTGTGCCTTCCTAAAGTATACCGCGGATTTGTTCTCTATGGATACCAACACCCCTCGCCTACTCGATCAGGTTCGCGCCGTCCTGCGGCGCAAGCATTATGCGCTGCGCACCGAGGAAGCCTACGTCGGCTGGGTCAAGCGCTACGTCCTGTTCCACCAGAAGCGCCACCCGCGGGACATGGGCCTGAGTGAGGTCGAAGCCTTCCTCACTGACCTCGCAGTGGTGCAGCAGGTGGCCGCATCTACGCAGAATCAAGCACTGAGCGCGCTGCTGTTCTTGTATGCCGAGGTATTGGCGCAGCCCCTGGCCGGTCGCGTGACCTCAGTGCGCGCCAAGCAGCCCGAGCGGCTGCCCACCGTCATGACTCGTGACGAGGTAGTGCGGGTGCTGGATGCCATGAGCGGCGCGCATCAGCTGATGGCCAAACTGCTGTACGGCAGCGGGCTGCGGCTGATGGAGTGCGTCCGGCTGCGGGTCAAAGACGTCGATTTCGCCCAATGCCAGGTGCTGGTGCGTGATGGCAAAGGCGGGAAAGATCGCGTGACGCCGCTGTCTGAGCGCCTTGTCGTTCCACTCCAGGAACACCTGCACCGCGTCGCGCTGCTCCACCAGCGTGATCTGCGTGCAGGGTATGGGCATGTGTTTCTGCCGGATGCCTTTGCCCGCAAGTCCACCAATGCGAGTCGTGACTGGATCTGGCAATACGTCTTTCCGGCTGAGCAGCGCTCGACCGATCCGCGCTCTGGCGCGGTACGGCGGCATCATCTTGACGAGAGCGGGCTGCAGAAGGCCGTGAAACGGGCCGCACAGCTCGCCGAGATCCCCAAGCGGGTGACGTGCCATACCTTTCGGCACAGCTTCGCGACCCATCTGCTCGAAGACGGCTATGATATTCGCACCGTGCAGGAGCTGCTTGGACACCGTGAAGTGGCAACGACGATGATCTACACCCACGTGCTCAATCGTGGCGGGCGGGGCGTGCGCAGCCCGCTTGATCGCGACGACCGCGACTGAGCAACCAACCATGACGTGGTATGGCACGCTTCGTCACCGCCAATAATCCACGCGTGGATCCCCATGGGCGCACATCGTCAGCCGCGCGCCCAAGATCACGGATACATGCGCGCCCTTGTTCGTCGCCGCGCGCGCGACCGATCACGATCTAGTGAATTGCCGCAGACCACATCGGGATCATGAGCAGTGTGCGCGCGCCATCGGCCAGCAGCAGCGCGGGCGCGCCGGTACGCTTGCCCATGCGGCAGGCGGCCCGATACGCCGTTTCCGGCGCGTTGCGCCCAACCAGCTTCCTGCTGGCTGTCCCGCACGTGGGGCGTGACGCACTGCGCCACCGCGACCGACGGGCGTTTCGCCCGCCGCAAGAAACCGCTACACGCGGTCGTGGCGGATCTGTCCATCCCGCACCGTCGTCTATCCCGTCGCCGTCGTCTGACCAACGGCATGGATCAGGTCATCGCGCGCCAGCGCAAGCAGTGCTTTGTCGGTCGTACCCGCAGTTTACCCCACCTGCGGTTCTCGTCTGCGGATAGTGCGGTACGTGATAATCGCAAGCTGTCGCTTACCAACGAAAGATGAAAACCATGGGGAATCGATTCATCACCAACACGGAGATCTTGGAGGCCATGGACGTGGCCTCACGGCAGGGGCGCGCCGTGTCGAGCCTGGACAGTGTGGCGCGCATCTTGGGAGTGGACAATGACGCGGGGTTTCGACGCCAGGCGGTGAACTTGATGCGGCGCACGCAGGACGTCGGAGCGTGCCGGTTCCTTGAAGGGAAACGGCGGCGGAGCTTCTAGTGGGTAGTAGGGAACCCCCGGAGCAATTCGGGGGTTCTATCGTATGAAGGATACGATGTATGACTGATCTACAATTGCGCCAAGTACGAGCCGGCACACGTGTGCGGAGCAGAGAAACAGCGAGATTAGGTACCGTGATGCAGCGCTGGACGGACGGCGCTCGCGTTACCCACATCAACGTGCAGATGGACGACGGTACCCCTGTCGAACTCGATACGACAGGTACTGATTTGGCGAGTCTCGACTTCATCGCCGGCGGATTCCTGCACGAGTGTAGCAACTGCGGCGCGCAATCAAGGTTCCTGGTGTATACCTCGTTAGACGTTGATACCGCACAGGTGTCGTATATCTGTGGCCTCTGCGATCACAGCGAAATGTGTCGCATCGTGAGCATAGGCAAGAGTGTGGCATAGGAACCTAAGCACATGCCCCGACTCTTAAAAGAGAGTCGGGGCATTCGTGATTCTACCGGCCGCGTGTACCGCTGGGCGCCGTCGAGATGTGGGAACCCGTGGTATCCGGTGGCGGCGACGGTGGACTGTCGTGCTGCATTGCTTTTCACCCGCTCAGGGTGTTAGTAGCCCATCATGGGGCCGTTGCCTTTGCCGGACATGGGCATGGGCTTTTTCTTCTTCGGCTTCTTCTTGTCCAGTACTATCACCCCCTTCGCGTAGTGGAATAGGAGCGATGATCTTTGTCGGCTGGCCGACAAAAAGATAGCGTACGCCAAAAGGAGGGAGGAAGACAAGATTAGGAGGTCAACAGGAGAGGGCTACACAGGGACCATGCCATCAACAGATGTAGAGGGAAGCCACGTAATATCTTGCATGCCCAGAAAGGAGTCGTACATTTCCAAGATTCGTTTTGCACCGATTGGGGAAACTCGTAGGGAATCACGCCGAATACACTCCTCCAGCGGGGTGTTGAAAAACACGCTGCGGCACGGAATTGTCAGTTTTCCTCTCATGTATGTCGGAGCACCGAACGTGAGCTGCTGAAGATCCCGCTCTTTAAGGTTTGTATCATCGAGCAGAACGGAATACCCCTGTATCAGTATTCGTTCTATAAGTACGTCTCGTAGTTCTAAGATGAACTTCTCTCTTGCTGGTGAGGACGTTCCGTTGTCTACCATGTTTCGCAGATCGTCCCGTGACGATAGTGTTCACACTTGTCCTACCCGCGCTTCTATGGTATTCATGACTGTATGATGTTTGAGGAAGAAGTCGTCCGGCTGCAGGCCGAAAACCAGGAACTGAAGCAGCAGTTGGCGCGGGCGCTGGAACAGCTGGCCGCCGCTCAGCAGCGCATTGCCGAACTGGAACAACAGCATAGCGACCCGCCGCCCTTCGTCAAGCCCAATCGTCCCAAAGCGACTGCTCCCAAACCCAAGCGCAAGAAGCGCGCACCCCAGCACAACCACGGGCGCCCTCGCATGCTTCCCACGCGCAGTCTCGAGCATGCCCTCGAGCGCTGCCCTGACTGCAACTATCGTTTGCAGGGCCACAGCCTCGATTACACCCGTGAGGTGATCGAACTGCCCGAGCCGCAGCCGGTCGAGGTGATTGAACATCGTGTGATCAAACGCTTCTGTCCGCACTGCCAGCGCTGGCACAGCCCCAAACTGGAGCTTGACGGCCAGGTGCTGGGTCAGGGACGCATCGGCGTGCGCATCGCCAGCCTGCTGGCCTATCTGCGCAGCACCTTGCGCCTGCCCATCCGCCGCATCCAGGCCTATCTGCGGACAATCCACCAGTTGAGCCTCAGTGCGGGCGAAATCGTCGAACTGCTGCACCAAGTGCGGCGCACACTGCAAGCGTCGATCGCTGGTCTCAAACAGCAGGCGCGCGCCAGTCCGATTCTCCACGGCGACGAAACCTCCTGGCGCGAAAACGGCCAGAACGGGTACATCTGGGCCTTCTCTACGCCAGGGGATGCGGCGGTGCGCTACTATGAATACGATCACAGCCGTGGCCAAGCGGTGCTCAAGCGCCTGCTGGGTGGCAAGTTCCATGGCCACCTGGTGAGTGATTTCTATTGTGGCTACAACGAGTATGCCGGCAAGCATCAGCGCTGCTGGACTCATCTGCTGCGCGATCTGCACGATCTGAAGGAGGCGCATCAGCAGGAGGCGGATGTGGTGGCCTGGGCACAGGCGCTGCGTGCCTGCTACGATGATGCGATGGCCAATCTTGCGGCCGAGGGGCAGATGGCGCCTGATTCGCGCGAGGCGCTCTACGTGGCGCTGACCAGCCGCACGCACGCGCTGGGCTTGATGTATGCCAAAGTCTACGCTCATCCGTGCTGCGCACTCTCCAAGCGGCTGCTGCGGCACGAGGACGAGTTGTTCCAGTTCGTGCTGATCGAGGGGTTGAGCGCGGACAATAACCTGGCCGAGCGGAGCATCCGCCCGCTGGTGGTGATCCGCAAGATCAGCGGCGGCTCGCGCAGCGACGAGGGGACAAAGACACGCATGGGCCTGGCGAGTCTGTTCGAAACGTGGCAAGCGCGCAAGCTGAACCCCTTCGATGAATGCTTCAAGCTGTTGAGCCAAGGGGCATCCTCCCCTGCCGAAAGTTCTTTACCCCAACTGTGAACAGTATCCCCGTGACAATCTTTTGACAATTGGGTTCGCGTCGATATATGCACGTGCCCAGGTCGTCTTGCCACTCCTAGGGACACCATGAAGAACGATAATCTCTTGGTCACGTAGTTCTGTTTCCATTGTGTCGTCCTTCTGATGTGGTTGCGAGTACTCTTACTTCATTGTAACCCCTATGGTACGCGCAAGGGCATTCGCCATACAACTCTTCCTGTGCTATAATAGCGATGTTTGTTGATGGGGAATGTCAGGAAAGGAGCACGATGACTCGAAGTGTAGCCACAGGTGTAGCCACGTCCAGCAGTGCTTGTCGTGTCCTTTCGCGAACAACCGTTCTACAGGCTCTATTTCATGTGAGGGCAATCACATGAATACCCCACCCCAGTAGGGAGGGGGTTACACGGAACGTCTATCATATTAATACACTAAATTTCTCAAGGAATGGAGAAGACAATGCGAGGCCAAGCGATTTCCGCTCGTCCAGCGGGCCATGGGCAGGTTGATCGGACGGCGCTGCGGGTCAATCAGGCCTGTATTATCGGGTTCTTGGCGCTGGCGTTCTTGCTGGTTCAGCCCTGGCTGGTGGCGTTTGTGTTCGCCGTGATGGCGATCGGCACCGCCTTCCCGCAGGCGGCGCTGTTCCAGCGGATCTACCGCGATGTGCTGCGGCCGGCCGGGCTGCTCAAGCCCGATCTGCACGATGAGGACGCTGCACCGCACCGCTTCGCGCAAGGCATGGGCGCGGCTGTACTGTTGATAGCAACGATTGCACTGTTCGCCGGCGCGCAGGCGCTCGGCTGGGGTCTGTCGTTCGTGGTGATCGCGCTGGCGGCGGTCAATCTATTCTTCGGCTTCTGCGCCGGCTGCTTTGTCTACTTCCAGCTACAGCGGCTGCGGCGGTGAGGGAGTGACAAAGTGACAGGGTGACAGGGTGACGAGGTGATATTTCTCATGAGACCATCACCTTGTCACCTTGTCATCTTGTCAGGTTTCTAGGGGATACTCAGATGATTGAGCGACTTGGCATTCTATTGGCACTCGTGCTATTGATCGCAGCTGGCTGGGCTACGATCCGGCTCTGGTCGGCATGGAAGCTGCGCCGGCTGCGCGCCGCTGCGCCACTGGCAGATCTGGCGCCGTCTGGTCGCCCGGCGGTGATCGCGTTTTCTACGCCCTCGTGCGCCGAATGCCACACGCGCCAGGCGCCTGCACTGTCGAGGCTCGCTGCTGCACTGGGCGATCGTGTGACGGTGCGCTCGCTTTCGGCGCTGGAGTACCCGGATCTGGTGCAGAAGATCGGCATCCTGACGGTGCCCGCGACCGTTGTGTTGGATTCCGCAGGCACGGTGCGCCACCTCAATCTGGGCTACGCCAGCGACGTGCGTCTGCGTGAGCAGCTGGCGAGCGCCTGTTAATCCAGAAGAGGTGGTACAATAGTGCTACCACGCCCCGATCTTCACTGCTTGTCGCGGCTGGTTGATGCCGGTATGAGTAAGGAGTATCTGATGTTTGGCGCGCTCCTCAGCTTCGCATTGTAGTAGCGCGGAGACACCGGCTGTGTGTCTCCACTAGGAGGAGGCACTATGCTTCAGGTACACAATCTTCACAAAAGCTACGGTATCACGACTGTTCTCGCCGGCATCAGCCTGATCGTTAACGATGGCGAGCACGCCGGCCTGATCGGCCCGAACGGGGCCGGCAAATCCACTCTGTTACGCTGTATCATCGGCCAGGAGCAGCCCGACAGCGGGACGATCACATTGTCCCCAGCTGGCGCGTCGCTTGGCTATGTCCCGCAATCGTTCGGCGATCTGCTGGGCGATCGCACGATCGCCCAGGCGGTCGCCGAGGCGCAGGCCGAGCACGTCGCTGCCGAGGCTGCGCTAGCGCATGCGGCCGATGCGCTGGCTGATGCCGCGGACATGGATGCGGCGCTGGCAGCGTATGACGCGGCGCTGGCGCACTTCGAGGCGCTGGGAGGCTACGAGCGCGAGCATCGCTCCGCGGCAGTGCTGCAAGGGCTTGGCCTTGGCGCGCTTGCGCCATCTACGCCCGCAAGCACGCTCAGCGGAGGTCAGAAGACCCGCCTGGGCCTGGCAACATTGCTGCTGCGCCAGCCGGATCTGCTGCTGCTGGATGAGCCGACCAATCACCTCGACGTTGAGGCGCTGGAGTGGCTGGAAGGCTTTGTGCGCAGCTACGGCGGCGCGGTGCTAATAGTATCGCACGATCGCGAGTTCCTGGATCAGACGGTGACGCGCGTGTTGTACCTCGATCCCGAGACGCATGCGATCAAGAGCTACACCGGCAACTATAGCGATTTCGCCGATGCGCGCGAGCACGAGCGTGAGCTACACGCCGAGAGCTGGAAAAAGCAGCAGGAATATGTCGAACGGGTCGAGAGCGACATTGCGCGGCTGAAAGGCCAGGCGTTGGGCGTTGAGCTGAGTACAACCCCTGCGCAGCCAACCATCCGCCGTTACGCCAAAAAGGTGGCGAAGAAAGCCAAATCGCGTGAACGCAAGCTGGATCGCTACCTCGAATCCGATGAGCGCGTGGAGAAGCCCAAATCGCGCTGGAACCTGAAGCTTGATTTCGGGCCGCCGCCGCCAGGTGGGCGCGCCGTGCTGCGGGTGGAGGGGCTGGGCTTTTCCTATCATGCGTTGCCTGATGACCAAAGACGAGAGACGAAAGACGAAAGCGTGAATCCTTCGTCCTTCGTCCTTCGTCCTTCGTCTCCGCTGCTCATGTACGTGAGCTTCGAAGTCCAGTACGGCGAGCGCCTGGCGCTGGTCGGGCCAAACGGCGCGGGTAAGACTACGCTGTTGCGACTGATCGCTGGGCAGCTTCAGCCTCAGGCTGGCATTGTGAAGCTGGGCGCGAATGTACGGCTGGGCGTGATGGCGCAAGAGCAGGAGACGCTCGACCTGAATGCCACAGTGCTCCAAATGGTACTGCGCGAGCGCGCCATGAGCGAGACCGAGGCGCGCAATTTCCTGCACTTCTTCCTGTTCGGTGGCGATAGCGTGTTCCGGTTGGTCGGCGCGTGCTCGCTGGGCGAACGGAGCCGGCTTCAGCTGGCGCTGCTGGTGCTGCGTGGCTGCAACCTGCTGCTGCTGGATGAGCCGCTCAATCATCTCGACATCGAGGGCCGCGAGCACTTCGAGCAGGCGCTGGATGCCTTTGAGGGCACAGTGATTGCCGTGGCGCACGACCGCGCGTTTCTGCGCGGCTTTGCCGAGCGCGTGATCGAGGTGCGCGCCGGGCAAGCGCGGGTCTTCGCCGGCGATTACGACGACTACCTACGTCATCGGTAAGTTTTGAGTTTTGAGTGCTCTGTTTTCAGTTATGTTGTTAGCCAATTCAAAACTCAACACTCAAAACTGAGCACTAGCGCGCATCGGCGGTGCGCTCCTTGCGCTCTTCTTCGACGGCTTCGATGCCCTCTTCCACCAGGGTGGCATTCTTTTCGCGCAGGCGCTGGAATTGCTGCTGAAGCTTCTTCAAATCTTCATCCGAGAGATCTTCCAGATCGACCATGCCGGTGCGCGCGGCTGTGGAACGATGATTGTATCGGTCGATCCCTATGGTAGACCTCGACTTTACGCAAATCACCACCATCGTCGACGTAGAACAGCACCAAGCGCATCGGCCGCCCGCCGAAATCTTCAAAATGACATAAACACGCAGTCTTAAAGCAACCGCCGTGCCATCACTTTCCGAGCCAAAATAGCGTTGGAGGGACTCACTATGACATCCACTCCACAACAATTCGCCACCGACGATTTCTGCTACCTGACGACGGTCGGCCGCGTGACTGGCCGGCCGCACTCGATCGAGATCTGGTTCGCGATCGATGGCGATGCGCTCTACATGCTCTCCGGCAGCCATGGGTCGGATTGGGTCAAGAATGTGCTGCACGCGCCGGGTGTCACCGTGCGGCTTGGCGATGCCGTGTTCGCGGGGCGTGCGCGTGTGGTCGAGCAGGCCAATGAGGATGCTCTGGCGCGTAGGCTGGTGGTGGAGAAATATCAGCCGCGCAGTAGCGATGATCTTTCGGTCTGGGGGCGAACTGCGCTGCCGGTAGCGGTCGATCTGGCAGAGTGAATAAGGCACGCCCGCGCCGCTTCGAAGCGGCGCGGGCGCGCTGAGGCGGTATGTCCGACTGCGCTACTGCAGTGTCAGATCGTCGACATAGATCGTCGCCTTCAGGCTATCGACGACCATGCGAATGTGCGCGCTCGTAGCGCCAGGTGGTACGACCAGCGCGGCGCTGGCCTCGCTCCAGCCATTCGTTGGGGTCGTGTAGCGAGCGATCGTACTTGTGCCGACGACACGGTTGCTGGCGTTACGCCAAGTGACCTCGAATGTGAATGTGAACCGATCGTTTGTGTTCGGAATGTTCACCCATCCGCTGAAGTCGTAGCTGCGTCCGGCACTCAGGCCGCTCACCGTCTGGCTGATGGTGTAATTGGCATTGTTGTTGGCGGTGTGACGCATGGCGTAGCTGCCGCTATGCACGGTGGCGTTGGTGCGAGTGACATGGCTGTCGCTGCCCCAGTCATCTGGCGATCCATCGTTGTTGGCGTCCAGCTCGAAGCCGCCGTTTGACAGCAGCTCGAAGCCGCCGTTTGACAGCAGGTTGCTGGTCATGGGCAGGGCCCACAGCTCGCGGCCGGTCGTACCGTCGTCCGCACTGAAGAACAGGTAGTTCCCTGCCAGCATGAGCTGCGCAGGGTTGGCATTCGCTCGCCCAGGCGCGATATCCTGGATCAGCGCTGTTCCTGCGCTGGTTCCGTCGCTTTTCCACAGCTCGTAGCCGCTGCTTTCATTGGACGCAGTGAAGTAGAGCGTGCCATTCGCGCTCGTCAGGCGCGCGACGCCGGAGCTATCCGGGCCGGGCGCGATATCATTGACGAGCGATGTTCCGCCAGTCGTACCATCGCTCTTCCACAGCTCGCGGCCGTGTGCGTCGTCGAGGCTGGTGAAGAACAGCGTGTTGTTCACCGGCGTCAGCGCCGCTGGGTCGGAGCTAGCCGGGCCAGGGTTGGCGTCGCTCACGAGCTGGGTGCCGGCAGGCGTGCCATCGCTGCGCCAGAGCTCGCGGCCGTTTGTGGCAGTGTAGGCGCTGAAAAATAGCGCGCCTCCAGCCGGTGTCAGGCCGATTGGGTATGCGTCGCCAGCTGGGTTGAGATCCTTGAAAAGCTGCGTGCCGGCGGCGGTTCCGTCGCTGCTCCACAGTTCGTAGCCATTTGCTGCATCATACGCATTGAAAAACAGTGAACCATTCCAGCTGGCCAGACCAGTGGAGGGCAGCTCGATCGGCGCGCTGCTGAGCGTCTCGACCAGCTGCGTGCCGGCGGCTGTGCCGTCACTGCGCCAGAGCTGCGCCTCGCGGTGGGTACCAGTAACGGTGAAGTAGATCGCGCCGTTGAGGGCGATCAATGGCG
>WNGB01014662.1_pt1 | contig 10439 bp, 14 predicted proteins | sample 5400681 | NCBI WGS metagenome assembly WNGB01 (sample SAMN13153367, study PRJNA577476) | soil metagenome | isolation source: 115 cm soil or saprolite under grassland replicate 2 | place: USA:California | collected 2016-06-15 | reverse complement strand
TGTTGTGGTGATGATAAAATAATATGAGCAATTGTTGGTAGTTATGCAAGTGCTAACACTATGTCTTCCCGAGTCCGCTAGCGGACTCGAGGTAAAATAGAGCTAGGCAACGGCCCGCTTATTATTCCCGCTTTCAACGAGGCGCACACGTTGACAGAGCGGAAAAGCACCCATTCTACACAATGGTCCCACTTTAGCGAGCTGTGACATGCGCTGCGCACCCCCCACCGTTTCTCGTGCTTTTCACTTTTCATGTCGACGACAGGGAAAATCTCTCAGTTCACCTCCGCCCCGACCGAAGACTTCTCACTACGAATCCTTTCTGGAGAATTATTTCTAATCCAACCGTTTACTGATGTTGGTTTTGACACCCTGGCACGCAAGATATCTCTCGACGAACATTGGGATCTTGAAGACCTAGCCAATAACTCTCATACGGTGTACCTTGGTCGTCCCTTGTACGTGCTCTTCTCTCATTCGATGGATCCCCTGATATTATTTCATAAGGTTTGGATCACTATACGATGCTGGTGACAAAGCCATCCGTGAGGATATAATCACATTTGCCGCAACAAAGTTGCTCAACGCTGAGCTGGACAAGGTCGAAGAACTCACCGACGATCAAAGATTAGCTTGCCTTTCTCAGCGCATACCCTTAGAATTCAACTCTACGACTTACATCGCTCAGGCAAACGAGAGAAAGCAACTGGAAGGGCACATGCGTGTTTGCCTCAAAATCGACGCCCCGTTCGAGAGCATGATAACAGTGTCCGCTTCCGAACCCCTTCTCCCTGAAGCAGCGTATAGCATCATGGCTCAGGCATCGTTCAATGTTCTGAAGGCTATGAAGTCTGTGTTGGAAGGATTCTCTATTAACAAAGGCGACCGTGGCGAATTTTTGGCAATGCTTTTCCTTATCATTGCACGTGACAAGGTTGTTGGTCCTCCAGCAGAACATGGCTTACTACCAGCTGGACCTCGAATCATCGACGTCGCGTCCTTCCTTTCTGGTAGCCTATTTCAACCCGTCCCCTCATTGCAGGCACTCTATCAAGATTTCCCCAATTCCAAAATGCATTTCAATCATTATGTAAAAGTCCACGAGTATGCAGCTATCGACGCCGAATCGTTGTTATTGTTGTCCAGTCGAGGGGAGGGAATACTCTGTGCCAATGGGCAGTACGCGATTGATGGCATCAACCCTTTCCTTTCCTGTGGCACCACGCTGGGTTTCGGGGGCTGCTGCTTTGGCAAAGCAAAAACGATTCCGCTTTCACGGCGACACCTCAACAATCGGTCTTCGAGGTGATGGACGTGTACAAGCTTAAAATTCTGAAGGAAGGTGATCCCGCCGTTCCCCTTATCAAGATCGTTTTCGCACTCGCTGCTAGAAAATCATGCCTCACAGTGGTCAGACATCCACCTTCGGTCGATTATAACGCCGTCGTTTACGACATATGGCGTGCGGGGATATCTCCCGACATCTTGAATGCTGTGGAACCGTCACAGGCGAACTCTTGGGCTGCACTCCTTGAGGCTTCTTACGGCTGGCAGACGATTTATAAGGGAGATGGTGTGGACAAGGAGCTAAGAATGTCGATGAATCCTGGTGCGGCGACTGAATTGGGTCATTGGAGGAGGTGGGCAAGGCGGAGTGATGAGCAGGCGGATTAGCAGAGTTTGGGTTTCGTATTTAATTTTTTTGTGGGTCTACAATATACGAAAACGTAGTTGATCGAAATGTCGAGTACAAAATGTCCGCCTCTATTCCAGCCTGAAAACTGGGGCTTTGGGTTAACCTTGTTTTGGATCACACAGGACAGGATACCAAAATCTGTGACCTCGACTACCACTATTTACGTCCTAGCGAACCCGAGAAGTAATACTGTAGAAAAACAAGGTTGTCATAATTCCATAAAATTTTAATTTCCGTTCCCAAGACGCTGAAGCATGAATTCGTCATGCTCGCGACGGATCAGTCCTCCTGGGCAGACTTGTGCATGCCAACCTATCTCCATGTTAATGTCGGCAGGGTATACAACAACTCCTTCGCCCCCCCAATCAAAATCAAGAAGCTTCGCAAATTCATCACCGTTCTTATCGAGCAAGACGACAACGTTTGGGCCTCTCAAATCTCCATAGACGTAATTTTGTCCATGCAGCACAGCAAGTGTCTGCCCGAGTTGCCCAACAATCCTTTGCGAGACGCTGATGGTCGACTTCGCACGAAGGGTTCGACCCTCGACAAAATCCATCACGACAACGAACAGCCCACCAACAGTCGCAACCTTTCCACAAAACCAAAGCCTCGGTGCACAGTTTTCCTTATGCGCAATCTCATGTGCAGCGAGACAATATGTTGGCGTGAATTTGACAACGACCTTGCGCTCTTGGCCAGCGTGTTGGATTGATGCCTTGAATACAGCTTTTTCGGAATGTTGAGGGGCAAGGCGCGACAAATAATTGATTTCGAATTGCTCCCCATTTACTTCGAAATTCCTAAAATGAGGAAATACGGATGGGGTGATTGGTCTGCCTGTTGAAGGAGAGGGGGGGTTTGGTGGGGGGAGTTCAGTGTAGAATCTTCGCAAGTCCAGGAGGCAAGATTTTAGGACCCTCAGAACCTTCGCAACATCGTAAATGCGGTCATTAAGATAAGGTGTTCCGCCAAGGAACATATATTCCACGAACGGTTGCGAAACGAAACGATCGGTGAACACTGCACCAGATATCATCAAATATGGACCAGCAATGCCGACAAGAAATGCAGGGCAACAACAAGCGTTGCGAATACTATTGCGCTATACAACAGTTAATTTCTGACTAGAGAACCAAAAGAAAAAACCTACAGCTTTGTCAGAATAATAAGCAACGTAATCACATTGGGCTTGGTGAATCGGATCGGAATGGGCCTCTCCAACACCATTCTTTACTTCAGTGAATTCATAAGCACCCGTGTCGCGGGCAGGAAACCTCTCGCAGACACACCGCATCGTGCCGTCAGGCTTAAAAGTCCGCTGGCCAAAGGGAATTTCAGAGTTCCAGAAAAGTTCGGGAGAGACGAGAACATTCAATGATTCCTGAATCTTTGATATCCGAGTCTTTTCATCAGCGTAGAATGCCACGGAGTCGATGATAAGTTGATGAGCGTTCCGCAACTCTGTGGTAGTAAACGTTGCCCTGTCGATGGGTTCAGCTATTTGCTGCTTAAATGTTGCGAATACTGGGTGGTAAATTGAAAGTGGGGGGGCAGTTAGTTGAATAGGCCTTCCATTGTATACCGCGTCCTCCCGGTCATCCGTCTGGGTGTGGAGAAGAGTCGAGTTCTTTGCACCAGTCGAAGGCACATCGCGTGTGCGAGCTTTCTCAACCGCTGCGTCTCGCCGGGCTAAAGAATCAATTTAGTTACACCCTGAAGCATTGCCATAAAACGTACACATAAGCCTTGCCTCCTCTTCGATCCTGTAAAGAGAACGACGGGATGTTGGTTCGGCAACTATTTGCATGTCAGCTACGGTCATAAATTTCTCATAAAGAAACTCACCAAGCGGCTGTTTTACCAAAATGTGCAGGTGGTCTTCCGGAGCATCGTCAAAGAAAGACGACAGCTTCGTGGAGAAGGGTTCCAACTGCTCGCAGTTGGCAGGGTCGAGGGAAAGCAACTCTGTATCGAGGGCATCGTTTACTGGAAGAGACACTTTAAAAAGCCTCAGGGAGTTTGCTGGTAACGATAGCATGGCCTTTTCTTTAATAGCATCTCGGAGACTGCCAACGGTCTTGTTAGCATCGATTTCGATGGGCAAGCCTTTTGCTCGATAATCATGGATGTCATCGTATAAAAGGCAGTTGAGGGTGAGAGTGGGGATAGGAGTTGAATCGACTGTATGGATTACTTTTGAAAGACTTTAGTAGAGAATAGAAACAAAAATTGTTGGAGCGTACCAGGGGCTTTTACGAGGATGTGTAGATCGTCATCCGAAGGGTCACCATCCCACAATGAAGACAACCTCTTGTTGACTCTCAAAGGTGGCCCAGTTTGCGGTTGCTTGGAAGCAGGATCGTCGAGAGGAAGGCAAACTTTCCAGAGGTCGAGATCAGAGGCATCGATGTCACTGAGGAGATGAGGCTTTTTCTTCTTGATCTCGTCCTTGAGGATGCCGACGTTGTCATTTCTTGGAATCTTGACAGGGAACACCCGCGCTTCGTCGTCACCGAGAACAAAGCAGTTGAGAAGAAAATCCATGGTACCGAGTAGCAATAAGAACGCGTTGTTGGTATCTGTTTAACCAAACAAGCAAGTTTGCTTTCTTCCTGTCACCGTCCTCTCAGCTCAACGATGTTTCGCCCTGTCCTATCGTCCTATCCTCAGCAACGCCGATTTTCGGCTTGCTTGCAAGCTATCTGAAGCAACAAATGTGCTCATCAACCGTCTCCCAAGGGAAGGTGAATTCCACGAGTGGCACCCTCCAGTTCAAGTTGTCTGTCCCATAACGCCATCTTTTCACCCACGTCTCTTTTTCCTGTCCAAAATAAGCTGTCGAGATTGAACCAGAGGCCACATCTTCACTTCGTCTCGTCAAGCCTATAGCCCAACGACCTCCCTCCCACAGCTCTAGCGCCCGCGACGGCAGTGGTGAAGGAGCCTATCGAGTTTGTAAGTTGTTTTCGATTTGTGTATATGATAGTACTGAAGAACGAGAAGGCATCCACCAATGTCGGCCAGGAGGAGGCACGACCTCTCGCTCATCCCGATTTTGACGCAAGGACGAGGTTCAACCCCTGGCGCACCCCGATTTCGACACCACCAGCAGGGATGAACCTTTCTGCACCCTCGTTCACTCCGATTTTGACAACACGATGCCTCCCGTATCTGTTCACTCCGATTTCAACGCCAGGCTGAGGAAGAGGTTTCGACCACCCTTCTTGCAAACCTGCTCACTTCGATTTTGACGCCACAAGCAGGGATGACCCTCTTGGAATCTCGTTCTTCCCTATTGCGATGCCAGGAGGAGGCTTGAACTCCTCTTGCAACCTTGTTTACCCTGATTTCGACATCACAATGATAAATAACCCCTCCTGCAGTCCCATTCACTCCAGTTTCGACACCACGAACTGGTTGACCCCTCCTGCAACCTTGTTCGATAAATTGTCCCTCCTCGAAACCCGTTCACTTCGATTTCGACCCCACCAGCAGGGGTGACCCCTCTTGCAATCTCATTCTTCCCTATTCGATACCCGGTTCGCAACCCCTGCACTCTCTCCGACACATGAAATCGCCAACCTATCAATATAATGCATCGTAATTCACAAGGTTCACTCTCGACAACGATCTTCCTTCTCCTGCCATGTCAAATCAAGACTTCACACCACCCACCCGGATTCTCAAGCAACGCCCCGTCTCCGAACTCTCGCTCCCACAACGATGCTGCCTCTGGCCCCGTACACCTGATGCCCGCCGCGAAACTGCTCGCAGCAGCGCATCGGGTCCGAGCAGCGAAGACGCGACGAGTTCAGGGAAGATTATCCTGGATTGAGCCCAAACCAAACTTACACACTATAGTAATTACTGTAGGTAGCGCTGTAGCATTCGAAATGACAATATACGTACTTAGCTGCATACTTAGCTGCATACTTACCTAAACCTACATCCTCCCTTTACTTCCCGGGTTCGCTAGTAGTGAACCCGGGCTTGAATAGCATTAGGTGATTAGGCGGTTGAATGTAGGAATTACCACAGAGTTTGTGAAAGGGTGTGGTTGAACGACTTTCAACAGCCCTTGATTAAGATAGTAGGCATATAAAATCAAATTCTGAATGATGGAAAATGACAGCAGGAAAAGCAAGAGGTAGAGCACAATAACAACGTAATGGAAGGAGAAAATTCCAAAAATTCCAAGCGGACCTCACAGCAGCTCACCAGCACCTCCTCAACATCCTTCTCAAAGCTCGACGACTCTCCACCGGGTATTCACAACGGCGTGCCTTGCGTTGACATTGGCTTACAAGACAGGAATATAAACGAGAAGGATATGGCAGAAAGCACAACTTACTTGCACGATTGGTCAACACTACCTGGCAATGGTGCCGTACAGGAGATCTTCCGGACACGACAAGAAATGCAGGATAGACGTTGGTGGCTTTGACTAGACAGTGATTGGTCTAACCATACACTTGGAGTAGGTAGTCTTGCGCCTGTGAGGAGGGGTCTCTTATACGAGGATGTTGGGCTTGGAGCAGTTGAACCCAAGGGGGGATCTATGCAATCACTTATCGCAAGTATTGCGGCTTGATGCAATGTTTGAAATTGTGTTTGGAGCGAAATGTACTGAGGGTGGTGAGTGGAACATTGCGGGTGTTGCGTGTGTCCAGGTCCCGTCAAAGTGAAGGGGGGAAATTATTTCTTGATATAAATCTGGACCGGGTATGTTTTCAGACCATTGGATGTTCGTCACAAACTTGATTCCTTATTTCCCTTCCATTCGAATCTCAGAAATTCAACATGATACAGTCGCAGCTGAATGTAAAACGTCAGAGCAGCTCGGTTTCATTCCAATACACATACGATGTTTTTTTAATTTATAGGGCAATGATGCGGGTTTATTAAGCACCATCCTAATCTGTCCCAATCGCGCCTGCCGCAACCTTTCCTTACGACGTGGGTCACAAGCCTGGCCCCAAAGACCGTCTTCATGGGCTGCGAGGTAAAAATGGGGGAAAATATTTTCTTTCTCAAGAAAATCCGCAACTCCAGCGATGACAGGAGGCGGAGTCGATATAGGGTTCCAGGAGTCACCGATGGCAAAAAGTGTAATGACTCTTCCGTCGTCGATCACATCCGCAAAAAAGGTGTGTTGGACTCGTTCATACTTGATATCAAGGCCTGGATGTACTGGTCGACAAGATCGGGAAGTAGCGACGCGGCTTTTAGTTGTGCATCAACGTTGGTGGCGTCGGAAATGGGATCGATGTGGGCTTTCTTCTCCAAAAAACGTACGGCATCTGGAAGAGGCAGTGGAAAGCCATAAAACGTGCGTGGGGGGAGCCACAAGTGATTTTTGCTCAATGAGAGAGAATCTGGAAGAATTGCGAGCGGTCTCAAAGATTGCATCTTATGGGTTCATAAATTTAACACTTCGAAAATGGAGAACGATTCAGCCTACATGTGAGGGCAGCATGCCCTGGACAGGGTGCTTGTAGTATTCCGGAATACTGCCAGTCGTGCGCTGTTCTTGGCGAGCCCTATCCAGCCACTTAGTGTACCAATCGATGTAATCAGATGATTCTGCAAAACAATCATTATAGCGAAAACGAGTCAACTTTACTCCTACCTGACATGGTATTCCCTGCTTCGTCGTCTTCAGAAGAGAAACGTTAACCAACTTTCATGTGATGCGGCTAAAAATCAACATGGCTTACCGATCATCCCAGTTTCGAGGTGGAAGAGAGGGGATAATAGAGGATACCACATGACATTCCTAAACCCAGTAATTTCCTCAAATAGGTAGCATGCACGTGATGTCAAATTTCGATAAAATCTTGAAAAATGCATACTATCCGGCCAAACTCGAGAGCATGCCATGTGTCACCTTCTGTTTTCTTATCACTGCCCAGGCCCCACAGCATCTCTTGTCGAAGACAGACGCAGGATTGTCAACTGTTGTAAATTTGCTTGTGTTTTTCAATTTTATCCCTACATTCTTGCCGTTAGGGATCTTTTTATGTATTATGCGGGCATATATTGTGTCGCACTTTAATGATCGGGATTCAGTATAACAATTTCAAAGTCATTCATTGGTAAGCATTAAATATAATAGAGGTTTGCGATAGTAGATACTTGTTCCTTTTCTCCTCATGCCTTGGACTCGCAGGAATTGGAGAGCTTTGATATAGTGGCTATTCTACGGAACTAGGACTCGACCGCCGCTGTCTCAAATCGAGACCTGAGTTGCTCTCCTTCCAGAAATTTAAGATCATTAGCCGTCATGCCAGCTTTCTGATAATATTTTGCTTGGAATACTAAGTTTGACAATGAGGGCTTAAAAAGATAACAACTTACTTGTTTGGACAATAGGAGTTGGGGTATCGTCGCTCCACTCAACTGTACAACCTTCATCCAAGGTCATTCTCAAGTTGCCTGATGATTCACCCTTCCTTTCATTCCAGAGCTTCTCAACCGAACTGTCACATTTCACCACATTGGAAACTTGTGCCTTCAACATCCAGAAAGTGCAATGAGATGCACCCTTGAGCTTCCGCTTGTCAGCTTTGAGTTTGTACGCTAAAAGAGCATCCAGCAGCTCCACCACATACTTTGAAGGCAAGTCGTCCATAATTTCACCATTCGGGGTCTTGACAATGCACTGCTTGCGAATCCATGCAAATACGTGTAGTGCTACGCCACGTGTGTAGCAGATGGCCATGCGCTCTTCTCCTCCAATATGGTTCCGATCGAACTTCTTCCATAAAAACTGCTGTTCACGCATTGTCGGGGTCGCTTCAGCTTGGTTGGGTGCACAATATGTTCTAAAGTCGAGCACATTACCAAGGATTGCGAGCGTGCAGCCAGAAATTAGATCAAGAAGACCGTCAACCATTCGAACATTGGGCAAGTGAAGGTATTCATCATCTGAAAATGATTCAGCACGTGGAATGGAGAAACAGTTGCTGACTTACCTTCTGGAGTAATGCACTTCTCTAGTAATGCTAGCCCCCAAAATGTGATAATGTGTCGCAATAACTGACGAGAAGGATGATGGAAAGTATTGGTGATGAACTCATTGAGGATAAATGTGTGTATCAGGCTTTGTACGGTCGCTTGCATCAGAGACGAAGAATAGAAATGACCGCCATGTATTATGGCATTCTCGAGGCTGTACACAAAGTGGGGTACACCAGGTTGCATCAACCTGTACAATGGTAAGAGGATACTAAGTGCAAAGGAAAGGACGCACAGCATATCTCCTGGTCTCAAAACCACTGCTTCCAGACCAGATTTTGCCTTCGAGGGGATTCTATCAAGTTGGAAGTCCGAATGGAGAAAGGTGTTGATGTTCGAGAGGGGACGATCAGGAGACTGATGATATAAAGCCCAGAGTTTCTTTCTGTTCATAACCTGCACGTAAGTTGCAAAGCCATCGCTATCAACATGAAGCACGGTGACAGCGTGGGCTGTCCCTGCTAACCCCCATCGTACATGCCCAGTTGGATAAGCGGTATCGGCATCACCGCCATATGGTTTTCCAAGAAGAAAATCCCATGCTACCATGTCGGTGGCATAGGGACTGCGATGCCACTGCGGGTCTTTCCACATAGGAAAATCAAGGCCATTGAGTATTTTTCCACCCAATGTCACGTGATCCAGAAGGTCTTTGGCTTTGCCAGTGAGTGTAACAGGGACGGAATTGTCACCCAATACCCAACTACACAAAATAATGTGATATATTTATAGAAAGATGAAAATTACTGGTAGACATTTTGGGTTTCGTGGATGCCTATTACTTGATCCTTTACATCAGGAAAACATGCAATTACTTAAATAACTTAAATCATCTTTAATTGCCTTAATTAACTGAGATTACTTAATGTCACTGTAGGCTAAGGAGATATAAGGATATTTAAGAGTATGTAAGAAATCTTCAGCACAGAAGTTATTTAAGTCACTTAAACTGGGGGTAGAAATTGCAATATAGTTTATTATAAGAAATTTTCAGAAATCAACAGTGGTTTAAGTCCTCCAGTCATTTAAGTTCAAAAGTCAGTTAAGTCCTTAAGTCACATAAGGATATAAGGTGGTATAAGTCTATCAAATAGTTTGTATGTAATGAGGAAGGAGGAGGCGGAGGCCATGGCAGTGAAGGGCATGATGGTGATGATTGCAATGGTGGTTAGACGAATTGTGATGACAGTTCATACAGGACTGCACTGGGCGTACGGAACCATGACTGTATGGGAGCAACAAAGTCTGAGTCGAGTATAGATCAGATACTAGATCTCGTGTACAGTCCTTACTCTTCTGTCTCGCCACAAGCCTATTCCATTCATCTTCTCCATATACCGTTCTCGCATCTTGATCACCCCCTTTCCTAATATTTTTTCCTTCTCATCGCGGAGATTTTCGGATACTTTAGGACGGACAGCCTTGAGGTAGCACAGTGCAGTTTGCATAATTGGACCTGAAGTGCATGAACATTTGAGAACCTCGTGCACAAAATTTTTCGGAAGAAGCGGGCACTACCCATCTCCAAGCCAGAGGAATGAGAGGTTGGGAAAAAGACTGAGAAGCTGATGACGGGAGAGGTTGGGTGTATCTTCTGGATGCCATATCTCATATAATGTCTTTACAGCTTGATCTACAATTAACGACTATGTAAACAGAACCAAAATGAGCAGTAAATGAGGCACACACCTTCTTGGATGATTGTTCAGATTGGCATAACCTT
>WNGB01015466.1_pt1 | contig 10440 bp, 8 predicted proteins | sample 5400681 | NCBI WGS metagenome assembly WNGB01 (sample SAMN13153367, study PRJNA577476) | soil metagenome | isolation source: 115 cm soil or saprolite under grassland replicate 2 | place: USA:California | collected 2016-06-15 | reverse complement strand
CGGCAGCTACGCTCAGTTCTACCGCGTGTTCCGCCAGGAGACCGGGCGTGCGCCTGCCGCCCTACCGGACCAGGCCAAAAATAACTCCCCCGGCCCCGCGCCTAGCAGCATCGGTGTGCGGAGCTGCCGCGCTCGATAATCTGGCCCGCTGCCCCCGGCACACCACAGCCCAGAACGTCCGTTCGAGGAGCCCGCAGCCAGCAAATCCCGCGAAGCGCCAGCGCATGCAGAACGGCGGCTGTGTGCGCTCCTGCCCTACCAAGTCGACCACGCTGTGTAATTCGGTGACCAGCATGGACGCGCAGGCGTCTCGGCGCAAGCGTCTGTGATATCGGGTCGGCACCTCAGCATGGACGCGCAGGCGTCTCGGCGCAAGCGTCTGTGATATCGGGTCGGCACCTGGAGGCTGTGGTATCGCCCCTCCCGGAGCGGCAATCTCACAAGCAGACGCTCGCTGGTGTCCCCGACGTACCTCATCGCGGCAATTGCGGATGTCGCTGCCTGGCTGGTATGCCGCATTATTATGCAGTGCTGCGCGACACGTTCACGCGCCTCATCTCGTTTGGCGATCCGCTGGTTAGGTCGCGAGCACCAGGCGCTCATACCTACACACCGATCTGTATGTGTACGGTGAAGTCAGCGGGATTTGATCTGGTCCTCCAAATCGGTAGTTATGTGCTCCGTCATCCTCAGCTGCTCACCCGCATAATGCCGCTGATGGCCGGTATTTTGCCGACGGTCATTGCGCCGAAGATCGCCACATCTCCATGGAATCACCACCCCGTGATCGACGCGGGCCTCGCACCTGGCGCCTTTGACCCGTTGAACCCGCAGGTGCCCCTGCCGCCTTTACAGCGAGCACCGGACCTCAGCCTTGAGCGGCCAAGCACGGCGCCGCGGACATCTGGGTGCCGACGCGCTTGGACATTCACGCCTGATGCTAATGACAGAGTGTCGTCGACTAGCGATGGCAGCCCGCGCGCGTAGCCGCCGTTCTGCGCTGCTCCATGGCCGACATGAACCGCGTCGCCGCCCGCGCCGATGAAACGATCGGTGCGCCGCCAGGCTCACGCTGACGATGCACCCGCACCCGGTGGCAGATGGCTAATAGGCGCATAAACATACGCAGCCTTGCATGTTTCTTGCCAACGGCGGCACCTTGGGGCGGTCTCCGATGGGGAGCACGGGTCGAGGGGAATGCCGCCCGGCGTCGGCGACGAAGGGGGGACGCAGGTGTTCAGGTGGCGGGCGACGCTGGGATGACGGCGTTGTCGCGTCGCGGGAGGCGGACGGTGATGTCGAGACCCCCGGTGGAGACCGCGGTGGCGTGCACGGTTCCGTTGTGGACGGTGGCGATGGACGACACAAGGGTGAGGCCGAGACCGAAGCCGTCGTGGCGGGTGCGGTCGTCGAGCCGGGTGAACGGCAGGAACAGGCGTTCGACCATGTCGGCGGGGACCACCGCGCCGGTGTTGACCACGCGCAGGACGGATGTCGCGTCGTGGGCGGTCGTCGAGATCGCGACGGTGCCGCCGGTGATGTTGTAGCGCTCGGCGTTGTCGAGCAGGTTGGCGACGAGCCGTTCGAGCAGCACTGCGTCGCCGGTCACCGGTGCTTCGCCGAGCGTGGCGGTCGTCGTGATGCCGTTGGCGGTACGTCCCTCGAGTGCGTCCTCGGCGACGGCGGCGAGATCCAGCGGGTCGGTGAGGGCCCGGGCCTGATCGTTGCGCGCGAGTACCAGCAGTACCTCGATGAGCCGCTCGGCGTGACCGGCGGCCTGGCGGACCTCGGCGGCCATCGACACCAGCTCGCCGCGCGTGGGCTCCGGCTTGGCGAGGACGACGTCGATCGCGGTGCGCATGACGGTCAGCGGCGTGCGAAGCTCATGGCTTGCGTTGGCGATGAACTGCCGCTGGCTGGTGAACGCGCGGTCGAGCCGTTCGAGCATCGTGTCGAAGGTGTCGGCGAGCTCACGCAGCTCGTCGCGCGGGCCCTGCAGGGCGATGCGCTGGGACAGGTTCTGCTCGCTTGCCGCGCGGGCAGCTGCGGTGAGCCGGTGCACCGGCCGCAGGATGCGTCCGGCGACGATCCAGCCCGCGACCACGGCGAGCAGTGTGACGCCGGCCAGGCTGAGCAGCGAGTAGGTCAGCAGGTGGGTGAGCGTCGTGCTGCGCTGTGCAGCGGCGCCGGCCTGGACACCGCTGGCATACAGCCCGGCCAGCTCGCCGCACTTCCGCATGGCGTTGGCGCCAACGTTCTGCGCCCTGTTGACGCACTGCGTGATCTCTTGCTGGACCCCCGGTGGGATGCCGGTGGCCGTCGTGCTGTGGAAGGTGTGCGCGACCAGCAGGTAGGTGATCAATGCCAGCGCGGCCCCGCCCAGCGCGAACAGCGACGCATACAGCAGCGTCAGCCGCGACCGGGCGCTGAGATACCTTCTCACAGCCGGTAGCCGACGCCGGCGACGGTCTCGATCAGCGGTGGGTCGCCGAGTTTGCGCCGCAACCGCCCGACGGTCACCGCGACCGTGTTGCTGAACGGGTCGGCGTGCGCGTCCCACACGTGTTCGAGCAGCTCCTCGGCGCTGACCGCAGCGCCGTCCGCGCCGGCCAGGCACTCCAGCACGCCGAACTCCTTGCGGGTCAGGGTCAGCGGGATGCCGGCGCGGCTGGCGCGGTGCCGCGCGCGATCGACCACCAGGTCGCCCCGCTGCACGACCGCGGGAGACCCGGGTCCGCGCCGCCCCAGGGCGCGGATGCGCGCGACCAGCTCGCCGAAGGCGAACGGCTTGGGCAGGTAGTCATCGGCGCCCAGCTCCAGCCCGTCGACCCGGTCCTCGACATCGGTGGCCGCGGTCAGCATCAGGATGCGGCTGGTCGAGCCGTCACGCACCAGCCGGCGGCAGACCCGGTCGCCGTGCACGGCCGGCAGGTCGCGGTCGAGCACGACCACGTCGTAGCCGGTGCTGGTCGTGCTCTCCAGGGCTGCCGCGCCGTCGTAGACCACGTCGACGGCGAAACCCGCGTCGCGCAGACCCTCGCCGATCCGGTTGGCCAGCGCGTGGTGATCCTCCACGACCAAGACTCGCACATACAGATTGTGCGCCTGCCCGGATGACATCCGCCTAACAATCACTGTTCGGCTCGTGTCATGGGCTACGCGCGAGAGTGGTGGCGAGGCCGGGGCGCTGCGGACCACCTCGAACGGGGCGGCCGATGAAGCGGATAGCAGCTAGTCCCGGTGCACATCGACAATCAGGCGCAGCCACGACCCAGCCCCTGAGGAGGCACGAGATGAACAACTGCCCCGGCCGCGGACGCGGCCCGCGACAGCCCTGGTTTCGGCCGGTCATGAGGACGGCACCATGAACGAGACAGCAGGCGGCCGCGGGCGCCGGCGCTGGTGCCGGGCGCGGCCGCGGCGGGCGGGCGTCTTGGCCGTCACGGCCGGCCTCGTGCTGCTGGCGGCGGCATGCGGCGGCAGCCCGTTATCCACCGGTTCCGGCGGCTCACCGAATGCGGGAGGGTCAGCGAGCTCCCCGTCAGCGCTCGCCTTCTCCGGCTGCATGCGCTCCCACGGGGTGCCGAACTTCCCCGACCCCCCACCATCCTTCAACGGAAAGTTCCCTGGCTCGAGCCCGCAACAACTCGGGGTCAGCGAGTCCCGGATCCGGGCGGCCACGGGAGCCTGCCAAAACCTGCTCCCCGCCGTGCAGGGGCAAGCTCCTCTCACGGCCCAAGATCAGCACGACTACCTGAGGGCAGCCGCCTGCATGCGCTCACACGGCATCACCAGCTTCCCCGACCCGGTCTTCTCCGGCGGGGGCGTCAGCTTCCCCACGCCCTCGTCGAGCATCGATACCAGCTCACCGCAGTTCACCCAGGCCCGGCAGATCTGCGAAAGGCTCATTCCCGCAGGACTCCCCTACAGCGGCAGCGGGTCAGGTGGCTGAAGACGGTGGCCGGATCAAAGGCAGGCGGCGGGTCGTGCGCGGGACGGTTTCCCGTGGCGGGGAGGCGGGCCAGCAGGAGGTGGCCGGTGGTTGCGCAGCATGCGGGGCCGCGCCAGCGGCGTCGGCGGGCTGCTGCACATAGCCCAGCTCCCGCCTGTTGCGAGTTAGGCGGCGGTAGCGTCCGGCATCTCCAGGATCCCGGACTCCTTGCGCGTCAGGGACAGCGGGCTGGAGTTGCGGCTGGCGCGGTGCCGGGCACGGTCCGCGGGCAGGTCCCCGCGGTGCGGCACTGGCACACCGACGGCGCCTGGCGGCTCATAGCCGGAGGCGGGGATCGAGGAAACGGAAACGACGGAGGCAGATCGTGAGTGAGACGGTTTCGCGGGACCAGCCGGTTCCCGGTGGCCAGCAGGGTTTCCCGGGTCAGGGGGGTGCGCCGCCGGGGCCGCGGGGCGGGCGGCGGCGCCGCCGGGTTGGCTGGGCGGCGTTGGGCATCGTGGTGGTGGTGGCGGGCGGGGCGGTGGCCGGGTGGCGGGCCGGGGTGTTTTCCCCGGCCGCCACGTCCGGGTCCGGGGGGCGGGGGGCGCCCGCGCCGGCGACGCAGGCGGTGACCCGGCAGGATCTCGCGGCAACCACGCCGCAGACCGCGACGCTCGGGTACGCCGGGTCCTACCCGGTGACCGGGCGGGGCGGCGGGACGCTGACCTGGCTGCCGTCGGCGGGGACGGTGATCCGGCAGGGGCAGGTGCTGTATGAGACCGGCAACGGCTCCCCGGTGGTGCTGCTGTACGGCAGTGTCCCGGCGTGGCGGGCCCTGGATGAGGGGATCACCGGCCAGGACGTGACCCAGCTCAACCACGACCTGGTGAGGCTCGGCTACGCCGGCCGCGCGGATATCGCCGCGGCCGGCTGGGATTACTACTCGTGGGAGACGGCGTACGGGGTGCAGCAGCTGGAGGAGCACCTGGGGGTCTCCAGCCCGCCGGGGAGCCTGTCTTTGGGGCAGGTGGTGTTCGAGCCGGTGGCGCTGCGGGTCGCCACCGTGACGGGGAGCCTGGGCGGCCCGGCGAACGGCCCGGTGCTGGCGGCGACGTCGGACCGGCAGGTGGTGACGATCCCGCTGGGCACCTCGCAGGAGTCGGAGGTCAAGGCGGGTGACACGGTGAGCATCACGCTGCCGGACGGGACGGCCACGCCGGGCGTGATCTCCTCGGTCGGCACGGTGGCGACCACCACGCCCGGGCAGCAGGGGCAGGGCCCGGCCACGACCATCCCGGTGCAGGTGAAGCTGACCGATCCGGGGGCGGCGGGGACCCTGGACCAGGCGCCGGTGACGGTGAACATCACCACCGGAAGCAGCCCCGGCCCGGTGCTCGCGGTACCGGTGACGGCGCTGGTGGCCCAGTCGCCGGGCGGGTACGAGGTCGAGGTCGTCGGCCCGGGGAACACGCGGCGCTGGGTCCCGGTGCAGGTCGGGCCGGTCTTCGATGGCACCGACGGGCTGGTGCAGGTGACCGGGAACCTGACGCCCGGGCAGCATGTCGTGGTGTCGGCGTCATGACCGCCGCGCAGGCGGCCGGGGACCTGGCCGGCCGGCCGGCGGGGGGCGTGCCGGTGTTGGAGCTGGAGCGGGTGTCGAAGGTGTACCCGGGGCAGCCGCCGGTGCGGGCGCTGGACCAGGTGAGCCTGGCGGTGGCCGCGGGGGAGCTGGCGGCGATCGTGGGCCCGTCCGGGTCGGGCAAGTCCACGCTGCTGCACCTGATGGGTACCCTGGACACCCCGGCTGCCGGGACGGTGCGCGTCACCGGCCTGGACGCGGCCCGGATGACCGACCGGGAACTGTCGGCGTTGCGGGCGTCCCGGATCGGGTTCGTGTTCCAGCAGTTCTTCCTCGCCGAGCACCAGTCCGTGCTGGGCAACGTGGCCGACGGGCTGCTGTATGCCGGGATCGGCCGCGGCCAGCGGCGGCGGCTGGCCGCCGGCGCGCTGGGCCGGGTCGGGCTCGGGCACCGGGCCGCCGCCCGGCCGACCCAGTTGTCGGGCGGCGAGCGGCAGCGGGTCGCGATCGCCCGGGCGATCGCCGGCCGCCCGCCGGTGGTGCTGGCCGACGAGCCGACCGGAAACCTCGACTCGGCCACCGGCGCCGCGATCCTGGCCCTGCTGGAAGAGCTCAACGCCGCCGGGACCACGGTCATCATCATCACCCACGACCACGCGGTCGCCGCCCGGACGCGGCGCCGCATCGAGATGCTCGACGGGCACATCATCACCGACACCGCAGCAGGCACCGGGACCGCCGCCACCGGCGGCGGGTTCCGGCACGTTCAGGAGGGAACCTCATGACCACGACGTCCGGGCACCCCGCCGGGACGGCCGTCTGGGCGGCCCCGGTCCCGGCCCGGCTGGGGCCGGGTGACCTGGCCGGGCTGGCCGCGGTCGGCCTGCGGACCCGCAAGCTGCGCGCCGGGCTGTCGGCGCTGGGCATCGCGATCGGGGTCGCGGCGATCGTCGCGGTGCTGGGCCTGGCCGCCTCCTCCTCCGCCGCGCTGCTGGCCGAGATCCAGCAGCTGGGCACCAACCTGCTGACCGTCACCAACGGGCAGACCTTCACCGGCACCACCGCCGAGCTGCCGGCAGCGGCGCCGCGCATGATCGCCCGGCTGCCCGGCGTCACCGGCGTGCAGGACACCGGCACGGTCATCGGCGTTGACGTCTACAAGTCGCCCTACATCCCCTCGGGCGAAACCAACGCCCTGAGCGTGGACGCCGCCACCGTGGGCCTGCCCGCCGTGGCCGGCACCTCGCTGGCGCAGGGCCGCTACCTGAACGCCGCCACCGAACGCGAGCCCGTCGCCGTGCTCGGGGCCGCCGCCGCTCAGCGGCTGGGCATCGACCGGATCCGGCCCGGGATGCGGATCTGGGTCGGCGGCCAGTGGTTCTATGTCACCGGCATCCTCAACCCGGACACCTATGCCCCGGAGATCGACTCCGCGGTCCTGATCGGGTTCCCTGCCGCCGAGAAATACCTGCACTTCGACGGCCACCCGTCGCAGATCTACGTCCGCACCGTCAACACCCCGGCCGTCACCACGCGGGTGGACAGCCTGCTCAGCGACCAGGCCAACCCGGAAAACCCGAACCAGGTCAACGTCTCCCAGCCCTCAAGCGCGCTCACCGCCCAGGCCGACGCCAAGGGCGCCCTGGACACCCTGTTTTTGGGCCTGGGCGCGGTCGCCCTGCTGGTCGGCGCGATCGGGGTCGCCAACATCATGGTCATCTCCGTCCTGGAACGCCGCTCCGAGATCGGGCTGCGCCGCGCCCTGGGCGCCACCAAAGCCCAGATCCGCGCCCAGTTCGTGTCCGAGGCCATCCTGCTGTCCCTGGCCGGCGGCGCCTTCGGCGTCGCCTTCGGCGCCGCCGCCACCGCCATCTACGCCCACGGCCACCGCGAGCTCCTCGTCATACCCGCCCAAGCCTGGGCCGGGGGGCTCACCGCCGCAATCGTCATCGGCGCCCTGGCCGGGCTGCCGCCCGCCATCCGCGCCGCCCGGATGTCCCCCACCCAAGCCCTCTGGACCATGTGAGGAACGAGGGTCAGCCAGCCAGAGGGGGTGCCGCGCCAGGCCGGTGTCCCAGCGGGGGATCCGCTTGCGGGCGGCAGCAACGACCTGGACGCACCCGATTCGGAACCTTCTGAAGTGCTGAGCAAGCCGCACGTGATGGCTGCTCCCGCTGCATATTCATGCAGTGATGCCCGCCGGAAGCGTCCGCCTGGGCCGTCGCCGCGCCGTTGCCGCGGATCGGGAGCGGGGCATCGAGCCGTAAATATCGTGCAGCGCCGCCGGACTCCGGGACCCAACGTCGGGCACGCGGAATCGGCGATCTGTTCTGGCGCGCCGACTGCCATCGTGGACCTCTGGTCGCTTGATTATCCAACCAGCGCATAAGCATGCATGCGCGCTACGCCCCGCTAGTCGGCATTACAGGACGGGTTTGCCGGCCGAGAGGTGTCGCGGATGGTGGCAGACCGGTCGGCTATACGGTTTGCCGCCATAGGGCCGGCCAGTGTTCAGCGCGGTGGTTAGTGTTCGCCCCCGGTCGAGGTCTCCTCCGGCGGCCGCAAGGTCAACCGGCGGTCGCTGCGCGGGACCGCAGATAGCCCACCGCAGCCTCCGCCGCCCCGGCCGGACGGGGCCACCACGGCAGCCTCCACCAGCGCGGCACCTATCCCAGGCAACGACCCGCCGGCACGAAGGTAGATCTTTCAGCGGGAGAGTCGGCTACGCCCGCGCCGCCCACCACAGCTTGGCGCGGGCGCCGCGGCGGCCACACGCGAGGCGGATGCGCCCCGATTAGGGAGACGGCGCCGGCCCCAAACGGCCGGGCGTGGGCCGCCTACTCGCTGGGCTTGTTCCGCCGTTTTCGGCCCGTTGCGGCGTCGACAGCCTGGAGCGCGGCGCCGGTTTCCATGTCCTCGTGCTGACGGGCGAGATCCACGTGCTGGTTGCAGAACCAGATGGCGTTGCCCGGGTGGCCTTCGCGGCCGAGTTCGGCCATTGCGTGGCTGGGCGCCATCTTGGCGTTGTGTCTGTGCCGAAGTACACGAGAGTGAAGTATTTGCGGCCGTCGTCGGGTACGTCGTGCAGGCCGAGGCTGCAGACGTGGCACCGCGGTGGGATCACGCCCGCATCCTTCCACCCGCCGGCCGGGAACGGTAGCGGCTCATGTTCGCCGCCCCGATGCGCGAGCGGCCGTTGGCGTCTCGTCCTGTGGAGCGGATCGGCGGAAGCTGGTGTGGGCAGCAGGTGTCGCCGGGAGGTTTCCGGCACGCCATCCGTTGAGCTGAGCCGGTGCGCGCGGGGTGTCTTTGTCTGCCAGGCGGGCGGCGCGCCCTCCGGCGCCCTTTTTCCGGTAGGCATTGTTGCGCGCGGCGGCGTCTTGCCGCCCCGATCGGGCGGTGGCTTCGGTGATGAGGTCGTGGGCGGCGTCGTCGATGGCGGTGGCGCGGCCGAGCATCGCCGGTTCGGTGATGCTCAGGTCGCGCGGGGTGTGCTCGATCTGGCCGGGGTGTGGCTGGCTGCCGGCCGTCTCGGCGGGGGTGCTGTCTGCCTGGGGGAGGTATAGCATGCCGTGCTCGTTGGCGGCGCGAAGCTCGGCGAGAATCCGGCTGGGGGAGTTCACGGCGATCGCGAGCCGGTCCATGGCCGCCGCGGCGGTGGTGCTGGTCTGGATCGCGGTGTCGTAGGCGGCCAGCAGCGCGTCGACCATGGCTGCGGTCACTGGCGCGTACCGGTAGGGAACGTCGTATCTGGCGGGCAGCAGCCGGGTGGGCACGAACAGGCCTCCCTGGGCAGCAGCGCGCGGACGGTTTCGCGCTCACTCGCGGTGATGCAGGCCAGAGCGTCACCGGTGTGATGCACCGCCGCCAGTGCGCTGCGTACCGCAGCCGGGTCGCCAGCGCCAATCAGGGCGCTGACCTGCTTAAACACCGATAAACCCGAAAAGGCGCCAGTAGATCGAGGCTTAGTCCTAGTCCAAATGACAGGACTACGCCAGCTCGAGAAGTCTGCCATTTTTTGATAGGTCCGGGTCGGTGCATGCGGAAAGGTTGAAACAGCAGGGCCGTCGTTTCCCGCTGTTCATTTTCGAGATACTTACGTCGACTCGTCGTTTGCGCGTGGCAGGGTTTTTGGTTGCATTTATCCAGCGAACCCATTCCCAGCGCGCCATCGGCGTAATAGCATTCCATAGGTCTTGGATCTTCTGAGGGGCAGCTGCCAGAGCTGTCTCAAAATCCTGTGGCACGTTCGGCTCCGGCCAGTCTTTGGTTGGCTCAATTTCGAGCGTCGCCGTGTCACCCGCGCCTATACCGGCAGTTTGATGTAGCTTTCCATCAACACTCATCCAATGGCCCCAATGGCCGTCCGGTTCCAGCACCGTCTGGAACTCATGGCCATTGATCGTTCCTTGTACTGCCACCTGCCCGCGCGACGGCAGTTTCTCGCTCGCTTTCTCAGGCAACCGCAAAATAGTCCATTTGTCGATCGTGTACAGCGTGGCGTCAAAACGAATAGCTGGTACCCCTGTGCGCTGAGTCATAGTGGTCATAAATTTTACAGTCCTACAACCGCAATCTCAAAGTCCGGGTCACTGTCACGGCCGCGTTGACATCGGCCCTGCTTACGCACGGCTCGGAGGCGGTAGGTCTGCTGTGCCTTTGGCGGCGCGGCTGGCAAGCTCACATGACTTATGGTCCGCGTCTGGTCCGCGAGCACCGGACGGCTGACCGACTGCCAGGACTGCCGCATGATGCCTGACAGCACCGCCGCTCAGCCTGGCCGCCAGAAGATGCGGATCAGGGCCGGGGACGGCACTGTGCTGGTGGGCCGCACCATGGAGTACGCCTTGGAGGTCAACTGGGAGCTGCGGGCCGTGCCCCGCGGCGTCCGGCAGGCTAGCCTCGCGCCCGGTGGTGACGGCCTGCGCTG
>WNGB01014658.1_pt1 | contig 10440 bp, 10 predicted proteins | sample 5400681 | NCBI WGS metagenome assembly WNGB01 (sample SAMN13153367, study PRJNA577476) | soil metagenome | isolation source: 115 cm soil or saprolite under grassland replicate 2 | place: USA:California | collected 2016-06-15 | reverse complement strand
ACGCCAAGGATCTTGTCGAAATCGCGGACAGCATCAAGAGTGGGCTCGAGATCGTTCCGGTCTCGCGCATGGACGAGGTGCTCGCCCGCGCGATGACGCGCAAGCCGGAGCCGATCGAGTGGGACGAGACCACGACCACCGCAGCGGCCGTGCCTGAGGAAGCCCCGGTCGAGGAGGAAGCCTCGACGCTCACCGCGCATTGAACGATGGCGACACAGGTGCCGAGGCGGCTGTCACTTCTCAAAACTTCATCCACTCGAGCAAGCTTGGTGATTCCAACCGCTCATTGGGCAGAAACCACCACGGTTCCTGCCGTGGGTGAGGTTTTGAGAAGGGACAGCTATTCATCGCGCTCGACCGAGCGGCGGCGCGGGTAGCGCGTCCGCTTGGTGGTGAACGTCGATTTAGGCGACGTTTCCAGCAAATCCGCGGTTTCGCGGAGGAGCTGGATCGCGAATTTGACCTTGTGGGCAATATTGCGGCTCCCTTTACACCGTGGCCGGCCTTGCCGGCGATCGCTGGATTTCGCGCATGTCCCCGTGGTGTACGATAGCCACCTGACCATTGTCCCAGGCGATCGTAACCGCATCCCAACTCGTTTCAGTGATTCTGCCGCTCGCCCCCGCAATCAGTCGCAATGTCCCGGGCGGCTCTTATGAAGTCACAAAGCAACTGCCCGAGAGCAGCGGTGAATTTGAATATCGGATAAAGAGCGTTAATGAACCGCACGAGCGCGTCGTGCGGGAAAGCGAGTTGCGAGGCGTGTAGTCTGCTTACCCCTCCGGACCTGCCGCAAGTTTGCATCGGCCTGACCCGATTATGATCGTCGCGGTACCATCCTTCGTGGTCGAGCTTGCGTACGTCAAATTGCCATTTTGACGATCAAACTCATAGGACACATCGCCGCGAGCAGCGCTGATCCAGCGGTCATCAAACCGCCGGAGTGTAAGCGGCATGCCATCCGCGAGCGTGAGAATTTTCGCCGCTTCATCAATCCAGAAGCCCAAATTCTCTTCGATGTTCGACGAAGTACTTCCACTCGGCGCGTCTACGATAACAACTTTTTTTGTTACGCAGTTTAGGTAGCTGCGAGCTAACGCGGGCTCGGCCCAGACGGCGACAGCCATCAGGAGCAGCGCGCATTCTCGAATGCCGCTTTTCATTGCTCCTCCCGCGGCCACCTCAGCCGCGCTGCGCTCGGCCCGCGGAGTACCGCAGGCCGGCTTCGCGTCTGGGTCGTTTCCCTCTGCATCCCACCCTGCACGCATAACGAACACCCTCGTCCGGGCTAACGAACACTCGCTTCGCTCGCGTCCCGATAGTCCTCCTCGGGCGTCACGTTATGCGTCCGTCCGGTGGCGGCAACCCGCGCCCCGACAAGGCCTGCCCCCGGCTGGCCGCGACCAGTACGGACCTGCCCTGGCTCATCGGACGCCGGTACGTCCGTCCCTGCGGGCAGACTTGAAGAGCCGCCGGCGCCACCGACGGCTCTTGGTTTATTCGTGTAATCCGACGAATGTCAGCCGACGTAGGCAACGCGCGTCTGGGCCTGCGCCTCAACTGGCGTCTTCGGCTGTGCCGGAAGCTGAAGCACCGTTGCCTGCTGACCCTCATGCAAGTCTGTCAGCAGAACAATCGTGCCGTCCGGGAATTCGAGTGCGTCGTGATGCACCCGAGGTTCCTCCTTGTTGATCTGTCGAAAGATCGCCGTCCTGGAGTTTATTGTTCTCCTTTTCCAACCAAGGATTCCGGACGGTACGCACAACACCTCCCCGGAAAAGGCAAGTTCCGTTCCGGGAAGAATGCAGACCGCTGTTGTGCAATCCTCTGGCGCGACAAACCCACGTGTACCGGTGTTGAAGTTGCGGGTCGTAAGCTTGTCACCGACCTTTGCAGGGCGTGACCTAACGTGGTGTAGGCTGAAGTCACACATGGCAGAGGAACTCCTCTCTTGCGAGCACCCCACCAGCCGCAATCCCTCTAGCAAAAAACAGGGCAACAAGCCAGCACGCACGGCTGGCAAACGATACTCGATCCGATTTATTTGGGATGAGCCCGGAAATAGCGGCGGCTCTCGCAAGATTGAGACTCGTACTAAGACCTACCCTGGCGAACGGGAGAAGGATCGCAAGGACAATGCGATTAAGGAAGCCGTGCGGCTAGCGTGAGGACCTGGATTTGCAGCCCCATGGTGCGAGCATCCGAAGGGTACCATTCGTCTGAGTCTGTCCAGCATCCGGCCTTCTATAGGTACCGAGAATCCTATCCCAGAAGAAATGGATCACCGCGAAATTGCTGTTCGCGTGCCGGTGATGAACGAAGTGCAGTTCCTGTTTCCGTCTGAACCATGCAAACCGCTGAAGCCGCGATCCCTCTACGTGGTATTCCTTGTCGAAAAAGACGTGCGCGTAGAACGACGCCGCACATGCGACTACCTGAGCCACGAAGAGATCGACTGGCAATACGAGGTATGTACACGCTCCTACCAGAAACACAGGAATGAAGAAGAAGGGCGTATTGTTGCCTTCGTCACCGAGGTACGTCCGTGAGACGAGATGATCTTTGGAATAGTAGGTGTGATGGAAGTTGATGTGGTTGCGGAAGAACTTACCGCCCATTGGATGGTGGCCGAGCTTGTAATGCATCAGCGTCTGCACAAATGACATGACCAAATGCGTAGCGACGGCGGTCATGACAATTAGCGGAAGCTCCGGAAGGAGCCGCGATACCGTCTGGAGCATGACCGCTTCCTCCGGCTTAAGGAGCCAATTTAGCACATATAGCCTGTGCTGACAGTTCGATGACTGAGTGGTTAGTGGTTCAAGTCAGACGGAAGAGCCTGGCCCGCATAGAAGTCGACCGCCGCGTTCGTCCAGTCGAACCTGCGCGAGACGACCACGCGTGCCTTGACCGACATACTGCGGTCCGGCGTGTGAATACGCGCCGAAGTACGGTCTCAAATCCTCATCCGCAGCAGAAATCTTAGTGGCTTCCGACCCAAATGCACCAGGAATCACTTAGTTTTGTAAGGCGGATGAGATTTTGAGAAGGCACACTGATGCGTTGTCGACGAAGATGACAACAGCGAACTCACGAGTTGGCTACCGCTGACCTTCGGCCGCGCACGACCGACCAATCAACCGATGACAGACCAAGGCTCGGTCAACCGCAGATCGAATTCACCATTGAACAGACAAAAGCCTTGAACCAATATTTTGACCACACGGGGTATCGGACGCAAAGAACAATGGCCGGTCGAGAAATTACGCGCTGATCCAATTCGATGATGCCGTGGTTCGGTATTGGGCTCTTTAGAATAAGGCAAACAAAGCTCAGATCGCAAAAGATTGCAGTGAGCAATTTTATACAGACGCGACTCGGCCATCGGACCTAGCCTGATGGCCATCGTCGGTTTTTCCTACGGGAGGGAAATCATCATGTCTATGCAGCACCGTTTTCCGGACCAGGTAGTCCGTGCTGACCCTTGGACGTTATTTTGTCCTGAGTGCGCGCAGACAATGAGGATCAAGATGGCGATACCAGCGCAGAATGGGACGGAAACACGCACCTACGAGTGCGCCTGCGGTCACAGCGAAAGGATTAACGTGGCCCTTCATTGACGGGCAGTCGCCTCGGCGGCGGCTTCACAATTATCGCTCATGCGCACACTGTAGCGTCGCCGCCATGTAAGTCTCAGAGGCAGACGCCCCCCAAGCCGTGTCAGAACTGCTTGCCTCGCATCCAGGCCTGAACGTCGCTCTTGGCCTGTGCCTCCGAGATGCCAGAGCGGTCCTTGACCATGGAGCTGAGCTGAACCTCGTTCTTGATCGTCGACAGGTCGAAGTGGGTCATAAAGCCCCATCGCTGCTGGGCGTCCTGCATGTAGCCTTTCTTGCGCGCGACCGTGTCGGCGCTCTCGCCGCCTTGGAATCCGAACATGATGGTTCTCCCTGGAGAGCGAGCGGCCGAAGACCGGGCCAACAGTCGTGAAGTTCTCGCTTCGCGAAGAGCCGTTCTGAAACGCTCTCACTTCTTCTATTTGGCCATGATCGAGAATAATGCAATACCGGTGAAGTATGCGAGCGGCATTAAGGCGGCGCAGGATCAGATCCCGCGTCGCCGGCCAGCGGCCAACATATTCCCGTAGGAAACCGGTCGCATCATCGAGCGATCGAATGAAGACAATCGGCGTTCCGGCAAGCTGTAGGGGAGGTTCGAACGAAGACGTCATGAGAGCGCCCTAAGTTGAGCCCCATGGGCGAGTGTCAGCTTGCCAAGAAGGCCCGAGCGCGCCCGGGCCTTCGTCGTTCTCGGAGGTCAGAAATCCATGCCGCCCATGCCGCCGCCACCCGGCATCGCTGGGCTCTGCTTCTTCGGCAGCTCGGCGACCATCGCCTCGGTGGTGATGAGCAGGCCCGCGACGGACGCCGCGCCCTGCAGCGCCGCGCGCACGACCTTGGTCGGGTCGATGATGCCCTTCGACATCATGTTGACGTACTCGCCCGACTGGGCGTCGTAGCCATAAGCGTAGGTGTCCTTTTCCAGGATCTTGCCGACCACGATCGAGCCGTCCTCGCCCGCATTGATCGCGATCTGGCGTGCCGGCCAGGAGATCGCCTTGCGCACGATCTCGACGCCGGTCTTCTGGTCGTCGTTATGGGTGCGGACCCTCTTGAGGGCCTCGCCCGCGCGCAGCAGCGCAACGCCGCCGCCCGGTAGGATACCTTCTTCTACCGCAGCGCGGGTTGCATGCATGGCGTCATCGACGCGGTCCTTGCGCTCCTTCACTTCGATCTCGCTTGCACCACCGACGCGGAGCACTGCGACGCCGCCGGCGAGCTTGGCGAGTCGCTCTTGGAGTTTCTCGCGGTCGTAGTCCGAGGTGGTTTCCTCGATCTGCGCCTTGATCTGGCTGATGCGCCCTTGTATGTCGGCCTTCTTGCCAGAGCCACCGACGATCGTGGTGTTCTCCTTGTCGATCATCACCTTCTTGGCGCGGCCGAGCATATTGATCGTCACGTTCTCGAGCTTGGTGCCGAGATCCGCGGAGACCATGGTGCCGGCTGTGAGGATCGCAATGTCCTCGAGCATTGCCTTGCGGCGATCGCCGAAGCCTGGGGCCTTGACCGCTACGACCTTGAGGCCACCGCGCAGCTTGTTGACCACGAGCGTCGCGAGCGCCTCACCCTCTATGTCCTCGGCGATGATGACCAGCGGCTTGCTGGTCTGCACCACCGCTTCCAGCAGCGGCAGCAACTCCTGCAGTCCGGACAGCTTCTTTTCGTAGATCAGGACATACGGATCCTCCATCTCGACCCGCATCTTGTCGGCGTTGGTGATAAAATAGGGAGAGATGTAGCCGCGGTCGAACTGCATTCCTTCGACGACTTCGAGCTCGGTCTCGAGCGACTTTGCTTCCTCGACCGTGATCACGCCCTCGTTGCCGACCTTCTTCATCGCATCGGCAATGAAACGGCCAATCTCCGCATCACCATTGGCCGAGATAGTTCCGACCTGGGCGATCTCCTCGTTCGAGGTAACGTTCTTTGAGTTCTTCTGGAGGTCCGCGACAATGGCCTCGACCGCGAGGTCGACGCCGCGCTTGAGGTCCATTGGGTTCATTCCGGCGGCAACGGCCTTAGCACCTTCCCTGACGATCGCATGAGCGAGCACGGTCGCCGTGGTCGTGCCGTCGCCGGCCTGGTCGGAGGTCTTTGAGGCAACCTCGCGCACCATCTGCGCGCCCATGTTCTCGAACTTGTCCTCGAGCTCGATCTCCTTGGCGACGGTGACGCCGTCCTTGGTGATGCGAGGCGCGCCGAAGCTTTTTTCGAGTAGGACGTTGCGCCCTTTCGGACCGAGCGTCATGCGCACCGCGTGAGCGAGGGTGTCGATACCGCGCAGCATGCTGTCGCGAGCATCGACGGAGAATTTGACTTCCTTGGCAGCCATGTTGATGTCCTTTCGGTCCGTGATCCTCATCCTGAGGCGTCTCGAAGGATGAGGCTGAGGAGTTTCGGTGGCCTCATCCTTCGAGACGCCGCGCTGCGCGTGGCTCCCCAGGACGAGGATGTGCGCCGGTTAGGCGGCCTTCTTCTTGGCCACGGGCTCATCGAGCACGCCCATGATGTCGCTCTCCTTCATGATCAGGAGCTCGACGCCGTCGATCTTGACCTCGGTGCCCGACCATTTGCCGAACAGCACGCGGTCGCCGACCTCGAGGTCGATGGGGATGAGTTTCCCGGCCTCGTCGCGACCGCCCGGGCCTATTGCGGTGACCTCGCCCTGCGATGGCTTTTCCTGGGCGGTGTCGGGGATGATGATGCCGCCGGCTGACTTCCCCTCGGCATCAATGCGCTTGACGACAACACGATCGTGGAGTGGACGGAATTTCATCGGTATCTCCTTTAGTAGATCTGACGGATCATTTGACTTTTCTCGTGCGCTCACCGGATCGCTGCGCGTCGGGCTAGCGGATATTCGTCGCTTTCGTACAATCGGCGAATTCCGTCGCGGTCGAATCTCTCCTCATCGACTTCCAGACAGGTGTTCAGAAGAAGCTCGGGTGGGAGTTCCTCGATTGCGAAACGGATGGCATCCGCGGCGCGGGCAAATCGTCCATACCCAACGGGTTGCCGCCTGTGCCTTCGGCCCCTGGAGGGGAACGACTCCGCCTCGCCCCTGGCGGGGGACAGCTCCGCCACGGTGCTGTAATCAAACGCGGCCATTCAGGGCCTCCGTTACCGGCAGCATCGAATTTGTCTTGTAGAGGGGAAGGCCGAAACCGCCCCAAAGGGCGATCTCGGGTTTTCATGGCTGAGGCCCGCGTCAGATCTGGCGACCCTTCAACAGGGCGTCAACGTCACGCTGAGCTTGACCCTTCTCGAGGCTGTACTTGGCCACGACCTGGGTCACGAGATCGTCCTTGCCCTTGAGCGCAGACAGATCCTGCTCCGAGAACTTGCTCCACTTCGCCCCGACTTCCTTGAGAACGATCTGCCTCGTTTCGGCGGGAGTGGCGGGTTTCGCAGCGGCTGTATTTGAAGCTACGTTGGTCATGTAAGTTCCTCTAAAATAGAGATAAATAATCCTTTGAATGGTCATCATCCAAACGACCACAATCATATAAGACGGAAGGGCACGAAAACTAGCCATGTCGCCGGAAATATTTTCCGCCATAAGATGAATTCTGTCATTATTCTTTATTCGTTCGACAATTGGTATTTTGTAAAGTATTGTTAGGTGTACGATGCCTCATCGGGGTTCTGAGGACTGAGACCGGCGTTATGCTCGAATCTTCCGATATACGGGCCATGTTGTCACAAGTGAATTGCCAGTCGTGACGCAGTCGAGCCGGAAAGAAAAAGTACCGGCGTCAGATGCCACTTTAGAAACACCACGTGTCACCACAAATCCTCGGTTCGCAAGCAAGCAGAGGCCGCCCGCGTAAACTTGGTGAGCGCGACGGTCTATCTCCTTCCCGACGAGCTTGAGCTGATCAAACAGAATTGCTCCGATACAAACCGCCGGAATAGCGATCTCATTCCGGAGGCGGTCGACGACTACCTGCGCAGACCCCGCTAGATTCCGTTTCTGGGGTAAGGGCAATGACTGAGCAGAGGATATGCCGCGCTGCCGAACGATCCGCTCGTGTCACCCGCGCTTGCCAAGATCATCAAGGCTCAGAACCATACGCGCGCCCTCCACAATGCCGAGCTCGAGCGGAAGCGGACTCGTACCAATCATTGGCGGTGTCGCGCTGTATATTGAGTAAGCGCGCGAGATGTCGCGATGCCAGGTTGTCGGACCGAAGCCAGACGTCGCATGATGAAGCGCGCGGATTGGTACTTCGCGACGACCGGGAACGCCTCCTAACGCCCGTGAAGTGTTGTCGTTCTTTCGCGGCCTCAGCGCTTAATTTCTCGACCCGCCATTGTGCTTTACGCCCGACACCCCACCTAACCAGATACTGGCAAGCAGCGGCTTGTCCGAGAGCTGCCCAAAAATCGGCGACGTACCGACGTCTCCGTTTCCTACAGTGGCAGCCCTGATGCCGTCGGCAGGCACAATAACACTCCAGATAGAGTCGCGTTCGGACGCGGGTGCCGTGAGCACCCGCTCCCTTAAACTAGCACAGCTCGAGCCGACCGTGTGTGACCAAAAATCGACGGAGAAAAACAATGCGAAAATCTTTGCAATTTGCTCTCGCAGCCGGATCGATGTTCATTTTTGCTTCGGCAGCGATTGCCCAAGACGCCACAGTAAGACTCAGTCCGCTATTCCAGGTCCAACCGCAGATTGCCCAAGAGTACGCGCCATACTCAGTACTACCCTCGATGATTTGGCGCGCGCCAGTTTTCCTGCACACATGGGACGTGCAAGCAGTTGTGCCGTTCACATTGGAGGAGACGCGCGCCCTCGACCGTGCCTCCAAGCCTAACTGAGCGCAGTCAATTGGCATGTAAATAAAACCCAGCGGTCGGCCGAAGGTGCTGGCCGGGTTTGAGGCCTAGTGGCCGGATTTGATTTTGAGAGTGCCTAATTCGCCTAGGTACTAGCGAAAGTCGTCTGTCAGCACTACATCAACTTTAAGGAGAAGGCACCTCAGGAGGATCGCCAGATGTGGCTCTATGTCCAGACGTGGCTTCCTATACTGACAATCGCTTTGACTGCTGCGATCTGCTTCAGCGTAGCGGCATTCATGATGGGGCGGAGCGTAAAGCCTCGTCAGCTGTAATCTCTACACCCTCGCTCGGGCGTAACGACCGGAAAGGCTGTCTAGCGCTCCTTTGCCCACGGCCGCCGCGCCGCATGGCAATGTGGAGTATTCTCACTTCGAGGATTCTGTAAAATTTTATACGGGTAGCGAATGAGTGGCACGACGCGCATGCCTGGCCGCTCGACAAGGCCGGCAACCGCATCCTGTTGGTCGATGCCGACCCACAGGGAAGCGCCTAGATTGAAAATCGGCATAAGATAATCTCACACCGACGAAGCGCTGACGCCCGACCACCGAATCCTGCCAGCCGAGAAGCTCGCTTTCATTGACGACCATCTCATACTGTTCGTCAGCCGAACTCCTGACGCGGTAACGGAGCTGCCATCGGTCTGCGGGAGTTGCCTGACAATCCGGTATTCGCCAGCCTCCGTCTGGCGCGCTTGTACGGTCGACCGCAACCGGACCGATTGACCGATTTTGAACTTGCGCGCTGTCATGCTCTAGCCAGTCGTGCGGTTACCTGCCGGGAAGACCCTGCTCGACAGGATTGCATGCTCGGCCTTTGCCGCGATCTGATCCTCGCGCAGCTTGGTCACATAATCATTACGCCAAGGCCAACGGGAAGGCGAGTTGATCTGCTGTTGTTTGTTTAATCCAAGCAAAAGCTGGATACAGGGGGCCCCCTACTGGGACCCCTATAGCCAGCACTTTCAGCGCCGCTAAAAGCCAAAAAAGGCCGTGATGCCAGTCGCAGAGTGAAGTAAGGCCCGCCCCAAGCGGGAGAACGGAAGGGAAGATGTTCAGTTTCATCTATTGGTGGTTGTTTTCGGTGCTACTGATTTTGTGGCTCGTGCTTTTCGGTATGTTCTTATATGCCCTTGCGTCGTTCTTTTATCGATTGAAGAAATTATCTAAGCCCCCGCCCGTGCGGCCATGGCGCAGCTAGACGACCTCGCTTGATTGGCAATGGATTTGCCGTGTCACTGCTGGCGGTCGAGGGGCCGACCCGAGCGATCGAGCACTCGGTCGATCTTGCTCGCCATGATGAAATCGTTCTCGTGCAGTCCCTTAATTTTCTTGGTGCTCAGCGAGACGGTCGCGTAACCCCAGCCGAAGCTGATGTCGGGGTGATGGCCTTCGGCCTCAGCGAGTTCACCGATCTCTTGGACAAAGGCCCTGCTTCGCGAAAGTTGCGGAACCGGAAGGTCCACTCGATACGATGAGCGTCGTCGCGGAGTTCCCAGTCCGAGGCCTGCGCACGGAAGCGTTCGGCTTCCTCGCGAGTGAGTGGTGGGATGCCGCCACGGCAGGGCGTGCATGTTTTCTCGGCAAGAGTTTCGGTCATGTGTGCCTCTCTCTTATAAAACTATTCGCCCGCACAATGCCCACGCAGAGTATCTATCGTTCAGTGCCATGGTCATTCCTTTCGAATCTGTCCGGGCAGCTGTTCTATCCGACTTGCTGAGACGGATGTCAGGGGGGCTCATCGTCCTTCCTCCAACTTGTACGCTGGTAACGTCGTGAGCCGTTTGTCCTCGACGGGGCCACCCACCGTGAAGTGGTAGAAGCTCTGCCAGTCGCGCGAAGAGATGCCGAACACCTCGTGAACGGGATCATCGAAGTAGCAGCCGATCCCGGTAGAACGAATGCTCGCCTCTTCAGCTTCGAGGTACAGCACCTGGCCTACGAGACCGGCCTCCCAGAAGAGATTTCGATAGAAC
>WNGB01014657.1_pt1 | contig 10440 bp, 9 predicted proteins | sample 5400681 | NCBI WGS metagenome assembly WNGB01 (sample SAMN13153367, study PRJNA577476) | soil metagenome | isolation source: 115 cm soil or saprolite under grassland replicate 2 | place: USA:California | collected 2016-06-15 | reverse complement strand
GGGCGGCCAAATAGACTCACGGACTCGCAGTCCAAGGAAGCCACGGCCTGCCCGTCTCTGGTGTCGTCTGTTGTTCCCCTGTCCCGGTGCGCTGAAGCGTATCGAGAGAGAGGTACGACGCTTTCATACTCAATAGACTCCCGACTCTCATGGAGTTCGGGTTCACGCTGAAGCCGGATGTCACGTTCGAACGCGCGATAAGCCTCGCGCGGCTGGCGGAGCAGAGTGGCTTCAAGTACGGCTGGATCTTCGACAGCCACGTCCTCTGGAAGGAGCCGTACGTCCTCCTCACGCTCATGGCGCAGAACACCGAGCGCATGCGGCTCGGGACCTGCGTCACAAATCCCGCGACGCGCGAGCCATCGGTGACCGCAAGCACCCTCGCCGTGTTGCAGCTGTTGTCCAAGGGCCGCATGGATCTCGGCATCGGGCGCGGCGACTCCGCCCGGCGCGTGCTCGGAAAGGCACCGACGACGCTCGCAAGCCTCGAAGAGGCGACACAGGTGATCCGCGACCTCTGCGAGGGCCGCGAGGTCACGTACGAAGGGGCGAAGCTCCGTCTCGACTGGGCCGAGAAGCACCGCCTGCCGGTGTGGATCGCCGGTTACGGGCCCAAAGCACTCGAGCTCACGGGCCGAGTCGCCGACGGCGCGATCATCCAGCTCGCCGACCCGAGCCTCGTCGGCTGGTGCGTCGGCCTCTTGCGACAGGGCGCGCGCGGCGCGGGCCGCGATCCGCACGCGGTCGCGGTCATGGCCGCCGCGCCTGCGCACCTCGGCGACCGAAAGCGCGCGCTCGACGCCGTCCGCTGGTTCCCCGCCCTCGTGAGCAATCACGTCGTCGATCTGGTGAAGCGGTACGGCGAGCAGGGTCTCCCGCCGGATCTCACCGCATACGTACGCGACCGGCCTGGATACGACTACCAGCATCACGCCGAATCGGGATCATCGAACGCGGCCTTTGTCGACGATGAGTCGGTGGAGCGCTTCTGTGTGATCGGCGATACAGAGGCGCACATCGCGAAGCTTCGAAAGCTCGCCGCCGTCGGTGTGAGGCAGTTCAACATCTACCTCATGAGCGGCGACGAGGAGCAGATCCTCGAGACGTACGGCCGAGAAATAATCCCCGCACTGAGGGATGTGGCACCCGCGCTCACTGCCTAGCCTCATCTCACGCGGGGCACCACGGCTCCGTTCTATCCATAACGGAGGTCGAAATGGAGCTTCTCATCGCGATCAGCGCACTCAGCGTCCTTGGTGCCCTTGCGAATCTCATCGGTGCGGACGGCGCTGACGCGCATCGTCGCGCACGCACACGCTGGCTGATCTAACTGTGGGACGCTCCGGGTCGGGCTAGAGCTCGCCCGTCGCCGCGTATCGGTCGGCGACCGTGAGTGCTTCATCGATCGCCTTCACGCCGAACGCCATCTCGTCTTCGGTGACATTGAGCGGCGGCGCGATGAAGAGCATGTTCCACCGGTTCAGGATGTAGACGTCCCGCTGCATGAGCGCGTTCTTGATCGCGTTCTGCAGCTTCGCCGACGGGCCGTTCCAGCGCTCCAGCATCTCCTTCGTCTTGCGATCCTTCACGAGCTCGATGCCGATGAAGAGCCCCTTTCCGCGCACGTCGCCCACCGACGGGTGACGCTCGGCGACAGCACGCAGCTGGCGCATCAAGAGCTCGCCGCTCCGCGCGCCGCGCTCGATGAGACCGTCCTCGCGGTAAGCCTCGATCGTCGCGACACCCGCCGCGCACGCGAGCGGGTGGCCCGCGTATGTGAGTCCGGCCCACAGGACGTTCGTGTCGAAATGCTTCGCGATCGGCTCGTCGACGATGACGCCGCCGAGCGGGACGTAGCCGGAATTCACTCCCTTCGCGAAGGTCATCATGTCCGGCACGACATCCTCGTGCTCGGCCGCGAACCACTTGCCGGTGCGGCCGAAGCCGGTCATGACCTCGTCGAGGATGAGCAGGATCCCGTACTTGTCGCACAACGTGCGCAGTCCGCGGATGAAGCCGTCGGGCGGCACGATGAGACCGGAGCTGCCCACGATCGGCTCGAGGAAGATCGCCGCGACATAGTCGGGGCCTTCGTACCAGAGCACCTCTTCCACATGCGCGAGCGCTTTCTGCGCGTCGTTGCCGAACATCGAGCGGTACGGGTCGGGATTCAGGAAACGCACCACGCCCGTGATGCCCGGCTCGTTCGCCCAGCGCCGGTTGTCGCCGCCGAGCGTCGCGGCGCCCTGCGTCTGCCCGTGGAAGGAACGCCACTGTGTGAGGACCTTGTGGCGCTTGGTGTACATGCGCGCGATGCGGAGAGCGTGCTCGTTGGCCTCGCTGCCACCGGTGGTGAAGAGCGTCTTCGTGAGGTCGCCCGGCGTGATGTCGGCCATGAGCCGCGCGAGCTCGGCGCGGCTCTCCTCGCCGAACGACGGCGTGACGTAGCACAGCTTCGCGGCCTGCTCCTGGATGGCGCGCACGACCTTCGGATGACCGTGGCCGAGATTGACGTTGATGAGGCCCGACGAGAAGTCGAGGATCCGCCTGTCGCCGGCGTGCAGCCACGACCCTTTCGCGCCGGTGATGACGAGCGGGGACAGAGCGCCCTGCGCGGACCACGAGACGAGGACGTGATCCTTGGTGTCCTTGACGATCGCGGAGGTGTCGTTCGGCCGCTTGGTGTCCAGCGCCATGAGAAAAAGGAGCATACGCTTCGCCTTCGCTCATGAAACTCGGCTTCCAGCTCTGGCCGCAGAACACGACCTGGCCCGCGATGCGCGATGCCGCGCAGGTCGCGGATCGCATCGGCATCGACTCCGTCTGGACCTGGGACCATTTCTACGCGCTCTCCGGCGAGGAGGAGCGGCCGAACTTCGAGGCCTGGACGATCCTGGCCGCCTTCGCCGCGGTCACGCAGCGCATTCACCTCGGCGCGATGGTGTCGGGTGTCACCTACCGCCATCCGGCCGTGATCGCGAACATGGCCGCGACGCTCGACCAGGTGTCGAACGGCCGCGCGATCTGCGGCATCGGCGCCGCATGGAATCAGACCGAGCACAAGGCGTACGGGATCGAGCTCGGAACGCCCGGCGAGCGCTCGCGCCGTTTCGCCGAGGCCGCGAAGATCATCCGCTCGCTGCTCGACGGCGAGCGCGTGACCTACAAGGGCAAGTACTACACGCTGAAGAACGCGGTGCTGAACACGCGCCCGGTGCAGAAGCGCCTTCCGATCATGATCGGCGGTGGCGGCGAGCAGAAGACGCTGCGAACCACGGCGCGCTACGCGGACATGTGGCACGGCTTCGGTCCACCGGAGACGATGGCGCGCAAGCTCGGGATCCTGCGACAGCACTGCGTCGACGCCGGTCGCGATCCCTCACAGGTCGAGCCATACGGCGGGAGCTGGCTCGTGGTCCGCGACACGAAGGCGGAGGCCGAGGACGTCCTGGCCGAGGTCGCGAAGCATCATCCCGGCATGAACCGCCCGAACGCGTTCATTGGGAATAGTGACGAGGTCGCGGCGCATCTCAAGCGGTACTGGGACGTCGGGATCCGCGGATACATCGTCGGCTTCGCGTATCCATACGACACGGAGAGCATGGAGCGGCTCGCGAACGATGTGCGGCCGCGCCTCGAGAAGCTCGTCGGGATCGCCGCCTAGGCCGTGGACGCGAGCCAGATCGCGGACGTCCTCGCGCACTCGCCGGTCTTCGCGCCCCTTGGACAGCGCGAGCGTCTCGAGCTCGCGGCACGGATGCGCGCGAAGCACTTCCAGCGCAACGAGGTGATCTTCCACCGCGATGACCCCGCCGGCCACGTCTATCTCATCGCGTCAGGCACGGTGAAGGTCTCGGTGCCCGAAGAGGGTGGGCAGGAGGTCGTGATCGCGCTGCACCGCGGCGGTGATGTCTTCGGCGAGATCTCGCTCTTCGATGAGGGTCCACGGTCGGCCACGGTCACGGCAATGACCGAGACGATGACGTTCGCCCTCGCGAATCGCGACTTCATGGACGTGCTGCGCGGCAGTCCGGACGCGATGCGGCAGCTGCTCGCGCTACTCGCGACGCGGATCCGACGCAGCACCGGTCACATCGAAGATCTCGTGTTCCTCGATCTCCCCGGCCGCGTGGCGAAGCTACTCCTCGATCAGAACGAGCTGCTCGGTGCGCCGAACGTCATCATGCTGACCCAGGAGGACCTCGCCGCGTTCGTCGGCGCGACGCGCGTCGCGGTGAACCGCGTGCTCGTCGATCTCGAGCGCCGCGGCGGGGTGAAGCTCGGCCGCGGGCAGGTCGACCTCGTGGATCTGGCGCTGCTGAAAAAAGAGATCAGGTATTGACGAAGGACGAGCGGCCCTTTCGGGCCGCTCGTTCTTCGCCGTCCCACCGCGTGGATCGCTTAGTGGGAAGTGATTTGCCCCTCGTCGGTGGCCGCATGCGGGGTGTCGTCGCTGCCCGTGTCCGCGATGCTCGACGGGCCCGCGATGTCGTCGCCGCTGTAGGTCGCGTTGGAGTCGGCCGAGGCCGCGGCCGATGAGTCGTATCCGACCTTCGTCAGGTAGCTCTCGGATTCGTCGATGAACGCGTCAGGCGCGGCGGTCGATCCGCCAGTCGCGTCGGCGTTCGCCGCGAGGAAACCGTCCGGGTCGTCGTGGATGGCGCTCGCCCTGGTCACGGCGCCGCCCGCGTCGGCGTTCGCAGCGAGGAAGCCGTCCGGGTCGTCGTGGATGACGTTCGCCCTGGTCACTGCGCCGCCCGCGTCGGCGTTCGCAGCGAGGAAGCCGTCCGGGTCGTCGTGGATCGCGGTCGGCCTGACCGCCGAGCCACTCGTGTCAGCGTTCGCGTTGGCAGCCAGGAAACCATCGGGATCGTCGTTGATCGCCGCCGCTCCGCCGGACGCGCCACCCGTGGCGTCGTCGAGACGTGAGGAGCCGATGCGGCCGGAGTCTGCGACCCCTGCGCTGCTGCGAGCCCAGTCGTCGCCGGCGCGAGCCGACACGGCCCCTGACGGTCCAGCCAGACCGTCGTGCGCCGGGTAGTTCGCCATGCCGCCGCCGCTCGCGTTCTCAGCCGCGGTGGCTTCGGGTGAACCCTCTACCGGTGCGACGGAGCCTTGCGCGGCGCGGTCCGTGAACTTCCAGTCGTCGCCGATCCGAGCTGAGGTGGCGCCGCTCGCGTTCTCAGCCGCGGTGGCTTCGGGTGAACCCTCTACGGGTGCGACAGAGCCTTGCGTGGTGCGGTCCGCGAACTTCCAGTCGTCGCCGGTGCGGACTGAGCTGCCGGTGTCCGACGCCACTCGGTTCGCGAACTTGTAGTCGTCGCCTGCCCGGACCGTGCTGGTGCCGCTGGTGGTTCCGCCCGCGTCGGCGGACGTAAGAATTGGGTCCCCCGGGATGGCCGTGCGGCCGCCCGCGCCTGAGAGGTCATCGACGAGCGCGGGCCCGCCGCCCGGGGTGAGGTCGCTCGACGCCATGCGCGTCGAAGCGAGCGCACCACCGAGCGCGAATGACTTGCTCATCCGCTGGTCGACGCCCAGTGTGGAAAGACGGCCCGCGTCTCCGGCGCGGATTGCCGACGCCTCGTCGGCGCTGAGGTCGAAACCGCGAAGCGCGCCGGCGGGGTCCGAGTTCAGCTGACGCCGGAATGCGGCGTCGCTGATCGCGCGCTGGACGACTTTTGCGAGAGCTTCCTTTGACATGTCACTCCTCCTACGTATTGCTGTTGCCGGCAGATTGACCCTGACGTCGGCACGCCTCGTCCACCGCTACGACGCGCCGTCTGTAAAGCTGATCACATTCGGCTATGTCGCTCCCCTCCTACTCAAGCTCTGGCAGATCGACCGGCTCGCCGCGCGGCCGACAGACCCCGCAGTGCAGCGCATCTTCGACGACGAGCGCGCGCAGTGTTTGGTGCTTATTGCCACGAAAGACGTCGATGAGGAACGGCTGCGTCTTGGCATGCTCGCGGCATGTACCGCGGCCGCAGAACCGGCACGCTCCGAGGGCCGTACGCTCGCAAGTCCAGCAGTCCAACCCATCACTCTCCCCGTGTCGCCGAGCCCAGCCCGGCTTCAACATAATGCGCCGTTCTGGCGCGAAATTCGCCTGTTTTTTCACGAGAGGAGCGCACAAGGCGTTGGAAGTCCTCTCGGCCCAGCCCGGCGAGCACCAAGTCGGTCACGGCGGTCACCGTTGCGGACCGGGGATGGCCGAAAAGCAGCGCCAGCTCGCCGAAACCGTCTCCCCGGCCCAGCCGCCTGACGCTGCCGCCGGCTATCGACACCTCGGCCTGGCCGTCGCGGACGACGTAGTAGCGGTCCCCAGGGTCGCCCTCGGACATGACGACCTGGCCGGCCGGCACGCGACGGGTAACGAGCCGCGCCGCGATCCGGTCGAGCTCGAGCGCGTCGAGACCGCGGAAGAACGGCAGGGCTGCCAGCTGAGCGCGCTCCTCGGCCGAGGAGCGGATCCGGGCCGCGATCTCGTAACGGTCGCGCACCCAGCGTTCGAAGTGGCCTCGGTCCAGGGACCAGAGCTCACACGCCTCCAGCGCCTGAACGGTCGCGCCGCGTGGTTTCCGGTCCAGCAGCGCCATCTCGCCGAAGCCCTCCCCGGCGAGGATCGTTCCCAGCACCTGACCGTCGCGCGCGAGCGCCTGCAGCCGTCCGGATCGGACGAGGTAGAAGCGGTCGCCGACCTCATCGGCCGTCACGACGGTCGCGCCGGCATCGACCGGCTGCTCCTCCAGGTGGGAGGCGATGGCGAGGAGCGCCGGACGCGAGAGGCTGGCGAAGAAGCGCACGCGCGCGAGGACCGCCGCCCGTTCCTGCACAGTCCCGAAGCGGGCCTGGCGCGCGCGCGCCGTCCTGAGGCGCGTGAACGAACGGATGCCGCCGACCAGTCGCGCGACGAGCGCCACGAGCAGCGGGCCGACGAAAACAAGGACGAGCAGCGCCAGACCGAGCACGCCGGCGGGTCCGTTGGCGAACAGCTCCTTCGCCGCGATGGCGACGCGCGATTGCCACAGGGTGAGCGAGAAAACAAGGACGAGAAGCGACGTGACGATCGCGATCGCACCGAACAAGCCCAGACCGATCTCATTGGGCGACCAGCGTTCACGACGTCGCAGCTTGCGGATCATCGCGGTCCGAGCGAACGCCATCGAGCGCTGGCGCAGAAATGGCGCGTCCAACAGGTCGACGAGGACGTGGTAGCCGTCGAATTCGAGGATCGGGAGGAGGTTCAGCACCAGCTGAAAAGTGAAGAGACTGGCCCCCTGGAACGCGACGGCACCGACGATGCCACCGTCGAGCGCGGCGATGAATGCACAGATCGCGCCGACCGTCGCCCCGCCGATCGGGCCAGCCAGCGCGACGACGATCCGCTGTCCGCGCGAAGCCATCGCCATGTCGGTCGCGTCGACGTACGCGCACGGAATGAGGTAGTAGATCATCACGCCCAGACGCCGGACGCGCCGGCCGTAATGCCGTATCGCCAGCGCGTGGCCGGCCTCGTGCACCGAGATCGAGGCGACCTGCAACACCGTCAACGCCAGGATCCCCAGCACGTAGCTCCCGTTCACCGTGGCTAGGCCGTGACGTCCCGCACCCAGCTCTTGGAACCAGACGACGATGCCGGCGAGCGCGAGGAGCACCAGCAGCGTCCCGCCCGCACGAGTGAAGGCGAGGCGTCCTCCGAAGCGATAGACCACGTCTACGACGCGCTCGGCGTTATTCCAACGCGCGATGTCCCACATGATCAATTTGCGGAGCAGCATCGAGATCCGCGTGAGTGGATCGCGCATCGCACGTCGGGCCGCGAGCTTCTCGTAGATGCGTGGACGCTCCTCGCCGAAGAATCCATTCGCTCCGAGCATCGCGGTCACGCGAGCGAGCCGGTCGAGCGCGAAAGTGCCCTGACGCTCGAGATGCGCGACCAGGATGTCCTGAACGGTGCGCTCTCCATCCATGAGGTCGACGAGGCGTAGATCCTCCGGCTCGAGCCGTACGTACAGGCCGGCGCCACGTTCGCCACCAGGATTCTTCAACACGTAGTACGTGCTGCCGTCGCGGCGGCGGAGCTCCGCGCGCTCAATGTCAGGGACAAGCCGAGGAACGAACGACGCATAGTCGAGCCGCTCTCGCAACACCGCCCAGATCCCTTCCATCCCGTACTGCACGGTACCGCGCGCAGCGCGCCAGCGCACCTGCTAGCGTTTCGACGTCCAATGAAGATCGGCGTCCCGAAGGAGACCATGCCCGGCGAGACCCGTGTCGGGCTGGTCCCGGAGACGGTCGGGCGGCTCGCGAAGGCCGGCAACACGGTCGTCGTCGAGCGCGGCGCGGGCGCGGCGTCCGCGTTCCCGGACGACGCCTACGAGAAGGCCGGGGCGCAGATCGTCGACAACGCCTTCGACGCCGAGCTCGTCGCGAAGGTGCAGCGCCCGACCGACGCGGAGATCGCGAAGCTCGGCGCGGGGACGGTCCTCATCGCCTTCCTGCAGCCACTGGTCAACACCGCGCTCGCAGCGGCACTCGCCGAGCGCAAGGTGACCGCCCTGAGCATGGACGCGATCCCGCGCATCACCCGCGCACAGCCGATGGACGCGCTCTCGTCGCAGGCGACCGTCGCCGGCTACAAGGCCGTCCTCCTCGCCGCGGCGGCGCTCCCGAAGTTCTTTCCCATGCTGACGACGGCAGCCGGGACGATCGCGCCGGCGAAGGCGCTCATCATCGGCGCCGGCGTTGCCGGGCTTCAGGCGATCGCGACCGCGCGTCGACTGGGCGCGGTCGTCGAGGCGTTCGACACGCGGCCGGTCGTGAAAGAGCAGGTACAGAGCCTCGGAGCGAAGTTCCTCGAGATCGACCTCGGCGAGAGCGGCGCCGGGGCGGGCGGCTACGCGAAGGAGCTGTCCGAGGAGGCACACCGGAAGGAGGTCGAGCTCCTCGCGAAGGCCGCGCGCGAGAACGACATCATCATCACGACCGCCGCGATCCCCGGTCGCAAGGCGCCGGTGCTCATCACGAAGGAGATGATCCCGACGATGAAGCCGGGCTCGGTCATCGTTGACCTCGCGGCCGAGACCGGGGGCAACGTAGAGCTCACCGAACCCGGCAAGACCGTGATCTCGAGCGGGGTCACGATCATCGGCCTGCTCAACATCCCGGCCTCGATGCCGTTCCACGCCAGCCAGATGTATTCGCGCAACGTCGCGAGCCTGCTCGCGCTGATGATCAAGAGGGACGGCACGTTCGACCTCAACCTCGGCGACGAGGTGGTGAAGGGCACGGTAATCACGCACGGCGGCGAGGTCGTCCACGAGGGTGTGAAGAAGGCGATGCAGCCGGCGCCCGCGGGAGCACGCGCGTGAGCAACGAGATCCTTCTCGGCGCGTACATCTTCATGCTCGCGATCTGGGTCGGGAACGAGGTCATTTCCAAGGTGCCGAGCACGCTGCACACGCCTCTGATGTCGGGCGCGAACGCCATCCACGGCATCATCATCGTCGGCGCGCTTCTCGTCGCGACCGCGTTGCCAGGCCCGCTCGGCACCCTGCTCGGCTTCCTCGCCGTCGTCCTGGGCACGATCAATGTCGTCGGCGGGTTCGTCGTCACCGACCGGATGCTGCAGATGTTCAAGGCGCGGCCGCGCCCGGCCAAGCCCGCGGAGAAGAAGTAGTGGAGCAGCTACGCGAGCTCGTCCCCTGGGTCTACTTCATCGCGGCGATCACCTTCATCTTCGGCCTGAAGGGGCTCGCGGGCCCGACGACAGCGCAGATGGGCAACCGCGTCGCAGCCGCAGGCATGCTCGCGGCGGTCATCGCGACGTTCCTCGAGCAGCAGGTCGCGGCGGCGTGGATCCTCGTGCTTCCGGCGATCGCGATCGGCACGGTCATCGGAGTCGTCGGCGCGCGACAGGTCCCCATGACCGCGATGCCGCAGATGGTCGCCATCTTCAACGGAGCCGGTGGTGGCGCGGCCGCGCTCGTGTCGGTGCTCGAATATCTGCGCGCGTCGAGCGCCGGCGGCGCTCCGGTGGGCGAGGTCATCGCGATCCTGCTGGGTCTCATGATCGGCGCGGTCTCGTTCTCCGGCAGCATCGTCGCGTTCGGCAAGCTGCAGGGCCTGATCGACGCGAAGGCCTTCAAATACGCGGGCCAGCAGCTCGTCACCGGCGGGCTCTTCGCCGGCATGCTCTTGCTCGCGCTGGTGCTGGTGGCCGACGCCGCGGGCATCATGGCCGCGCCGAAGGAGCTCGCGCTCGGCCTGGTCGGCCTGCTCGCGCTGGCCTTCGGGGTCGCGCTCGTCATGCCGATCGGCGGAGCGGACATGCCGGTCGTCATCTCGCTCCTCAACGCGTACACCGGGCTCGCGGTCGCCATGGCGGGACTGGCGATCGGCAACCAGATGCTCATCGTGGCCGGCACCCTCGTCGGAGCC
>WNGB01027524.1_pt1 | contig 10441 bp, 10 predicted proteins | sample 5400681 | NCBI WGS metagenome assembly WNGB01 (sample SAMN13153367, study PRJNA577476) | soil metagenome | isolation source: 115 cm soil or saprolite under grassland replicate 2 | place: USA:California | collected 2016-06-15 | reverse complement strand
CTGCTGGCCAGCCAAAGCGATCGACGTCTTGCCTGAATACCGATGACGATGAGCCCTGGCCAGCGTCACCGTGCTTTAGCACCATCACGGTGAGTGGCAGCCTCGTCAGGCTTGGATTGCCGCCCAAGATCGCGGCCGCACCACTCCCCCGAGGGGGGCCACGACGCTCCAGGGATGCACAGGCGCTGGGCGTCGCCAGCTAGGAGGTGAGCGACTCTTGCTCAGAGAGCCGTTGGCGCATGGCCAAGGCCTGCTCGTCCAAGTCGCGCGCGCCGGCGTCGTCGCCCAGCCCACGAAGGTCATCGGCCAGGCTGTGGAGCGCTAGGGCGATGTGGGGGTGGGTCACCCTCATACAGCCGTTGGAACATGCCCAGGGCCTGCTCATGCCCCTGGCGGGCGTGCGCATAGATGCCGAGGGCACAGAGGTCATCGGCGAGGTTGTTGAGGGCGAGGGCGATGCGGGGGTTGTCATCCCCAAACCACCGCCGGGCCATCGCCAGGCCCTGCTCCTGGAGCTGGCGGGCGCGGGCAGGCTCGCCTAGCGCATACAGGTCGGTGGCGAGAGCGCCGAGGCTGTACGCAATGTTCGGGTGGTCACCCGTATACAGCCGTTGGCGCATTCCTAGGGCCTGCTCGTCAAGCTCCCGAGCGCGCGCCGGCTTCCCCAGCCTACGCAGGTCAGCCGCCAGGCCGTCGAGGGCGACGGCGAGGTCCTCACGGTCGCCCACATCCAGCCGTTGGAGCATCGCCAGCGCCTGCTCGTCCAACTCCCGAGCGCGCGCATGCTCCCCAAGCGCACGCAGGTCGTCGGCAAGGGCGGTGAGAATCCAGGCGATCTGGGGATGGTCGCCCTCATACAGGCGTTGGACCATCGCCAGGGCCTGCTCATGCAGCCGGCGGGCCTGTGTGTGGTCCCCCAGCTCATGCAGGTCCCAGGCGAAGCCGGTGAGGCTGGCGGCGAGGTCCGGGTGGTCGCCGTCATAGAGCTGTTGGTGCACTGCCACCGCCTGCTGGTGCAGGTCACGGGCGCGAGCCAAGCCCAGGCCACGCGCCCAAACGTAGTCGCCCATCCCGCTGAGTAGCTCGGCATAGGCGGCGGTCACGAGCTGCTGCTGGTGGGCGTGCTCCATCAGGGCATAGGCATGGGGCAACAGCCGCGCGCAGGTCGGCCACCCCTCGGGCAGCCATGATTCCTCGGGCAAGAGCGCGGCAAGCAGCGCCACCGCTCGGCCGACCAGCTCGTGTCGGTCCTGGTCGGGCAGGTGGTGCAGGGTGACGGCCTCCACCAGCCGGTGCAGCCGGGCGGTAGCGTCCACGTCGGGGATGAGCAGCGCCGCCCGGTACAGTGCCCCGGTCACCTCGCTGCGGAGCAGCGGATCACGAGCAGCATCCGCCAACGGGCTTGGCAGCACGTCGGGCTCGTCCAGCAGCCAGCCAACCGGGAGCTCGTCGGGTGCCAGCAGCACACACAGCTGCAGCAGCTGCACTGCGGCCGGCTCGGCCTGGCGGAGCTGGTCCATGGCGAGGGTGTAGGCCGCATCCACGGTGCCCTGGTAGGCCAGCGGCTGGCCGCGGCCCAGCAGCTCAGCCCGCCGCTCGCGGAACACCTGAAGGTAGCCGGCAAGCGGCAGCCGCTGGCGGCTGGCGTAGGCGGCGGCCTGCTCCAGCGCCAGCGGCAGCCGTCCCAGCTCCTCGGCCAGCGCTTCGGCGGCCTGCTCGTCAGGGTCGCCGCTGCGCTCCTGTAGCAACCTGGCTGCGGCGTCCACCGGCAGCAGGTCCACCGGGATGGGGTCGGCTAGGCCATGCCAGGCGGAGCTGCGGGAGGTGACCAGCACATGCCCGTTGCCGGTGGCGGGCAGCAGCGGCTCTAGTGTTGCTGGGTCGGTGGCGTTGTCGAAGATCAGCAGCCAGCGGTCCCGCTCGGCCAGGGCCTCGTGCGCGTAGGTCACCTGCCGTGGTTGGGGCAGGTCGGCGTCGGCGCCCAGGCGGACGGCCAGTTCGGCGAGCGCGGTGGTGGCCGTTAGGGGGGTTTCGGCCGGGGTCCACCAGCCCAGCTGATAGTCGTCGCGGTAGCGGTGGGCGTAGGCGCGGGCCAGCTGGGTCTTGCCGATCCCGCCCAGCCCATACAGCGCCGCAGCAGGAACCAGCGTCGCCCGCCGGTGCGACTGTAGACGATCGCGGAGGGTGGCGAGTTGGGGGTCGCGGCCAGTGAAGCTGCGCACCGGCGCAGGAATGTTCCACACCCGCCCGGGTCGCGCCGCTTGATCCGAGACCGGCTCATCTGTGGTGCTCGCGGCGGGTGGGCCTGGGTGGTGGCCACGCGGATGCAGCCCCAGCAGCGTCCCGAGTCCGGCACAGACTCCGGCGGCAAGCAGCCACCAGCCCCGGTCCTCCTCGCTGGCCCAGCCTGCGACGATCGCGACCGGGGGTACCAACGCCGATCAGGATCGCGCCAGTGACCCGCCGCCATTGCCGCATCGCTCGACCAACCCGGCGCCGTACTGGGAGCGCGGGCGGCGTGTCGAGACCGGACACTGCGCGCCTCCCCTGGCAGGACATTGATCCATGGGATTCTCGTACGCCACGTGACCAACGGCCACCTTCGAGGCGTCCAGCCTGCATCGGCCACCTTACGTGGTCACGTCGCGCAAGTTGGTGTCACAACCAGCGCCGTCGGTGCGCCTATGCGACCTGTAGCTCCTTTCCAGTAATTGGGGTCGGGTTGGTGGTGAGCTCGGCCATCGAGGCCTCGCTGAGGTAGCGGCGGCTGACCAGCCATTCGTCGTTCTGCTCGATCAGCAGACTGCCGGCCAGCCGCAGCAGCGCGGCGTCGTTGGGGAACACGCCCACCACATCGGTGCGTCGGCCGATCTCGCGGTTGACCCGCTCCAGCGGATTGGTGCTGCGCAGCTTGGAGCGGTGGGCGGCCGGGAAGCCGTAAAAGGCCAGCAGGTCGTCTCGGCCTCCAGCAGCAGCCGGGCGACCTTCGGCACCCGGCCCTCCAGATGGGCGACGGTCTCGCCCAGCAGCCGCTGGGCCTCCTCGAGGCTGCCAGCCCGGAAGATCGGCCGGATCGCGGCCCCGACCAGCTGCTGGGTGTCCTTGGGGCAGTGGCCGAGGGCGTCGCGCAGGAAATGGACGGTGCAGCGCTGCCACGGGGCACCCAGCACCTGGGCAATCGCCTGTTTGAGGCCCTCGTGGGCGTCGGAGACCACCAGCTGCACCCCGGCAAGGCCGCGGCGGACCAGCGAAGGAACTCCCGCCAGAACGCCTCGGTCTCGGCAGCACCCACATCCACGCCGATGACCTCGCGTTGGCCGGCATGGTCCACGCCGTAGGCGACCACCAGCGCTCGGTGCTCGACCCGCCCGCCGGCCCGCACCTTCTCGACCTTGGCGTCCAGCCACAGGTACGGATGGCGCCGTCCAAGGGCCGCTCCCGGAACGCGGTGACCTGCTCGTCCAGCCCGCGGCACAACCTAGACACCTGGTCCTTGCCGATTCCGGCCAGCCCGAGGGCCTCCACCAGCCGGTCGACCTTGCGGGTCGACACCCCGTTGACGTAGGCCTCCTGGACAACCGCGACCAGCGCCTGCTCGCTGCGCCGGCGCGGCTCGAGGAAGCTGGGGAAGTACGAGCCTTGCCGCAGCCTGGGGATGGCCAGCTCGATCGAGCCGACCCGGGTGTCCCAGGCCCGCTCCCGATAGCCGTTGCGCCGAGCCGTCCGCTCTGGGTTGCGCTCGCCGTAGCCGGCGCCGGCGCGCTCGGCGACCTCGGCCTCCATCAGCTGCTCGGCCAACCAGCACACGGCCTGCCGCAACACGTCGGCGTGTTCCTCGGCCAGTACCTTGCCGACCAGCTCGCCCACGCTCATCCTGCCCACGTCGGTCATCGCGGTGCTCCTCCCGTCGGAACCAAAGCACCGACGATTCTGAGCCCGCGGTGGCCGACCTACCAGCAACCCCTCACGAGCCAGCGACACCACGAGACGCGACGCTACTGACGCACCTGCCACCCCACCGACTGCACCCTGCGTCCCGCCTCGGCCGCGGCCCGCTCAGCGGGGTGCGCCGCACCCGTCGGATGCCGTGGCGGTCCAGCAGCCGCCGCACCGTTAGCCGATGCGCGGCCACCTCCGCCAGCAGCCATGCTCGCTCCAGGACCCGGTCGGCCAGATACGCACCCACCTCGGCGAAGCCCAGCGCGGCCACGCGGGCGGCGATCCGCTCCTCGGTGTACCGCCGCCGCTGCTGGGCCAGCCGCTGCGGGCGGGGCGCCAGCCGCACCGCCAGTCGCGACAGCGCCGCCTGCACCTGCCACTCGCGCACCCCCAGCTCGGCGGCGATCCGAGGGATGCTGTGGCCGCCGTCGCAGCGGGTCCACAGGTAGGCCCCAAGGTCCTCGAACCCGAGCGCGCCTGCCTGTTCCTTCAGGTGCCGATCGCGGCCGCCATCGACCACGAACCCGCCACCAAGGACCAGTCGACGTGGCGTTTCTGCTGGTTGTGGGTTTGCCCATGCGTTGCCGGTCCCGCCAGCGACCGCCATCCGTAACCCACCGCCATCCGTAACCCGAAGCAATCAGGGTCCAGGATCTGCGGTGACGCGGCCCCAGGCGCGTGAGTTGACCCAGAAGCCCGGGCCGGGCACGGCATGGTTCGTATGCTTACCGTTCCGCCTCCGCTCAGATTTCGTTCGGCTGCCGTTCGGCGACCGTTCGGGCACGGCGGGGCGCTCTTCGATCGAGTCGGCGAGGTGAATCCCCATCGACCGCGACCTCAGGGGGCTGGATGGCGCCAGCCGCTCGACGAATGGCAGCGGATGCGTGCTGTCGGGGTATCGGCGATACTGCTCCCCTTGCGACCTGAACGAGCACCCTTCCAAGCGCTGCGAAACCGATGACCGAGGCGCCAGCGAAACCGTTCGCCCACCTGGACGCGCCCAACGCCGACCTGTACCGGGCCGTCATGGGCGTGTTCGTCGCCGCCAAGCGACGGTTCCTGGTGCACCTGCGACCCGAGGACGTGCTCGAGGCGCTGCGAGGGCCCGAGGGCCCGCCGGTCGAGGTGGCCGCGGTGGAGGCGGCGCTCAAGCAGCTCGAGTCCTGGAGGAACCTCCGGGCCGATCCGGACACCAGTCGGGTCACCACGGTGGACGACTTCTACCGGCCTCGTTACCTCTACCAGCTCACCCCGGAAGGTGAGGCCGCGGAGCTGGCGCTGGCCGCCTATGACGAGGCGCTGGGCAACCGGGGCGAGCTGCAGTCGGTGGCGCTCGAGGACATCAGGGTGCGCCTCCGTAGCCTGCGGCGGCAGGCCGAAGACCCCGACCCGGACGCGGCCGTGGTGCACAGCCTGCTGCGGGAGCTGTCCACGCTGCTGGACGGGTTGGCGGCCAACGCGAGCGCGTTCATGAGCAGCCTGCAACGCACCATCGACCTCCAGGACGTCGACGAGGACGCCTTCATCGCCTACAAGGACCGGCTGATCGGCTACCTGGAGCGGTTCGTCGGCGACCTGGTCGTCAAGTCCGCGGAGATCGTGGCGACCTTGCGGGCGCTCGACGGGATCGGCGTGGAGCGCCTACTGGAGCTGGCGGCTGTCCGGGAAGCCGCCGACGCCGCGCCCGACCAGCGCGACGACCGGTCCGGTGGTCGACCGCGCAGCCAGCCGTGCCGCCGACGCCGCCGCCTGGGCCGCCGCGCTCGCGGCCGCCGAGCAGGCGCTCGAGCGCCACCCCGCGCTGACGCCGTGGCTGGAGTGGCTGCGCGACACCGGCCTGCTGCGGCGGCTGGCCGGTGGCGGTCCCGAGACGGCGCGGGCGCTGGCCGAGCAGGCGGTGGCCGTGCTCTGCCGCTTGCCGGCGGGCGGGCAGCCGCTCTCGGTGCTGGCCGCGAGCGCGGCCGGAGACGAGCACGCGCTTGACCCCGGTCGGCCGCTGACGACCCTGGTCCTGCGCGCGGCGGCGATCCTCGGGGAGGTCCCGCCCGGGGACGACGCCGAGTGGCGCCGGACGGTGTGGGCGTCGGTCGGAGTGCTCAGGGGCGAGCTGACCAACCCGGTGCTCACGTTGCGCCTTCCCGGTGACCTTCGCACGGTCACGGGCCGCGTGCTGGCGATATGGGCCGACGCCGGCCAGCCGGTGCACCTCACCGCGCGCCAGCTCCTGCGCGACCCGCCCGACCTCCCGGTCCGTGACCGCAGCGTGTTCGTGTGCGAGAACCCTACCGTGGTCGCCGAGGCCGCCAGCAAACTGGGCGCCCGGACGGCCCCGCTCATCTGCGCCAACGCCCACCCGGGGGCCGCCGCCACCGTCCTGCTGCGGCAGCTCGCCGCCGCCGGGGCTCGGCTCCGTTACCACGGCGACTTCGACTGGCCAGGGATCACCATCGCCAACGGCATCATCGGCCGCTTCGGGGCGCGGCCGTGGCGGCTCGACAGCGGCGCCTACCGGTCGGCGGCGGCGCTCGGCGGCGCGAGCCTGCGCGGCCGCCCGGTCACCGCGGCCTGGGATCCCCCGCTCACCGCGGCAATGCTGGAGGTCGGCGTGAAGGTCGAGGAGGAGCGGGTACTCGGCGATCTCCTCGCCGACCTCGCTGGTTGGGCGAGGTGCACATCCCGCCCAGCAGCGCGGGGCTCCTGAAGCAATCAGGGCCGTGGGTCGAACGGGTCGGGTTCGGCGGTGCCGCCTCGCACGCCCGCGCGGACAGGCCCATGATGCCGTGCAGCTCGGCGCCGACGAGCCCGACGAGTCGTCCATGTCCATCAGGGCGCTGGTGATCCGGTCGACCGCCTTGCGCAGCACCGGAACCGCCTGTCCCGCCCGGCCCGACGCGGTCAGCTGCTCACATGCCTCGGCCAGGTTCCTGACGGTCTGCGAGTACTCGCGGCGGCCCCCGTAGGGGGTACGCCGCCGATCCCAACGCAGCCGGTCCACCAGGACCGCCAGCTCATCGTCAGACGCGGTTCCCCTTCCATCAGAATCACGACTGCGATGCGACAGGGCATGCCTATACTCGTCCACCATGAGGCAGCGCAGCGACCTCGACAGCGTGGTCGAAACCATCCTGGTCGACGCCTACGGCGACGACGAGCAGTACGTCGCCTTCCTCACCGTCATCGAAGAAGAGACCCGGCTACCCGCCGCGGCGACGCTGGTCGGCGCGCCAGTCACGGTCACTGGCTTGGACTACACCAATGAGGCCCGCGGCCTGGTCGCGATCTGCGAGGGGTCCAACGGCACCGGCGAGGTAGCCCTTGCCGACCTGGCGTTCCCGCCGGACACGGTTACGGCCTGGATTCACGCCGCGTATCGCCACTACCTCGGTCTCCAGCCGTTCCCGGTCCGGCCACGTCCGGACTGGACCTGGCCGGACTGAGCCGAATCATTGCAGGCCGGCGTAGGCCGCAAGCCGCTCACTGACCGGGCTTACCCGGGGTCGAGGAACCCTCGCGAAGTAGGCGGCCTTGGCCGTACGTAGCAACTCCTCACCGTCGCGGGCCCAATCGAACCGCGGTCGCCTCAGCAGCCTGCGGAACAGCACGCTGGCCTTGTCCGGGTCTCGCTCGGCCAGCCGACGCAGCACCATCGGCTCGACGCTGTCGTCGTGCAGGTATGACAGCACGTGTTCCCGATACCGACGGCGCCGCACCAGATCCGGGTCGGCGAAGGCCTCCTCGACCAGACCGAACTCCGCATAGAAGCCCAGCCCGTCCTCCTCGTCGTAGATCAACGCCACCGTCTCGGACTCGACCAGATCCAGGGGCAGCTCCACTACCGGCGCAGCGACCGCACCGCTGCGACGCGCCGCCCCCGGTGTCGTGCGCAGCACCTCATCGCGACAAAACTCGTGGAACCTATTCAGCCGCTCCTGCGCCTGATCACCGGGTACTACCACAAGGTCGGCACCGAAGAACCCGACAAACCGCTGCCGATCCGCCCGCTGCATCTCCCACGCCCGGGCCAACTTCTCCGGACTGCGGTACGCCGCCTCCGGCGTACGCATCGACATCTCGAACGCCAAGCGGTAGGCGACCTCCCGTTCAGCCGGCCGCAGCACGCTCGTCGGCCCACTCAACATCCATTCCTCGCCCACCGGCACCAGCCGCGTGATCAAGAACGATCGGCGCGGCATCTGCCGGAACACCGAGGTGCCCATGTTGGACCGCACCCGGTAGGTCAGATCATCCACGAGGTTGACCACGATCAGGGCCGGCCCGTCGCGGCGCTGCACCTCGAACGGCCCTTGCACCACATCGCGCCAGCCAAGCAGCATCTCCCGCTCCTGCCGCGGAAGCTCAGCGTGCGCATCGACGAACTGCTCAACGATGGTCCGGCCGCTGCGCAATCGATGCTCCAGCACGAAGTAGTCCCACAGCATCATCAACCGGTACTCGTCCAACACCTCGGAGCCGCCCTGCCGCGCCAACACCTCGCTAAACGCCCGGTCGTACCGCGGCTGGCGGGAGAACGCCAACAACTCCCGCTTCAGCTCACCCGCCCGATCAAGAAGAGCAGCATCCACCGCCACCAGCACAGCTCCGCCTCCCGACGATCCGCGACCGCGCCACTCTACCGGTGAGCCCCCTTCGGGTGAGCTGCCGATCACGGATACGCCGGCCGCGCTCGTGGACGAGTCGACCACGCGCTCGTGGCGGCGCTCGCGCGCTGGAACGGGAAGGCGAGCTACCCGGCTCCTGGAGGATGCGGCTGCCGCCCCGTTGGCAACGGCGTGCTCGGAGGACCGCAGCCGCTTCATGCCTGCTACGCCGGCCATCTTCGACTCCGCCGCTTGTGGGGTCTGGCGGTAAGTGCTATACGGTAAGTATGAGCCAGGTACAGGCGACGATCGCACAGCACCAGTTCGCCTTCGACACCGCAGAGGTCGGGCGACGGCTTCACGACGTCCTGCCGGAGCCGCTGGGAGAGCACTACGTCGTCGTAGCCGGCAAGCGGTTCCCGCCCAAGCAGGTGATCAGCCTGATGACCGGCCTTGACCGCGCCGACTTCAACACCCACCAGGCCCGCCGCATCCTGAGCCGGCTGGGCTTCACGGTGGGCCGCCGGAGCCGGGGAAGTCCGATTGTGTCCTCGGCCGGGCGCGGCCCGCACCACGGTCGCGAAGCCGACCTCCTGCGACCCTTTGCAGGTCGATGGGTTGCCCAGCGCGGACTGGAGGTGCTCGTAGCCGCGGACACGCCACAGGCCGTCCTGGAGTGGCTCGAGCGCCACAACCAGCACGCCGACGCCATGTTCCGTGTCCCCGGTGACGAGACCGAAGCGACCGGTGTAGCGCCCGCATGAGGTTCCCGTTCAAGGAGCTTCCAGGGACCTTGGGGGACTACCTTCGTCCGGCGGTGCCGGTGACGGTCGAGGGTATCGCGCGCGCACCGCAGCTGTGCCTGTTGGATACCGGCGCCCTGCACAATCGCTTCGCCGCGTGGGTCGCCGACGCCGCCGGGGTCGACTTGACCGGCGGGGACGAGGAGCGCTTCGCCGTGGGGGGCTTCGTCACCGCCGCACGGCAGGCATCGGTGCAGCTGACCTTGGGCGAGGTGACCTGGGAGTCGTCGGTGTGGTTCTGTGACCCCTGGCCGCTCGCGTTCCACCTCCTTGGCCAGGAGGGGTTCTTCCGCTGGTTCGACGTTCGCGTTCGAGCAGCCGTCTACGAGGTCGAGATCGAGCCCGAAGCCTCAGCCTGATTCCCACGGGGTTCAGGAATTGAGCGCCGGCTTCGCCCGCGCGGCCGCGGATGAATCAATCGACGCGACCCCACGCCCGTGTGGTCACCCACAGGCTCGGCCCCGGCGCACCGTGGTTCGCATGCTTACCGGTCCGCCTCCGCGAACCGGGACGCGTACGAACCGTGGGCGCGACGAAGTAGGGCTGGATGCACGCGCGGGACTCCACCAGGATCCGGTCGACCACCTGAAGGGTGCGCAAAAGGCGTTCATGCAGCTTGTCGGTACTCGTGAAGGAGACCGCCGAGCAGGTCGCGCGGTCTGGGCCGGCGGATCTGGCGGTTGCAGCAGCAGCGCCCGGTGGGACGGTGGCCGTTGTCATGCCGGACATAGACGCGAAGGACCCGCTCCAGATGGCCTCGGCTGCGGATCAGCAGCCAGTCCAGGCACTCGGCGCGGACCGTCGGCACCCAGCGCTCCGCGTAGGCGTTCGCCCTGGGCGCCTGCACGGGCGCCAACAGCACCTCGGCACCCTCTGAACGGAACACGTCGTCGAAGCTGCGACAGAACTCCGCGTCCCGGTCGTGCAGCACAAAGCGCAGCTGTCGTCCCCGCTCCCCCAGCCCCAGCAGCAGGTTGCGGGCCTGCTGGGTGACCCAGGCGCCGTCCGGGTGGGAGGAAGCACGACCGGCGAGACCGTGGCGGGACGCGGCTGAGCGCGGCGAGCAGCGCCCGGTCGGCGGGCTCCAGCTTGGGATGTGGG
>WNGB01014655.1_pt1 | contig 10441 bp, 10 predicted proteins | sample 5400681 | NCBI WGS metagenome assembly WNGB01 (sample SAMN13153367, study PRJNA577476) | soil metagenome | isolation source: 115 cm soil or saprolite under grassland replicate 2 | place: USA:California | collected 2016-06-15 | reverse complement strand
AAACAACAGAGCCGAACGTTTGATCCGACCGTCGCTGCCAGCGCTAACTACACCCTTCCCAGAATATCGGATCCCTCTGGCGCATGCATTGGCGATACGTGGACTCCAACCAACCTCACCGGCGCCCCAGACGCCCGAGTTTCTCACACTGCAGTGTGGACTGGCAGCGAGATGATCGTGTGGGGTGGCTACGGATGTGACGGGAACTGCTTCTTAAACACCGGCGGAAGATATAATCCCAGCACGGATAGCTGGACAGCCACCAGTACTAGCAACGCGCCTGAAGGTCGAGTATATCACACGGCAGTTTGGACCGGCAGTGAAATGATTGTCTGGGGTGGAGAAGATGTCTCTGGATTCCCCGGCAGTGGCGGCAAATACAATCCCGTTACGGACAGCTGGACGGCGACCAGCACGACTGGTGCACCCAGTGGCCGATTTTTCCACACGGCAGTCTGGACTGGCAGCGAAATGATTGTCTGGGGTGGGGGGAACGGCGTCGCTCTGAACACCGGTGGGCGATATAACACCAGCACGAACTCCTGGACTGCCACCAGCATCGCCAACGCGCCCTCCGCTCGATCTGCTCACACCGCAGTTTGGACTGGCAGCCAAATGATCGTCTGGGGTGGCTCGGACCCGAATGGGGCTTCAAACACGGGCGGAAGATACAATCCCAGCACGAACTCTTGGACAGCCACCAGCACTGCCAACGCGCCTGAAGGCCGAGAGTTTTTCACCGCAGTTTGGACCGGAAGCGAAATGCTCATCTGGGGTGGAGAACGTGCAAATACTGTACCGTTGAATACTGGTGGCCGGTACAACCCCAGCACGAACTCGTGGACAGCCACGAGCACTGGCAACGCGCCCGATGCCCGATCGTCTCACACGGCAGTCTGGACCGGAAGCAACATGATCGTCTGGGGTGGCTTTGGCGCCAACGGTCTGAACACCGGCGGGAGATACTATGCCGATATCGATCTTTGGGTAGCTACCAGCATCACCAATGCGCCCTCTAGTCGATTCTCTCACACGGCAGTCTGGACTGGCAGTGAAATGATCGTGTGGGGTGGCGGCGGCGGCTTGAATACCGGCGGGAGATACTGCGTGCCATCCGGTATTCCTAGTCCTACTCCGGCACCGACGCCATGTCCGGGCGGATATGCAGTTTGCAACACAAACGACAGCGGCCCTGGGTCGTTGCGGCAGGCAATCCTTAATGCCTCGCCAGGCGATACAATCAATTTTGCCCCAAGCGTTACTACCGTTAATCTAACTAGTGGCGAGGAGCTGGTGATTGATAAGAACCTGACCATCACCGGCCCGGGAGCCAACCGCTTGACCGTACAACGAAGCACCTACGCCGCTCGAATTTTCAACATCAGCCCGGGGGTAACTGTTTCTATCTCCGGGATCACGATCTCAAATGGCTTTGCGCAGGATGGCCCTGGGGGCGGAGGTATTCTGAACGCTGGCGTGTTGACACTTACCGACTGTACCATCTCACATAATTTCACAGGCAATGACTTCGGCGGCATTCTGGGAGGAGGAGGTGTGATGAATGATAATGGCACCATGATTATCACGGATTCTACGATTAGTAACAATCAAGAGAGTGAGGGTCAGGGAGGAGGAGGTGTGCTGAACGACAATGGCACCATGACCATCACGGGTTGTACGATTAGTAACAATTCCGCGCGTCGAAGCGGCCTTGACTCTTTTACATCCCACGGCGGCGGGATATGGAACGACTCGGGCTCATTAATTATCACTAACTCTACCATCAGCGGTAATACCTGTTCTGCCTACAACGGTGACCCCCTCTTTCCCGCTGCAACCACCGCACTTGGTGGTGGCGTTGACACCTCGGGTTCCATGACTCTCACCAACTGCACGATTAGCGGCAATTCAGCGGTGGCGGGGGGCGTCTCGAATTTTGATACGGGGTATGGCGGCGGAATTTCGAATGGTGGCGATCTTCAAATTAGGAGCAGTACCATCGCACATAATTCTGCATCAGGTGATAGGGCATTCGGCGGTGGGATTTATGGAGCTACGAGAACAGGCAGCAGTATCATAGCGCTTAACAGTGCTGCGGTTGGACCGGACCTAACAGGCGCGGGCGGACTCCAGTCGACGGGCTACAACATCATTGGTAACAATGCTGACGCTGGCATTAATTCGCAACCTACAGATCAAATTGGCACGCCCGGCGCTCCAATTAATCCACTCCTGCGGCCTCTGGCCGATTACGGGGGGCCAACTTTAACTCACGCTCTTCAACCTGGCAGCCCGGCTATCAACCGCGGTGATCCGGCTGCGCCACCCCGGGACCAACGCGGATATAGCCGTTTGGGAGTTCCGGACGTTGGCGCATTTGAGTTTAATGGAATACCCCCGGCACCGGTCGTCACAACCAATAATGCGACGAACGTCGCAAGTTTCTCTGCTACACTCAATGGCTCGCTTAATCCACGCGAGTCCACCACGACCGTCTATTTCCAGTACGGCCTAACAACCAGTTACGGGTCCAACACCCCCATGCAGACTCGCACTGGGAACACGGTGCACGCTATCAATGCCAACATCAGTGGGTTAAGTGCGAGCACAACGTATCATTTTCGGATCGTAGCCCACAATGCCGGCGGCATCGCCTATGGCAGCGACAGGACCTTTACCACTCTTAGCGCCACTGGACCTCCGGTTGTCATAACCAATCTGGCAAGTTATATCGCCAGCTTTTCAGCCAGGCTCAATGGCTCAGTCGATCCGCATGGACTGACCACGACTGTTTATTTTCAGTATGGAACAACGACCAGCTACGGGCTCACCAGCGCGATCCAGAGTAAGACTGGAAACACATACCAAAATGTTAGTGCTAACATCGGCGGTTTAACTGCGAACACCACGTATCATTTCCGGATTGTGGCGACCAACAGCAGCGGCACCAGGTACGGCAGCGATAGGATCTTTACCACTGTTAGCGCCACTGGGCCTCCGGTTGTCATAACCAATCCGGCAAGCTATATCGCCAGCTTTTCAGCCAGGCTCAATGGCTCAGTCGATCCGCACGGACTGACCACGACTGTTTATTTTCAGTATGGAACAACGACCAGCTACGGGCTCACCACCGCGATCCAGAGTAAGACCGGCAACACGTATCAGAATGTGGCTGCCACCATCGGCGGCTTAACTGCGAGCACCACGTATCATTTCCGGATTGTGGCCACCAACAGCAGCGGCACCAGGTACGGCAGCGATAGGACCTTCACCACTCTAAGCGCGACCGGGCCGCCTGTGGCTATCACGAAGCCCGCGACAAACGTGGCAAGTCCTTCAGCGACGCTCAACGGCTCAGTCGATCCTCATGGATTAACCACGACTGTCCATTTCCAGTATGGCACGACGACCAGCTATGGGCACACCACGGCGAACCAGACTAAGACCGGAAACACGTACCAGAATGTGGCTGCTAACATCAGCGGGTTGACCGCCAGCACCACGTACCATTTCCGTATTGTGACGACGAACACTGCAGGCACCAGGTATGGCGGCGACAGAACCTTCAGGACAACACCATAACTCGTACGGTTACGCCCACGCGCGCCAGACAGTATTTACCTAACTGTTCAACAATATGTCGTCGCCCATCGTCCCACAATGCCGGCCGGCTTGAATTGATTGGTGCCGCCGATCTCAATGGAGAGGCGTATCTCGACAACAATATCGTCATTTAGCGCCGCCTACGTGCCCAACTCGGCACCTTCTGGCGGGGGCATTTATAACGGCGGGGGGCCAAATATCATTGTGATCTCCAACACAATCCTGAATGCCGGCGCACTGGGTGCAAACATCTTCAACAGCGGCGGCACCGTCACCTCGGATGGATACAACCTCAGCAGCGATGACGGCGCCGGTTATTTGAATGGGCCAGGCGATCAGATCAATACCGATCCGTTGCTCGGTCCTTTGCAGGATAACGGCGGCCCTACCCTTACGCACGCGTTGTTGCTGGGCAGCCCAGCGATTGACGCTGGCGATCCGAACTTCAGTCCGCCGCCTTTCAACGACCAGCGAGGCTGCCCTCGCGTCATCAATGGTCGCATCGATATAGGTTCATTTGAGAGGCAACCGCTAGGCCGCTCGTGTGTGACGCCACGACCGCGCCCAACTCCGCCACCCAGGTGATTCCACTTTTTCCGGACTGCTCCTTATCGAGCGGTCGGTTCGGACGGAAAAATTCGTAGTGGAAAGATTCCGTCCCACCCGGGAGAGCAGCTTCGAAGTAGTAACTGAGCAGGAGTGGCGATCATGAAACATCTATTCGCGATCGCGGTTCTCGTGCTGGCAGCCTCCGGCTGGGCCGTTGCCGATACCGCCAGTGACGAACGCGAGTTAACGCAACTCGTCAACGATCTCAATGCGGCGATCGTCAAGCCGGACATCGCTTTCCTGGAGCGGGTCCTGGCCAAGGACTACGTCCATTATCGCCCGCACGGGAACGTCGAGACCCGCGCGCAGTACCTGGAGGACCGCAAGACCGGCAGTGTGGATTTCGACTCGCCCGTCGCGGATGAGATCAAAGTCCGCGTCTACGGGGATACCGCCATCGTGACTATCGTTCACCGCCAAAGGAAAAGACCAGGATGGAGCGATTGACGAGCAGCGCCGCTGGACCCGCATCTTCGTTCGAAAGGACGGGCGCTGGCAGCTCGTGCACTCTCAGGGGACAACGATCAAGAAGCCCTGAACGGGCGTGGTCATCCAAAGGTTCTATCGCGAAATCTTCGGTTCCTTTACAGAGCGGAAGTGCGGAGCATCATTGTTGGCGCGAACGCGGCCTAACAATTGGAAGCACGCGAAAATCATTTCTCGCTCGCGCGATCGGTGATCTTGTGTCTCGTTAGGGCGATGAACATTCGCATAGTCACGGCGATATTGCTCGCCATTTGTCCATTCGCCACGGCGCTGGCCGACACAAAGGTCGTTTTACCGCACTCTCAGCGTTTCGCCGATACTGGTAGAGACTTCCTGCTCGAGACGACAATACCGGGCGATTTCAAAACGCTGGAAGGGATTGTGTGGGGGTTGCTCACATTGTCGTCGCAGTGCCCGAATAAAGATTTCTCGGCACCTTTTTTTCCCGAAACCATAAGCTCCACATCGGGCCGTGAAGGCGCACAGCCTCTGTACATTTACTATCGCGGCTTGCGGCGGGATGGCCGGAAGGTGGTTCTTCGTTTCACCGGTGATGCCAATCGTTACCTCAACAGCACAGCTGCCATTCAAGAATTAGTGAAAGGCGCTTTAGAGGCGACCATCAGACTTCATACCAGTAAATCCACGACGGTTGACTATGAGATCGACGGGCAAATCGTCGAGGAATGGGATGCGTAACAGACCTGGACGAATTCGTCTCGTCCTAAACTCACCTCATTCGTAGCTGATCGGGACCCGGACCTGGGAAACGGTGCCCGGCTTAAACCGCCAGCTTTTAAATGTCTGGATGGTGATTTTGTCGAGCAGCGGACTGCCGGTGCTTTGGAACATGGTTGCGTTAGTCACTGTTCCTGTCGCGGGATCAACGGTCACGACGCAAATACCGCTTCCGGTGAGGTTGCGGCGTTTCATTTCGTACGTGTACTCAGGCAACGGCGCGGTGATTGCCATGGATTGTGCCACCGAAAGCGAAAGCGACACCGGAACAGGCGCCGAAATGCTCGCCGCCTCCGGTTGCACAGCAGATGCGCGCCGTTTTCTCGGTCGAGCTTTCTTTTCCGAAGGCACAGCGACTACTGCCGGCTCTTCCGCAGGAGGCGCCTGTTCGGTCGGAGTCGTCGGTTTTTGACTTGGTGGCATCGAAGGATTGCTGTGGTTGGGCTCGGCCTTTTTTTCTTCCGGCGGGGCGATTGGTGCTGGCACTTCTTCCGCAGCCGGCGTCTGGTCGGGTACAGGTGCAGTGTCTTGCTTCGGTGCCGTCGCGACAGTTTGTGAGGTTGTTTCGACCTTTTTCTTTTTCGGCTTGTGAATTTGAATCATCTCGCCGGTCTGAAATTGATCCGGAAGATTCGCCGAAGTCGCCTCCTGGGCTTGCGCCGGGTACGCACCGGCGAAGCAAACACCGGTGCACACAGCGAAGACGCTCACGGTGCTGGCAGGCATGGCGAAAATGTCCTCTCCATGTCAGCAACGTCAACTCACGGCTTCGCGATGGATTGCTGGGGAGCGCGGGCGCCTCGCCCGCCGTGTCACGCGCCTCGCGGGACACTTTTGGGAAGCTTTTCGGCGGGGGCACCGAAAAGGGCGGGCGTGGGCGCCCGCGCTCCCCCGCGAGCCGCTTGAACTTTGTTATGAAGGGGGAACGTTACTCGAACGGTTTTCGACGCTCATGCTCCTCGTCACCACGACCGACATTACCGTTTGGATCATCTCCGGACTTCTCGCCCTCGGCATTGGCTTCGGCAAATACGCAAAATGGAAAGCGCGCAACCAGCTCGTGCGCCAACTCGCAGCAATGGATCGTGAGCGGCGGGAAAAAGTGCTCAGCCGGATGAATCCAGCGCAGGCGATGGAGGCGCGCCAGGAATTGATGAGACGATTTAACATTTTCTGAGTTTTCCGGCGAACACGGAGCTTCCGCGCGATCATAGGCCCGCGGCGCTGTAGCCACGAACCCTGTGGGCCGTCTCTGTAACACGAAACGGAGCAGCGCGGAAGCGGGACCGGCCGCAGGTCGGTGGCTACAACATTCACGTGTCGTTGAATGTTGAACGTCTGCCCGAATTCTGCTCCCCTTAACGCCTTATGTCCTCGGCGCCGTTTGAAATGACCGTCTCAGTTTTGTCCGGAGACATCGACGATCAGAATCATGTAAACAACACCGTTTACCTGCGGTGGGTCCAGGAAGTTGCTACTGCCCATTGGCAAGCGATCGCCAGTAGCGAAGCACAGGAGGGCATCGGATGGGTGGTATTGCGGCACGAAATCGATTACAAAGCCCCGGCCTGTCTGGGCGATGACGTCGTGTTGCGCACGTGGGTCGGCACAGCCACCCGGCTTACGTTCGAACGGTTCACTGAAATCCGACGGAGGAGCGATGGCCAGCTATTGTCAACCGCGCGGACACTCTGGTGCCCCATAAACGCGCAAACCGGCCGGCCAGTCCGCGTACCCGCCGAGGTGCGCGAGCAGTTTTCGATTTGAATTGCGGAAGGACGAACTCGATCCGCCTCTCCCCTTCCAAAGGGGAGAGGAATGAGGTGAGGGGTTTTCGCACGCGGACGCCATTCCGACTGAATGAACCCTCACCCTCCCCCTCTCCCTTAGAAAGGGAGAGGCGACCGGAGTGTTCCGGTGCTGCACGCCCTTCGCGGTTGGACGCTTCAACGCTAAACGTTTAACCTTCGGCGTTGAGCACAACACCCGAGTCACCCCCGGTTATCGCTTGTTATTGCGCGACGTTTCTCAAACCAGAGATGTTGCATATCTACCGGCAAATCACCGGTCTGAAACGATGCGCTCCGGTGGTGATTGCGCAGAAACGCGAAAACGCCGCGCGCTATCCGTTTGAGCCTCTTCACATCCTTCCCAAGCCGCGAACGCATGTTCTTCGGCGGTTTTGGTTTCGACAATTGCGCGATAAGCCGTGGCAGATTTCGGACGCGGAACTGAGCGAGTTGCTCAGCGTTCTAAGTGAAACGCGCGCGCGTCTCTTGCACATTTACTTTGGCCACATTGGTGTACATCTTCTGCCGCTCATTCGGGTGTGGAAAAATCCGTCAATTGTTTCCTTTCACGGCGCTGATGTCATGGTCGACATGAACAAACCGGCCTATCGAGATGCGACTTTACAGATGCTCGATGCAGTAACGCTTGTTCTCGTTAGGTCAGAATCGCTGCGGCGCGCTATCGTCGATCTCGGCTGCGACCCGGAGAAGATTGAAATCCAGCGCACCGGAATTCCGCTGGAGGAATTTCCATTTCGCGACCGCGCTTTCCCGAAAAGCGGCGGATGGCAGTTCGTGCAGGCCGGCCGATTAATCGAGAAAAAAGGTCTGCCGGTAACCCTTCGCGCTTTCTCAATCTTTTTGAAGCAACACCCCAGCGCCACGCTAACGATCGCCGGCGAAGGACCTTTACTTCCCGAACTTCAGAAATGTGCCCGTGAATTAGGTATCGCTGACCGCGTCGCGTTCACAGGTTTCATTTCGCAGGAGCAATTGCGTGAGATTTATTATCGCTCGCACATCTTTCTGCACCCGAGCCAGACTGGCCGCGATGGAAATCAAGAAGGCATTCCAAATTCGATGCTCGAAGCAATGGCCACCGGTCTGCCGGTGTTTGCCACGGAGCACGGCGGCATTCCCGAAGCAATCGAGAATGGCGTGAGCGGGGTGCTTGTGCCAGAGCGCGATGACGAAGCATTAGCGCAAGCGCTGCTCAGTGCCGCACAAGATCCCGCTTTTCTTTCACGAATCGCGCGCGCGGGGGCCGAGGCAGTGCGGAAAAATTTTGACCTACGCACGCAGGCGCAGCGACTCGAAGAGATTTATTTCAGTTTATTATAGCGCGTTTATCTCAAACGCCTGATCGAATTCTTCTACCGCTCGTTTGCTACTATTGGCGCAGCTTCATGTACTGCAACCTGACGACTGACTCTTCAATTTTTGAATCCTGTTCTCTGAATCGCCTTTCCATTTCCTTCCTTAACTCTGCGAGTGCACTTTCTTGTTCTTTAATCGTGCGGGCTTGTTCCTCAACCTTGCGATGTTCTTTGAGGAACTCATTGAGCAACAGAACGTTCACGGCATCATACCGCACCGACAAAAGCTGACCGTGACGGTCGCATACTACCAGTTCAGGATTTACTTCCGCCACGTCTTCCGCAATCAGACCAAATTGTGGCGTCCCGCCGCCAGTGTCTTCGTTCTTGTATCGAAACGTAACTGGCTTGAGCGCCAGAATGGATTCGCTGATTTTGTGATCCATCGGTTTAACATCTTTCTTAAACCGGCGTGAGGATTGCACTGTGCCAAGCTGGCCGTCGGAGTCTTATGATGACATTTATGCCATCGGCGTTCCCTACTTCAACCCCGCGAATGTTGCCGATATAGCATCTGTTACTTAGTGTGAAGCCAGTACCATCGCCTGGGGAGCCGATGGAAATAACGTTATCGGCGAAAGTCATGTTTGCGCCGGCGTCGCGGCCGAGACAAATATTGTTGTCGCCGGTGACCTGGAGGCCGGCGCTATAACCTATCGCCGTGTTGAAGTTGCCGGCATTGTTGTTAATAAGCGCTTGTCGCCCCAAAACCGTGTTGCCGCCGCCGGTGGTGTTCAAATAAAGCGCTTGTCGCCCCAAAGCCGTGTTGGCGCCGCCGGTGGTGTTGAGATAAAGCGCCTGATAACCGATGGCCGTGTTTTGCTGGCCGGTGGTGTTACTGTAGAGCGCTTGATAGCCATTGGCGGTATTGCCAAGGCCGGTGCTGTTGTTTAAAAGAGCGGCCACTCCGACCGCCGTGTTCTCGTTACCGGTATTGAATAAAAGCGCAGCGGTACCGACGGCGGTGTTGGCGTTTCCGCTGTTGTTGAAGAGAAGCGCCCCCGCGCCGACACCGGTGTTGTAGCTGCCATCGATGCTGCCCCAGAGTGAATACCAACCAACTGCTGCGTTGGCGACGCCGCTGGTGAGATTAAAAAGGGCGTTCTGCCCTTCCGCCGTGTTGAACCCGGGATAGCCGCCATCCGGCGGTGGACTGACAGCATTCGCGTTTATCGAAAGCCCAAGCCAGACCAGGGGCACCAGCATAACGTGTCGCAGAGTCTTTGTTTTTCGTTCGGTCAACTGATTCATAGCGATTCCTTTCTTTGGCCCGTCACACTTAGATGGCGATCGTAGGCCCGGAGAAGACGAATGAACTGACGGGAAGTATCCTCCGCCTACTCCGGATCGAGTCCGGCCGTTGCCGAACGCCTCAGGTTGCAAAAAGGTTCGCCAGTTTTGCAAGACAAAACTTAAAGCTGGCAGACGCCAGCGCCTTGTGTGCTGGCGATCGAGTCCTCGCGATCGCGAACTTTTGATCCCAGACGCCGAGCCGGTGAGCTTCGGCGAGGGCGCCGAAACTAGCACGCGAGGGCGCGTGCGCTCCCCAGAAAATCGCTGCGTCGCCTGCTACAACCTACTGGCGATGCCACGGCTGCGTGACGTTCTGAATCCGCGGCTTGCAGACGTCATTCACCAACACGAAGGCCAAAGTGTTTGCGTCTGGCCGGCTGAACTTATACACGCCAGGGCCTTTGCAATTTTTGGGCACCGCCCCTTTCCGGCGAGTCTCCTGAACTGTCATGGAGTCGCCCGAAACCGTATAGGTGCCCCAGATCTGCGCCTTTGGCTTTGTAGCTGCAACGTGAAACGTTCCGTCGGCATTGATGGTCCAGACCG
>WNGB01018991.1_pt1 | contig 10442 bp, 9 predicted proteins | sample 5400681 | NCBI WGS metagenome assembly WNGB01 (sample SAMN13153367, study PRJNA577476) | soil metagenome | isolation source: 115 cm soil or saprolite under grassland replicate 2 | place: USA:California | collected 2016-06-15 | reverse complement strand
GCTGCACGACGAGGACTGCGAGCACGAGGCCGACGCCCGCGAGGGGTACGAGGAGCGCGCGCGAGGCGACCTGCCGCCGGTAGACGACCGCAAGCAACGCCCCTCCCACCGCGAGACCGAGGAACCCGCTCCTCGACAGTGTCGAGATCTCGATCAAGAGGAGAAAGCCGAGCAAGAGGGCGAGGGGCACGCGCAGGCGATGTCCGCGCTCGAGTCGCAGGTAGAGCGGCGTCAGCAGCAGCAGCGGCACGACGAGCATCACTCCGAGGTGGTTCGGGTCGCCCGTGAGCGCGTTGACCCGATAGACGTTCGACTCGCCGACTGCGCCCCAGATGTTGATCGAGGCGGCGCCGCCCGTGATCGGGTTCAGGACGAGGGCGTCGAGGTTGTATCCAGCCTGCGTCGCCGCCAGCTGAACCAGGCCGTACAGCGCGTTCGCCGCGAAGCCGGCGCAGAACCAGCCGAGCGTTTGCCAGTAGAAGCGCTCCGAGCGCCGCGCGAGATACGCGACGCCCGCGGCGAGAAATCCGAAGTGGATGACGAACTTCACCATGCCCTTGCCGTAGAGCGAGAGCGACTGCTTCGTCTCGAGGTTGAAGAAGCCGATCAGGTACACGAGCAGGAGTGCCGCGGCGAAGCCGAGGATGACGAGCGTCGTCGGTGGAACACGCGCGTCGCGAGCGCTGATCCGCCCGGCGATGAACGCGGCGAGGAAGAGCAGCGCCAGCACATCGGCCAGGTTCACGCGGCCGGCGACGTTCCAGTAGACGTTCTGGAATGAAACGGAGAACACCGTCGCCAGGAAGAAGACGTCGGTGAGGCGGCTCTGCGATCTCATGCGACGCTGCGCACCACGTCGGCGAATTCGCGCGACCGCGTCTGGCGAGAGAGCTGCTCCCTGAGCTCGGGCGTGAGGCGTCCGCCGTCCAGGGCGCCCGCGCGCCAGCGCGCACGCAGCCCGGCGATGGCGGCACTGATCGCGGCCACGTCGTCCGGAGGCACGACGACACCGGCCTCGGCTCGCCGGACGAGCTGCGCGGCAATCCCGTCAGGTGGCACGGCCGCGAGAATCGGGCGCTCGGCGGCGATGTACTCGAAGATCTTGCCCGACGGGACGCCTCGACCCCGCCCGCCGGCCTCCGGGAGTAGCAGCAGCAGGGCCTCGGAGTCACGCTGGAGCTCCAGTGCCGAGCGGCGCGGCACGTGCGGGATCTCCTCGAGCCGGTCACCGAGCTCGAGGCGCTCCGCCCAGTCACGGTCGGCCGCCCGCAGGCCGCCGACGAAGCGGGCGACTACGTCCTGCTCGGACTTTACGAGGGCAGAAAGGAACGGTTTCGGGTCGCGGTGCCCAAAGAAGGTCCCCGTGTGCGTGATGCGAAAGCGCTCTCCGCGCCGGTACTCGAGCCCCTCGAAATCCTCGAAGTCGCAGCCGTTCGGAATCATCTCAACGCGGTCGGCTCCGAGCTCCCGCATCTCGTCCGCGATCGAGTCCGAGACCGCGACGACCGCGTCGGCTCTCTTCGCAACGAGGCGGGCGACGAGGGCCTGAGCCTGCTCCTTGGCCCGAACGGCAAGGCGCTCGACACGCCGATCCGGACGTCGATCTGCTCGTTGCGAACGATCCGCCGGGCGGCGGGGATCGCGGTCAGGGCCCAGCTCACGAACTCGTCGGGGAGCAGGAGGCGGCGTGAGAACAGGGCGGCCTGCCGCAGCACGCGGTCGACTCCGTCGAGGCCGTGCAGCTCCTCGGCCGGCAGCCGTCCGCGGGGGCCGAGATACCGGGCGCGGTGCACGTGCGCCTGAGGAGGAATGTCGAGCTCGTCGTCGCGGTGTAGCCACTTCGGATCGTCGGGCGCGAGCACGTGCGTCTCGATCCCGAGCTCGGGCAGGTGGGTCGCGAGCTTCAGCGGGCGGGCAACTCCACCGCCGCCGGCGGGCGGAAAGTACATCGTCACGAGCAGCACCCGCATCGGGTGCAGAGGCTAGCTTGCTAGTTAGGGAAGGGGCACGGTGCGGCGGCCGACGACGGTGAAGAGCGGCTTGCGCCGGCCGGCAAAACGCTGCACGTGGTAGCGGACGCTCGTGTCCTCGAACCCGAGCACGCCGAGCATCTTCCTGATCACGGCCGGCGTGAAGTGCCACCACGACTCGCGCGGCTGGACGCGCTCGAAGTTCGGCAGAAAGGCCATGTTCGGCTTGAGCAGGCTCGCCGCCATCTGCGGCAGCGAGTAGCGCAGCGAGGGGTTCTCGGTCACGATCACGGACTCGGTGGTCAGCCGCAGGCCGCGCTCGAGAGCGAGGAAGGGGTCGCGGAAGTGGCGGAGGACGTTGCCGTAGGTAGCCACCTCGACGCGGCCGATCTCCTCCGGGATCTCGTACACCGTGCCGTACACGACCTTCGCCGACGACTCGAACGCCCGATGGGCGAGCCACCAGCCGTTGTTCAGCTTCCGGAGGTGCTCGCGGCGATCGGCGTCGAAGGACTCATGGTCGTACTGGGCGTACGGCACGACGTCCCATGACTGCTGTTCCGAGAGGTCGTAGGCGACGACATCGGCGCCGCGGCCCTCCATCGTGAAGCAGACAAAGCCGCTCGCCGTGCCGATCTCGAGGACGCGCTTGTCCCGAAGCTCGACGCTGCCCAGGTAGTCGTCGACGCCGCCGCGGAGATCCCACGGGCCCTCGACGAGCCCGTACCCAGGGATCTCCATCGAGTGATAGAAGTAGCACTCCTCGAGCTCGGTGACCGTGCGCGGATCCGCGTACGGGCTCGCCGCGCGCGGAGGTGTCACTGTTTCCTGCGCAGGCATGACGCGCCACCCTAGCGAAATACGCTGCTACAAATAGTCCATGCGCCGACCCCTGCTTCTTGTGTGCGCGCTCGCGGGTGCCGCACTGCTGCTTCCAGCAGCGGCGCTCGCCTACACGTGGCCGCTGAAACCCTTCGGCAAGCAGCACGCGATCCGCGGGTACTTCAACGACCCTCGCCTCTCGGGCTCCAGCACGAGCTTCCATTTCGGGGTCGACATCGCGGCCAACGACCTGACGCCGGTGTACGCGATCGAGGCCGGTCGTGCGCGAGTGCAGGGAATGAGGGTCTCCATCATCCCGAACCGGGGCGGCCACCTCCTCTCCTACTGGCACATCAGGCCGACCGTCAGGACGAACCAGCGCGTCCGCCGCCATCAGCTCATCGGCCGCATCGTCCCGGGTGCAGGGCATGTTCATCTCGCCGAGTACAGCGAGGGCACGTACGTCAACCCGTTGCGACTGGGAGGGCTGGCCCCGTACATCGACGACACCGTGCCCCAGATTCCAGCGCTGGCCTTCCAGTCGTTCGGACAGCCGGTCCAGCCCGAGCTCGTGGGCGGCATCGTCGACGTCACCGTCGAGGCCTACGACACCTCGCCCCTCCCGCTGCCGCCCGTAGCTTGGGCGCAGGCCCGGCTTGCGCCGACGCTCATTCGCTGGCGGATCGTCCATGGTCAGAGCACGGTCCGGCCGTGGGAGACGGTGGTCGACTTCCGGACGTTCCTGCTTCCGCTCTCGCTCTACGACTTCATCTATACGCCGAGCACCTTCCAGAACCGGGCCAACCGCCCAGGCCACTACGAGTACTACCTCGCGCACGAGCTGAACACCGCGCTGCTCCCCAACGGCGCCTACGTGCTCCAGGTCGACGCACTCGATGCGCAGGAGAACCTCGGTCAGGCGTCGTTCCCGTTCACGGTCACGAACTAGGACCGCACTCGGTAGAGGACGAAACGCTCGTCCTCGTAGACACGCGGTAGGTGCAGCTCGAGCTCGAACCGCCGCTGGGCGATGACGATCCACTGGGCGTGGTACCGGCGAGAAATGGCGAGGCTGCCGGTGCGGAAGAACTTGATCACAGCCTTCCGCCGCTCGTAGGGCTGGTTTTCCCGAGTGTCGGCGACGTGGGCGGGCGGGGCGGCCGCCACGTAGACAGGGGCGTAAGCCTCGATCCGATAGCTCGTCTCGAGGTCCGAGAAGACGACGTCTCGAGGACGCACGTCCGTGCGGAGGGCCTGCACGAGACCGGGCGTGAGCCGGAAGCGGTCTCGATCGTCCTGCTTGAGGTAGGCCAACCCCGCCAGCCCCACCGGGGCGACCAGTGCCAGCCCGACGGCCGCGGTCCAGAGCGGCTCCGCCTCGGGGATCCCCCTGCGGACGACCGCGGCGGCTACCAGGCCGGCGGCTGCCCCGCCGAGCGCGAGCCAGACCGGCCAGGAGGGACCGCCGACGACGAGGAAGTACGAGAACTCGCCGGGATAGGCGAGTTGCAGCAGTCCACCGGCCCCGAACGCAGCGAGGCAACCGGCGAGCCGAAACCGGCCGAGCAGGGTTGCGGCGCCCGCGACGGCGAAGGGGATCGGCAGGAACGCGATCAGGCGGCGAGCCTGCGAGAGCGACACGACGTCCGAGAACCGGTCGAACGCCGAGGGCCAGAGCACGAGCCCGAGGACCGCGAGCGAGCCGCCCAGGACGTAGGCCGCCCACCGGCGCGGCGCGGCAATTGCCGCGAGCGGGATCGCCAGCAGACCCGCCACTGTGATCGCACCCCCTCGTGAGATCGATTCGGGAGCAAGCCGCAGCAAACCGCCGACGACGTCGACCTGCCCGGCGTAGTGGCTGATCGCGCGCGCTCTCTCCGCCGCGCCGGGCTCGTGTGAGGCGGTCTTGTCCACGATCGGCTTCAGCCAGAGGGCGTAAAGCCCGGCCGGAAGAAGAATCGCCGACAGCGATCCGCCGATTCGGATTGCATCGCGCCAGCGGCTCGTCGCGAGAACGAGGTGCGCGACCAGGAAGCCGGCGAGCGGCACCGCCACGAACAAGGCGTACGTTGGATGGACGAGGGCGAGAGCCAGTGCGGCGGCGCTGACCGAGAGCACCCCGCGCCGGCGGCCGCCCGCCGCGACCGAGAACACGAGCGCGAGCAGCGCCGGCGCGATCAGCGCCCGAGCCACGGTCGTCGGCAAGGCCAGAAAGTCGAAGGACCCGGTGCCGGCGCGCGAGAAGCCCAGTAGACCTGCCTGCGCGGCCATCGTCGCGATCCCGCCCCCGAAGGAGCGGAAGAGCGCAGCACCCGCGGCGTAGGCGAGGACGAGCGCGAGCGGCGTGAGGATCGCCGGTAGATGCTCGAGCGCAACGGCCGGATCGACGGCGCCGAGCCGAGCGACAAGGGCAACGGCGGAGTGCCAGACCGGGAAGGCATAGCCGGGGTGGAGCCCCCCGTCCCGGAACTCGTCGACGACGTTGAGCGAGGTCAGGTCGAGCGTCTCGAGCTTACGGACACGCCCGAGATGGAAGAGACCGTCGCCGTAGATCGTGTTCGCCGTCCACCAGACGGCAACGGCGAACACGGCGCCGCCGAAGGCGACGCCCCCGAGAGCGATCTTCTCTGTTCGGTCCGAGGGCACCGGAGCCCGGAGAAGAGCCGGAACGAGCGCAGCCGCGGCAAAGCCGGCGAGCAACCAGAGCGTCGTGTCGATCGTGCCGTCGAAGGCGAAAGTCAGGGCGAGCGCGCCGGCGAGGGCGGCGAGGCTCCATGCAAACGAGGCTGCAACCGCAACGCCGAAGGTGGCCGGGCGCCCGAGCGCCCGGACGAAGATTCCGCCGGGAACGAGGAGCACGCACGCAGCCGCCGCCGCCAGCCGGAGCACGAGACCCGGCCCATGCGCGGGCAGGAGCCGGCCCAGCCCCAGCGCCGCGGGCGCCGCGGCGATGAGAAGCAGGAAGAGCGCGGACGAGCCGAGCCGGCCGAAGCCGGCGCGATAGATCCGCACTTGCGCGCTCATGACAGCCACTCTTCCGCCTCCTCGGCGAGCGTCCCCGCCTGGACGCAGACGCCTCCGCGCGCCCGAACGTCGTCCATGAAGCGCCGGTACAAGCGGCCCCAACCCGGGGTGACCGCAGAGTCGAATTGCTCCGAGTGCCAGAGGACGGCGAAGCCCCCGCCGTTCTTCGCGGCCCAATCGAGGAGGCCGCGGAGCCTCGCTTCAGCCTGCCGGGCGCTCAGGTTGAGGTAGCGCTCCGCCGACAGCGTGACGTCCATCGCGGCGAGCGGCACCTCGACGATCGCCCGCGGCGCCTCGCGTTCGAAGTCCCACGGGTGAAAGGGCTGCGCGATGCCCGCGCGGAATCCGGGCGCGTCGGGAAACCCGAGCGTCGAGTCATAGGCGAAGCCCGCTTCCTCGATTTGGCCGAGGTTGCGATGCATGTCGAGCCGGAGGAAGTGGTAGCGCTGCCCGCGTACAGGCCCGGACAGCTCCTCGAGGCGTTCCTTCTCGGCGGAGAGCCGGGCCGCGTCGTCGCCGGCCGAATAACTCCCGTGGAGGGCGACCTCGGCGCCGCCGTGGAGCAGCGTCTCGACCAACCGCGGGCGCAGCCGCTCGTAGGACTCCGGCACGGGGCCGTCGAGCGGGTGCGCATGCGCCGCCATGAGGAAGAAGGTCGATGAGCCGCCGGCTCGGCGCTCGTCGGCCAGGATCTTGTCGAAGCTCCAGAAGGGGTCGGTGCGACGCAGCTTGTGGATCGGAGCCAGAGCTAGCCCCCGCGCCTCCCGGGATGCGCTCACGACGCGTCCTCCGAGCAGGTCGGCCTTCGCGCGCGCGGCTGCTCCGAGCAGCCCTCTGCGTGTCCATTTCCAGGGTGTGTCCACGTCGTGCGTCAGCGCAACCGCAAAGCGGGCGCCGCCCCAGCGTGGGGGCTCGACGCCGAGCCGGCGGCGCAGCTGCTCGAGCGGTGGGTCGAGTGGGTCGAGCGAGGAGCTGGACGCGCGAAACCGGCCGTGCTCGTCGCGCGGCGCGTTCCGCTCCTCGACGCGCGCCAGCTGGAAGAACGCGTCCGCGACGTCGTCGCCCTCCGGCCGCTCTCCGCGCGCGACCTGCTCCCAGGCCTCAGCACGGTAGGGGACGTCGTCCCCGAAGCCGAACTCGCGCGCCCCGACCGTGTCGAGCACCCAGCGGGCCCTCCGCTCGACAGCTTCGGGAATCACTCGACGATTCCAAGAGCCTTCACTCGCGCGATTCTAGGAGGGCTTGGCGGAACGTCACTCGTCGCCGGGGTGCGATGGTCGTTCCGAGGCACGGACGCAGGGAGCCCCAAGGCTTTCTGCCTTGGGGCGACTGAGGACACCGCCTCGGGGCGAGCAGCGCGGCCCGGGGGCTCAGTGCTGCGTTTCGTCAAGCCCTCCTAGGAGGGAGGCAGTTCGGCCCGACCCGAGCCAGCGGGCGGTATCCCGATAGGCGCGGCCTCGCTCACCATGAAACAGCAGGCCTCGCAGCCGCAGCCCCCAGAGCATCACGCGCCGCGCGCGCTCCGCCACACGGGGGCCTCGATGCTTCCGCAGGAAGCGCAGATGGCCGCGAACGATCTCCTTGAAGAGCGCAGGATTGTGCGAGGCGCCGATCACGTGAACGACCTCCGCGCCCGGATAGAAGAGCACGTCCCAGCCGGCTTGCCGGAAGCGGTAGCACCAGTCGACCTCCTCGCTCATGAGAAAGAAGTCCTCGTCGAAGCCCCCGATCGAATCGACGGCCTCGCGGCGAACGAGCAGGCAGGCTCCGCCGAGAAACTCGGCGGTGCGGACCGACTCGTGGTCGAAGCCCGCGCCGAAGAACGCGTTGAGCAGCCTCGATCGCGGCGCGAGCTTGCGAAGGAAGAAGTACTCGGTGGCGATTCGCCACGGCGTGGGGTATCCCCGCACCGATCGCTGCAGCGTGCCGTCCGGATTCAGAAGCTTCGGACCGACGACTCCAGCCTCGGGATGCGCGTCCGCGAAGGCGACGAGCTGCTCGAGCGCGTCGCCCGTCAGCCAGGCGTCCGGGTTCAACAGGAGGAAGTACCGGCCTGATCCGAGGCGCATGCCTGCGTTGTTGCCCGCGCCGAAGCCCCGGTTCTCGTGCTCGACGAGCCGAGCCTCGGGGAAGCGCTTGCGGACGAGCTCGACCGTTCCGTCCGTCGAGCCGTTGTCGACAACGATTAGTTCCGCTTCCGTGCCCTGCAAGCTCTCGAGCGAGCGCTCGATCCAGGGCGCAGCGTTGTACGTGACGACGATCGCCGTCACATCAGCCATCGGCTTCGCGAGGCACGCCGGCGCGTCCGGACCCCCGCAGTCCTTCCCACGCGAGGATCAGCGCGCCCGGCGCCGCCATCACCACCGTGACGACGAAGAAGAGGAACCCTGCTGCAAAGGCCCGATCGGCGTCGACGCCGACGCCTCCGAGGAAGCTGACGAAGAACGACTCCCGCACCGCCAGCCCGTTGACCGTGAAGGGGACGAGCATGACGAGGAAGAGCAGCGGGCCCATCACGTAGTACGGCCTTGGCGAGAGGTCGATCCCGACCGCCTTGCCACTGAACCAGATCGCGAGCACGCGCACCGCCTGCACTCCGAGCGTGATCGCGACCACCCCGAATAGGACGCCGACGTTCTCCCGGTAGGAATGGAGAGCCGAGTAGACCTGGGCGACGATCCGGTCGAGCCGCAGTGGGGCGAGCACGCGCCGGCCGAGTGCAAGCAGCGGGCGCACGCGGCGGGAGAAGAGCAGGAAACCGAACACGATCGTCCCCACGACGAAGATCCCTTCCACCCAGAGATAGGGGCCGACGTCGTAGTGGCCGACGGCGAGCACGAAGCCGAAGGCGGCGAGCAGCAGGGTCGCCGCGCCGCCGATCGCCCGCTCGAGGAGCACGGAGGCGGCGGCCGTGTTCCCTCGCCCCGGGTGGCGGCGCGCGGTCTCGTAGATGCGGACGGCATCGCCTCCGATCGAGGTCGGGAGCACCTGGCCCGCGGCGTACGAGACAAAGTAGGCGCGGGTCAGCCAGGGCATCCGGTCGTGGACGCCCTTGGCGCGCAGGAGCAGTTGCCAGCGCCACGCCATCGGCAGGATCGTCACGACCATCAGCACGAGCGCGAGCAGGAGATAGCCGAGGTCGGCCTCCTTCATCACGTCCACGGTGCGCGAGAGGTCGATCTTCCAGAGGACGTAGGCCGTGCAGAGCCCGGTGACGAGGAGCGTCAGCGAGACGCGGATCGCGCGTCTCATCCGGAGGCGTTCGCTTGCGACGCCGACTCAGAGGCCATGCCGGCTTGGCCGGCGTGGCCGTCCGATCGAAGCGCGGCGTGGACACGCTGCAGGGCGGCGATCACGTCCGCGATGTCTTCGTCGGAATGGGCCGGAGAGAGCGGAAGCGAGAGCACTTCGTCACCGGCGCGCTCGGCGACGGGCAGAGGCGGCTGGTCGGGATAGCGCTCGCGGTACGCGGTCAGCCGGTGAACGGGCAGGAAATGGATGCTCGTCGCGATGTTCTCGTCCCCGAGGAGGCGCTGGTACTCGTCTCGGGTGCCGCCGGCGCGCTCGGCGTCGATGCGCACGACATAGAGGTGGTACGCGTGGATGTCGCGCTCGTCTCGAGCCAACGGGTCGATGCCTTCGAGGTCGGCCACGGCCCCGTCGTAGGCGTCGAACTGGCGCTGCCGGATCGCGCCGTGCTCCTCGACCTTGTCCAGCTGGCAGAGCGCGATTGCGGCGAGGACGTCGGAGAGATTGGCCTTGTAGCCCGGCACGACGATGTCGTAGAGCGAGCCGTCGCCGCGGCGCATGAGGCGGAGGTCTTCGATCGCGCTCGCCACCTCGTCGTCGTTCGTCGAGATCAGTCCGCCTTCGCCGGCGGCGATGTTCTTCGTCGCGTAGAGCGAAAAGCAAGTTGCCGCGGCCAGGGCTCCGATCTTGCGCCCTCGATACGCGCTCTCGGCCGCGTGGGCGGCGTCCTCGACAAGCGGGATCCCGTGGGCGAGCAACGGGGCCAGGTCGCAGGGCTGACCGGCGAGATCGACCGGCATGATCGCCTTCGTCCGCTGCGTGATCAGCTCGGCGACGTGCGCGGGGTCGATGTTCAGGTCCGAGTCGCGCACGTCGGCGAAGACCGGTGTCGCCCCCGCGTGGACGATGACGTTCGCGGTCGCCGGCCAGGTGATCGGCGTCGTGATCACCTCGTCTCCCGGCTCGACTCCGACCGCGAGCAGCGACAAGTGCAAGGCGGCAGTGCCCGAGGCGACGGCGAGGACGTGCTCGGCTCCGACGTACTCGGCGAAGCGCCGTTCCAGCTCAGCCGCGCGCGGGCCGGTCGTCAGCCAGCCGGAGCGAAGCGTCGCGGCGACCGCGGCGATCTCCTCCTCGCCGATCGCCGGCGGCTGGAAGCCGAGCATCGTTTCTCTTTTCTCAGACGAGACTCTCTGCACCGACCTTGAAGCGTATGAGACGCGCGGCTTCGTCGGCCCGCGCCTGGGCTTCTTCTCTGCTTGCACCGGTGACCAGCACTGCGCCGGCACGGTCAGTGCCGCGCAGGAACGGTCCGAACACGTGCCCCGGCTCGCGGTAGATCCGCACCTCTTCGACTCCCTCGACTGCATGGGCCTC
>WNGB01014654.1_pt1 | contig 10443 bp, 7 predicted proteins | sample 5400681 | NCBI WGS metagenome assembly WNGB01 (sample SAMN13153367, study PRJNA577476) | soil metagenome | isolation source: 115 cm soil or saprolite under grassland replicate 2 | place: USA:California | collected 2016-06-15 | reverse complement strand
CGTCGGCAGTACGGTCGGCGCCGCCGCCGAGCCGATGGTGGACGGGCCCTGGAGCAACGAGGTGGGCGCGGTGATACCCGCCTACCAGGTGGCCTCGCGCTTCGAGAAGCACGTGGTGCGCACGGTCGACAACCCGGACAATGTGCCGCGCAACTCGCGCGCCCGCACGCCGCATCATCTGCTCCAAGGCATCATCACGCCGAACGGACTGCACTTCACCATCTGTCACGGCGGCGTGCCGGACATCGATCCCGACAAGCATCGTCTCGTCATTCACGGGCTGGTGCGGCAGCCGCTGGTGTTCACGCTCGACGCGCTTGCGCGCTACCCGATGGTGTCGCGCATCGGCTTCGTCGAATGCGGCGGCAACAGCGCGCCGTTGTTCTCCAACGAGCCGCTGCAGCAGAACGTGCAGGCGCTGCACGGGCTCGCCTCCTGCTCGGAGTGGACCGGCGTTCTGCTTTCCACGTTGCTCGAGGAAAGCGGCATCGACCCGAAGGCCAAATGGGTCATCGCCGAGGGCGCCGACTCGCCACGCCTGCACCGCAGCGTGCCGCTGAAGAAGGCGATGGAGGACGCCATGGTGGCGCTCTATCAGAACGGCGAGCGCATCCAGCCGGGCCAAGGCTATCCGATGCGGCTGTGGCTGCCCGGTTACGAAGGCAACATGAACGTCAAATATCTGCGCCGGCTCACGCTCACCGAAGCGCCGGCCATGAGCTACTACGAGGCGCGCACCTACTCGCAGGTGCTGCCGAACGGCAAGGCCTACCAGTTCTATTTCCTGCAGGAGGTGAAGTCGTTCATCTCGAGCCCGTCGCCCGGGCTGACGCTCAGGGAGCCTGGCTATTACGAGATCTCCGGCGTCGCCTATTCGGGCACGGGCCGCATCGCCAGGGTGATGGTGTCGGCCGACGGCGGCAAGAGCTGGGGCGAGGCCGCGCTGCAGGAGCCGATCCTGCCCAAGGCGTTCACCCGCTTCCGCATGCCATGGCGCTGGAACGGCGGACCGGCTGTGCTGCAGAGCCGCGCCTGGGACGAAGGCGGCAATGTGCAGCCGACGCGCGCCGAGATCGTCGCGCATCGCGGCCAAACGTCAAAGCCGCCGTCGGTGCTCGCCTTCCCGAGCCAGCATTTCAATGGCATCACCAGCTGGTCGGTCGACAACAAGGGGGAGGTCAAGCATGTCTATGCGTAACGCATGGCTTAACTCACTACTCGGCGCTCTCGCGCTTGCCCTCGCCTCCAGCCTCGCCTCCACGGTGGCCTTCGCCGATGGACCAAAGCTCGGCAAGCCGATCACGGCGCAGGAGATCGCGCCCTGGGACATTCACATCATGCCCGATGGCAGCGGCCTGCCCGCGGGCAGCGGCACCTCCGCGCAAGGCGCGCCGATCTTTGCGCAGAAATGCGCGGCCTGTCATGGCGAGGGCGCCAAAGGCGGACAGAGCGCGGCGCTGGTCGGCGGACCGCCGCGCGCCTCGCTCGACGGCGGCAAGACCATTCCTAACTACTGGCCGCATGCGACGACGCTGTTCGATTTCATCCGGCGGGCGATGCCCTACCAGGCGCCGAAGTCGCTCACCGACAATGAGGTCTACGCGGTGACGGCCTATATTCTGGCTATCAACAAGCTTATCGGCGAGAATGATGTGGTCGACGCGCAGAGCCTGCCAAAGGTGAAGATGCCGAACCGGGAGAATTTCATTGTTCGCTTCCCGGATCGGATTTGACGGGAGCCGTATAATCTGAGGCCGGCGGAGCCGCCGGCCTCGCCCAGGATCATTCTCGACATCCGGAAACCTCAATTTATTGTTCCCTTCCAGGACGTTCATTGTTCTCTTGCCGTGCAACCACATTCAACAGAGCCCGCACGTGACGGGATGCCAAATGATTCTTCGCAGACCCATTCCCGCCGTCGGCATTGGCTATCGCAGCGCCATCGGTGACTGGACGCGTGACAATCTTGCGCATTTCGACATGCTCGAGATCACGGTGGATCACTGCCTCAGCAGCGGGGAGTCGGTGGCATCCGAAATTTTCGATCTGGTCGGGCAGATTCCGATGACCGCGCACGGGATCGGACTTTCGATCGGCACTGACGTGCCGCTCGATCTTGCCTATCTCGACAAGGTCGCCGCCATCGTCGAACGACTGCAGGCGCCGGCCTACAGCGAGCACCTGGCCTTCACTCGCGCTCCCGGCCGCGATCTCGCCAATCTGCTGCCGCTGCCGAAGACAGAAGAGGTCGCGGAGGCGATCATCGCCAAAGTCCGCCTGGTTCAATCGCGCATCCCGGTGCCATTTCTGCTCGAGAACATCAGCTATCTGTTCGAATGGCCGGAATCCCGGATGACCGACGTCGAGTTTCTCAATCTGATCTGCCGCGAGACTGGCGCCGGCCTGCTCCTTGACGTCGAGAACCTCTACTTGAATGCCCACAATCATGGATTTGATGCGCACGCGTTCCTGAACGACCTGCCTGCTGGCATCGTCAAGGAAGTGCATGTCGCGGGCGGCGTGACCGTTCACAGGGATTTTCTGGCCCGTCCCTTCCTCGCCGATTCCCACTCGCATCCAGTGCCCGACGGTGCGCTCGATCTGCTTGATCGCGTGCTGGTTCGGCACAAGCCCGATGCGATCGTGCTCGAGCGCGATGACCGGCTGCAGGAATTCGATGAACTCCTTGCCGATGTTCGCCGCATTCGCGCGCGCGTCGATGCCGTGCAATCCGAGAATGGTCATGCCAGCGCGCTTGTTGCAGCGTCAGATTAGCCTGCTCGAATATCTCACGAGCGCCGACGCCATTTTCGGCGAAGGCATCGATGCGCCTCCTGTGCCGCATTTGCGAGGGTTCGACCTGGCACCGTTGCGGCTTGAAGCATGCTTCTCGCATGAAAAACGCATGGAGAAGATCATTGCAGCATTCCCGCGTACGTTCGAGCTGCTGGGTGATCAAGCCACTGTTATCCGGGATTTCGTCGCGACCTGCCCCTCGGTCGACATCAGGCGGATCGAGAACGCCCGCCAGTTCTACGATTTCGTTTGCGGGCGCTGGGAGGCCACGCCGCCACAGCCGCCCTATCTGGGCGACGTTGCTGCCTGCGAGCTGGCGATAGCCACCATCCGCATCAAGCACAAAGCGCGGCCATCACAGCCTGTAGCCGCCGGGCACACGATGCGATTTCGGCGCAATCGCGACGCCGTGTTTCTTCCATGCGCCTATGACATCAGGCCGATTTTTGAAGGCGGCGCGAGTGAAGCCCCTCAGCGTCGCGATGTGATGCTCGCGATCCTTATCCCACCAGACAATGACCAGCCGGCAATCTTTGAGGTGCCAGCGCCCGTGCACGGTCTGCTCGTGGAGCTGGACACCTGGACAGACCGGGCCGCATTGGGGCCGATGGAGGGGCTGGACGAGCTCATATCGGATCTTGCGGAACATGGGTTACTCGAGGTGAGCCGTTGAAGATCTGCATCGAGAACGCCAAGCCGCGCGTCAGCCGCGCGCCCCGCGGCCTCCATGGCGGTGTGCCGCCTGCCGCGTGCCCCGCTCGCCGCCAGCCACGGCCGCCACTCGCACTGGATTGGCCTTGTGACCCTTGCGCGCAACGTGACGATCATGCCGATGCTGGCGTGCTGATTGCGCATCAGCTATGCGAACGCGGCGCCCCCGCGAGGCAAGTCTGATCGACTTGTCAGCCTTCTGAACATTGCCAGGATCGCCTCCGAATGAGGCAAGGAGCTTGGCCGCGCTTTCGATCAGCTCCTTTCCGGCTTCGAACATGTTGATTGGGTTGATCGGGCCCTGCGGAGCAATCGTCTTCACCAGCGGACTGTTCGATTGGACCATTTTGACCCTCGTAGGCTGGCAATGGTTCCACTCTGATGGATTGTTGACACCGTAGGGGCAGGCCACCCCATGTTTGGCAGCGACGCGGGTCCACAATTGCGCCTGCGCGCTGCCGGGCGCCCCAATGCCGTGCATGTCGACGGCGAGACCATAGGCATGCAGGGAGTTGAACTTGTTCTTGAACCCGCCAACCCCGAATGCCGGAGGACGATAGGCTGAGAAAACTCCTGCATCCGACAAGCCGGATATTCTGGCCTCGCGGATAGCAGCGGCGAGCCGCATGACAAACTCGGGATGCAGGCGGCCGATCGCAACCTCCGGGCCTTGCCGCATCATGGTTCCGCCAGGCGTTGCGGTCTTGGTGAGGTAGGCTCGCTCACTCACAACGTCCGGCTCTCTCACAACATCCGGCTTTGCAGAACACGGAGCATCAGCGATGCAATGATCGGTGCCGCCCGACCCGCTCTCATGCGGATCGACCACGGTCACGTTCGACGGACCCGCTTCCACTTGCTCTGTCGAGTTCGGTTCCGGTGTGGCGGCGGCGGCCGTCACCGGCGGCATGAGCATCAGGCCAACGGCTGCAGCAGGCACACAGTTCAAAAAGAAAGACGCAGTGAACGACTGTCGCATTGATGTCCCCGGTGTTGTGATAGTGGATATTGTTAACGCGCTAAAAAATGCGTCCACAATATGATGCCTACGAAAGAACAAATCTCTTCTCTGCTTGCGATACGCGTGAAGTTCCTTTGTCGCGTTGCAAGCGCGCGGATGCCGCGGGATCGCCACATCGCAGGCGGACTCGTGCCAGCTCGATGAAAAAGTCTTCAGAGAGGAACCATGGCGATTATCTCATCAGCGCGTAATGCTTTGAGAAACGTCGCTCTTCCGGAGACGGAACTTCGCGGCATGTTTTGTGAGTTTGTTTGTCCAGCCGAAGCGCGACATGACGTCGCTGCGCACGCGCGTGTGCTCACGCACGCAACAGCCGGAAGTTGCCGCGACGATATCCCGAGACTTACGCGGCGCCTTGACCTGCGGCCTTGGCCGCCTTGCCGCTCTCGATCGCGCGCCAGATCCGCTCGGGCGTGGCCGGCATGTCCATGTGGGTCACGCCATATTCGCGGAGCGCATCGACCACGGCATTGATCACAGCAGCCAGTGCCGGCGTCGTTCCGCCCTCGCCACCAGCGCGCACACCGAGCGGATTGGAGGGCGACGGGATTTCCATCAGGTCGGTCGTGAACAATGGCAGCGTGTCAGCGCGCGGCATGGCGTAGTCCATGAACGAGCCGGTCATCACCTGGCCGCTTGCCGGATCGATCACGCATTGCTCCCACAATGCCTGGCCGACACCCTGCGCGATGCCGCCATGGGTCTGGCCATGCAGGATCATTGGATTGATGGCGCGGCCGACGTCGTCGGTCGCGCAATAGCGCACGACCTCGATCGCGCCGGTCTGCGGATCGATCTCGACCTCGCAGACCGCGCAGCCGTAGGGATAGCCGCCGGCCGTGAACGAGACATCGCTCTCGGCTGCAAGCGGGCCGCGCAAGCCGTCATCGAGATCGTTGAGCTCCTGCGCGGCGCGCGCCACCTCGAAGATGCTGACGGCGCGGCCCGACCCGCGGGCCTTGAACGAGCCCGCCGAGAACTCGACATCGTCCGGCTCGACATCGAGCATATGCGCCGCGATCTGACGGCTGCGCTCGATCACGCCATTGGCGGCATTGCCCATGCACACGCCGGCCATGCGCATGGAGCGGCCGGAATGCGAGCCGCCGCCGACCGGGACGATATCGGTGTCGCCCTGCACGAGACGGACGGACTCGAACGGCACGCCCAGCCATTCGCTCACGCACTGGGCGAAGCTCGTCTCATGCCCCTGCCCGCTCGACAGCGTGCCGACCGCGACTTCGACCTCTCCGCTCGGCGACACCTTCACCTGCGACCACTCGCGCGGATAGCCCATGGTGAGCTCGATGTAGTTCGCCAAGCCGATCCCGCGCAGCTTGCCTTTCTTTTTTGATTCAGCGCGGCGCTTGCGGAACTCCTCCCACTGGGCCATCGCCATGCTGCGGTTCATCGCCTCTTCGTAGTTGCCGTTGTCGTAAGTGACGCCAAACGGCGTGCGGTAGGGCAACTGCTCCGGCGCAACGAGATTGCGCCGCCTGATCTCGATGCGGTCGATACCGGTCTTCAGCGCCGCCAGATCGCATAGCCGCTCCATGATGAACATCGCCTCCGGGCGGCCGGCGCTGCGATAGGGAATGGTCGGCATGGTGTTGCTGAGAACCGCGTAGGCCTTGTAGTGCGCGGCCGGAACGCGATAGACGCCGGAGAAGATGCTCACGCCCTTGCGCAGCGGAACGATCGACGAGGAATAGCCGCCAACGTTGCTGAGATGCGAGCCGCGCATGGCGAGAAAGCGGCCGCGCTTGTCGAGCGCGAGCTCGACCTTGGCGACCAGGTCACGACCCTGGTAGTCGCTGAGGAACGCTTCACTGCGCTCGCACACGAACTTGACCGGGCGGCCGACCCGCTTCGAGGCCCACAGCACCAGCGGAAACTCGGCGAAGATCGAGTTCTTGGTGCCGAAGTTGCCGCCAATGTCGTAGGCGACGACGCGAACGTCCTCGGGCTTGACCCCGAGCATCATTGCAAGCTCGCCCTTTTGGCGCACGACGCCGCCACTTCCCGCATGGAGGAAATAGCGTCCGCTCTGTTTGTCGTAGTTGCCGAGCGCGGCGCGCGCCTCCATCGGCACGCCGGTAACACGCTGGACCCAGGTCTCGAGCGTCACGACGTGAGCCGCGTCCGCAAATGCCTTATCGGTCGCCGCAGCGTCGCCGACCTCGGCGTCGACCAGGATGTTGGAGCGCGCTTCATCCCACACGCGCGGCGCCGCCGCCTCGGCCGCCTGTGCGGTGTCAGTCGTGGGCGCGAGCACCTCGTAGTCGATCTCGACAAGCTCGGCGGCGTCCTTGGCGATCGCCAGCGTCTCCGCCACCACCAGCGCCACCCCTTCGCCCACGTAACGAACCTTGTCGACCGCGAGCGGATAGTAGGGCGTCTGCAGCAGCGGGCCGTCGCGGTGGACCAGCACGACATCCGGCAGCCGCCGTTGCGCCTCATACGGCATGGTGGTCGAAGCATCCGGCGGGATCGGCTTCACGCCATCAGCTTTGAGATCGGCGCCGGTGAGCACGGCAAGCACGCCCTTGAGAGCCTGCGCGCGTTCAGTTGCGATGCTCTTGATCCGTGCATGAGCGTGACAAGAGCGGAGCACAAAAGCCCGCGCCTGGCGCGGCAGGTCGACGTCGTCGCTGAACTGGCCGGCGCCCACGACCAGGCGCGCGTCCTCTTTGCGGCGAACGGGTTGTCCAATTCCAGTCTTCATTGCGCTTTGCTCTCACGCCCCGATCCATTGAGTTTGACTATCTACCATGCCGCCTTAGGATCACAACCGCTGCCACCAAGATCGGCAAGCCAAGATCGGCAAGCAAGGGAGACCGGGCGCCATGACCATGACCGAGACGACGCCCACCCCCGACGCCAAAAGCGACCTGACCATCGCCACGGTCGAGACGATCAGGCTCAAGCTGCCGTACAAGAGACCGGTGAGCTTTGCGTCCCAGACCGAGAGCACCAGCCATTACGTTATTCTGCGGCTCGTGCTGTCGGATGGCACCGAAGGCATCGCCGAGTCGGTCTGCCGACCAGGCCACACCGGCGAGGACGCGGTCACGGCCGCCTATCAGCTCGAGACCTTCTTCAAGCCGCTCCTGATCGGCGCCGATCCGCTCGGCCATCTCGCGCTGCTGGCCAAGATCGGCAAAGTGAGAGAATGCCGCGCCGCCAAGATGCTGATCGACGTGGCGCTGTGGGATCTGCGCGGCAAGGTGTTCGGCCAGCCGGTATGGCGGCTCCTGGGCGGCACCAATCCCAAGCCCGTTCCGCTGACTTGGATCGCGCATGGCAATACGCGTGAGGCGATGGTGGAGGAAGCCAAGCGCATGGCGGAGGAGCGCGGCTATCGCGGCATCAAGCTCAAGACCTGGAAGCGCTCGATGGAAGACATCGAGATGGTCGCGGAAGTGCGCAAGCTTCTGCCCAAGGCGGTGCTCTATGTCGACGGCAACGGCATCTACACCGAGACTGAGACACGCACCATCCTGGTTCACGTCAAAGATTATAACGTCGCGTTCATGGAGGAGCCCTGCAAGTTCACCGATATCAGCCGGCAGGCCGCGATGGCGGCGTTCCTGCCGGTCGCGCTGCTCGGCGACCAGTGCTGCGAATCCCTGACGCACGTGCATACTCATATCCGCGCGAGCTCCGTCGGAGCGGTCAGCGTGAAGCTGCGCCGCACCGGCATCACCGAGTCGCTCAAGATCATTGCGCTGTGCGAAGCGGCCGGCCTGCCGGTCGTGATCGGCACCGATTCGGAAAGCCGCATCGGCTCGCTCGTGCGCATGCACCTGCGCGCTGCGATCCCGAGCCTCCAGCCTTGGCCGACCGAGACGCACTTCTTCGACAAGCTTGGCGACGACACCTTCGCGGGCGACTTCCACTTCGCGGACGGCACCATCACGCCGACCGACGCACCCGGCTTCGGCGCCGCGCTCGACCGCCGCAAGATCGAGCGTTATGCGTTCTAGTTTGGAAAAGAAGCCGATGAACCACCGTTCGTCCCCGCGCAAGCGGGGACCCAGTTCAAAAAATCAAACAAATCGGAGCAAGCAGCCCCTGGGTTCGCGCTTGCGCGGGAACGAGCGGGTGGAGAGCACATCGCCTCCAAACAGACATGCTCCAATCGGACAGCATCGATGACCTACGCATCCGAAGCCGGCCATTTCAGCATCGCGGTCGCGGGCGATTGCATGCTCACCCGGCGCTTGCGCGTATTCGATGAGCCTGAGTTCATCGCGCTCGCCAAGATCTTCCGCGACTGCGATGCGGCCACTGCCAACCTTGAATCGGTGGTGCGGCGCTGGGATGAAGGCACGCCCGGCATCACCCAGGGCACCTTCATGACCACGCCGCCGGAGCTGCTCGACGACATCAAGTGGCTTGGCATCAACATGGTGGCCTGCGCCAACAACCACGCCTTCGACTATGGCGAGGGCGGGCTGCTCGCCACCATCCGCCACCTCGATGCCGCCGGCATCGCACATGCGGGCAGCGGCGCCAACCTCGCCGAGGCGCGCATGCCGGGCTATCTCGACACGCGCGGCGGGCGTGTTGCCATCCTCTCCACCACCGCGACCTTCCGGCCCTGGAATCGCGCGGGCGCGCAGCGTCCCGATCTGCGCGGGCGGCCGGGCATCAATCCGTTCAGCTTCAAGAACACCTATACGGTCGATGGCGAAGCCTTCGAGCAGCTCAAGCGCATCAGCCGCGAGCTTGGCTTCGCGCAGAAGCGCACGCGCCAGCGCCAGCATTTCTTCAGCGACAGCGAGGTCGGCGCCGAGCGCGACGAGGTGGTCTCGCTGCTCAACGAGACCTTCGTGCGCGGCAACGGCTTCAAGGTGGCGAGCGAAGGCGACAAGGCCGACATCGAGGGCAACCTGCGCGCCGTGCGGGAAGCGCGCCGGCAGGCCGACTGGGTCGTGGTCCACTTCCACAGCCATGAATATGGCCATGCGAGCCTGGTCTCGGCCAAGACTCAGAGCGAGCTGTCCGAGCCGTCCGATTTCGCCCGCGCCTTCGCGCGCGCGGCGATCGACGCCGGCGCCGACATCTTCGTCGGCCATGGCTCACATACGCCGCTCGGGATCGAGATCTACAAGGGCAAGCCGATTTTCTATTCGGTCGGCAACCTGATCATGCAGAACGAGACGCTGCCGTTCTTTCCCGCCATCGCCTACGAGCGCTTCGGGCTCGGGCATGACGCCACACCGGCTGATTTTCTCGATGCCCGCACCGGCAACGGCAAGAAGGGCCATGTGGCGCACGCCGAGTTCTGGCAGAACTTCGCGGCCACCTGCCACTATCGTGCCGGCAAGCTTGCCGAGATCCGCATCCACCCGGTCGACCAGGGCTTCGGCCGCCCGCGCGGGCAGCGCGGCCGCCCGGTGCTGGCGACAGGCGAACTCGCCGCCACGATTATCGAGCGGGTCGACCGGCTGTCGCGCCCCTATGGCGTGAGCGTGCAGAACCGCGATGGCGTCGGGATGGTGACGCCGCCTTAGCCCGGCGATCCCCCAGACCTAAGCCGCGCATTGATCGGCCGCATTGATCGTTCCCGGCGGCGCCGCTATGGTCCGCCCGCCAAACGGTCGATTCCGGCATTTGGGGCGTAGCCAAGTGGTAAGGCAGCGGATTTTGATTCCGCCATTCCCAGGTTCGAGTCCTGGCGCCCCAGCCAACCAGTCCCGTCTCTGTGGAGCATGTCCGGGTTGCGAAAATACCCGCGATATCTCCGTGAGTTAGAGAAAGGACGCGCAATCTCTAGGGCACAAATTCTCGGATTTCGACCGCAACGGCCCGATTTTCACCCGCCAGTCTCTGGTCGGCTTGTTTCAATATCCGTGTTCTGATGCCAGAGACTCTGGTTCGAAATGGTAGAGACTGGTTCGAAACGCTTC
>WNGB01014653.1_pt1 | contig 10443 bp, 8 predicted proteins | sample 5400681 | NCBI WGS metagenome assembly WNGB01 (sample SAMN13153367, study PRJNA577476) | soil metagenome | isolation source: 115 cm soil or saprolite under grassland replicate 2 | place: USA:California | collected 2016-06-15 | reverse complement strand
GCGGACACTTGTCCGCCACTCACCCGTTTCTAACGCAACCTTTTGAAGGTGGCCTACGTCTCATCCGGAAAGGTCGTCGGCCACGCGCGCCAGGGGGCAAACCGGCGGCATGTTCGATGGCGACCTAAGGAGTGGATCGGATGAGCGAAGTCGCCCTGAAGAACGTGAACGGAAGCCTCAAGGACATGGTCAGGGAATTCGAGCGCCAACTCATCGAGGCCGCCCTGGCCACCTCCGCGGGCAACCAGCGCCGGGCCGCCGCCTCCCTGGGCCTCCTGCCCACGACCCTGCACGAGAAGATGAAGCGGCTGGGCCTGCTTCGCCGCGGGATCGCGCCCGAGCTCGAGCAGGAGGCGGCCGGCTCGGCGATGCGGATGTAGCTGCGGCCGTTCAGGCCGGCTCGACGGGGGGGCCCGCCGCGCGTCGGGCCTCGTCGAGGCGCCGGCAGCCTTCGAGGACGAGCTCGGCGAAGCTCGGGCCGATCCGCTCGCCGCGCTGCTGGCCGGGCGCGAAGTGGAAGCGGCCCTCCTCCCAGGCCAGGAACGCGTAGACCGCGTTCGCGCCCTCGTGCTCGTCGCCGCTGGCGCCGACGATCTCTCCTCCCCGGAACCGGATCGTCATCCAGCGCGTCCCCGACTCCACCATGAGCACGCCCGTCAGGCGCGTGAGATGGCACATCTGCAGGACCCCCGGGGCTCCCATGACCTCGAGCTGTCCCTCCATGCCCGGTCCGGGCGCTCCGCGCCGTCCGAGCGCCATATGGCGCTTGAGGGTGAGCTGGATCCGGATGAGGAGCTCGCGGACGGGGGTTTCTTTCGAGACGAAGTCGTCCGCCCCCAGCTCCATCCCCTGATAGCGGGCCTTCGAGTCGTCCCAGCCGGACAGGAACAGCAGGGGCGTCTGGCGGATGAGCGAGTGGCTGCGCACCTTCCGGCAGAACTCGAACCCGTCGTCCCCGGGCATCCGGATGTCGGTGAGGATCAGCCACGGCCGCTTCTCGAGGGCGAGGGTGAGTCCGGCGGCGCCGTGGGCGGCCTCGTAGACGGTGAATCCCTGTCCCTCCAGCAGCCCGCGCAGGAACCCGCGGAAGACCGCGTTGTCGTCCACGATCAGGACCTGGCGCAGCACCTGCGGGATGTCGTCGAAGCTGGGCAGGGCCGACCGCGAGGCGGGCAGGTCGGGGGGATCGTAGGGATCCGGAGGCGGTCCGTGCTCTGAATTGTCCATGTGCCGGGCCGTGGAGGGCAGATCATTATGCCCCAATGCTGTGCTACCTTCCCGCGCCCGCATGGAGCAGCGCAAGACCCGCCAGCGCCGCGTCGAGATCCTCAAGAGCGCGGCCGCCGCCTTCCGGCGCCGCGGCTACCACGGCGCCAGCATGGGCGAGATCGCGCAGGCCCTGCACATGACGAAGGGGAGCCTGTACTACTACTTCAAGAGCAAGGAGGAGATCCTCTTCTTCTGCCACGACTACTCGCTCGACATCCTGCTCGGGATGCTCGAGCGCGTCGAAGCCACGGGGGGCAGCCCTCCCCAGAAGCTGCGCGGCCTCGTCGAGTCCTTCGTCCATCACATCCTCGACGACCTGCGCGGGACGGCGATGACCCTGGACTTCCAGGCCCTGTCCGCGCCCCTCCTGCGCCGCGTCATCGCCAAGCGGGATCGCTTCGACCGCGGGATCCGCCGCCTGCTGCAAGAAGGCATGGACTCCGGCGCCTTCGCGCCCGGCGACCCCAAGCTGCTGACCTTCGCGATCCTGGGCGCGGTGAACTGGATCCCGCGCTGGTTCGATCCCGCCGGGCCGGCGACGTCGGAGGAAATCGGCCGCGCCTTCGCGGAATACCTCGTCTCCGGTCTACTGAAGCCGTCACGGTGACGCGCATGCGGCCAGGGTCCGCGGGTTCGTCGCTGGCGACGTGGGCTGCCGACACCGGCCAGCACCGTCTCCGGGTCGCGTGGTCGCCCGGAGCGGGGCCTCTGTCGCTGCATGCGATTTCGGGATGAGGCGCGACAGCACTGCGGCCACCACCGGGCTGGTTGGCGCGGAGCGTAGGCGCGCACTGCTTTACGTGGGACAAACAAGTTCCAGCGCGCCGGAGCGTCCCCGCGGGGGCGACCACGCGGCCCCCTAATGGTTGCTGGCCGGTGGAGACCGCGGGCTCATCGCAGGACGACGCCCGCGTAACATAGCTCGCATGCCCGTCACCGACGCGCACATCCACGTCCAGCCCTGGTGGGAGCTCAAGGCCGAAGTGCTGGAGGTCATCCGGCGCGGGCGCACCGACCTCGACGAGATCGAGAAGATCAACCGCAGCCCGGCGCACCTGCTGCGCCGCCTCGATGCCGACGGGATCGACCGCGCCGTGCTCGTCAACTATCCGAGCCCGGATCTCATGGGTTTCACGTCGCGTGTGAACCAGTACGTCGCCGAGTACTGCGCGGCGGCGCCGGACCGTTTGATCGCGATGGGCGGCGTGCACCCGCGCTTCACGGAGGACGCGGCGGCGGAAGTGCGGCGGGCGGCGGAGATGGGCGTGCGGGCCCTCAAGCTGCATCCGCCGCACATGGCGGTGGAGCCCAACGCCTACCTCCATGGGCTGGAAGCGCTGCGCGCGCTCTACCAGGAGGCGCAGCGGCTGAAGCTGCCGGTGATGATCCACACCGGCACGTCCATCTTCCCCGGGGCGCGCAGCCGCACGGGCGAACCCATGCCGATCGACGACGTCGCGGTGGACTTCCCCGACCTCACGATCATCCTCGCCCACGGGGGCCGGCCGCTCTGGATGGAGCAGGCCTTCTTCCTGGTGCGCCGTTTCCCGCGCGTGTACATGGACGTGTCGAGCATTCCGCCGCGCTCGCTCCTGCGTTACTTTCCGCGGCTGGCCGAAGTGGCGGACAAGGTGCTGTACGGCAGTGACTGGCCCGCGCCCGGCGTCAAGAGCATGGCCGAGAACCTGCGGGGACTGCGCGAGCTCGGGTTGCCCGCGGAGGCGGAGGCGAAGATCCTCGACGGTAACGCGCGCACGCTGTTTCCCTGAGCGGGGTCACCCGCGCTGGGGGCGCCGAACCGGCGCCGTCACACTCCTCAGGTCCCGCCGTAGCCGATCGTGACCTTCGCGCCCTCGACGATGACGGGAACCCTGCGCCCGCCGCTGGTGTGGGCGAGCATCTCGTCGAGGAGAGCGCCGGACTTCTTCACGTTGCGATAGTCGACGGAATATCCCTTTCCCGCGTAGGCCTCCCGGGCCTCGCTGGTGTAGGGTCAGCCGTCCTTTCCGTAGATGACGACGCGTCGGCCGCTCATATCTTCATTATAAAGAGCGCTTCCCGCCCTTCGGCCAGGGGGCGGGATCGCGTCCGGCCGCGGACTCAGGCATAATCAGAGCCCATCGGACATGTCAGCGCCTCCTGCCGTCCCTGACGGCTTCGATCCTCGTGCGCGGGGACCGGAGATCGTCTCGCCTCCGGCCGCCTCCCTGCCCGGATGGGTCGAAGAGTTCCTGGACGGCTCTCCCGTGGTGCCCCTGCGGGGAAGGGGGGGCCGGCCCGACGTCCGCCGGCGCGACGCGAACGGCTGGCGCCAGATCTCCACCGCCGTCGCGAGCGCCCGCGCCCTCGACGTCCTGACGTTCCAGCAGGCGGTAATGGATGCGTTCGCGGCGGTGTTCGACCAGCTCGGCCCCGCGGGCGCCGTCCATCCCGTGCGCTTCTGGGCCTTCGTCCCGGACATCCACGCGCAGCTCGAGCCGGACCTCGACCGCTACATGGTGTTCAACGCCGCGCGGTTCGCGGCCTTCTCGGCCTGGTACGGCGGACGGGACGCCTTCCCGCGCACGCTGGCCACCGCGTCCGCGGTCGGCACCTCGGGAGGGGACCTCGTCCTCCATTGCCTGGCCGCGGACGCGGCCGGGCAGCCCGTGGAGAATCCGCGTCAGGTGCCGGCCTATCGCTATTCACGCCGGTTCGGGCCGATGCCCCCCTGCTTCGCGAGGGCGACGGTGGTACGGCCGCGCGGAGCCGCACCCCTCCTGCTGGTCGGGGGCACCGCGAGCATTCGGGGCGAGGAGTCGATGCACGAGACGGACCTCGCGGCGCAGATGGACGAGACGCTGGCCAACCTCGCCAGCGTGGTCGGCGCCGCCTGGTCGGAACGCCCCGAGGCCAGCGCGGCGCTGGCCCGCTACCGGCATCTCCGCGCCTATCACCGGCGCGAGGCCGACCGCCGTGAGGTCGAGGCGCGGATGCGGTCCGCCTTCCCCGGGCTCGAGCGGCTGGAGCTGCTCTCGGCGGAGCTGTGCCGGGTCGAGCTGCTGGTGGAGGTCGAGGGATTGGCGGAAGGGCCGCCCGCCTAGTCCGGCTTGACGTTGATCAGGAGGCGCAGCTTCCGCGCGCGTCCGATCCCGTACCTCAGCGTCGTGACCGTGCCACCCGTACGGTCGAAGTCCTTCTTCTCGTCGAGCTGGTGGCTGCCGTTGTAGCCGTCGATCGTCTCGCCGCTCTCGTCCACCCAGGAGACGCGGAACACGGCCTTCCAATCCGTGCTCGAGATGTTCGAATACTCGAGCTCGACCTTGACCGGCATCCGGTATTCGTCCTCGCCGCCCGTCACGCGGGCCTTCAAGCCTCCGCCCCCCGTGCGCTCGAGCCGGATGCGATGGAGGGTGATCGGGCCTTCCTTCACGTTGAGCTCGTACCACTTGTCCAGCTCGAAGGGCACGGTCTTGTCGACCGAAGTCTGCGCGGACGCGGGCACGGCCAATACCGTCGCCGCCAGCAGGGTGACCATCCACGAGGTGGGCCTCATCACGCCTCCTTTGCGAGGGCGGATCGTAGCAGGGTACGGGCTCGCTCGCTCGCCCGGGCCGGGCGCGGATGCTATCATCCGTTGCTTTGCGTGGCCCCTGGGGAGACGCGGCGTGACCCTCGCTTCCGGCACGACGTTCGGGGTGTACCAGATCCTCGACCCGCTCGGGCGCGGCGGCATGGCCACCGTCTACAAGGCCTACGAGCCCGGGCTCGACCGCTACGTCGCCCTCAAGATCCTGCCCCGCGAGTTCCTCCACGACGAAGGGTTCGCCGAGCGCTTCAAACGCGAGGCGAAGGTGATCGCCCGCCTCGAGCATCCGAACATCATCCCGATCCACAACTTCGGCATCGAGGAGCAGAGCCGCACGCCCTGGATGGCCATGCGCATGATCTCCGGGGGCGCGCTCTCCGGCATCATGAAGAAGGGCCGGCTGGGCGCCGACCGCACCATCGAGATCCTGCGCGGCGTGGCCCAGGCCCTCGACTACGCGCACGGCAAGGGCGTCATCCATCGCGACGTCAAGCCGCAGAACATCCTTCTCGACGAGGCCGAGCGCGTCTACCTCGCCGACTTCGGCATCGCGAAGATGGTGGAAGGCTCGTCCGGCCTCACCGCGACGGGCATGATCAGCGGCACCCCCCAGTACATGGCGCCCGAGCAGGCCATGGCGGGCACGGTCGACAACCGCGCGGACATCTACGCGCTGGGGATCGTGGCCTACGAGATGCTCACCGGCCGCGTCCCCTTCGCCGCGGACACGCCGGTGGCCGTGCTCATGAAGCACGTGCAGGACCCGATCCCCGTGCCCTCCACACGCGACGTGCCCGAGCCCTTGATGCGGGCCCTGCTGAAGGCGCTCGCCAAGCGGCCCGAGGATCGCTGGCCGACCGCGGTCGCGTTCGTGAAGGCGCTCGCGGCAGGACTCGGGCAGGCCTCCACCGTGGACGCGATGCCCGCGACGCCGACGGGCTTCATGCCTACGGAGGCGGCGACACCCGCGACACCCGTCCGACCGGGCACGCCCGCGCGCGGCACGGTGCCGCCGGGGCGGGGCACGGCCCCGGGGATACCGGCGGTGGGCATGCCCGTGCCCGGCACGCCCGGCCAGGGAACACCGCACCCCGGGACGCCGCCTCCGGGCACGCCTTACCCCGGGACGCCGTATCCGGGCACGCCGTATCCGCCGACGTATCCGGGCACACCGGGCGCGGGCACACCGTATCCGCAGGCCGTCGGCGCACCCTACCCGGGGACGCCGGCCGGGGGCACACCCTATCCGCCCCCGCCCGGTTACCCGCCCGCCGGATACCCGACGATGCCGCCGTACGCCGGAGGTCCGCCGCCGTACCCGACCGGAGGCTATCCCGCCGCCTATCCGACCTCGCCTCCGCACCCGGCGCCGTCGAGTGGGCCGGGGCGCGGCCTCGTGATCGGGCTGGTCGCGGCCGTGGTCGTCGCGGGCATCATCGGAACCGCCGTCCTCCTCGTCCTGCTGCGGCCGAGCACATCCGCCGAGCGGCCGGAGCGGCCGCCGGTGACGCTGCGCTCGCCGGAGACCGCCGGCGACAGCGTGACGACGACGCCCGTCACGCCGCCGGGGACCTTCACGGTCGCGCCCAGCACCACGACCCCCGTCCCCACGACCGAGGCCGCGCGCCCGAGCGCGACGCCGACCCCGCGGCGCAGCGCCACGCCGGTGGCCACGCCCGCGCAGGTTGCGGAGGCGGCGCCGACCGTCGCCCCGCCCACGACGCTGCCCGCGGTCACCGAGCCCGTTCACCCCGCGCCCGCCGCGCCGTCGTTCCCGGGCGCGGGCAAGGTCGAGCTCGGGGAGAAGTGGTACGAGAAGACCCTCGCCTACACCGAGGGCCAGCCCCTCAGCTTCGACGGCCACGTCGGCCCCCTCAAGGCGGACAAGGTTCAGTTCTCGGTCGGGGAGAAGAAGAGACGCTTCGGCAGGGTCGACGAACAGCGGACCGAAGTGCGCGCGGTGATCCCGGTCCTGGAGTGTCCCAAGGGTGCGGGAGAGTGGGACTACAAGCTGATCGTCTTGTTGCTCGACGAGAGTGGCAAGGCGCTGGACAAGCTCGAGGGTGGCGGGAGCTGCGAGAACGAGATCAAGACCGTCGCCGCCAGCCACGGCGTCCTCAAGGCCCTCGTGCCCACGATTCGCGGAGTGAAGATCCGATTCGAAGCCGCGAAGGACTAGTCCCCTCGTCCCGGAGATACCAGACGACCATGCCCCTCGCCCTCTTTCTGGCCCTCGCTCTCGCGCCCGCCGGCGCCGCCGGCACCCACGACGCGGCCCTGCGCGGCGTCGGTGTCGAGGAGTCGCTCGACGCCGATCCCGTGCTGGCCCCCGCGCTCGATCAGGCGCGGCCCGCGACCGGGGTGCCGATGTTCGTCCGCCTGACCGTCACGCCGAGTGAAGTCGCCGGGGAGGGCGCCGCGCGCGCGGCCGCGCTCGACGAGCGGCTGTCCGTCTATGCCGCGCGCAAGGTGCCCGTCGTGCTCGCCCTCGGCCCGCTACCCGCGATGGATCAGGCCGAATCGTGGAAGGCGCGGCTGCGCGAGGTCGCCGGCAAGTCGCGTGGGCGGGTCCGTGCCTACGAGTTCGCGACCAGGCCCGGCGTGCCCGCCGGCGAGCTGGCCTTCCTGCTCAAGCTCACGACGGTCCAGGTGCGCGCGGCGGACGCCGACGCCCTGGTGGTGGCGGGCGGCCTCCAGGCCGCGGACACCGCGTGGCTCGAGTCTCTGTACCGCGAGGACGTGGCGGCATATCTCGATGCGGTCGCGGTGGAGGCGCCGGCGCCGGACGCGCTCGACGGGGCGAGCGCTCTCGCCCCCCTCCTGGCGCTGGTGGAGCGAGAGGACCCGACCGCCGTCGTGGCCGTGACCGGCATCCCCCTCGGCGACGAGAGCCTGGCCCCGCGCCGCCTCGGGGACTGGGAGCTGCGCCTGCTCGGCACGAAGGCCGCCGCGCACGGCTACGCCGCGACCGCCGCCGCCTTCGCGCCCGCGCTCCGCGTGGCCACGGCGGTCAAGGACCTCCTGACCGCGGAGGTGGTCCCGCTCGACGAGAAAGGGAGCAGCCTCAAGCTCGTGCGCGCGGGCCAGGACGTCACGAGCTCCTTCCCGCATCGCCTTCTCTACAACGTCGGCACGTTCTCGACGTACTTCGTCTACTGGGGCGGCCCGGAGAGCGGCGCCGCCGAGACCCTGCAGATCGAGCTGCGGGAGTCCGCGGGCAAGCCGCCGCTGATCCGCGACCCGCTGAAGGGCCGGCAGGGCACGGCGCGTGAGTTCCTGCGCGATCCCCACACCAAGACCTCGCGCGTCAACGTGGTCCCGGTGCCCGACCGTCCCCTGCTCCTCGACTTCAACGGCGGCGACGACGCCTACGTCTCGCGGGCGGAGGTGACGGAAGGCGTGCTGCCCAGCGTGGCCGAGATCATCGCGCGCCATCAAGAGGCACAGGCCGGGCAGGACGCCCTCATCGAGACGTACGTGGCCGATGCGCGCATGGAGCAGCACTTCCGGCCCAGCGCCACCGATCCCGGCTTCGACGTCGTCACCGACAACCGGTTCTATTTCGACCGCGAGGGCACGGAGTGGGAGGAGCTGAGCTTCACCCTCAACGGGTCGAAGTGGGGCGCGAACCGCCCGCCCTTCCCGCTGCTCCAGCCGGAGAAGGTGCTCTCACTGCCTCTCGACCTCCGGCTCGACAAGGACTACACCTACAAGCTCGAAGGCGTGGACAAGGTCGGCGACCGGCGCGCCTACGCGGTGCAGTTCCAGCCGCTCGACGGATCGCGCTCGCTCTATCGGGGCACGGTCTGGATCGACGCCGAAAGCTTCGTCAAGCTCAAGGTGCAGGCGGTGCAGACGCAGCTCAGCCCGCCCGTCGTCTCCAGCGAGGAGATCCAGTACTTCACGCCCGCGGCCGATCTCGACGGGCGGACCCTCTCCATGTTCACGCGCCTGGTCGGCCGCCAGATCATGCTGGTGGCGGGCCGGAACCTGCTCGTGGAGCGCGAGGTCAAGTTCTCCAACTTCCGCGTCAACGCGCAGGACTTCGCCTCCGTGCGGGCGGCCTCGCGGGCGACCAACCACGTCATGTACCGCGACACCGAGCGCGGGCTGCGCTACTTCGTGAAGAAGGGCGAGCAGCGCGTGGTCGAGGACAACCCGACCACCACCGCCAAGGCCCTCGCTTTCGGCGTCACCATCGATCCCTCGTACGACTTCCCCCTCCCCATCGTCGGCATCAACTATCTCGATTTCGAGTTCATGGGGAAGAAGCAGCAGCTCGCGCTGCTCTTCGGCGGCGTGCTCGCCCTCGCGAACGTGCAGCACCCCAAGATCCTCGGTCCCCGGGTGGACGCGAGCCTCGACCTCTTCGCCATCGCGGTGCCCGTGAACGACCAGGTCTACGACGCCGGCGGCGAGATCCGCGGCGAGCGGCTACGCGACCATCCCTTCTCGACGGGCGTGAACCTCGGCTGGCAGTTCACCGATTTCCAGAAGCTGACCGCCAGCTACCAGTTCCGCTTCGATCACTATTCCGCGGACAAGCAGACGACGCCGGGCTTCGCCATCCCCGACAGCACCGTCACCAACGGCTTCGGCCTCGCCTACGAGTACAAGCGGAAGGGCTACGCGCTGGGCGGCAACGCGTTCACCTATCGCCGGGGGTCGTGGGACTCCTGGGGGACGGGCGAGGGGTTCGACGTCGACCAGCGGTCCTATCAGAAATACAGCGCGAGCCTGTCGAAGGACTTCTTCTTCGGCCTGCACAAGATCCACGTCAACGCCGCGTACTACGGCGGGCGGCATCTCGACCGCTTCAGCATGTACCAGTTCGGCTTCTTCGACGAGAACCGCATCCACGGCGTCCCCTCCGCGGGCGTGCGTTTCGGCGAGCTGGCCATGCTGCGCACCGGATATTCGTTCAACCTCTTCGACCTCTACCGCGTGGACCTGTTCCTCGAGCAGGCCCTGGGCAAGGACCCGACGCGGGACGGGGCCTGGCGCAACGTGACGGGCGTCGGGCTCGGCCTCAACCTGCGCACGCCCTTCGGCACCATGCTGCGTGCCGACCTCGGAAAGAGCTTCCTGCCCCGGCTGTACTCCGGCTCCGGCTCCTTCGTCGCCCAGATCATGGTGCTCAAGCCGATATGAGCCTCGCCCCCCATCCGACCATCGAGGGCCATTACCGCGAGGCCGCGCAGCGTCAGGAGTACGTCGACTCCCTCTTCGACCGCGCGGCGCCGCACTACGACTGGATCTGTCGGGTCATGTCCTTCGGATCGGGCGCCCTCTATCGGCGGCAGGCCCTCCAGCGCCTCGGCCTGCGGCCGGGCATGTCCGTCCTCGACGTCGCCACCGGCACCGGCCTCGTCGCGCGCGAGGCCGCCGCTCTCACCGGCGGATCCGGCGTGATCGGCCTCGATCCGAGCCGCGGCATGCTGGAGCAGGCCCGTCGGACGGTCGGCGCGCCGCTGGTGCAGGCGCGGGGCGAGGCGCTGCCCTTCGAGGACGCGCGCTTCGACGCCCTCAGCATGGGATACGCGCTGCGCCACGTGCCCGACCTGTACGCCGCCTTCCGCGAGTATCACCGCGTGCTGCGGCCGCGG
>WNGB01014652.1_pt1 | contig 10443 bp, 9 predicted proteins | sample 5400681 | NCBI WGS metagenome assembly WNGB01 (sample SAMN13153367, study PRJNA577476) | soil metagenome | isolation source: 115 cm soil or saprolite under grassland replicate 2 | place: USA:California | collected 2016-06-15 | reverse complement strand
GCTGCTGGGCGGTCGCCGGCCGGCGGTCGAGTTCCTCCAACAGGCCAAGGTCGGCGGCCACGGCCAGGAAGTGGACGCGCACGAACGGGGCGGCGTCCCGCCAGGCGAGCAGGGCGCCGGGCAGGCCCCGCCAGCGCCCACCGCCGAAGGTGGGCGCCTGCCGCATGACACGCAGCCACTGGGCCAGCGACTCGCTCATTGCCACGGCCTACCTCCTTGAGGCGGCGGGGGAGTCCACGCGGTTGGTCGCCGGCCTACCAGCTTGCGGGACGCAGCCCGGCCCATCCGGGGCTGCTCGGCCTGGCCGGCGGCAAGGCGCGGCATACTCCTGGTGCGCAGATTCGGTTGACACGAGGTGCAGCCGCCCTACCGACTCGACCTTCTCTGGCACGTGCCAGATGGTGGAGCACCGTGGGCAGACGGCGCGCCGCGCTTTCCTCCACCTCCCTCGGCCCGACGCCAGGTCGCCCGGGACGGAACGGCCAAGGATGGCAGGTGACGCCCGAAGCCATTGGCAGGCCGTTTGCGCACGTCACGGCCGATGAGTGGGGCCGCGGTGCTGATCAATTTCCAGAAAGCGTCCATTCCTGGTCAAGGGGCCGGTCACCCGTGGTCGAGCACCTCGAAGGGGCGTTCTGAGCGTCGGTGCAGCGGGCCGGCACCGCATCCCTGTGAGGGTGGCTGTCAGCCGCGCTGTGGTCGGCTCCATGCGTTGGCGCGCCCCTCAGGGTTGGCAGGTCGTGCGGGCGGGCCGGCTGGCCAGCCGGTCGCCGATCCAGGCCAGCAGGTCGCCGCCGGCGGCGTCGATGATCCCCAGGTGGTCGACGTTCGGGTAGGCGCGCAGCTCCACCCTGTCGCCGGCCCGGCACAGCCGCGCGGCCATGGTGCGGTTGCTGGCCGGCGCGACCCGCTCGTCGTTGGTGCCCTGGGCCAGCAGCAGCGGCACCCGGGTGGCCTGGTGCCCGGGGGTGTTGCGTTCCAGCAGCGCCGGCCACGGGGCCACCTTGAGCAGGTCGGTGGGGCGTACCGCCGCGACAGCAGGGCCGGCCGCCAGCTCGGCCAGGCAGCTGCCACGGACCCGGCCAAGGGCCTGGCGGCCGGCCGGCAGCAGCACCGAGACGGGCAGGTGGTAGGCGTCGCTCCAGGCGGCCACCAGCAGCATCGCCGCCGAGGTCAGGGGGGCCGGCCGGTCCCCGGCCAGCCGGAGCAGGGTGGCCAGGTCGGCGCCGGGGGCCAGCCCCGCCGCGCCGCCCACCTGCAGCTCCGGGGCGTAGGAGGGGGCCAGCTCGGCGGCCCACAGCGCGGCGTGGCCGCCCTCGGAGTGGCCGGCCAGGAGCACCCGGCCGCTGGCGCCGGCGTCCGGCAGCTGGCGGGCGGCGCGGGCGGCGTCCAGCAGCGCGTGGCCGGCGGCCAGCCCGATGGCCGACCGCGCCAGCCCGGGGGTGCCCAGCCCCTGGTAGTCGCTGGCGGCGACCACCAGGCCACGTTCCAGCAGCTGGCCGAGTAGCCGGTTACCGGCGGGCCCGAAGGCGCCGCCGGCGCCGAAGCCGAAGCGGGAGGGGGCGCACCGGTCGGCCAGCCCGCTGGACCCGTGCCCCCAGGCCAGCACCGGCCGCCCGCCGGCCGGGGCCGCCCCTGGGGGGGCGAGCACGGTGCCGGTGACGGGGACGTCGTGGCCGTCGAAGCTGCGGGAGTGGTACAGGACCGCCCACGCCCGGCTGCCTGGGAGCTGGGGGGAGCCGGCGATCGCCTGGGCGCGGATCAGCGCGCCTGGCCGGCCGGGCTGCAGCCGACCTGGCAGCTCGTAGAAGCTGGCCGGTGGCACGTCGGGTGCCGTCGCCGCCCCTCCAGTTGGTTTGCCTGGGCTGGCGTGGCCGCCGCCGCAGGCGGCCAGCAGCATCCCCGCCAGCAGGGCGAGGGCCAAGAGCTTGCCTCGGAGCATGCTGATCGCCTCGTCCTGCGTTCGGCTGGGTGTCGACCCGGCCACTGCGGCACCGATTCCGGTCGCGGGTGGGCCGACCAACACCAGGCAGATCGCCGCGCCGATGACGCCGGTCGCGGCGGCCACCAGGACCCAGACCAGGTTGGCCCCGGCGCGGGAGCAGGTGCCGTTACGGTGGCTCAGCCGGTTCGCGCGATGATGTCGGTCATCTGGTCGGCGTCAAAGGCCCGCAGCGTCTTGGTGCGCACGTTGCCGGCCGCGGCCACCCGCAACACCAGCGCGGCGGCGGTCTCGTCGTCGGGTGCCTCCAGCACGGTGACGAAGTCGTACTCGCCCATGGTCCAGACCATCTCCCGGACCCGGCCGCCGGCCTGCTCGACCAGGTCACGAAAGCCGTTGGCGCGCTGCACGCTGCCGCGGAAGTCCCTGGTGCCCTGGTCGGTCCAGTTGGCGAGCCCGACGTAGATGGGCATGGCCTTGCTCCTTTCTTCTCTGGCCTGCTGATCGAGGCGCGATGCGATGCCTGCTGCTACGGACAGAGTAATCGGCCGCCTCCGGCCGATCCGGCCGGGTGGCCGCGGGAGAACCTGCCAGTCTACCTCCCAGGAGCCGGAGCGACCCGCTGCTGCTGGTGACTGCCCGGGGCGCTAGCGTAGCCCGCTCACTGGGAGCTGCTGGGCAAACAGGTCCATGGGGATGTAGGCGCGAAGGGCGGCGATCCTTTCCTGCTGCAGGTCGTAGACCACGCAGTAGGGCACCTGCACCAACTTCCCGCTGGCCGGCATGCCAAGAAACTCGCCGGTGTGGGTGCCGACGAAGTCGGCCTCCAGGGCTGCTCGCCCATCGCCGACGACCAGGGTCTTGACATTGGGCCGGGCGTTGAAGGCTTGGGTGTGAATCCAGACGAGGAAGTCCCGCACGGGCCCGCGGCCGTGCAGTTGCTGGCCGCCGCCGACCGTGGTCCAGCTGACGTCGTCGGTGAAGTAGTCGGCGAACTCGCCCCGGGCGACCAGCGCGTCCAGGTAGGGCCGCATGGTCTTGGACGTCGCCTCCATGGACATGGGCACCTCCATGTCACCGCAGCGGTACGACGCGGTGACGCCGGCCGGGAAGTTGGTGACGAGGCTGCTACGTGCTGTCAGGTTGGGTGGGTTGCGCGGGCGCCAGCGGATCCGGCTTCGGTTGGTGTGGTCGCGCGCGAGGTTGGCTGCTGCAGGTCACTTGGTGACGGCCGGGATGATCGCCTGGCCGACCAGCTCCTCGAGCGTCGCTGCGGTTCTGGTTGGCGGCGCTGGTGATGACCACGACCAGGTCCAGGTCGGGGACGACCCGGATGCGCTGGCCGCCGAACCCGACCGCCAGGAAGCTGGCGTGGCCGGCCTGGCTGGTCACCCACCACTGGTAGCCGTAGCCCTCGGCGGGACCGTTGGGGGGTGGGGTGCTGTGCGGGCGGGTCGAGGCGGCCACGTAGCCTGCCGGGACCACCTGGGTGGTGCCCCAGCGGCCGCCGTTGAGGTACAGGTAGCCGATCTTGGCCAGGTCACGGCTTGGCAGCTTCAACCCGCTGAAGCCGAGCTGGTAGCCCTGGGGGTCGGTGGGCCAGGCCACCGGCGCCCGCTGGTAGGCCTTGACCGTGGCCTGGGACGGGTGGGCGACGAAGACCGGCTCGGGCGCCTTGGCGCTGGCGATGCCCAGCGGGCCAAACAGCCGGGCGCGGGCGAACGCCAGGGTGGACACCCCGGTGGCGTCGGCCACGATGGCCGACAGCAGCTGGGGGGTGGCGTTGCTGTAGGCGAAGCTGGTGCCGGGGCTGGTGGCCAGCCGCCGACCCAGGATGTGGCCGACCCAGTCGCGGCTGGCCCCCTGGCGCGCACTCACGCGCGGGTCGCCGCCCAGGAACGGGTCGTCGCCGGCCAACCCGGAGGTCATGGTCAGCAGCTGCTCGAGGGTCACCCGGGTAAGGCGCGGGTCGGCGTCGGGCGGCAGGTGGCTGGCCAGCAGCTCACCGACGGTCTGGTCCAGGCCCTTGAGCTTCCCCTCGCCCAGGGCGATCCCGACCAGTGCCGAGACGACGCTCTTGGTGACCGAGTGGAGCTCCTGGCCGTCGGCGGCGTCGAACCCCTGCCAGTAGCGCTCGTAGACCAGGTAGCCGTGGCGCACGACCAGCACGCTGCGCACCTGGGGGTGGAGGCTGGCCACGCTGCCCTGGATGGCGGCCAGTACCGATGGGTCCATCCCTTCGGCGCTGGGCGGCGCGGTGCGCCAGCCATTGGTCGGCCAGTAGTCCCGCTGCCGTGGGACGGCCGGGCGCTGCTGGCTGCTCGGCCCGCCCGGCGAAGCGCCGGTCGCAGGCGGCCGGCGCCCGCCGACCCCCCGACGGCACCGGCCGGCCGGGCTGGCGCGGCCCAGCCGGAGCCCCAAGCCGACCCCGGCCGGGCCGCCGCGCCGGGCGCGGACGCGGCGCGCACGCGCCCGCCATCCCCCAGGCGAGCACTCGGGAGCGCGGCGCGTCCGCCTCCCGACGGCGACGCGCCACCGTGCGCCGGCGCCCGGTCGGCCGCCCCGCCGCGGCGGTGTTGGGTGCCACGGCGACGGGTGGGAAGGGGGGTCTCCGCGTCCCCGCCGCCGTGGCACCGCCAAGCGGCCAGCCAGCGACCACCTCCCCTCACGCGCAGGCAGCGCCCACGGGCCAGGGACCTGCCGTGCGTCCGGCACTGCTGCGGCGCGTCACACCGGGGAAGAGCGCCGCCGCCCGCCGAGGCGTTACCCCCCAGCGTTCCATCGAACGGTGAGCCGGCTTGTGCCCACAGCCCGTCACCACCGGCTGGTGAGCCGGCTGATGATCTAGACGCACGAGCCCGCTCTACCGTGACGGTCGGGCCTCCTCACCTGCGCTGCCTTTACCGCCATGCCCCAGGCTTCCGGCTGCCCCCAGGCTACGGACCTGGCGGCTGGTCTGGAGTGGCGGCCGGGCTGCGGGACATGTTCGGAACTGGTCTCGATCGGTCGCCTTCAGTCGCCAACCTCTGGGATGACGGCCATCGCCTCTGGCCGGCCCTTGGCGTCCTCCTGGATCCTGTAGGACACCCGCTGACCAGCCGAAAGGGTGCGCCGCCCGGCCACAAGTACCGCGGCAAAGTGGACGAAGGCATCCCTCCCGCCTTCATCTGGAGTAATGAAGCCGAACCCCTTGACGTCATCGAACTCCTTGACAATTCCGGTCTGCCGCTCACCTGGCCGTTGCTGCTCCAAGGAGCGTTCCCGCTCGATTTGGCTTTCCTGCCCTTCCCGTTCCACATTAGACATAATGCGTGACCCACCCCTTGGCAGGACCCGAGCCCGAGCAAAAAGCGCCCTTCGGCCACGTTGCTGGCACCAGGCGCGGACCGCACGCCATCAAGGTTCTAAGAGCCCCATCTGGGATGGATGAACTTACCTGCTATCCACCTACCTCCACGTCACCTTTGGAGGCTTGGTGATCGTTGACCATCTCCAGAAACTTCGCCATTTCCTGCACGGTGGCTTCTTGAACGAACAAGGCATACCGCCGCAAGGTCATCCGAGGCACAAGAGTGCGTCACTGGAGGGTCCCGACGCTCGTGGCTAGAGGTGGGCTTTGGTGAGGTAGTTGTCCTGCTGAGGGATCGGTAGGCCTTGTCCCACCAGGCGCGCGTGTCGGTAGTTCGCGTTGTAGTGGACGTAGGCGATGCCGCGCTGGGCGAACACCTCGAAGTAGTCGCCGATGAACTGGCCCAGCAGCACCGGATCGGCCTCCGTCTCGTTGGACACCCGTGTAAGGCGCTGGCGTTTGATGACCGCGCCGCTGCCCGGGTCGACCGACGCCAGCTCGACGTCCTGGCGGTTGTGGAACACCTGGTCGTGGCGGTTGGTGTACCAGGCGACCGCGAGCGCCGCGCCGCCGCGGTTCTCAGAGATGGTGGGGTAATAGTTGTCTCCGCCGACGGAGAGCACCGTCCGCCGCCAACTCCTGCCAAAGTCGTCCGAGCGGGCGAGCTTGACGCGCGGCTCCTCGCAGACGACCCCGAAGGGCCGGGCGAGACAGCCCTCCCACACCACGAACAGGCGCGGGCGTCCATGAACCATCTTCGCGTCGTTCTTGGGGATGGTCGTCGCGCCGACGACGAAGCTGTTGGCGTGCAGGACGCCCACCATCGGGCTGGTCTCGGTGGCCACGATGCGGGTCGGCCCAAACTGGGTGCTGGCCGGCGCGGCCGCGCGCAGCTTGATGACCATGGTCTGGCCGGACTCTGGCGAGCCTTGGAACTCGACCCAGCTGAGGTAGGTGCGACCGTCGGGGCCGACCGTGACGTCGCTGAACTGGGTCTGCAGGTCACCGCCCGACACGACGATGGGGTCGGTGCACGTCGTCAGGGTCGGGTTGCAGCGGACGGCGTTGATGGTGGAGCTGACGGGAGCGCCGCTGGCGTCAAGGACGAAGTCGGTGAACGACACCCACACCACCTCGCCGGCCGGGCCGCTGCGGCCGACGGCCATCCACTCCTTGTCAAGGAAGTGCGTCGGCCCGGCGGTCGCCACGGCGCGGCGGGTCGGCCAGCAGGCGGCATCAAGGCCGCCCGCGCAGGACGCCAGCGTGCTGGGGCGGCTGCGGTAGACGACGATCGCGTTGATGCGGTCGTCGGGCGTGGAGTTGACGCTGCTGGCGTACAGGCCGCACCCCTGGCCGGCGACGTCGACCGGGTCGCCCAGCGCGGGCACTGGCTGGCCGTCGATCGCGACCGGTGGGAGCAGCCCCTCGTTTCGCACGGTGCGCCCGCCGTTGCTGGACAGGTGCCAGCCGGCGGCCGGCGCCTGCGGCGGGGTGAGGAGCAGGCCGCGGAAGTCGTTGGTGCCACCGAGGACGGTTTGGCCGCACACGGTAACCGACTCCTCGTTCTGCGGCAGGCCGGCGGTGTCGTGGTTGAACACGTCGGCAGCAAGCGGACCCGCCGCCGCGGAGCCGAGCGTGGCCCGTGACGCTGCGCCTACGGCCGCCGCACGCAGCCTGGCGATCGCAGCAGGAGCCCCAGGCTGACGGGCGCCTGGCCGCGAAAACCAGCGGTGGATAGCAGCAGCCTGTGACAGTGGTGCACTGCCGGTCGATCTCGGAGGGGTGCTGGGGGCGGTACCGCTTGGCAGGGATGCGCCCGCAGTGACGACTGCAAAGACCACGGACCCCAGGACAACGGTTCCTAACATTAGGGCGATGACCAGCCGACGCATGATGCGCCCCCGTTCAGGATCTCGCAGGCACGGGCTTGGCCGGTCGCGGGGGTCCCCTGGGTCGACCGCACGAGGTTCCCCCCGGTTCCGCTGGCCGCCCCATGGCAACCACTCCCTCCGGCGGGCACCGGGCTGACTGGTGGACGCTAGGCCCTCCGCAAGAAGGAGGCAATACGCCCATTGTCGTACTCGTGACGGTCAACGGATGGGTCTTGGATTGGGCCTGTTTCCCCCTTGTGCGTTCCGGGCGGTGGTGCTACGACGCTCGGGTAGGCACGCGCCTTGGCCGTGGAGCGCCGAGAAAGGGCCTCGGACTCGACCCGCGCCGGGGGCGACAGGGGGAGGTCGGGACATGAGCGAGGCGATCGGGCAACCTGGCGGGGCTGCGCTACCCCGCCCGATGGGCGTCGGCGACATCCTGGGCACGGCGTTCGAGCTCTACCGGCGGCATTGGCAGACGCTGCTGGCCATCGCCGCGGTGGTGGTCGTGCCGCTCACCCTGCTGCAGTACCTGCTCGGCCACTGGGTGCGCACCCAGGGCGAGGCCACCAGCAACGGGGTGGTGTCGACCTCCTCGTGGGCGGTGGCGATCGCTGGGCTGGTGACTGGCCTGGCGGGGCTGCTGATGTACCTGGTCCTCACCGGCGCGATCACGAGGGCGGTGGCGGCCGAGGTCGCCGGTGAGGACCCAACCGTGGAGCAGAGCTACCGCTTTGGGTTCTACCGGCTGGGATCGGTCCTGCTCGTCAGCGTCCTGGTCGGGCTGGCCACCCTCGGCGGGCTCATCCTGCTCGTCATCCCAGGGATCTACGTCGGGGTCCGGTTGGCGGTCAGTACCCAGGCCCTGGTGGTCGAGGGCCGCCGGGGGACCGAGGCGATGGGCCGCTCGTGGTCGCTGGTTGGCGGGCACTGGTGGCACGCGTTCGCCACGCTGCTGGTAGCTGCGTTGCTGACCGGCATCGTCAACGCCGTGATCACCACACCGTTCAGCGGCACGAGCTGGGTGGTCCAGGCGCTTGCCGCCGCGGTGGCGACGGTGGTCACCCTGCCTTACGGCGTACTGGTTGGGGTGCTGCTCTACCTCGAGCTGCGAGCCCGCAAGGAGAACCTCAGCCTGGAAGCCCTCAGGGCAAACTTGCGGGCGTCGGCCGCCTGATCTTGCTCGCGGCCCCGACAGAAAGCGCTGGCTAAGCCTCGATTCACCGTGACTCCGTGTGCTCTGCGGTGTCCTCGCAGGTCAGGAGCCCTTTGGCACTCGTCGGGCGTTGCACCTACGAAGGTGAACGGCCTCAGCGGCAGAAATGTCTCTACCAGGCCAACGAGCGGCTCCAGCGGCGACATCGGTGGATTCGGCAAGCCCGACCAGCCGGCGCTCGTCAACTGGGACAGGAGCGCACACTCCGAAGCTCGCCCGGCTGATCCGGCTCAGGAAGGGCAGGACCATGCTGCCGGAGAGCCCGTCGCCGCGGTCCCGCCGGCTGTGAGATCGCGCACGCGCCAACGCCCGAGTGACCCACGCGGCGCCTGACGGCGTCGATCGCGCCGACCTCAACCCGAGGAGGTTCTGGTCGATCGTCGCGCTGCACAATGGTCCTGCAGCGACTGTGCGGGAGGGGCCGATGTCGAGGCGCTACCTGGTTCGCCGAGGCGCTCTGGCCGCCGCGTGCGGAACGTGGACCTACCTTCGTCTCGTTCGACCGTGGCACCAGCGTTGGGGGGCAACCGACGACGAGGTTCGACGGCCGCTGGCCGGCGACGAGGAGGTTCCGAATCCGACGGTCCAATCCACCAGGGCGATCACGATCGGTGCACCGCCCCAGGACGTGTGGCCGTGGATCGCCCAGCTCGGGTACGTGGGCTACGGACGCGCCAGCTGGTACGCGTTCGACTTCTGGGACGCCGATGCAGGGCGGGGGCGGAGCTCGTGGCGGGTGATCCCGGAGGCCCAGCGGCTCGAGGTTGGGCTCCTCATCGGCGAGGAAGGGTTGAAGGTTCGCTCGTTCGAGGTCAACGAGCACCTCGTCCTTGCGTACCACTACCCGCGCGTCGAGTGGGTGCTGAAGGAGGGGCTGTGGCCGAAGTTCGGGGAGTGCTCCCTGGCGTTCGTGCTGCAACCGCCGAACGACGGAGGTACGCGGTTGCTCGTTCGCACGAGGTTCACGCTCGGAGGGCTCGGCGTCCACCTGCTTTGGTGGCCGCTCTTCGAGGTCGGAGACTTCTTCCAGCAGTGGAGGATGCTGCCGGGCATCAAGCGGCGGGCCGAGGCTGGATCCACCGGGGTGCCCGCGGTGGACGGCTCGACCCGGTTCTGAGAAAGGCCCTCTGGGCAGGGAGAATGGCGTTGCTGGGACGGCCATTGGTCCCGACCAGGAGGGCACTTTCTCGATGCCGTCCTCCCACAGCCCAGCACCATGGTGGCGGTGTTCGACGACGACCACGCCGTCGCCAACGCCGGGCTGCATCGACGACGCTGACGTGCTGCGCGCCGGGTCCAGCGCGGCGGTGCTCGGCCACCGCGTCATGGCCCCGTCCACCCTCGGGACGTTCCTACGCTGCTTCGCCTTCGGCCACGTCCGCCAGCTCGACCGAGCCGCCGAACGGCTCCTGGGCCGGGCGTGGGCGGCCGGCGCCGGGCTGCGCCACTGCCCTTCGGGCAGGTTCGGAGCCAACGCGGCCTGGCTGGCCATCGCCACCCTGGCCCACAACCTACTGCGCTGGGTCGCCACCATCGGGCTGGGCGCGAGCGGCCTGCTGGTCGCCAAGACCCCCCGCCGCCGGCTGCTGCACCTGCCCGGTCGGCTCACCAGCTCGGCCCGCCAGCACCTGCTGCACCTGCCGACCGACTGGCCGTGGGCCAGCCAGTTCCTTCGCGCGATGCCCCGCCTGCGAGCGGTCCCGCTGCGCGCCCGACGCCGAGCAGCCACCCCGACGCCCCGAACGGCCGGCAGGCCGCGCGCCAGCCTGCCAGGCGTCTGGCCAACGCGCACCGTCGGTGCTGCTGGTGCCCTTCGCACCGCTCCAGCCCGCGCCCGACCAGCCACGCCCGCAAAGCAAACCACGCGCCCAACCCCTGACCGCCGACCCAACGGCGGTTCACGCCCGCCAACCCGGGCCACGGTGGATCCAGGCTTAGCGAAGGCCCTCGAAGGGGTACCGAAGATTCGTTGGCGCCCATTCGGCCTGGCCGGTTGCCGGCCGCGATAGCCCGCGGGTGGGCGATCGTGACGAGCCGCGGCGGGGGGGCACATCGATGCCGCAAC
>WNGB01019454.1_pt1 | contig 10444 bp, 10 predicted proteins | sample 5400681 | NCBI WGS metagenome assembly WNGB01 (sample SAMN13153367, study PRJNA577476) | soil metagenome | isolation source: 115 cm soil or saprolite under grassland replicate 2 | place: USA:California | collected 2016-06-15 | reverse complement strand
TGCGCGACGCTTCGCCTGCATGCCCAGCTCGGGCCGGTGCTCACCGACCTCAGCGGGTGACGTGCGCGTTTCCGTCCATTGATGGACGTAAACGTTGCACGCAGCCCTGGCTCTCGCGGGCGCCGTACTGGCCGCGACGACGGCCAGCGCACCGACGACCGCATCGGCCACGCCGCCCAACGCCACGTACACGATCACGATCGGATCCACCGGGTCCTACGCGCACCCGACCGACACTCCGGCCGCCGCGTACATCGACAAGAACGGCACCTTCTACTTCCAGCAGTCCGCCGCGCTGTACGGCTCGACCGAACCGCGGTACTGGGACTTCTTCACCGGCACGAACTTCGAAACCGCCTCCAGGTCGAGCACGATCAGCGACGCGGTGAACCCGAACAACGCCAACGACAAGAACAACGACACGACCTGGCGGTGCAACAACAGCCCGACCGGCATCGAGGCGACCTACGCGCCGTCGGGCTCGGGCTACTCCCAGAAGAACTACTGCGACCTGGTCGGCGTGTGGGTCGACCCGGACACCGGTGACTGGTACGGCCTGGTGCACAACGAGTTCACCCCGGAGCCGTTCGGCGCCTACTCGTTCTCGCACTACGACGCGATCGACTTCGCGGTGTCGACCAACCAGGGCAAGGTGTGGACCATCCTGGGCCACGCGATCACCTCGCCGTACAGCACGAAGCGCGGCGACACCACGGCCTTCCCGAACAGCACGTTCGACTACGGCGACGGCGATCCGCGGTTGTTCGTGGACACCGCGTCCGGCTACTTCTACGTCTACTACGGCTCGCGGATCATCGGGAAGGCGAGTGCCGGCGGGAGCATGGACGGCCTGGCGCATGTCGCGCGGGCGCCGATGTCGTCGAAGATGGCGGCCGGCTCGTGGCGCAAGTGGTACAACGGCACCTGGACCGAGCCCGGCGTCGGCGGCCGGGAGAGCAACATGGTGCCGGTGACGTCGGCGAACACCAACGGCTACACCCCGACCAGCGCCGACTACGACCCGGCCAACACCGGCACCACCGACCAGCAGATCGCGTCCGGTGAACTCCCCTCGAAGTCGCCGCTGTTCGTGATGAACATCGCGTACGACGCCTACCTCGGCCTCTACATCGGCGAGCCCGAGGTCATCTCGGGGACGGCCCCGCAGCAGTTCTACGTCACCGACGACCTGGCCACGGAGAAGTGGTACCTGGCCGGCGACTCGGGCAGTTACAAGTCGGGCTCGTGGTACCGCTGGTTCCTCGACGGCGCGAACAAGACGAGCTCGACGATCGTCGGGAAGACGTTCCGCTCCTACTGCTCGATCGCCTGCGCGACGTCCAGCGGCGAGTACGCCAACGTGACCATGACCTCCACCTCACCGGCCACGTCCCCGGTGGATCCGACCAAGACCTACAAGATCGGCAACGGCAACGGCCGGGTGCTCGCCCAGGTGTCCGGCAGCACGGCGACCACCTCGGTCGCGTCCGGCACCGGATCGAACCTCGAGGCCTGGTCGTTCACCGGCAACGGCGACGGCTCCTACCGGATCACGAACGCCTCCACCGGGCAGGCCCTCGGCGTCGACTCCGGTACGACGAGCACCCGCGCCTGGGGCGCCAAGCCGACCGTCACCACGATCGGCTCGGGTGGGCCGACCGTCGGCCAGCAGTGGTTCGTGATCGGCAGCGGCACGTACCGGCTGGTCAACCGGTACAGCGGGCTGGTGCTGGGCCTGTCCTCGGACTCCACCCGGCTCGCCGAGACCGCGCCGACCCGGTCGTGGACCAACACCACCGGCAACGCGGTCGGCGGGACGCGCAGCGCTACCGAGCAGACGCTGACCTTCACCCAGGTCGGCGCCGGCACGGGCGACCTCACCGGCACGCACACGGTGATCGCGTCGGGCAAGGCGCTGGACGACCCCGGCCACTCGACGTCGCCGGGCACGCAGCTGATCACCTGGGCGCCCAACCGCGGCGTGAACCAGAACTGGGCGTTCACCCGGCAGTCCGACGGTTCGTACCAGATCGTCAACGGCGAATCGAACCTGTGCATGGACGTCAGCGGCGGGTCGCTCTCGGCCGGAGCGCAGGTGATCCAGTGGACCTGCACCGGCAACAGCAACCAGCGGTGGATCGTCACCGCGCTGTCGGGCGGCGGCTACACCATCGCCGCGAAGCACAGCGGTCTGCTGCTCACCACGGCGTCCACCGCCGACGGCTCGCTGGTCACCCAGCAGACGAACACCAACTCGACGCTGCAGCACTGGGCGATCAGCTGACCGTCCTGGGAAGGTCCGGTGCGCGTGAGGGGGCCGCGGCCGGACATGGAATCCTTGCTGCCATGCGTGTCTGGCACGACCTCAGCGAGGTGGACGCCGATCTCGGCCCCACCGTCGTCACGATCGGCAACTTCGACGGTGTCCACCGCGGCCACCAGGCGGTGCTCGCGCGGGCGCACGACCAGGCGGCGCAGCTCGGCGGCCTGCCGGTCGTCGCGCTGACCTTCGACCCGCACCCGATGCGGATCCTGCGGCCCGAGCACGCGCCGGCCGCGCTCACCGACGTAGCTCATCGTGCCGAGCTGCTCGGCGCGGCCGGCGCCGACGCCGTACTGGTGCTGCGGTTCGACCGTGAGGTCGCGAACTGGTCGCCGGAGGAGTTCATCGACCGTGTCCTGGTCGGCGCGCTGCACGCCAAGGCTGTCGTGGTCGGGGAGAACTTCCGGTTCGGCCACAAGGCGGCCGGGCACGTCGACACGCTGACCGAGGCGGGGAAGACCGCCGGGTTCACCGTCGAGGGGCTGGCGCTCTCCGGGGACGCCGGACCCGAGCACCAGGCTTGGTCGTCGACGTACGTGCGGGAGCGGGTCGCCGAAGGTGACGTGGAGGCCGCGGCGGCGGCGCTCGGCCGGCCGCTGCGGGTCACCGGCGTGGTCGTCGAGGGGGACCGGCGCGGCCACGAGCTCGGCTTCCCGACGGCGAACGTACCCGCGGAGGCGGGGATCGCGGTGCCGGTCGACGGGGTGTACGCCGGATGGCTCACGGTGTTGCGACCAGCGCCGGGCGGACCGTCGTACTCGGAGAGGTTGCCGGCGGCGATCAGCGTCGGCACCAACCCGACGTTCGACGGGCTGGACCGCCGGGTCGAGTCGTACGTGCTGGACCGCGACGACCTCGAGCTGTACGGCGCGCAGGTGGCGGTGGACTTCGTCGCGCGGCTGCGCGGGCAGGTCAGGTTCGACTCGATCGACGACCTGATCACCCAGATGAAGGCCGACGTCGACACCGCGCGGCGCCTGCTCGACTGACACTGTTGAGGTAGCACACCGGGGCGTCGATTGGGATCGGCTGTCCACCCGCTGGTAACCTTGGCGCTGCCGTACCTGCGGCCGCGGACAGAGAGTGCCCGGGTGATCACCTGCCCCGGTGCGCCGCGCAACGGATTCGAGAGGAGATCGCGTGTCAGTCGACGCTGCGACCAAGAAGAAGATCATCGACGAGTACGCCACGGGCGAGGGCGACACGGGCTCCCCGGAGGTCCAGGTCGCGCTGCTTTCGCACCGCATCGCCGAGCTGACCGAGCACCTGAAGGAGCACAAGCACGACCACCACAGCCGTCGTGGCCTGCTGCTCCTCGTCGGTCAGCGCCGCCGGCTGCTGAACTACCTGGCGAAGAAGGACATCAACCGCTACCGGTCCCTGATCGAGCGGCTCGGCCTTCGCCGGTGACGTGAGCGGAGCGGCCCCCAACTGCCGGGTGGCCGCTCCTTTCACATGCACAACTGAAGAAGAATCAACACACCGGGACGACGCGTCGCGTGACATGAGTTCGACCGGTCCTCGGTAGTGACCCTCGGGACAGCCAACAGCCCCGCGGGCCTCGATCGAAGACCGGCCCCCGCTCCGCGCACGCCGCGCCGTCGCCCCACAGCGATGAAGAGAGGGGTATCCCGTGACGGGAACCGCCAGCGCGCCCATGGAGGGTGCCGAATTCACCGAGGCGACGATCGACAACGGTCGCTTCGGCACCCGCACCATCAGGTTCGAGACCGGCCGGCTGGCCAAGCAGGCCGCCGGCTCCGCCGCCGCATACCTGGACGGCGACACGGTGGTGCTCTCGGCCACCACGGCCAGCAAGAAGCCGAAGGACCAGTTCGACTTCTTCCCGCTGACCGTCGACGTCGAGGAGCGGATGTACGCCGCGGGCCGGATCCCCGGCTCGTTCTTCCGCCGCGAGGGCCGGCCCAGCGAAGAGGCCGTCCTCACCTGCCGGCTGATCGACCGCCCGCTGCGGCCGTCGTTCGTGTCCGGCCTGCGTAACGAGATCCAGGTCGTCATCACGGTCCTGGCGCTGAACCCGGACAAGCTGTACGACGTGCTGGCGATCAACGCCGCGTCGATGTCCACCCAGCTCGCCGGACTGCCGTTCTCCGGCCCGATCGGCGGCGTCCGCGTCGCGCTGATCGACGGCCAGTGGGTGGCGTTCCCGACCCACACCGAGCTCGAGGACGCCGTCTTCGACATGGTGGTCGCGGGCCGGATCACCGACACCGGTGACGTCGCGATCATGATGGTCGAGGCCGAGTCGACGCCGACCACCTTCGACAAGGTCGCCGCCGGCAAGCAGGCGCCGACCGAGGAGGTCGTCGCCGAGGGCCTGGAGGCGTCCAAGGGGTTCATCAAGACGCTGGTCGAGGCGCAGGCCGAGCTGGCGTCGAAGTCCGCCAAGGAGACCGGCGAGTTCCCGGTCTTCCCGGACTACGCCGACGACGCGTTCGCCGCGGTCGAGGCCGAGGCCGCCGACGAGCTGCGCCAGGTGCTCACCATCGGCGGCAAGGCCGAGCGGGAGAGCAAGACCGAGGACCTCAAGGCCGCCGTCACCGAGAAGCTGGCCGGTGACTTCGAGGGTCGCGAGAAGGAGCTGTCCGCGGCGTTCCGGTCGCTGACCAAGAAGCTGGTCCGCCAGCGGGTGCTGACCGACCAGGTCCGCATCGACGGCCGCGGCCTGAAGGACATCCGCCCGCTGATCGCGCAGGTCGGCGTGCTGCCGCGGGTGCACGGCTCGGCGCTGTTCGAGCGCGGCGAGACCCAGATCATGGGTGTCACCACGCTGAACATGCTGCGGATGGAGCAGCAGCTCGACACGCTGTCGCCGGAGACCCGCAAGCGGTACATGCACAACTACAACTTCCCGCCGTACTCGACCGGTGAGACCGGCCGGGTCGGTTCGCCGAAGCGCCGCGAGATCGGTCACGGCGCGCTCGCCGAGCGGGCCCTGGTTCCGGTGCTGCCGGCGCGTGAGGCCTTCCCGTACGCGATCCGCCAGGTGTCCGAGGCGCTCGGCTCCAACGGCTCCACCTCGATGGGCTCGGTCTGCGCCTCGACGCTGGCGCTGCTCTCGGCGGGTGTGCCGCTGAAGGCGCCGGTCGCGGGTATCGCGATGGGCCTGATCTCCGGTGAAGTTGAAGTGGCCGGCGAGACCGAGACGAGATATGTCGCGCTGACCGACATCCTGGGCGCGGAGGACGCGTTCGGCGACATGGACTTCAAGGTCGCCGGCACCAAGGACTTCGTCACCGCGCTGCAGCTCGACACCAAGCTGGACGGCATCCCGGCGAGCGTGCTCGCCCGTGCGCTGACCCAGGCCAAGGAGGCTCGCCTGACGATCCTGGACGTGATGGCGAAGGCCATCGACGCGCCGGGTGAGATGAGCGAGTTCGCCCCGCGGGTGATCAGCATCCAGGTCCCGGTCGACAAGATCGGCGAGGTCATCGGCCCCAAGGGCAAGATGATCAACCAGATCACCGAGGACACCGGTGCCGACATCTCCATCGAGGACGACGGCACCGTGTACATCGGCGCGACCGACGGTCCGTCGGCCGAGGCCGCCCGGGCCGCGATCAACGCGATCGCGAACCCGACCATGCCGGAGAAGGGCGAGCGCTACCTGGGCACCGTCGTGAAGACGACGAACTTCGGTGCGTTCATCTCGCTGCTGCCCGGCAAGGACGGCCTGCTGCACATCTCGAAGCTGCGCACGCTGGCCGGTGGCAAGCGCGTCGAGGCGGTCGAGGACGTGCTCACCGTGGGGCAGAAGCTGCAGGTCGAGATCGCCGAGATCGACGACCGCGGCAAGCTGTCGCTGATCCCGGTGGTCGAGGACGACGCGGCTGCGGAGAAGGCGTCAGGCGACGCCGAGGCGCCGTCCGGCGCCGAGTGACCTCGGTCATTCTGCAGAGCCCGGCGGAGGGCGGTCCGGTCACCCGGACCGTCCTCCCGTCCGGGCTCCGCGTGCTTTCACATGCCGTGCCGGGGTTCCGGACGGTGACCTTCGGCGTCTGGGTCGGGGTCGGCTCCCGGGACGAGCCGCCGGTGCACGCCGGCGCCACGCACTTCCTCGAGCACCTGCTGTTCAAGGGCACCCGGCGCCGCGACGCGCTGGAGATCTCGGCGGCGCTGGACGCCGTCGGCGGTGAGATGAACGCGTTCACCGCCAAGGAGTACACCTGCTACTACGCCCGGGTGCTGGACACCGACCTGCCGCTGGCGGTCGACGTGATCTGCGACATGATCACCTCGGCGACGCTGACCGACGCGGACGTGGAGAGCGAGCGCGACGTCATCGACGAGGAGATCGCGATGCACGCCGACGAGACCTCGGACCACATCCACGACCTGTTCGCCGAGCAGCTCTGGCCGTCGCACCCGCTCGGCCGGTCCATCACCGGCACCCCGGAGACCGTCGAGGCGCTCTCGCGGGCGCAGATCGCGGGCTGGTACCGGGACCGGTACACCCCGCCCAACATCGTCGTCTCGGTCGCGGGCAACGTGGACCACGCGGACGTCGTACGGCTGGTGACCAAGGCGTTCGAGGAGCACTGGGTCACCGCCGAGGCGACGCCCGCGCCGGTCCGGATCGGCGGCGGACCGGTGCCTTCCGCGGGCGGGGTGGAGGTGCACCACCGCGACGTCGAGCAGGCGCACCTGGTGCTCGGGATGCCCGGAATCGTGCGCAACGACGAGCGGCGCTACGCCGCGGGCGTGCTGCACGGGATCGTCGGCGGCGGGATGTCGTCGCGGCTGTTCCAGGAGGTCCGGGAGAAGCGCGGCCTGGCGTACTCGGTGTTCTCGTTCGGGTCCGCGTTCGCCGACGCCGGCATGGTCGGGGTGTACGCCGGCTGCCTGCCGAAGAAGGCCCCCGAGGTCCTCGACGTGATCCGCGACCAGCTGGCCGCGGTGGCGCGCGACGGGATCACCCCCGACGAGCTGCTGCGCGGCAAGGGCCAGCTGCGCGGCTCGGTGGTGATGGGCCTGGAGGACACCGGGGCGAAGATGACCCGGATCGCCAAGGCAGAGCTCGTGTACGGCGAGCTGCCGCCGGTGGACGAGATCCTGCGGCGGATCGACGTGGTGACCCTCGACGACGTCGCCACGCTCGCCGCCGACCTGTACGCCGGAGCCCCGGCGCTGACGGTGATGGGCCCCTTCGACGACGACGCCGGCTTCACCCTCTGACATCCTTGGGCGCATGACGATTCGGGTTGCCGTGCTGGGCGCCAAGGGCAAGATGGGTTCACAGACCTGCCAGGCGGTGGAGGCGGCCGAGGACTGCGAGCTGGTGGCCGCGCTGGACGTCGGCGACGACCTGGACGCGCTGGTCGAGGCCAGCCCGGAGGTCGTGGTCGACTTCACCCACCCGGACGCGGTGATGGGCAACCTTACCTGGTGCATCGAGCACGGCATCGACTCCGTCGTGGGCACCACCGGATTCGACGCCGCACGCCTCGGCCGGCTCCGCGAGCTGCTCGCGGACGCGCCGGACACCGGTGTGCTGATCGCGCCGAACTTCTCCATCGGCGCGGTGCTGATGATGAAGTTCGCGCAGCTGGCCGCGCCGCACTACGAGTCGGTGGAGATCGTCGAGCTGCATCACCCGGACAAGGCCGACGCGCCGTCAGGCACCGCGCGTCGTACCGCTGAGCTGGTCGCCGCGGCGCGGGCCGAGGCCGGCCGGGAGGCCGTGCCGGACGCCACCAGCACCGGGCTGCCGGGCGCCCGCGGCGCGGACGTCGACGGGATCCGCGTGCACGGGGTGCGGCTGCGCGGGCTGGTCGCGCACCAGGAGGTGCTGTTCGGCGACGTCGGCGAGACGCTGACGATCCGGCACGACTCGCTGCACCGCGAGTCGTTCATGGCCGGGGTGCTGCTCGGCGTCCGCAAGGTCGGCGGCGCGCCGGGCCTGACCGTCGGGCTCGAGCACTTCCTCGACGGGTGACCGCCAAGCGCGCGGCGGTCGGTCTCGCCGCCGTCTTCGTCGTGTACGCCGCGCTGGTCGGCTGGCGCGGCGTGCTGCTGATCGCGCACGGCGGCGTGGTCCCGGTGCTGCTCGGTCTCGGGGTGCTGGTGTTCCCGCTGATCGGCCTGTACGTCGTGTGGCGCGAGCTGCGTTTCGGCCTGGCCACCGCAGTTCCATACCCGCCGGGCTGCGGTGGAGGCGGACCCGTCGGACTGGCGGGCCTGGTTCGCCCTCGCCACCGCCTACGACGCCGCCGGCGACCGCCGCCGCGCCCGCGAGGCCATGCGCACCGCCATCACCCGCCATGGCTGAGCCCGGTTGTCAGTGTGCTCAGAAGGTGAGCCGGAGCAACGCGGTCGTCGCCGCGGCGGCGAACACGACCACCAGGAACGGCGCCCGAAGCAACAGCGCCGTGACGGCCGCGGCGAGTCCGGCGAGCCGGGCGTCGACCGTGACGGTCTGCCCGCTGCCGAAGGTCTGTACGCCGACCAGCGCCGCCAGCAGCGCGACCGGCAGCAGCGCCGCGATCCGTCGTACGACGGTGTTCTCCAGCACGCGCTGCGGGATCGACAGCCCGGCCAGCTTGAGCAGGTAGCACCCGGCGGCCGCGGCCAGCACCGCCACCCACAGCCGGCTCACTCCCGCCACCTCGCGAACCCGGCCAGCACCGCGATCAGCCCGGCCGCCATCACCGGCACCCCGGCCGGCACCAGCGGCACGAGGCCCACCGCGACCGCCGCGGCGGCGATGGCGACCAGCCGCGGCGTGGTGCCTTTCAGCCGCGGCCACGCCAGGGCGAGCAGAGCCGCGGACGATGCCGCGTCCAGCCCGTACGCCTTCGGGTCGCCGAGCAGCGACCCGGCGATCGCGCCGGCCAGGGTGCTCAGGTTCCAGAGCACGAACAGGATGCCGCCGCCGTACCAGAACCCGGCCCGCGCCAGCGCCGGGTCGTCGTGCGCGACCGCCTGCGCCGTCGACTCGTCGATCACCAGGTGCGCCGCCAGCGGCCGGCGGCGGGGCGGCAGACCGAGCAGCGAGGCCAGCCGGAGTCCGTAGAACGCGTTCCGGGCACCGAGCAGCCAGGCCGTCGCCACCCCGGACGCCACCGAGCCGCCGGAGCCGAGGATCCCGACCAGCGCGAACTGCGACGCCCCCGTGAACATCAGCGCGGACATCGCGCAGGCCTGCCAGACGTCGAACCCGTTGGCGGTCGCGAGCGCGCCGAACGACACGCCGTACGCCGCCGTGGCTATCGCGACGCCGATCGCGGTCCGCCGTACGTCCGAGACGGTGCGGTCGTTCACACCGTCACGCGGGCTGGTCGGCGCCGCGCGGGTCGGTGTGCAGGCGGACCTGCTTGACCCGGATCGTGCCGTCGCCGTACAGGTCGAGCTCGCGGTGCGCGCCGTCGGGCTCCCAGCCGGACTCGGTGAGGAAGGTGCGCAGCGTGTCGTCGGTCGCGTTCAGCCAGATCGTGGCGCGGCGGAAGCCGTCGGCCTTGAGCGTGTCCGCGACCGCGTGCAGCAACCGGGAGCCGTGGCCCGAGCGGGTGGCGTCCGGGTGCACGCAGAACTCGGCGATCAGGGCATCCGCAGCCGGGTCGGCGTCCGGGTCGTCGGAGCCGGTGGTGGCCGCGAAGGCCACGATCCGCTCGTGGTCGAGCGCGACCAGAACCCGGTTGCGCGCCTGGCCGGGGGAGAGCAGCGCCGCCCGCCAGCTCTCGGCGAACTGCGCCGCGTCCAGCTGGTCGAGCACCTCGTCCGGCAGCAACCCGTCGTACGAGCGCCGCCAGGCCGCGACCTGCACCTCGCCGATCTGGTCAGCTTCCGCCGGCAACGCCAGCCGCACATGCGTATCCGCCGTCGTCATGCGCTCGATCCTTTCACGCGCGACGAAGCCATCACTCCGCGGGCGCTGGCGCACTTCACGCAGGGTTGTGACGAGTGGGTTGTGACGAGGGGTGAAGTGCGGCACCCCGCCGTCGTACTGCAGTGTTGTGACAGTGGCTGTCCGAAATGTCGCGTGAGTGTCACATCTGAGCTAGGGTGGGTCGCATGGGTGCTGATGTCTTCCAGGAGACGATCGACGCGGACGGGCGGATCGAGCCGCGCGACGCGATGCCGGACGCGTACCGCAAGACCCTG
>WNGB01014648.1_pt1 | contig 10445 bp, 11 predicted proteins | sample 5400681 | NCBI WGS metagenome assembly WNGB01 (sample SAMN13153367, study PRJNA577476) | soil metagenome | isolation source: 115 cm soil or saprolite under grassland replicate 2 | place: USA:California | collected 2016-06-15 | reverse complement strand
TGGACCATTTGCAGGACTACCGGGACGAACTGACCACGCTCATGACGGAGAAGTTTCAACGCCACCCCAAAGCTCGCGGCGCGACAGGACAGCCGGTGGCTGCCTGACCTGTAGGAACGGGCCGTTCTCCTTCGCTATACTACCGCCACGGTCACCGCGACGGGGCGGAGAAGTGCCCCCTGCGACCGCGGCCCTGGATCCGAGCGGATCAACTGGAGCCGGCAGTCGTTCGCGACCTGTTCGACCTGTTCGGCAACCCCACGGCTATCGAGCGAGCCGTCAAGGCCGCGGTTCCCGACTGCGACAAGGCGCTCTCGCGGCGGGCACGTCTGGAAGAGGATGTTGCCGGGATCGCGAAGGCGAGGAACCGGGTGCTGGGGATGATCGCGCGGGACGCGGTGACCGACGAGCAGGCGGAGGCTCAGCTGCACGACCTGAAGGAGCGGGAGGCGGTCTTGCGGGAGGAACTCGACAAGCTGGCCGAGATGCTACAGAACGTCCCGACCCAGGAGGCGGTTCGCCGCTACGTCGAGAAGGTCAACGACAGCATCTTCGTGTACGACGACAACGGCGAAGTACACCCCGGCGGCAACAGCATCGGCACCTTCCTGACGATGACCCGCGAGGAACACCGCAACCTCGTCCGGGCGGTCTTCGCGGCCCCGCTCGGCGACGGCACCCCGGCAGGGATCTACGTCTTCGAGGAGGGGAAAGCCAGCCCGCACCGGCCGAAGCGGTGGAGCTTCAAAATCCGCGGGCGGCTCGAATTCGAGTTAGTAATGCAATCCGTTAGGGGGTGACGTGGCGTATGCCGGCGATCGACCTGCCTTACGGCGCCGACGTTGACGAGGTTCTGTGCGTCGCGATGGGCGCGGTGGACAGTTACGACTTCCACGCCCTGGAGGTCATCCAGTGCATGGCCGAGCGGCGGCGCGGCGGTGAGCGGGGCGTCGTCGGACTGCAGGCGCTGCGCGGCGAGGCGGTCTGGAAGGCGCTGCAGGCCGGCTCCTGGAAGGCCGGTGGCTGGGATCCTCGGTTGTTCGAGGCGTGCCTGTGCCGCAGTCAAACGTTGGCACAGCCAGCGACGTTCAGCCATCGCTACCCCACTGCCAAGCAAATCCGCGAGTGGGTCCGCGGCCCCGTGGCCTATCGCTTCGAGTACGCCGACGGCCTCAAGGCGACCATGCTCCTCCTGAACGGCCTGGTCGGTGACTTCACCTTCGCCGCGCGACTCCGTGGCGAGGCTGAGCCCATCTCGACCTTGTTCTACCTGCCGCCGAACCCGAACGTGGTCTACTCGGCGGCGCTGATGGCGAAGGCGGAGGAGACTTTCCTCACGGGGCACGCGCCCTACCCCGTCGAGCGCACGCTCCTGACGACGGGGCTGGTCGCGGCCGGCATGGAATCTCTCGCCTCCGGCCAGGACCGAATTGCAACCCCCCACCTGGCGGTTCGCTACACGGCCCCGCGCGAGTCCACGTTCTGCCGGAGCTAGAGCGTCTCGCCCGGAAACCCCGATTGTGCGACCAGCGCTCCACTCTGTACGATGCACAGAACAGGAGGAACGCGGCGAAAGCCCGGTCACTCCGTACTCGGTACTCGGTACTCCGTACTCGTTCGAGGGCATCGCGGATGGCGCGTCAGAACCGCAGCGATCCTGGCCAGGGCTCCGGCCCCCAGCGCTATCCCGGCACCTTCCTGCTGGCTTTCCGCGAGGCGGCGGCGGGACTGAACTGGACTGTCAGCCGCTGGCTCGCCGGCGCCGTCGAGTGCGTTGACCCCGAGGGCCGCGAGCACGTCATCGGTCTGGAGAACCTCTATCGCCGTGCCCGCCGCGCCGAGCGCGCTACCTGGCCCGCATTGATCACCGAGTTCCTGAATCTGGTTGATCCGGAGCAATACGATAACCTGCCGACCAATCTCGCCGATGTCGCCGATCGCCTGCGCTTGCGCCTGGGCCGGCCTCTGGGCCACTCCGACGGTCCGGAAGTCTGGGCGCAGCCCCTGCCGGGCACGCCGCTGGTTCTCAACCTGGTCGTCGATTATCCGCAGAGCATGTTCTACGTCACGATGGCCATGGTCCAGGAATCGGGCCATCCCTGTGAGGAGTGGCTGGAGCTGGCCCTCGCCAACCTGCAAGCCCAAACGCCGGAAGAATGCTTCCAGATCCTCCACGACGAATCCGGCTTGCGGCAATGCACGGTCGGCGATGCCTACGATTCGTCGCGTGCTCTGCTGCTCGACAGCCTCCTGCCCGAGACGAGCGCCGAGGGCCACTTCATCGCCATCCCCGGGCGCGACGAACTCCTGGTGCTGCCAGTGACGGGGCCGGCGCTGGGGTTCGTGCCGCTGCTCAAGTCCGTCGCCGAGCAGAGCTTTCGCACTGCGCCTTATGCGATCAGTGATGAGGTCTTCTGGATTCGGGCGGGGCAGTGGCACCTGTTCCCGATTGAACTGCAAGGCGACCGGGTCACCGCTCAGCCGCCGCAGGAATTCCTCGAAATCCTCGAACGCCTGGCTCCCGACGACACCGAGGACACCGACGAACCCGCCGAAGACGCTCCGTGAGCAGCCCGGTCCTCGCTTTCCTGCCCGCGAGAATCCTGGCGAAAATCCTGTCGCTCTGGCTGGTGCCCACCAATTTGCGTACACTCCCTTGCAGACCTTCTCGCCAGTGGGGATCATGCCGATGGCGAGAGGTCCGTGCGGGGTCCGCAGCTGCATCTCGTGCGTGGCGACGGTCCGCAGTGGGCCGTTTTCTCCGCGTCCTGCTTCAAGGAGTGACCGATGATGGCCTGGTTCCAGTCTCCGGGGCGCCGTGCGCGCCTTCGCCCCACCCTTTCATTTCGCCCGGCTGTCGAGTCTTTGGAGGATCGTTGCCTGTTAGCGGGCAACGTGCTGCAAACCAATCTCGTGTCGGACCTGCCCGGCGTGGCCCGGTTCCAGGATCCGCAACTGGTCAACCCTTGGGGCATCTCCGAGAGTTCCACGAGTGCGTTCTGGGTTTCGGACAACGGCACGGGTGTGTCCACGCTCTACAACACCACCGGCGTGAAGCAGGGGTTGGTCGTGGGTATCCCTGGGCCTCCTGCCGAGAACGGGCCGGGCGGCGCCCCCCTCCGGCCCACGGACCCGAACGGGTCCGCCGGCACCCCCACCGGAACCGTGTTTAACATCAACCCCGCGGCTTTCGTCCTCACCCCTCCCCCCGGTTCGACCGGGACACCCGGCGCCGCCACCTTCCTCTTCGTGACCGAGGACGGCACCATCGTCGGCTGGAAGCCCACCGTTCTGGCCACGGAGGGCGTCATCGCCGTGGACAACTCCACCAACCCCAGCGCGGCCGCCGGAGCCGTCTACAAGGGCATGGCCATCGCGAGCAACGCCACCAGCGGGCCCATCTTTGCGGGCGACACCAACAGTCACACCGTGCTCTATGTCGCCAACTTCCGCTCGGGCCAGATCGAGGTCTACGACACGGCCTTCCAGCGCGTTACTCTGACCGGCAACGCGTTCAGCGACCCGAACCTCCCCAGAGGCTATGCCCCGTTCAACGTCCAGACACTCGGCACCAAGGTTTACGTCACCTACGCCAAGCAGGACGCGGACAAGGAGGACGACGTGGCTGGCCCGGGCAATGGCTTCGTCGACGTGTTCAACCTCGACGGCACCCCTGCCGGCCTGACGACTGCCGACGGCACCGTCGGGCCGCGCCTGCTCTCGCGCGGCGCGCTCAACTCACCGTGGGGGCTGGCGATCGCGCCGATGAGTTTCTTTGACCGCGCGGGCGTGCTGTTGGTGGGCAACTTCGGCAACGGCCGCATCAACGCCTTCGACGCCGCCACCGGCGCTTCTCTCGGCGCATTGAAGGATCCCGACGGCGAGCCGATTGCGATCGATGGGCTGTGGGCGCTGCAGGTGGGCAATGGCGGCAATGGCGGCCTGACGGATCATGTGTACTTCACCGCTGGCCTCGACCATGAGCAGCATGGCCTGTTCGGCTCGCTGGCGGCCGCGGCCCCCGGCTCTGATGAGGGCCCTGCCGAGGCACAGATGCTGCAGGCCGCCGTGGACGTGTTCCAACTCGCCCTGACCGCAGTCGTCAACGACATCAACAACGGGGTGCCCAGAGCGATGCTCCAACAAGACCTCCGGACCCTGAGGACTGCCTTCGTCGATCTGGTGCATGCCGAGGTTATCTTTGCGGCCGACACCCGCACCGATTCGGGCGGGGGTGGCCATCAGGGAACGGGCGACGCCCTGCAGGACGTGCATGATCTCTTCGACAACCTCGGCCGGTTCCCGGAGGGCCGGGATTGACGGAGACGCGCAGGGGTCGGGACAAAGGCGGGCCGGAAAACCAGGGACGACTGTTCCGGCCCGCAGGCTCCGGCATTACCGGACGAACTTCCGCCGGCAAGCGGCCGGCCGGACCGAGACGATCACGGACCGGTTGAGCTGTGGCGAACTGAGCACAGCCTGTCCCTGTCCCAGCAACGGGCAGCGCGCCCACAATTCCCGACTCACATCGCCGGTGGTCGCGACCAGAGCGTCCAGGTTGTGCGTGCTGCGCAGGGTGTGGACGATTCGTGTATTACACAGCTCGAAAATCTCCGGAGGGAGGTGGCCTGGTTGCTGACTGACGAAGGCCATCGCCAGCCAGCGCTTGCGGCCGCGCCGCGTGACGCTCCGCAGCATGTGCAGTGTCGCCTGCATCGCCTGAACCCGTTCCCGGCTGATGAAGGAGTGCGCCTCCTCGATGACCAGCAAGGTCGGCGGCAGTTCCGGCTTGAGCATCTTCAGCGCGAACGTCTTGCGCAGCAGGTCCGCGGTCACCATGTTCTTGACGATGTCGTTGGCAATGCTGACGTCGATGATGCTGACGCGCCCCGGTGTCAGCATGCGCACGGGGTTGAGGGCGCTCAGGTTGGGCTGGTCGAACGCGTCGGCGTGCGTCAGCCAGGACAGCTTGGCGGTCAGGCCGGCGTAATCCAGGAACTCGCTGCCGCGTGAGGACCGTTCGCTGGCCCGCTCGCGCAGGCTCCGTAACGTGAAGGCCACTTTCGCCTGGGGTGAGGCGTCGAGCAGCGTCTCGAAGCCCTCGCGCTCGCTGGTGGACATGCGGCTGCGGGCCTTCTGCTGGAGGTACTCGACGCAGTCGAGCAGGGCGTTGCGCTCCGACAAGGACACCTGCAGGATTTCGCAGATGACCGCGGTGTCAAAATCGGCCAGGCGGAGGGTGAACGGCTCGCTGCCGGCCTTGTCGCCGGTGCAGCCAGCGGGGAAGTAAACGTCAAAGTCCTTCAGTCCTGCCGGCACGCGCCCGAACCGTGCGAGCCGCTCGGCAACCCCAGCCTCGTCGGAGGGCAAATCCATGTCGGTGTATTCGCCCTCGACGTCGAGGACGATGACAGCCCAGCCGTTGCGTGCCGCCTCCTCGACGACCACTTGCGACGTGTTCGATTTGCCCGAGCCGACCGTGCCGAAGATGCCGAGGTTGCGCGGCAGAACGCCCTTGTTCTTGCTCTGCAGCGCGACGACCAACTCCTCCTGGCCGGAGAGGTGGCCCAGCATCATGTCGCCGTGGAAGCCGTGCAGGTCGGCAACCTCGCGGGGAGCGAGCGCGAACACGGACGAGCCGGGAGCAGGCCGCGAGTTGGTGTCGCGCGACCGGCCGCCGACGAGTTCGCCCTGGATTTCGAGATCGGCGAGGAGAAAACTCTCCAGGGAGGTCTCCGCAGTCAGTCCGCTGCTGGTCGGCGACCCGGAGCGGTGAAAGAATGGCCCCGAGACGATCTTGCCGAGGAAGCCGGAGCGCGCGCCGTCCTCGTCCTGGATGCGCACATACTGATTGCGCTCCATCAGGCGCCGATTGGCGACGGCTGCCCGGAGCAACACGCGCTCGCTAGTCGCCGTGGCGCCGTCCCAGGTGACCTGACCCAACAGCCTGCCCTCTCGTTCTGATTCCGCCATTGGACCTCTCATTGGTTGTCGCACTTCGACGAGCGCTCGTCAGAGGGGTCGCGAGCAGGTTTTCGGCGACGGGTACCGCCAATCGTCATGACGTGTCGTGTGAAGTATAGCTTATCCCTGACAACAGGGTCGGGAAAAGGGTTCGTCAATGCTCTGTCGAAAACCCCTCCCCCCAACCCCCTCCCCTGCAAGGAGAGGGGGAGCAAGCCAACCAGCATCACTTCTTCTCCCCCTCTCCGCTGCGGGGAGGGGGTTGGGGGGAGGGGTTTTCGACAGAGCAGTTCGTCAAGGGTTGGGAGGGTAATTCAAGGCTCCTCGATTCGCGCCGGGGCGGGAATTCTGCGTCTGCGCCGAGACGAGGCAGGGCTGTGGGTTGACGAGGAACGACCGGTCCCTTTGTTGGCGAGTGGGGCTTGCAGCGATTTCGCGCGCAGGGTAACGTGGGAGAAGTTGCCCAGCAACACCGGAGGTGCCGATGTCCGCCGTAGTCTCACCGTTGACCGACAAGCAACTGGCCGCCCAGGCGCTGGAGCGGATGCCCGAGTCTGTCAGCCTGGAGCAGATCAGTGAGGAGCTGGCCATTCTGGCCGCCATCCGCAAGGGCGAGCAGGCGGCGGCAGAAGGCCGCGTGGTCTCACACGAGGAAGCGAAACAGAGGTCCGCAGCATGGACTGGGAAGTAGTCTGGACGGAACGGCACTCGCTGACTTCGAGGCGGCCGTGCGGAACGTGGCCCAGCACAGTCCAACAGCAGCCGAGAAACTGCGGTCGGAACTGCTGGAGTCGGTCGGTCTGCTCGCACGGTTTCCGGAGATTGGCCCGGTGTACGAGCGGGACAAGTCGGGGCGGACGCGGGAGATCATCTGTCGGCAATACCGCGTCTTCTACCGATTGCAAGAAGCCGAGCATCGCGTGGAAGTGCTAAGAGGCACTAACAAAACCCCTCCCCCCAACCCCCTCCCCGCAACGGAGAGGGGGAGCAAGCAAAGTGCTCTGGCTTCTTCTCCCCCTCTCCGTTGCGGGGAGGGGGCGGGGGGAGGGGTTCTGTTAGAGCCTCTAAGAATGGCGTCAGTCTCTCGTACTGACGCCATTATCCTCTTGTTCTGTCTTGGATGGGTGTGATGAAGCGAATGCTGGCTCTTATCGGCGGTTTACTTTTTTTCACCGCAACTTTGGGTGGAACCACGAGTCGCACGGCCCTGGAGAACGCGGAAAGCCAGAATAAGAAGTACCCGCAGCTGGTGTTGATCATCCGTCACGCCGAGAAGCCCCCCGAAGAGGCCCGCTCGGTCCATCTCTCCGCCGAGGGCAAGAAACGCGCCGAGGTGTTGCCCCAGCTGTTCCAGACCTCGAAGAAACGACCGGACCCATTCCCCGCCCCGGACTTTATCTTCGCTGCCCAAAATTCCAAGCACAGCCATCGCTCGGTCGAGACGGTCACAATCCTGGCGAAAAAGCTCAAACTACCTATCAACTCCAACTATCCGGACGACGACTTTGCCAGGTTGGCCCACGAACTCTTCAAGAACCCGAAGTATGCCAGCAAAACGATCCTCATTTGCTGGCATCACGGCACGATTCCGCAACTGGCGAAGCAACTCAAAGCAGCCGACGCCCCGGACACCTGGAAAGGTCACGTGTTCGATCGCGTCTGGCAAATCACCTATGACACCAATGGCAAGGCGACTTTTCTGCGGCGCCCACAGCAGTTGCTCGCCACCGACTCCGCCAAGTAGTTCGGCTGAAAGGTGAACGCCGGTGGGGCAGGTGATCGAGCATTCCGTCACTGCGTCGCGAGCGCCAGCGCCAGCGCCAGGCGGCAGCCGTCGGTGAAGTTCGCCAGGTCCACGAACTCCTCGACTGTGTGGACGTTGTTCTGCCCCGCCCCGAACGTCACCGTCGGGATGCCGTTACGCGTCGTCCAGTTGGCGTCGAGGCCGCCGTTCGTGATGCGCAACTCCGCCTGCCAGCCGGCTCGCGTCGCCCCTGCAACCGCCGTTTTCACCACCGGACTGTCGTCCTTGAGGCGGAACGGGTAGTAATCGCGCCGCGCCTGGAAACGTACCTTCGCGATACGTTCCTTGTCGTCGCGGATCCCCGCCGCCGCGGCACGGAAGGCGTTGCGGTACGCTGCCGTGATGGTGCTGGCGAACTTCGTATCGTGACTGCGCGACTCGCCGCGGATCAGCACGTAATCTGTCACCACGTTCGTCGCCTCGCCGGCACTGCGGCCGTCTCTGCCGCCGAAACTGCCGACGTTCGACGTCCCCTGCCCCTCCGCCTGATCCACTTTGCCGAACCAGCCCTCGCGCTCCACCTCGGCCAGCGCCACCGCCGCGACCATCGTGGCCGAAACGCCGCGCTCGGGATGGACGCCGGCGTGAGCCGCCCGGCCGATGATCTCGACCTCCCAGCGCTCAGCGCCGACCGCCCCAATGGTGAACTCGCGCGGCGAGCTGCCGTCCACGTTGAAGCCCATCACCGGATCGCCCAGGTCGCCGCGCTCGACGTGCCGCGCTCCCCACAGGCCGCTCTCCTCGCGCACCGTGAACAGGGCCGTCAGCGGCTCATGCGGCAGTTTGCGTTCCAGCAGGGTGATCAGCAGCGTCGCCAGGCAGGCAACGCCGGTGCGATTGTCGCCGCCCAAAGCTGTTTGGCCCTGCGGGACGATGCGGTTACTCTTGCGGACCGGAACGGCACCGGCGCAGAGCGGCACGGTGTCCAGGTGCGTCATGAACAGGCGGCGCGGCCCCGGCGTCGTGCCCGGCAGCGTCACGATCAGGTTGCCGGTCTGCGTCGGGAGCGGGATGCGCTGGTGAGCGTCGTCGAAGCGAATCCACTTGCGGGGCACGCCCTCCTCGACCAGCGCCTTGACCACCTCACGGCCGATCGCCTCCTCCTGGCCTGTGATGCCTTCCACCGCCAAAAAACGCATGAGGCGCTTGATGGCCCGATCCTCGTCGATGGTCAAATTGGTATCCGGCATGTCGTGTTTCCTCGGCTCGGCGGCGCAGTGAAAAGCCCGGGGGTAACATAACGGCCGCTCGCGCCGCGGGACAGAGGGCAAGATGTGCTGAATCGCACACGGCCCCGCCGAAGCCGCTTGGCTCGGAACTCCCTTCCTGGGTAGAATGCCTTCACGAGCCTTTGGGCGGAAGCCTGGGGCGTGCAAGGAGGCAGGCGATGGCCGACTACGACAGTCCGTGGAAAGAGGCTCTGGACCGCTACTTCGAGGCATTCCTGCTGTTCTTCTTTCCACAAACCCATGCGGACATTGACTGGACGCGTGCTTAGGAGATGCTGGACAAGGAGTTGCAGAAGATCGTACCGGCTGCGGAGCAAGGGCGGCGCTTCGTGGACAAGCTGGTCAAGGTCTGGCTCAAGAGCGGCGCAGAGACCTGGCTGTTGATCCATGTCGAAGTGCAGACGTGGAAGGAGGGTGATTTCCCCGAACGGATGCACGTCTACAACTATCGTATCTTTGACCGTTATCACCATGAGGTCATCAGCCTGGCGATCCTCGCCGACGACGATCCCGACTGGCGGCCGAGCAGTTACAGTTACGGTCGCTGGGGCTTCCGCACCGGCACCGACTTTCCGATGCGCAAGTTGCTCGACTGGGCGCCGCACTGGCAGACGCTGGAGACGAGCCCTAACCCGTTCGCCACGGTAGTGCTGGCCCACCTGAAGGCAATGGAAACGCGGCAAAAGCCCGCGGATCGACAGGCCTGGAAAGTGCGGCTGATCAAAGGGCTGTATGAGCGCGGCCTAAGTGCGGAAGACGTGAGGCAATTGTTCCGGTTCATCGACTGGATGATGGAACTGCCGCTGGCGCTGGAAGCGCTGTGTCGGGATGAGATTCACCGTTACCAAGAGGAGAGACGTATGCCTTTCATGACGAGTTTTGAGCGGCTCGCCCTGCAGAAGGGCCTACTCCAAGGCATTGAACTGGGCCTCAAACTCAAGTTTGGTCCGGAAGGTCTCAAACTGTTACCAGAGATCCGCCGACTGGAAGACATGGGGTTGCTGGAGACTGTCCTCCAAGCGATCGAAACAGCTTCGACGCCGGACGAATTGCGCCGCGTCTGGGCGCCATGAGCAGTGCGTTCGGGGACTCGGCTTGCCCGGTTTGCGAGGAAAAGCGTATGCCGTTCATGACCACACCGGAGCGACTCGGGCTGGAGAAGGGCCTGCTGGAGGGGATTGAAGCGCTCCTGGAAGTGAAGTTCGGCGCTGAGGGCCTGAAACTGCTGCCTGAAATCCGTGCGCTCGAAGACCATGAGGCCCTTCGCGCGGTCCTTCGGGTTCTGAAAACAGCGACCACCACGGAGGAACTGCGGCGCGTCTGGGCGCCATGAGCATCGCGGCCAAGGGCACCATTCGCGACCTCACTTCGGTGGGCGGACCGCCCGCTTGGCTTGGCCCTCCCAGGTGAGTAGAATTCCTTCGCGAGCCTTCGGGCGGAACCCCTTC
>WNGB01020156.1_pt1 | contig 10446 bp, 8 predicted proteins | sample 5400681 | NCBI WGS metagenome assembly WNGB01 (sample SAMN13153367, study PRJNA577476) | soil metagenome | isolation source: 115 cm soil or saprolite under grassland replicate 2 | place: USA:California | collected 2016-06-15 | reverse complement strand
GGAGGGTTAAGTGCTCTCGGCGTGCATGACCTCACCGAACAGCTCCCAGGTCTCACCCTTGAAGCGCTGCAACTGGACCGCCTGGATGGGATAGAAGTCGGTCGGACTGGTGTTCACCAGGATGCCCGGCAGCAGGAGCGGCACGCGGTACTTCTGGAAGCTCGCCGCCTGCTTCATGAGGTTGGCGCGCGTCAGCTCGCTGCCGCAGCGCTTCAGCGTCTCGGTCATCAGCGCGGCGACCGCGTAGCCGTAGATGTGGTTGGCGTCGGCCTTGTTCGCCGTCGGCATGTTCTTGTCCATCCACGCCCGCCAGGTCTTCATCTCCTCGTTGTCGTCCCAGTGCTTGTCGGTGGCGTCCATGAGGTAGGCCGCCGTGATGATGCCCTGGGCATTGTCGAAGCCCGCCGGCTTCATGACCGCGGCAACCGAGGCCGACACGTTGTTGAGGTAGTGCACCGGCTTCCAGTCGATGTCGGCTGCCTTGCGGATGCCCTGCGCGGCGGCCTTGGGACCGGAGACATTGAAAAAGACGTTGGCGCCGGAGTCCTTCAGCTGGATGATCTGGCTGTCGACCGTCGGATCGGTGGCCTCGAAGGTCACGACCTTGACGATGCGGTCGGTCTCCTTGCCGAGACCCTCCTTGAAGCCGCCGAGATAGTCGCGGCCGTAGTCATCGTTCTGGTGCAGCACGCCGATCTTGGCATCCTTGACGTTGGCCAGGATGTGCTTGGCGTAGATCACCGCTTCGGTGTGGTAGTCGGGCTGGAAGCCCATCGTCCACGGGAAGTTCTTGGGGTCACCCCACTTCGACGCGCCGGTGGCGACGTAGAGCTGCGGCACCTTCTTCTGGTTCATGTACTTGTGGATCGCCGTGTTGCACGGCGTGCCGAGCGACTGGAACAGGGCGAAGATCTTGTCCTGCTCGACCAGCTGGCGGACCATCTCCACCGTCTTGGACGGGTTGTAGCCGTCGTCGAGCGAGATGAACTTGATCTTGCGGCCGTTGACGCCGCCGGCCTCGTTCACGACCTTGAAGTAGGTGTCGATCGTCTTGGCGATCGCGGCATAGGCCGAGGCCGGACCGCTGTAGGGGTTGGTGTTGCCGATCTTGATCTCGGTGTCGGTCGCGCCGTCGTCGTATTTCTTCTGCGCGAACGCCGAAGTCGACCCGGACGCCAGGGCCAGCGCCGAAGCGCCCGCCACGAAACCACGCCTGCTTGTACGCACTTATTTCCTCCCAATGAAATGGCGCGCGAGCTTCAGCGAAAAGCAGGCGAAAAAGAAGGCCGCGCAGGGCGGCCTTCTGAGTCCACGATGTCGCAGGCAGGTCGATCCTCAGCTGCCCTCGGCCGACATGATCTCGCCGAACAGCTCCCACGACTCGCCCTTGAAGCGCTGCAATTGCACAGCCTGGACGGGGTAGAAATCGGTCGGGCTGGTCGTCACGGTGATGCCCGGCAGCAGGCCCGGCACCCTTAGCTTCTGGTGGTTGGCGGCCTGCTTCATCAGATTCGCGCGCGTCAGGTCGTCGCCGCATTTCTTCAGCGTCTGCTCCATCAGGAACGACACCGAGTATGCGTAGACGAAATTGACGTCGCCCAGGTTGGCGCCGGCCATGTACTTGCCCATCCACTCGCGCCACGCCTTCATCTCGGCGTCGTTGTCCCACTGGTGATCGGTGGGGTCCTTCAGCCAGGCAGCGGTGATCACCCCTTGCACGTTCTCGAAGCCGGCGGGCTTCATGGTGGTCGTCACCTGGCCGGCGACGTTGTTCAGGTACTGCGCCGGCCGCCAGCCGATCTCCGCCGCCTTGCGCATGGATTGTGCGGCGAATTTCGGGATCGAGATGTTGAAGAAGACGTTGGCGCCGGAGTCCTTGAGCTGGATGGTCTGGGAATCGACCGTCGGGTCGGTCACCTCGTAGGTCACGTGCTTGACGACGCGGTCGACAGAGCATCGGCACCTTCTTCTGGTTCATGTACTTATGGATCGCCGTGTTGGTCGGCGTGCCCAGCGTGTTGAAGGTGCACAGCACCTTGTCCTGCTCGACCAGCTGACGGACCACTTCGACCGTCTTGGACGGATTGTAGCCGTCGTCCAGCGTGATGAACTTGACCATGCGGCCGTTGATGCCGCCCCTGTCGTTCACGCTCTTCCAGTAGGCTTCCTCGCACTTGCCGATGACACCATAGGACGACGCCGGCCCGCTGTAGGGGTTGGTATGACCGATCCTGATCTCCTTGTCGGTCGCGCCGTCGTCGTACTTCTTTTGAGCGAACGCCACTCGGGAACCCGAAAGCATCGCGGCGGCAGAAAGGCCACCGACGAAAGTACGCCTGTTCGTCTTCATGGTTCTTCTCCCTGTTGGGTTTACGCCATCACTACTCCCTACTCGCTGTTGCTACGTATGGTTCGAGGACGCCTGCCGCGCCGTCAGCGGGCCGCGGACTGCTTCTGCGCCGCCTGCTGGCGGGCCTGCGAGCCGCGCATGCTGCCGCGCAGGCTTTTCACCAGATAGTAGACGCCGCCGACGACGCCCATCGGCATCAGGTACATCAGCACGATCAGCAGGATGCCGAACACGGTGTAGGCCGACAGGTCGAACTGCAGGCCGAGGTCGTTCTTGGCGAAGGTCGACAGCGCCTGCGCCGAATTGTCGACTAGGACGTAGAAGATGCCGCCCACGACCGATCCGACCAGCGAGCCGATGCCGCCCACCACCAGGCCGATCAGGAACTTGATCGACAGGAAGATGTTGAAGCTGTCGGGCGCCACGAAGGCAATGGCCGAGGCCGACAGCGCGCCGGCGATGCCGGTGTAGGCCGCGCTGATGCCGAAGGTCACGGTCTTGTACAGCGAGGTGTCGATGCCCATCGTGTCGGCGGCGATGGCGTAGTCGCGGATCGCCATCATGGCGCGCCCGCTGCGGCTGTTCAGCATGTTGGCGGCCGCCCAGTAGAGCAGCACCATGATGATGAGGATGTAGTAGTAGAGCCACTGGTCCTCGGTCAGCGGCAGGCCGAACGGCACCTCGGGCTTGTTGAGCACGATGCCCTGCACGCCACCGGTCAGGCCCTCGAGCCACTTGTATTTCAGGATCTGCGGCACCGCGAGCGCCAGCGCGAAGGTCGCGAGCGCGAGGTAGTGGCCCTCGAGCTTGAGCGCCGGCAGGCCGAACAGATAGCCGACGATGAAGCAGACGATGGCCGCCGCCGGCAGGGTCGCCCAATACGGCATGTTGAGATGGTCCATCAGGACCGCCGCCGTATAGGCGCCGACCGCGTAGAAGGCGCCGTGGCCCAGCGAGATCTGGCCGTTGAAGCCGGTCAGCAGGTTCAGCCCGAGCACGGCGATGGCCGCGATCATCATGGTGCTGACCAGGAACAGCCGGTAGTCGGAGACGAGGTCGGGCAGCAGCGGTCGCAGCAGCGGCACCAGGAAGGCCAGCGCCAGCAGCACCCACAGCCACTTCTTGGAGGTTGCCGACATGTCAGACCCTCTTCACGACGACGCGGCCGAAGATGCCGGCCGGTCTAACGGTGAGCACGAAGATCACGATGATCAGCGCGACGGTGAGCTTCTCGCCGTTGCCGATGATGTAGATGCCGGTCGTCTTCTCGATCTGGTTGCCGGCGAAGGCCACCATGTTCTCGAGCACGCCGACGATGAAGCCGCCCAGCACCGCGCCGCCCGGGTTGCCGATGCCGCCCACCAGGGCGCCGGCAAAGGCGTAGAGCAGGATGCCGCCCATCATGTTGGGATCGAGATAGACGATGTGGGCCACCATGATGCCGGCCACCGCGCCGACCGCGGCGGCCAGGCCCCAGCCCAGCGCCAGCATCCAGTCGACGCGCACGCCGACCAGGCGGGCCATCTGCGGGTTCTGCGCGGCCGCGCGCATGGCAAGCCCCAGCGGCGTGTAGCGGAAGAAGGCGAACAACAGGCCGAGCACGATCAGAGTGACGAGCACGACGCCCAGCTGGTGCGGCCCGATGACGCCCGCGATGCCGAAGCTGCTCTTGGGGAAGGGCGAGGGATATTCCTTGATCAGATAGCTCCAGATGGCGCCCGCAACCGAGTTGAAGATCGCCAGCAGGCCGATGAAGACCACGACAATCGACAGCACGGGCGCGTTATGCAGTGGTCGCAGGATCACCCGTTCGATCACCACGCCGAGGATGAAGGACAGCACCACCGCCAGGATGAACGCGATCCAGAAGCTGACGCCCCAGCTCATCAGCTGCCAGCTGATGTAGGTCGAGAACATCGCCATCTCGCCCTGGGCGAAATTGATGTGGTCGGTCGACACGTAGATCATGACCAGCGCCAGGGCGACGCAGGCGTAGATGGCGCCGTTGGCCAAGCCGGATGCGACCTGCTGGAGGAACTGTTCCATGTCTGTGCCTCAGTACCCGAGGTAGGACTTGCGGATGTTCTCGTCGTTCTTCACGACCGACGAGGGACCGGACATCACGACGTGGCCGGTTTCCAGCACATAGGCGTGGTCGGCGAGGTCGAGGGCGAGCGCCGCATTCTGCTCGACCAGCAGGATGCTCACCTTCTCCTCCTCGTTGATGCGCCGCAGGATGCGGAAGATCTCGACCACGATCAACGGCGCCAGGCCGAACGACGGCTCGTCGAGCAGCATCAGGCGCGGTCCCAGCATCAGGGCGCGGGCGATCGCCAGCATCTGCTGCTCGCCGCCCGACAGCGTGCCGGCCTGCTGCTGGATGCGCTCCTGAAGGCGCGGGAAATACGAGAAGACCCGCTCGAGCTCGCGATTGACCGCCGCCTTGTCCCGGCGCGTGTAGGCGGCGATGCGCAGGTTCTCGTCGACCGTGAGCGTGGTGAAGGTGCCGCGGCCCTCGGGTACGTGGGCGATGCGCAGCCGCACGACCTCCTCGGTCGGCATGTTCTTGATGTCCTTGCCGTCGAAGCGCACCAGGCCCTCGCGGCGAACCATGTTGCAGATCGCCCTGAGCGTCGTCGTCTTGCCGGCGCCGTTGGCGCCCAAGAGCGTGGTGATGCCGCCTGTCTCGATCTCGAAGCCGACGTCGTAGAGCGATTGAGTCTGGCCGTAGTAGGCCTTCAGTCCCTTCACTTCGAGCAGCGCGGCCATCACGAGGTCCCCAGGTAGGCACGGATCACTTCGGGATCGCGCTGGACCTCGGCCGGGGTGCCGTCGGCGATCTTCTTGCCGAAGTCGATGGCGACAACCTTGTCCGACACCGACATGACCAGGCTCATGTGATGCTCGACCAGCAGCACCGTGACGTGCTGGGTGTCGCGCACCCGCCGGATCTGGCCTTTCAGAACCTCGATCTCCTCATGGTTCAGCCCGGCTGCCGGCTCGTCGAGCAGCAGCAGCTTGGGGCTGGAGGCGAGCGCGCGGGCAAGCTCGACTCGCTTGCGGATCGGGAACGGCAGGCCGCCGGCCACGGCATTGGTGAAGGGCACGAGGTCCATGAAGGCGATCAGCTCGTGGGCGCGCGCCGCGACGTGCGCCTCCTCCGGCGCCACCTTGGGCATGCGCAACGCGTTGTCGAGGAAGCTCGTGGTGCTGACGCTGTGGCAACCGACCCTGACATTGTCGAGCACCGACATGCGGTCGAACAGCGCCACGTTCTGGAAGGTGCGGCCGATGCCGATGCGCGGGATGTCGTGGCGCGGCCGGCTCAGGATCGACACGCCCTCGAACAGGATGTCTCCGCCGTTGGGCGTGTAGAGCCTGCTCAAACAGTTGAAGAGCGTGGTCTTGCCCGCGCCATTGGGGCCGATCAAGCCGGCGATCTGTCCGGACGTGACGTCGAAAGTGACGCCATCGAGCGCCACGATGCCGCCGAAGCGGACCGAGACGTCGCGCACGCTAAGCAGCGGCGAGCCGCTGGGAGAAGTCGGTCCTGCCATATTCACGCTGGTTTCGTAGGCCGGCGCATTCAACGCTCCGGCGCCGCGAAATTACCCTTGCCTCCCAAACACTTGCGACCCTTCTGCGGAATCGTCATCCGAAAAGACGATGGCCTATCCGACTGGAGGACGCAACCCCAATGGCGTCGCGCCATGCTTTGGGCGCGATTGCGCCGCAGGATTGATCCGCAGCGCGGACGTTGACACGTTACGCGTTGCCGCCGATACGACACCACCCCTCTCCATGCGGATTCACCGCCGATGAAACGCCTCTTCCGACCCATCCTCTTCACTGCCGCCGTCATGAGCCTGCCGGCTGCAGCGCAGACGCCGCCGACGCAAGGCTGGCCGGCCAGTCGGCCGCCGGCCGCGCAGCCGGCGCCGCAGGCCGCGCCGCCGCAAGCAGCCACGCCGCCGGCCGCAGGCGCCCCTGCTGCACCCGCGCCAGGCGGCCAGGCGCAGCAGGCGACAGGCACGCCGGCGCCGATTCCCCTGCCGCAATGGTTCGTCGAGATCGACACCGCCAAGAAGGGCGAGGTCTCGCGCGCCGACTTCCTGAAGTACCGCATGAAGTCGTTCGAGGAGCTCGACACCAACAAGGACGGCAAGCTCTCGCTCGAGGAGTTCCTCAAGGTCGCCGAGCCGCCGTTCTCGGCCGACGTGCCTAACGGACCAAGCCTCGAGGAACGCCGCAATCGCGCCAAGGCCGAGTTCCAGAACCTCGACACCAACCGCGACGATTTCATCGAGCGCGCTGAGGCCGAGGCGCTGGTCCATTCGGAGTTCAACCAGTACGACACGGACCGCGACAACAAGGTGACCGAGCCCGAGGTCCGTCTGATCGTGCAGCGCGCGATGGCACGTGAGGCCTCTGCGAGGTCGGAGGTCGAGCAGCGCCGCCGCCAGGGGATGGCGGCGATCAACGACTTCATCGACATGCAGCTGCGCGAGGCCGACAAGCTCGACAAGAACAACGACGGCAGGATCAGCCAGCAGGAATATCTCGTGCTGACCGGCCCGGCTGACGGCCCGCAGGCCAAGGGCCTGTTGCCCTACGACATCCGCAAGCAGCTCGTGCTGCGCAAGTTCGCCGAGATCGACACCAACAAGGACGGCCAGCTCGACCGCGTCGAGCTGACGGGCGCGGCGGTCAGGCAGTTCCTCGAGATCGACGACAACAAGGACCGCTTCCTCACCGAGGACGAGTTCAAGAAGGCGCAGGAGAACGAGACCAAGAAGATGCGGGCCGTCATCCAGGCGATGCAGCCGGCGCAGCCCGCCCAGCCGCGCCCGGCCCCCGCCCCGGCGCAACCGCGCGCCGCCCAGCCGCAGCCACAACCGCAGCAGCCGCAGGGCTTGGCACCAGGATTGCCGCAGGGGACTCGATAGCCTCATTGGAGCGCGGACCTCCAGGTCCGCTCATGCTCTTCCGGACCGCCGGCTTCCAGCCGGCCTCATGAATCATGAGCCGGCTGGAAGCCGGCGGTCCGGAAGACGAAGGCTGCGCTCCAGCTATTCCACCGTCACGCTCTTGGCGAGGTTGCGTGGCTGGTCGACGTCGGTGCCCTTGGCGACCGCCGTATAGTAGGCCAGGAGCTGCACCGGCACGCTGTAGAGGATCGGCGCCACCATCGGATCGACCTTGGGCAGGCAGACGGCCGCCGCCGCATGGCCGCCTAGCCGCGCATTGCCCTCGCGGTCGCTCAACAGCACCAGCTTGCCGCCGCGCGCCTTCACCTGCTCGAAGTTCGAGGCGATCTTGTCGAAGATGGCGTCGGTCGGCGCCACCACGACGACCGGCACCGCCTCGTCGATCAGCGCGATCGGTCCGTGTTTCATCTCGCCGCCGGCATAGCCCTCGGCGTGGATGTAGGAGATCTCCTTGAGCTTCAGCGCGCCTTCCAGGGCGATCGGAAAGGACGCGCCGCGGCCCATGTAGAGCACGTCGCGCGCCTCGGCGAGGATGTCCTCGGCGATGCGGCGGTACTGCTCTTCCAGGTTCAGCGCCTCGTTGAGGTGCGCTGGCAGCTCGATGAGCGCGTTGGCCAGCCGCCCCTCCTCCTCCTCCGAAAGCACACCGCGCGCGCGGCCGGCGGCGATCGCGGTCGACAGCAGGACAGTGAGCTGGGTGGTGAAGGCCTTGGTCGAGGCGACGCCGATCTCGGGGCCGGCCAGCGTCGGCAGCACGACATGCGATTCGCGGGCGATCGCGCTCTCCGGCACGTTGACCACCGACAGGATGGTCTGCTTCTGCGCCTTGGCGTAGCGCAGCGCCGCCAGGGTATCGATGGTCTCGCCCGACTGCGAGATGGCGATGCACACGCCGCCTTCGGGCAACGGCGGCTCGCGATAGCGGAACTCCGACGCCACCTCGACCTCGACCGGCAGGCGCGCCAGCTTCTCGAACCAGTACTTGGCCACCATGCCGGCAAAGCAGGCGGTGCCGCAGGCGGTGATGGTCAGCCGCGAGACCTTGGCCCAGTCGAACGGCAGCGCCGGCAGCGTCACCTTGCGCGTGGCCGGATCGAGATAGGTCTGCAGCGTGTCGCCGACCACGGCGGGCTGCTCGTAGATCTCCTTCACCATGAAGTGGCGGTGGTTGCCCTTGCCTATCATGGCGCCCGAGATGCCGCTCTGGCGGATCTCGCGCTGCACTTCCTTGTGGCCCTGGAAGATCGTGGCGCCCTTGGCGTTCAGCACCACCCAGTCGTCGTCCTCGAGATAGGTGACGCGCTTGGTGAACGGCGCCAGCGCCAGCGCGTCGGTGCCGATATACATCTCGCCGTCGCCGTAGCCCACGGCCAGCGAGCTGCCGCGTCGCGCGCCCATCAGGATGTCGTGGCGGCCGCTGAACAGGGCGACCAGCGCGAAGGCGCCGCGCAGGCGCTCCATCGCCTTGCCCATCGCCTCCTCGGGCGAGAGCTGGCGCTCGAGGTGCGAGGTGAGGAGCTGCGCCACCACCTCGGTGTCGGTGTCGCTCTCGAAGCGGCGGCCTTCAGCCAAAAGCTCGTCCTTCAGCTCCTGGAAGTTCTCGATGATGCCGTTGTGCACGATCGCCACACGATCGGTGGCGATGGGATGAGCGTTGCGCTCGGAGGGCTTGCCGTGGGTCGCCCAGCGCGTGTGGCCGATGCCGATCGTGCCCGGCAGCGGCTCGCTGCCAAGACGCGCCTCGAGGTTCACGAGCTTGCCTTCGGCGCGCCGGCGCTCGATGTGGCCGTTGACCAGGGTGGCGACGCCGGCCGAGTCGTAGCCGCGATATTCCAGGCGCTTCAGCGCCTCGACCAGCAAGGGGGTGACGGGTGCCTTGCCGATGATTCCGATGATGCCGCACATAGGGATGGTCCGAGGGGGAAGATCGTCCGAGAGGGGAAGAGCTATTTGTTCTTGGCCCGCTTGGCCGCCGCCGCGCGGGCCTTCAGTTTCGCACGAAGCGGGGCCGCCCGCCCCTTCTTTGTGACTTGGCGGGCCCGGCCGAAGGCCACGGCGCCGGCCGGCACGTCCTCGGTGACGACGCTGCCCGCCGTCACGTTGGCGCCGCGGCCGATCTTCACGGGCGCGACCAGGGAGCTGTTGGAGCCGACGAAGGCCTCGGCGCCCACTACGGTGCGCCACTTGCCGTAGCCGTCGTAGTTCACGGCGATGGTGCCGGCGCCGATATTGCTCGCCGCGCCGACGTCGGAGTCGCCCAGATAGGCCAGGTGGTTGGCCTTGGCGCCGCGGCCCATGCGAGTGGCCTTGAGCTCGACGAAGTTCCCGATATGGACCTGGTCGGCAACGTCGGAGCCCGGCCGGATGCGGGCGAACGGACCGATGATGACGTCACGGCCGATGCGGGCGCCTTCGATGTCGCAGAAGGCCTTGATCTCCGTTCCTGACGCCACGCTTACACCGGTGCCGAAACGCACGTTGGGGCCGATCGTGACGTCGGCCGCGAACTTGGTGTCGGCGGCCAGCCACACCGTGTCGGGATCGACCATGCTGACGCCCGTCTCGAGGACGGCGAGCCGCAGGCGCTGTTGCAGGGCCTTCTCCGCCACCGCCAGCTCGGCGCGCGAGTTGATGCCCTGGAACTCGGCTTCGTCGCCTTCGACGGCGATCGCGACATGGCCCGCGGCGCGCGCCGCGGCCGCCGCGTCGGTGAGATAGAACTCGCTCTTGACGTTGTCGTTCTTGATCGCGCCCAGCAGCGAGCCGATCAGCGCACCGTCAAGGCACATCACGCCGGAATTGCAGAAGTCGATCGCCTTCTCGGCCGCATCGGCATCGCGGCTCTCGACGATCCGCTCCAGCATGCCGTCGCGCACGATCAGCCGGCCGTAGGGCTGCGGATCCCTGGCAGCGAAACCCAGCACGCCGACGGCAGCCTTGGCCTTGCGGCAGGCGTCGACCAGGCGCTGCAGCGTGGCCGTCGTGATCAGGGGCGCATCGGCATAGACCACCAGCACCGGGCCATGATGGCCCTTGAGGGCCGGCAGCGCGGCCTTTGTGGCGTGGCCGGTGCCGAGCGGCTTGCGCTGGACCACCGTTGGATGGGGC
>WNGB01014647.1_pt1 | contig 10446 bp, 9 predicted proteins | sample 5400681 | NCBI WGS metagenome assembly WNGB01 (sample SAMN13153367, study PRJNA577476) | soil metagenome | isolation source: 115 cm soil or saprolite under grassland replicate 2 | place: USA:California | collected 2016-06-15 | reverse complement strand
GCTTGCGCTCCCGGGGGATCTCGACGGCGCCGTCGGAGATCTCGACGCAGGAGAAGCGCTGCTCCACCAGCCAGCGTTTGTACTCGTCCACCTTGCCGCGGGCGACGACGGCTTCGAACAGGGTGCCGCCGCAGACGACCGGGGTCTCAAATGAGCGATAGAGCGAGATCTTCTTCTCGAGGTTGCGCGTGACATAGGACGTGCCCCAGCCGAGCTTGACGATGTCGACGTAATCGCCGGCGGTGTCGAAGAGGCCCTCGATGTCGCGCAGGTTCAGGCCCTTGTCGATGACGTGGGTGAGCCCGGACGTGCGCGGCTTGGACGCCCGTGGTGGGAGTCCTAGGAATCCGTCGGCGCTAAAGCTTGGCAACGATGTCCTCCAGTCTCTGCTTGGCCCGCTCCTGCACGTCGTGGAAGAGCGAGCTGCCGTGCGAGTCGATACCGACCCAGAGGGGGCCGAAGTCCTTGACGCGGAACTTCCAGAGGCACTCGGGCATCAGATCCTCCCAGGCGACCTCCTCGATCTCCTCGATCTGGGTCGTCTCGAGGGCCGCCGCGCCGCCGACGATTGCGAAGTACACCATCCCGTGCTCGCGCATCGGCTCGATCGCGTCGTCCGGGAGGCCGCCCTTGCCGCAGATCGCGCGAACGCCGTACTTCGACCCGAGCCCTTCGGTGAAGCGCACCATCCGGGCGCTCGTTGTCGTCCCGATGCAGACCTTCTCGTAGCGACCCTCGCCGAGCTTGCGGACGCCGGGCGCCGTGTGCAGCAGGAAGGCCCCGGTCAGATTCATCGGCGGCTCGACGCCCTCGTCGAAGATTCGGATGTGCGAGCGGTCGCGGATGCCGATGATGTGGCCGTCGACCGTGACGAGGTCGCCGGCGCGGAGCTTCCGGATCTCTTCCTCGGTCGTGGGGAATGTCAAGCGATGCTCGGCCATCACGCCTCCCGGTCGTACTCGATCTCGCCGTCTGCGGAGATATGGGCCGAGGCTCTGCGGGCGGCCCAGCACTGATAGTTGACGGCGACGGGATTCAGGGTCATGTGCGTGTCGGCGTGCTCCACGTGCGCCTGGAGCACGGTCACGTCGCCGCCGAGGCCCATCGGGCCGATGCCGGTCTCGTTCAAAAGCTCGTACAGCTCCTCCTCGAGCTGCGCGACGACCGGATCGGAGTTCCTCGTTCCCACCGGCCGCGCGATCGCCTCCTTCGCGAGGTACATGGCGTAGTCGGCCGAACCGCCGATCCCCACGCCGACGATCCCGGGCGGGCACGGCTTGCCCCCCGCCGAGACGATCGACTCGAGGACGAACTGCTTGATCCCCTTGACGCCGTCGGCGGGGACGCACATCTTCAGGAAGCTCATGTTCTCGGAGCCCGATCCTTTGGGTATGCACTTCACGTCGAGGCCGTCCCAGTCCGGAATGAACTCCCAATGCACGATCGGCAGCCGGTAGCCGGTGTTCGGGCCTGTGTTCTCGCGTGTGATCGTGTGGACGGCGTTCGAGCGCAGCGGATGCTCGAGGGTCGCGCGCTCCGTGCCCGTCTTCAGAGCCGCGTAGATGCGCGCGGGATGGAGCGGGAAGAGCTCTCCGACCCGGCAGGTGTACACGGCGATTCCCGTGTCCTGGCAGACGAGGTTCGTGTCTCGCTCGGCGATCTCGACGTTACGAAGGATGGTGTCCAGGACGCGCTGCCCCGGCACCGATGTCTCGCGGCCGCGCGCCTCTGCGAGCGCGTCGCGGAGATCCTGCGGTATGTCCTTCAGCGCCCACACGTACAGGTGGGCCGCGGCATCCTCCACGGCGCCTGCGAGATCGACATCGACCGTGCTCATGCTCGTCCCTCGCCGCCGTCAGCTGTCGCCGGGCGGAGCCCGGCCCGGCTGACGGCTGACGCCGCTGGCGGCAGGATGCTGCGCCGGCGGCGCTGGGCCGTACTGGTTGTACTGTCCTGCGCGCCGCCGACTTGCCTCCTTGGCCAGCGGCGCCCGAGGAACGCGCATCTCGGTGACCTTGATAGAGGGCGTCTCACGCCGCCGCCCTTTCTGCGGCCGCGCGCCCGGCGCGCCGGCCGAACACCGTGCACTCCAGCAGCGAGTTGCCCATCATCCGGTTGCGGCCGTGCGTCCCGCCCGCGATCTCGCCGCAGGCGAACACGCCTTCGAGCGTCGTCTCGCCGTGCTCGTCGATCACGAGGCCGCCGTTCTGGTAGTGGAGCACCGGATAGGTGAGGATCGGCTCGCGCAGGGGGTCGATGCCACCGGCGCGATAGCGGCGCAGCATGTAAGGGAGGGAGATCTCGGCGTCGGCCTCAGGAATGCGCGTCGTGTCGAGATAGACCGCCGGGCGGCCGTCCTCCGTCGCCACGCCTCTTCCCTGCTCGACCTCCTCGAAGATGGCGGCCGAGACTGCGTCGCGCGGCCCGAGCGAGTCGGTGAACTCCTCGCCGTCGGCGTTGACGAGGACGGCGCCGTAGGCGCGCGTCGTCTCGGGGATGGAATAGCCCTGCATGTTCCGCGGCCACGCGCCGCCGTTCGGGTGGTACTGCAGAGCATCGAGGTCGCGGGCTTCGGCGCCGAGATCGAGTGCAATCTGGGTCACCTCGCCGGTCGCGCCGGGATGGTTCGTCGAGAGCTCGCCACGTTCCTCGGCTTCTCGGTAGCAGCGCCCGCCCGCCGACAGGATGACGGCGCTCGCTGCGATCTCGACCTCCTCTCCGTCCTTGCGCCGGCAGGTGGCGATCCAGCCGCTCCCGGAGGGGCGCAGGCCGGCCAGCGGATGATGGGGGAGGGCCGTTCCACTCGAGCCCTCGAAGGCCTCGCGCAGGGCCTGGGTGATTGCGTGGCCCGTGCGATCGCCGACCTGGAGTAGGCGCTTTCGAGAGGCGCCGCCGCAGCGGGCCAGACGATAGCCGCCGTTTTCCCTGGTGAACTCCACGCCGAGCTCCTCGAGCCAGTGAATCGCGTCCGGAGCCTCCGCAGTGAGAATCTCGACCAGGCGGCGATCAGCTGTTTCGTGCGAGCTCTGCCAGACGTCCTCCGCGTGCTGCTCGGGTGAATCGTCGTCGGCGAAGGCCGCCTGGATTCCGCCCTGCGCCTTGGCCGAGTTGCAGGACTGAACGGCGCCTTTCGTCGCCAGACAGACCTTCGCGCCGGCACGGTCGGCCGAGACCGCGGCGGCGAGCCCGGAGGCTCCGCTGCCCACTACCAGGACGTCCGTCGACAGCGTGTGAGGCACCGCCCGACTATAGCAGTGGAAAGGGCTAAAGACTAATCAGAAGGATTAGTGCTGCTAATGGAATTCGGGGGTGGAACAGGCTCTCCCCAGACGCGAACAAGCTCCCTCAGGCGAACAGCAGCGCGCGCGAGGTGCCGCCGGCTTTGGGCGGCCGAGTGAACGGCCTCGTCGAAATCCTCAACAGCCTTCTCGAGCCGCTCGGGGTGAACTTCCGGATCCACTGCCTGCGTCGTGCCCTTCGGGCAGCAACGACAAACCGAACGTCAGCCGACGCGTGCCCGCGCGAACTCGAGGAACGCCTCCGCCGCACGTGTGGGCATCCGGCCTGAGGAGCGGACGACATAGATCTGCCTACCCGGCTCGAGCCCCTCCACGCGCGCTGCTCCGAGCGTGCCTGCGGCCAGCTCTCCCTCGATCGCCGTCCGCGAGATGAACGTCACGCCGTAGCCGGCGGCGACCGCGCTCTTGACTGACTCCTGCAGGCCCAGCTCGAGCTTCGGGGCGAGCTCTCGCAGGCGCAAGCCGGCGTCTCGCAACTCTTCTTCGATCACGTGCCGGACGCCCGCTCCCTCCTGCATCACGATGTGGGTTTCCTCGCGGAGCCGGTCGAGCGAGATCCTCTTGCCGGCGAAGCGATGGCTCGGCGGGACGGCGAGAACGATCTCGTCGCGTGCGAGCGCCTCGAATTCCAGCGAGCGATGCCGCCTGAGCGCGCCCACGACGCCGAGCTCGAGCTGTCGCTCGGCGACAAGATCGATCACATTCTGCGTATCGGAGATGGAGAGAGCGATTCCGAGCTCGGGACGGTCACGCTGGAACTCACACAGAAGCAGCGGCACGAGATGGCCTCCTGGCCCCGTCGAGGCGCCGATCGCGAGCGTGCCGTGGAGGTCGCCGCTCTCCTCTTGCTCCAGGTCCTGCGCGAGCTGGCTTTCGAGCTGCAGCATCTTGAGCGCGCTGCGGTAGAGAACGAGGCCCGCCTCGGTCGGCTCGACACGGCGGCCGGAGCGGTCGAGAAGCTGTGTTCCAAGGCGCTCTTCCAAGGCGCGGATCTGAAGGCTGACGGCAGGTTGCGTCACGCCCAGCCGCTCGGCGGCCTGGGAGAAGCTCTTCTTCTCGACGACCGCGACAAAGGCGGCTAGCTGGCGAGTGTCCATAAGCGTTCCCTATGCAGAGTAATCCATGGCATGCGGCAGTACACTCGCGGCGTGCTCCTGACGCGTCTCGGCATCCCAAAGCTCTGGCGCGAGGATCCCGAGGTTCTCTGGTATCCCCTGCGCTGGGCCGTTTCGGCGTACGTCTTCACGTTCGCTCCCGGATCGCGCGGATACGGGCTCGATCGGGTCCCGCTCTCAGGCGGTGCCGTGCTGGCGGCAAACCACCTGGCCGCGCTCGACCACACGCTGATCGGAATCTTCTCTCCACGCACGGTCTTCTACATGGCCAAGGCGGAATTGATGGCCATGCCGGTCGTCGGCGAGCTTCTTGGCTGGACGGGGGCGTTCGCCGTGCGGCGCGGCGAGGGTGACCGCGAGGCGCTACGCGAGGCCCGCCGGCTTGTTCGCGAGGGCCACGTGGTTGGGGTCCACGTGGAGGGAACACGGCAGCGGCTCGGGTATCCGGGGGAGGTGAAGATCGGCGGCATGATGATCGCGATGCAGGAGGGGGTGCCCGTGATTCCGTGCGGCGTCGAGACTTTCCGCTGGTCGCCCAGGAATCGGCGCGGCTGCGCCGTCGTCTGGGGCGAGCCGATCAGCCTCGAAGGGCTCCGGCGCAACCGGGCGGGCTACGAAGAGGCGATGGAGATGGTCCGGGCAGAGATCGTCCGGCTCTGGCGCCAGGCGGCCGAGGCCGTCGCCACCGGGTTTCCTCCCGAGCTTTCCGACGGGACGAAGCGGTACCGCCCCTACCTCTTCCCGATGTTCACCGACGGGCGCGAGCCCGTCCCAGGCTAGGAGAGCGGCTTGACGCGGCCGGTCTGCGTTCCGACCGACACGTAGGGATGTTTCGCTGCCTGACCGAACCCGAAGATGTAGAGCGTCTCGTTGAAGCCGGGACCGAGAGGCCAGCGCAGGGTCACGTCGTAGAACCCGCCGCTGTAGTGCTTCGCGCGCAGCTTCTTGACTGCCGTCGCCAGCGTCATCTTCGGCGGCTTCGTGATGCGGCGATCCTCGAGGAAGGGCCCGCGCATGCCTGTGACCTTCCCGAAATGGCCCTTGTTGGCGACGACGAAGACGCTGGCGAACCGGCTCCCCTGCGTCGACTGGTTGTCGAAGACGAAGCGCCACTTTGTGATCCCGTTCGCCGTCGATACCTTTCCGTGCTTTGCCGTCGTGCCGTCGGCCTCGAGCAGGACCGCCTTCTTGAATGTCGCCTTCGCTCGCACCAGCTTCGTCGCCTTTCCGATCAGCACGGTGACGTCCGGCGTCGCCGCGGAGCCGGCGAGTGCCGGCGCCGTCAGGCCGAGTGAAACGCCTGCAACAAGAAGTAGGTGTCTAGACGACATCGGCATGTGCCAGCGTGGCCGTTCGCTTGGGCTCTCGCATCATCGTCGAGAGCAGGCTGACGAGCTCGAGCGTATCGCCCTCTTCGACCATCCGCGCGAGCTCCTCGAGGCGGCGGTCGAGCCAGTCCGAATCGATCCCCGCCCGCGTGATGCGCATGATCTTGGGATGCGCCGTGGGCGTGGCTCGCTCGTCATCGCCGATGAGCTCCTCGTGCATCTTCTCGCCCGGCCGGACGCCGATGAACTCGACGGCGATGTCCCGCTCGGGCTCCTTGCCCGAAAGCCGGATCATGTTGTGTGCGAGATCGACGATCTGGACGGGCTCGCCCATGTCGAGGACGAAGATCTCGCCGCGGCCCCCAATACCGCCCGACTGGACGATGAGCGCGACAGCCTCCGGTGTCGTCATGAAGTAGCGCGTCATGTCCGGGTGAGTCACGGTTACCGGGCCGCCCCGCTCGATCTGCTTGCGGAAGATCGAGACGACGCTGCCGGAGGAGCCGAGCACGTTGCCGAAACGAACGGCGACGAACCGCGTCCGGACGTCGTCGCGGTGGCCGAAGGCCTCGACGATCCACTCGCACAGCGTCTTGCACTGGCCGTATACGGCTCTCGGATTGAGCGCCTTGTCAGTCGAGACGAGCACGAACCGCTCGGCGCCGAATTCGACCGCAACCTCGGCAATTGTCTTCGTCGCGAGCACGTTGTTCCGCACCGACTCGAGCGGGTTCGCCTCCATCAGCGGCACGTGCTTGTAGGCGGCAGCGTGGAAGACGACTTTCGGCTCGTAGCGCTCGAAGACCTGTCGCATCTTGGCCTGGTTCTTGACGTCGCCGAGAACCGGGATGCTGGCCGGGAAGTGGCGCTCGTCCACCAGCTCGCGCTCGATCTCGAAGAGCGCAGGCTCCGCCTGGTCGACGAGGATCAAGCGGGCTGCACCGAGCCGAGCGATCTGGCGGCATAGCTCGGAGCCGATCGACCCCCCGGCTCCGGTAACGAGCACGGTCTCTCCGGCCAGATAGGACGCAACCGACTCCAGGTCGACCTCGACGGGCTCGCGTCCGAGCACGTCCTCGACCTGGACGGGACGGATCTGCGCGGTCAGGTCGACGTCGCCGGAGATCAGCTCGTACAGGCCCGGAAGAGTCTTGACCGAGACGCCTTCCTTGCGCGTGATGTCGACGATCTCCTGCCGCACGTCGCCCGAGGCGGACGGAATTGCGATCAACACCTCGTCCGGCTTGCTCTCGCGCAGGATGTGCCGGAGGTCTGCTGTCGTCCCAAGCACGCGAACGCCGTGGAGGCGGATGTTCTTCTTGCGTGGGTCGTCGTCCACGAGCCCGATCGGCGTGTATCCGAGCACGGGCGATTTCAACATCTCCCGCACGGCCAGCTGCGCGGCGTCCCCGGCGCCGACGACGAGCACTTCCCTGCCGCGTGCTACGAGGGCGGTCGGGGAGGGCCTCTCCATGATCGTCCGCACGAGCAGCCGGCCTCCGGCGACGAGGGCCAGCGTCATGAGCCAGTCGAGGACCGAGATCGAGCGCGGAAGCCGGATGTGGTGGACCGGGCTCGCGAGGTAGACGGTGAGGTCGGCCGCCAGGCAGGCGACGGTGACGCCGCGGAAGATCCGCCACATGTCCCTGGTCGAGACGTAGCGCCACCAGTGGTTGTAGAAGCCGAAGGCGACGAAGACGACGAGTTTGATCGCGACGACGATGAGAATCGTCCGCTGGAACAGCGTCTCGTAGAAGCGTGGAACCCCCTGGTCGAACCGAAGTTCGAAGGCCAGGAACCAGGCGAGGGCGACGAGCGCGCCGTCCGCCACGAGTTGCCAGATGCGGTGTCGGCTGGGAATCACTGAATACAGTTCGATCCGGCGGTCGTTTTCACTCCTTGCCGCAGTGGAGCAAGTTTAGTCCTCTCTCTCAGCAGCCGGTGCGCGCTTCGTGAGACCCCGGATGACCAAATAAGCCGCGAGGCCGGCGACGAGCGCGATCATGGCGTAGTCGACGAAGCGGAAGTTGCGGTGGAGGTTGTCCCAGCTCGACCCGAGTGCCCAGCCCGCTCCGGCGAGAGCGCCGCACCAGACGAGGCAGCCGGAGAAGGTGAGTAGCGTGAAGCGCCCGAGCGGCATGCGGACGATGCCCGCCGGGTAGGAGATGAACGACCGGATGAGCGGCGTGACGCGGCCGAGGAAGACGGCCGCATCGCCGAAGCGGTCGAACCAGCGCTCTGCTCGTGCCAGCTTGTCCGGGGTTACGTGCAGAAAGCGGCCGCTCCTTTCCAGGAAGGGTCTCCCGCCGTAGGCGCCGATTCCCCAACCGAGCAGAGAGCCCACGGTGTTCCCGACCGCGCCCGCGAGGGCCATCGCCACGAAGGCCCAGAAGGGCGTGTGGAGCTTCAGGCCGAGGAGGGTCACCGTCTGTCCCGGGAAGGCTCCGGCCGCGAGCGCGCCTGCGTAGACCATCACGAGCTCGCTCGCCGCCGGGAAGACGGCGTCGAGCACCATGAGCAGGAAGACGGCGTACAAGCCCCAGTCGCCGATTGCGGACGTGACCGAGCTCGTGATCGAGCCGAGGACCATCGCGCTACCGAAGCCTGAGCGGCGAGGTGAGCTCCATCCGGCCCAGGTCGTTTACCGCGATCGCGCGAATCGCATAGCGGCCGGGGGGCGCCGCCTTTCCCTTCAGGCGCCCTCTCCATCGCAGCTGAAAGTGCCCAGGGCCTTGAGCGCGGTCTCGCAGGACGCGGAGCACGGCTCCCTTGTCGGTCTCGACCTGCACGGTGAGGTCGGCGGGATGGAGGAGGTCGAGGCTGATCTCCACTGAGCCGGTCCTCGCCGACATCGTCGCCGGCAGGGCGGTCAGGTGCGCGAGTGTCGTGTTGAGGGAGAAGTCCCTGGTCGCTTCGGAGCTCCGGCCGAGGTCGTCGGTCGCGTCGACCGTCCACACCCAGCGACCCTCGGGCTCGAGCTGGCCGCCGGAGCCGAGCCCTGTCCAGGTGAAGTTGTAGAGCCCACTCGCCCGGGCGGCGGAATCGAGCACCCGGATCGAGCCGTCGGGCGCAGTCAGCGTGGCGGCGACCGTTGACGGGCGGACGAGCTTGTAGGCGAGTGTCTGCTGCTCGCCCACACCGTCGCCGTTCGGCGAGACGACGGCCTCCGCGGGCGGCGGGGCCTGGACTCCGTAGTAGAGAAGCAGGAGGGCGTCGGGGATCCGCGCCTGGCTGTGCGCAGGCCGGTTCAGAAGATTTCCGTCGAACGCCATCGTCGTGGCGTTGCCGCCGTCGAGCGCCATGGCGGTGACGGCGCCGAGGCGAACCATCGTCTGGGCAAGCTCGAAGTTCGTGACGCCGACGCTGTAGCCCGGCCTCCCACCGTCGGCCGCGACGAGAACGACTCCGCCGTCGGCGCGCTGCCCGACTGCGGTACGAGCCATTCGCGGCGCGAGCCACGACGTATCGAAATCCTCGAAGGAATGGAACACCGGCCGTCCGTTCTCGACGAGCTGGGGCCCTCCTCCGATCCCGTCCACCGCTCCTGCGAAAACCGGCGGAATCAGGAGGCGGATGGTCACCTGTGTGCCTGCAGGTGCTTCGGTATTGAGCCTCTCGCGCGAGCTCCCGCGGGCCGCCAAGACTGCTCCTCCCGGCGGGATCGAATGCCCCCCGCCGCCGGCGATCTTCGTGACCTGGCCGAGCAGGTCAGCGTTCGGCGAAGCGCTCGGAAACGGACTGAGCACCGCTTCGACCGTGTCACGCGAAGGGGGCGTTGCGGCTCCCCACGCCGGCGTATAGAGGGTGGTCCAGCCGGGCAGCGGTGGCCGGTTGAGGCCCTTGAGCCGGCGCAGCGGGCCCGTCCCCCTCCAATCTGCGGTTAGCCCGATCTGCTGGACGAGCAAGCTTTGCGCGGCGTCGATACCGAGAGTCGAGCGGTCTGCATCGGGAGGGCTCTGGAGGACGCCTCCCTGGAGAACGATCCCGTCCGGCCGCCCGTCCTTCGTGGAGGAATCGCCGTTGATCCCGGCGACCGTCGCCGTCGACGTGAGCCGCCTCTCGATCGAGATCAGTCGCTCGCCGGTCTGCAGCGATCCGCGGGCCAGGGTCGGAGCGAGCTGGTAGAGACCCCCCGGCTTCGGAGCGGTGATGACGTGGGTTCGCACCGGACCGTGCAGCGTCAGGTCTATGCGTTGCTCGTACGTGACGCCGGGCATGAGGATCTGCGGGCCCGCCTGAGCGGCGGCTGGGCCCGCGAGCACGCCCGCGGCGAGCCCGGCGGTGAGAAGACGGCGAAGCATGACCCCGTATCACGGTACCGCAATCCCTGGCGGGCCTCCGGCCCGCAGGCCCCCTGGTCTCCACCCCTAGACCGCGCGAATGCGCGAGGTTATCTGCTGATCGGCGGGAGCCCGAGGTCTGCGCGTACGCGCTTGGAGGCCACGACCAACCTGGCGATGTCGGCCCCGAAGCCGCGCGCCCAGGTCGATAGCCCGATGATGTCCAACCGCGCCAAGCTGACGAGATCGGTGTTGATCCGCTGCGCAGCGGCGACGCCGGCCTGCAGGCTTCCGGCGGCGGCCGGGTAAGCGGCGGCGATCTCCAGCAGCCGGGGCTGAACAGCGTTGAAGGCCGAGATCAGCGGGCGAGCCGCAGCAAGCGCCTCGGCGCCCGTGGTTGAGTCAGTCCATGTGCGGGCCGTGC
>WNGB01016444.1_pt1 | contig 10448 bp, 5 predicted proteins | sample 5400681 | NCBI WGS metagenome assembly WNGB01 (sample SAMN13153367, study PRJNA577476) | soil metagenome | isolation source: 115 cm soil or saprolite under grassland replicate 2 | place: USA:California | collected 2016-06-15 | reverse complement strand
ATCCGGACCTTCCCCAGCTCTTCGCAAGACTCGATGAGTTGTATCGAGCGGAACACAAACCATCCCGTAACGAGCTGGAGAGATGGGTGCGCAGTCCCGAACAGCCGCGACGAACATTTGCGCGATGGTATCTCGCGCGGTTCGAAATTCGTGCGGGGCGCAGGGAGCGAGCTCGACAATTATTTACCGATCTTCGCCACACCGGCGTCAAATCTCAGGCCATCGCACCCGCTCTGCTCGAGTTTGCACAATTCGAAATCGAGGACAAACACTTCGATGAGGCGATTGCGATTTTGAACGACGCGCGCTCGTTTCATCCCGCGCCGTCTTTGCTTACCCAAATCGATTTCCTATCCGCCCAAGCGCAATACCTCGCGAGGCGATTTGGCAGAGCTTCCGCGGATTTTGAACAAATCGCGCGTTCCGGTTCGCCGTGGGCAAAGGTTGCGCTTTTCAACGCGTCCACCGGCTGGCTCCAACTCGGTGACCATACACGTTTTCTAGCTGATTACGGTGACCTGGAAAAATTGGGTGGCGACGAAGAGGCGCGTGCCGCTCTGCGATTGGAGGAAGGCCTGGTGCAAGCGGCAAAAGGCGACGAAAAAGCGACAAGATCGCTGCAACAGTTCATTCATGATTTTCCCAAGAATCCTCGAGTGTCGGAAGCTTTGGTCAGCCTGGCAGAACTGGCCTTTCATGCCTCGCCACCGCGCCTCGATGAAGCGCGCAAGTATCTGACTCGCGCCGCCGAGTCGCCGAACGCGGCAGCCGCGGAACGCGGAGATTATCTCAACATCTGGGTTGAGGAATCAAGTGGTGGCAACGAAGCGAAAGTGATTGAGCTTGCAAAGCGCTTCCTCGAACAACATGGAACCTCGCCTTTCGCTCCGGAAGTTCGAATGAAGTTGGCTGAGCTTTATTACCGACGCCAGGACTTTGCGAACGCGCAGACTCAGTTTGAACTTATTGCGCAACAGACTCCCGATAATTGGCTTGGTGAAAAAGCCCTCTTCTTCGCGGCAGAGTCGGCAATGTCCAGCATGGGTGAGCATTCGCTGGACCGGGCGATTGTTCTATTTGATCAGGTGGTGCGGCAGAACGGCGCGCAGCGATGGGCTGCGCGCAATGAACAGGCTGTGATTGAGCGCAAGCTTGGCAAACCCAAGGATGCTCTCGCCTTATACGATGAGGTATTGAAGAGCGAGGCCGGTCCCTCGGAAAAACGCGAGGCGCTGTGCGGCAAAGGCGACATTTTCTTTGAGATGGGCACGACCGATCCAAACAATTACCAGCGCGCGATCGAAATCTATGATCAACTCGCCTCCGATAAGGACGAGCCGATTCACTGGCGTAACCAGGCGCTCTTTAAGAAGGGATTGTGCCTGGAGAAAAAAAGCGAACGCGCCAACGCGCTTGCCACGTTTTACAAAATATTGGAGGAAGACGCGCGTCCAGATCGGCGGCGCGAACTCTTCTGGTTTTACAAGGCCGGGTTTAACGCCGCGCGGCTGTTGGAGGAAGATTCGAAGTGGGAATCTGCCGCTGCCATCTATGAGAAACTCGGTGCAGCGGGAGGCAGCCGAAGCGAAGAAGCAAAAGCCCGACTTACCAATCTTCGCCTGGAGCATTTCCTTTGGACGGACTGATCGCAGGGACGTTGGTGTGGCTCAAAATGTCGTCTTTTTGTCCTAAAACGATAGCGAATAAGCTTGCAGGAAATTCAAAGCCGCATCACACTTAGGCCGTGAAAACAGTAGGCAGACCAGGTCGCTTGGGCGGCTGGTCGGTTCGATGCGCGAGCGTTGTGCTTGCACTCGCGTTTTGCGCATCGGCTGCTGCTGATCCGAGCAAGAACGCCGTGCTCCGGCCACAACCACAGCGGGTCGTCAAGACCTCAAAGAAGATGTGCTACACTGTGGCCGCGGGCTCCCGCATCCCGCAACCTTGCGACCGGCTCGCTGCAATTCCGACCACTCATGGCGCACTGGATATTTTAGGCCATCGTAACGGGCAATAACCAAAAGCTCCGACGATTTCGCCAGTGATGGCGTGCTGCCGGCACGGCAGCGCGGACGTAGATTTACATTTTTGCGCGCCAAGCCATCCTTGCGCGTAGTCGCGTGCCCACCTTTTCAATCGGATGCTTTTCGGTGGCCCGCAACAATTGCACATAGCGTCTACGGGGAGGTTTAAGTTCTCGAATAAATTCACGCGCAAATTGGCCAGAGCGGATTTTTCGCAGCACTGATCTCATCTGCTTTTGCACAGTTTGATCGATGATTTTTGGACCAACCGTCAGCTCGCCCCATTTGGCGGTATCGGAGATCAATTTGCGCATACCTGAAATTCCGTCTTGGTGGATGAGGTCGACGATGAACTTGAGTTCGTGGAGGCATTCGAAGTAGGCAAGCTCAGGAGGATAGCCGGCGCCAACGAGCGTATCGAAACCGGCACGAATGAGCGCGCTTGTTCCACCGCAAAGGACGGCTTGCTCGCCAAAAAGGTCGGTCTCCGTCTCCTCGCGAAAAGTCGTCTCGATTACGCCGGCACGCGTGCAACCGATTCCCTTTGCCCAAGCCAGGGCCGTTCGCTTCGCGTGCCTGCTGGGATTTTGATGAATTGCGATCAGACCGGGCACGCCACGTCCTTGTAGAAACTCGCGGCGCACCATGGGGCCAAGACCTTTCGGTGCCACCATGATAACGTCCACATCTCTCCGGGGAACAATAGTCCGATAATGAATCGCAAAACCGTGCGCGAAGAGCAGCGTTTGGCCAGATCGCAAATTCGGCGCGATCTGTTCCGCATAAATTCGCGGCATCTCGCTGTCTGGAAGCGCAAGGAAAACGATGTCTCCACGTCGCGTTGCTCCGGCTGTATCCAGAACTTCGAGACCACTGCGTCTGGCGCGGACGCGCGATTTGCTGCGCGGATAGAGCCCGACAACTACTCTAATCCCGCTATCCCTGAGATTGAGAGCGTGAGCGCGACCTTGTGCGCCGAACCCAATCACTGCGCATTTTTTTCCCTTCAGCCAGCGGAAATCGGCATCTTTGTCAGTGTAAATACGCGCGGCCAAATTTTACTCGCGAATGCTTTCGGAGTTAACTGCCTAGCTTGCTTAAGACGGAATTCGCTGTCGCAAGCACCCACTTATCCTCGTTATCCGTAAGCCCAGCCAGGAAATGGCGGATCCGGCGGAAGGACTGTCGCAAAAACAAATCGGCAGCGAACTTGTCAGGTGATGAAGAACTTCCATTGCGTTGCGCAAATTGAAGCTCGGCGTCATGACGACTGAGCACGCAGGTTGAGGCAAAAAGGTCCATCGCCGCGTTTGCGATCCGCTCCTGGACAAGCTGCATATCAAGTATCGGCTCGCGGTAAGTGATCAGTGCGCGGTTCACAGCTACATTAAAACGCCAAATTAAGCGTCCAAGTTGATTGGCAAACCATCGCAGCTCGGCGCTGCGTACTGGAATCTCCGGAACCCGCACGGCCGCGCCAAGGCGATGTTTGCCAGCTGTCCACGCTTTCGCGAAGCCCCGCTCGCGTGTCGGTTTCATCATCGTATCGTAGATTTCCTTGAACTCCATGCCGGGTCCACGCATCCCCACCAGTGCGACAAACGAAGTCAGCACTTCGTTCGCGCCTTCGCCGATCTGGTTAATGCGCGCGTCGCGCATCATTCTTTCCAGCGGACAATCGACAAAATATGCCGAGCCGCCATAAATCTGAAATACGTCGTTGATACACTCCCAAAGCCGCTCGGTGGTAAACACTTTGAGCATCGCCGTCTCGAGCATGTAATCCTCCAGCCCGCGATCGATTAGCGACGCGGTGATCGTGGTCATCGCTTCCATCGCGTAAGCGTCTGCGGCGATGCGCGCGATTTTTTTTTGGACCAGGTGAAAATTACCGAGCGTTTTGTTGAATTGTTTGCGCGTGTTTGCGTGTTCGATCGCCAATCGCAAACAAGTCTTGGCCGCACCGTTGCAGCAGGCGCCGAATGTTGTGCGTCCGAAATCGAGAACCGTCAGCGCGACCTTGAGGCCTTTGCCCGGCGTGCCGAGAATATTTTCCTTGGGAACTTTGACGTCACGCAACGCGAATCGGCCAGTCGCCGTGCCGCGGATTCCCATCTTCGGCATTCGAGCTTCGAGCATTTCGAATCCAGGCATGTCCGGTGTGACCAGGAATGCCGTGATCGAGGTCTTGTCCGATCCGGGCACCGGCGTGCGCGCCATCACGGTCAGCACATCTGCGATTGCAGCGTTGGTGATGTAGCGTTTTTCACCGTTCAGAACGAAATGCGAGCCGTCTTCGCTCGGTTGCGCTTGCATTTGCACGTTCGCCGCATCCGATCCCGCTTCCTTTTCGGTCAGCGCAAATGCACCCAGCTGCTCGCCCGTCGACAATTTTGGAAGCCATCGCTGATTTTGCTCGTGCGTTCCAAAGAGCAACAAGGCGCGAATTCCAATGGAATGGTGCGCATTCACAAAAACCGAAGTCGATGCACAGCGGCGACCGATCTCTTCCAGGATCCTGCAGTTGGCCATCTGGGAGAATCCGCGACCGCCATATTCTTTCGGAGCGGTCATGCCGAGCACGCCGACTCGGCCAAGCCCATCAATCACGCTGCGCGGTATATCTGCTTTTCGATCGATCTCCGCAGCATCGAGATGCTCGTCCAGAAACTGGCGAAGCTCCTTGAGAGTTCCGTCCAATTCGCCTTGTTGAGCCGCCGGGATGCGCGGATAAGGCATTACCCAATCGGCAACGAAATGTCCCTGGAAAAGACCTTTGGCAAAACCAAGCGCCTGTGGACCTGCAAAAAGCAGTTCCTCGGCTTGCTGAATTTCTTTCTGTCGCTGCGCGTCGAGCTTATTCATTCAATTTGTCTTTAAAAAAACGGGCGACGCATTGTAGCCACGCGGGCGCGTGTGTCCAATCACGCGGCGCACATCGAATTCAGAAATCCATCGGATCCTGATGGTCCAAGGCCGAGACAGCGGCCAGGATTGTAGTGGCGCAATCTGAAAATTTGAACCGATAGAGGCTACGGATTGGCGCGTCGCTTCAGCTGCACCCCTGACTGGTGCCGCACTCGGTGCAAACACCGCAAGCACCGGCCCGGATCACCTTGTCGCTGCCACATACCGAACAGGTGATTCCCATAAAGATACTGCCAAGAGCCACTGTTACACGGTCGGCGTGACCGACGCCGTTCCCATTCTGTCCCGCGGTCTCGGAGTCGCCAGGCGGATGATTTGTGATTACATCAATCACTTCTTTCTCGGCAGTCCGCGCCAAATCGGAGACTGGCCGATTCACAGCCTTTTTCTCGATCTCCGCAATTTCCTTCAGCGGCAGATCCGGTTGGCCTCGGTGGGGCGAAGTCGCTTCCTTGTAGCCTTTGATGAACTGGCAGCCCAGCCAGCGAAACACGTAATCAGTTATGCTGGTGGCGTGGCGGATATCGGAGTTCTTTGTAAAACCGCTGGGCTCAAATCGCTGGTAAGCAAACTTCTTTACCAGACTTTCGAGCGGCACGCCGTACTGGAGAGCGATGGAAGTGAGCGTGCCGACTGTGTCCATCAATCCGCCGATGGTGCTGCCTTCTTTGGACATTGTGATGAAAAGCTCGCCCGGCTGACCATCCGCGTAGAGCCCGACGGTGATGTAACCTTCGTGACCGGCAATCTCGAACTTGTGTGTGAGCGACATGCGGGTGTCAGTCATGCGGTGGCGCACCGGTTGATCGACCAACCCGCGCAACGACGCCACTTCCTGTTCCAGTTGGAGAATGCATTTCCGAAGATCCTCCTCCCCCATAGCGGTGGAGACGCCGCCGTTTGTATCGGCGGCCGCACTGCCCATGTCTTTTGTCTTTCGGGTGTTCAGCGGCGCGGACCGCTTCGAGCCCTCACGGTAAATCGCCACCGATTTCAAACCGAGCCGCCACCCTTCGACGTAGGTGTTCATGATATCATCCACTGTGGCGGCTTCCGGCATATTGACAGTTTTCGAAATTGCGCCACTGAGGAACGGTTGCGCGGCGGCCATCATTCGAAGGTGCGCCAGGTAATTGAGACTGCGCTCGCCTTTGAACGGCTTGAACGCGCAATCGAAAACGGGCAAGTGCTCCGGCTTCAATCCGGACGAGATTGTCGATCCATCCGTATCGGTGACGTCCTCGATGGTGTCGAAAGCGTCAATGTGCGCGACGATGCATTCAATCTCGTCGGAATTGTAACCCAGTTTCTCCAGCGCGGGTTTGATCGTTTGGTTGACAATTTTCAGCATTCCGCCGCCCGCAAGCAGTTTGTATTTCACCAGCGCGATGTCCGGTTCAATTCCTGTCGTGTCGCAATCCATCAGGAAACTGATCGTGCCCGTCGGCGCAAGCACAGTGACTTGCGCGTTCCGATAACCGTAGCGCTTTCCAAGTTCCGTTGCGCTGTCCCAAACTTTCGCAGCCTCTTCTTTCAAATGTGCAAATTCCTTCGCATCTGAGATTTCGCGCACCGCGTCCCGATGCAATTCAATCACTTCCAGCATCGATGCGACGTTGTCCTTGGCGACCGGTTTCGGCACGCCGCTGGCGCGTGCGTCGCGATAACCGGGAAACGGCCCGATCGCCCGCGCCAATCGCGCGCTTTGTTCGTAAGCTTCGCCGTTCATGATCGCAGTGATCGCGCCGCAGAGGGCCCGGCCTTCGACACTGTCGTAACCAAAACCATAGCTCATTATGAGCGACCCGAGGTTCGCGTAGCCGAGTCCAAGTGTGCGGAAAATGTGCGAGTTCTCCGCGATTTCTTTGACCGGATAACTCGCGTTATCGACAATGATTTCCTGTGCCGTGATGAAAACGCGCACCGCCGCTTTGAATCGTTCGACATCAAAGTCGCCCTCCGGCGTCTTAAATTTCATCAAATTGAGCGAAGCCAGGTTGCACGCCGTGTTGTCGAGGAACAGATATTCTGAGCACGGGTTCGTTGAATTTTGACGGCCCGTGCCTTTGCACGTGTGCCATTTGTGGATCGTGGAATCGAACTGCATTCCAGGATCGCCGCAGATGTATGTGCCTTCGGCGATTTTTCGGAGCAGCGTGCGCGCATCTTTGCGTTCGCACGGCTTGCCGTCCGTTACGCGGCGCGTCCACCACTCACGGCCTTCCAGCGCCGCTTCCATGAATTCATCGCTTACCCGCACGCTCACATTTTCGTTCTGATACATGACCGAGCCGTACGCATCGCCGTTGTAACTGCCATCGTAGCCCTGCTCGATCAGCGCCCACGCCTTCTTTTCTTCCTTCTGTTTGGCATCGATGAACTCTTCAATGTCTGGATGCCAATCCTTGAGCGTATTCATCTTCGCGGCGCGCCGCGTTTTGCCGCCGCTCTTCACCACGTTCGCAACCTGGTCGTAAACTTTCAGGAACGAGAGCGGCCCGCTGGGTTTGCCACCGCCACTCAATTTTTCTCTCGTTGACCTGAGCGAAGAGAGATCGGTGCCGGTACCGCTGCCATACTTGAAGAGCATCGCTTCACTGGTCGCCAGTCGCATGATGTCTTCCATTGTGTCCTCCACACTCTGGATGAAACACGCGCTTCCCTGCGGATATTCATACTGCGACGCAGCCCGTTCCGCCCTGCCCGTCTCCCGGTTGTAAAAATAATTGCCGGCACCAGCGCCTTTGCCAACGCCATATTGATGATACAAGCCGACGTTGAACCAGACCGGCGAATTGAACGCGCCGTACTGGTGCAAGCACAGCCAGGTCAGTTCATCGTAAAAAACCTCTGCACCTTCCGCATCTGCGAAGTAACCGTCCGCCAGTCCCCAGTCGGCAATCGTGCGCGTGACGCGCTGAATCAGCTGACGCACCGAAGTTTCTCGTCCGCCCTTGTATGGATCGGTGCCGTTCGCGATGTCGCCGTAAAAATATTTCGAGACAGCTATTTTGGTCGCGAGCGCGCTCCAGCTTTTCGGGACTTCGATGTCATCCTGCCTAAAGATGACTTTGCCACTGTCATCGGTGATTTCGGCGGTGCGCTGCTCCCATTCAACCTGATCAAATGGGGCAACAGCGGCATCGCTAAACACGCGCTCAAGACGCAGGCCGGTCTTTTTCTTTTTGTCGGCCTTATTTCTTCGGCGCACAGCCGGTTCGCGTGGTCCTTTAAGTGAGGCAGGCGGAATTCCGGGTTTTAGTTGAATCATGGCGATGAGGGAGGGTTGAAGTTTTCAATAATGTGCGAATACTTGTGAACAGCGGCGCAAACAACTTGTGAATCCTGGTGAACAACAAGTAATAGCGTTGGCTGTCCTTGGGACATACAATATGCAGCCCTCCGTCCAGCCATAGCAAGCCTAAAATTGTAACATTTTTCAGCGCCTAGGCGGCCGATTCGCCTTGATCGGCCCCCGCCTTCGCCAGAGCCTCGATGTAGCGCTCGTCGGTTCCACAACAGCCACCCAGAATAGCGAGATTGAACTCCCGCGCATATCAATTCGTCTCGAGCCCAAATCCGAACATCGGTCGTAGCCAGATGAGTTCAGTCTGTCGAGGTCCTCGGGCGGAAGGGGTGAGGGGTTCGCTTTTAATCCGCGAACGCGCTTGACGAGAGCGGACTGGGCTGTGCGTAAAGCCTGCAGCGCTGTTTGGGCGTGTGTCGGATAAAGGCAACTGACCCGAAAATTGCGCATCCTAAAATACAATCGACAATATCGAGCGATTGGAAGGGTGGCTGAGTCCGGTTTAAGGCACTCGACTCGAAATCGAGCGTGGGGAAACCCACCGTGGGTTCGAATCCCACCCCTTCCGTTTAAAGAAGACATTGGGCCAAGGCCCTACTTTTTTAGACAACATCGGCAATTAGCGGCGTCTCCATTATATAATCGTCTGAATGCCGACTATTGAATGAAATCGGAGTTGCATCCCGTTTGTTCGACGGCAGTTTCCTCACTTCATGTCTTTTCTATGAACATATTCTCTCGGCCTTTTGTTTTTTTGTGTTTAACCGCCATCGGTCTGATTTCTATCACAGGCATCTCGGCGCAGAAATTGTTCGCAGCCGCGAATCCGTCCTCTGGCGGACCCGACACGACCCGGCTGCTCCGTTTTCCAGCAACGAACGGTACACAGATCGTCTTTTGCTACGCCGGTGAAATCTACACTGTCGGCAAAGAGGGCGGCATTGCGCGACGCCTGACCAGCGGTCCAGGCTACAGCTCGTTCCCGCGTTTCTCGCCGGATGGGAAACAGATCGCCTTCACTTCGCAATACGATGGAAACACTGAAGTTTACGTCATGCCAGCTGATGGCGGCACGCCGAAGCGGCTCACGACTTCCGCCACGCTCGGCCGGGACGACATCTCCGACCGGATGGGTCCTAACAACCTCGTGATGGCATGGCAAAATACGAAGCCGCTGGTCGTCTTCCGTTCGCGCATGAAGACATTCAACGATTTCATCGGTTCACTGTTTACGGTCGGTTTAGACGCGGAATTGCCCGGGCATCCAAGATGGCTTATAACCAGGTGTTCCGGGAGTTCCGTACCTGGAAACATTATCGTGGCGGCATGGCGGACGATGTTTGGATTTACGATTTCAAAACCGGCGCCACCGAAAATCTGACGAACAACCCCGCGCAGGACATCTGCCCGATGTGGGGACCGGACAACAAGATCTATTTCATTTCCGACCGCGACAACCGCATGAATTTGTTCGTCATCGACCTTGCGACGAAAGAAACCAAGCAACTCACCCACTTTACAGACTACGACATCAAGTTTCCGTCGATCGGCAAAGACTCGATTGTGTTCGAGCAAGCGGGATACATCTGGCGCTACGATCTCGCGAGCGGTCAGGCAACGCCGGTGCCTATCGAGATCAAGGAAGATTTTGCGATCGGCCGCTCCGCGCTCGTCGACGCAGCCAAACATATCGAAACGGTGAACCTTGCACCGGATGGCGAGCGCTCCATAACGGTAGCGCGCGGCGATCTTTTCTCCGTGCCAGCAAAGAACGGAACGCCGCGTAACCTGACGAAGACTTCGGGCGCGCACGAGCGTGACGCAGTTTGGTCGCCGGACGGAAAATGGATCGCCTATAACTCGGATGTGACGGGCGAGAACGAACTTTACGTCCGCTCACAAGATGGCAAAGGCGACCCGCAACAAATCACAAGCGGCGCCGACACCTATTACTATGCACCGAAATGGTCGCCGGACAGCAAGAAGCTGCTCTGGAGCGATCGGCTGCAACGATTGCGTTATGTCGATGTTGCAACCAAAGCGATCACGCTGGTCGATCAGGACAAATTCGGCGAAATCCAAGGCTACAACTGGTCGCCGGATAGTCAGTGGATCGTCTGGGCACGTCCTGAAGAGAACGACATGCCTCGTATCTATCTTTACTCGCTCGCCAACAAACAGCAGACCGC
>WNGB01014644.1_pt1 | contig 10448 bp, 8 predicted proteins | sample 5400681 | NCBI WGS metagenome assembly WNGB01 (sample SAMN13153367, study PRJNA577476) | soil metagenome | isolation source: 115 cm soil or saprolite under grassland replicate 2 | place: USA:California | collected 2016-06-15 | reverse complement strand
CCGGCGCCCTCGCACGTCTCGACCACGGTGGTGGCGTCCTTGTAGGCGTAGGGCGCCTCCTCGCTGAGCAGCTTGGCGTTCTGCACCGCCACCACCACGCCCTCGGACTCGAGCTTGCGGCGCAGGTCGGGGCCGCTCATCACCTTCCTCGCCCTGGTCCTGCTCATCGCCCGCCCGGCGCCGTGGCAGGTGGAGGCGAACGAGCGCGCCGCCGCGCGCGCGTCGCCGACCAGCACGTAGGAGGGCGAGCCCATGCTGCCCGGGTTGATCACCGGCTGGCCGACCTCACGGTAGCGCTCCGGCAGGTCCGGGTGGCCTGGCCCGAGCGCCCGGGTGGCGCCCTTGCGGTGCACGCACAGCAGGCGCCGGGTCCCGTCGACCTGGTGGCCCTCGAGCTTGGCGAGGTTGTGGGAGACGTCGTAGACCAGGTCGAGGCCGAGCTCGCGCGCCGAGCGGCCGAACACCTCCGCGAACACGGTGCGCACACCGTCGGCCATCACGTGCCGGTTGGCCACGGCGAAGTTCCCGGCGGCACGCATCGCCCCGAGGTAGGCGCGGGCGGCCTCGTGCTCGACCGGCACGCAGGCGAGCTGCCGGTCAGGCACGGCGATGCCGAGCCGGGGCATCAGCCGGTCGACCACCCGCAGGTGGTCGCTGCAGGTCTGGTGGCCGATGCCGCGCGAGCCGGAATGGAGCATGACGCAGACCTGCCCGTCGAACAGGCCCATCGCCTCGGCGGCGGCGCGGTCGCGGACCTGGTCGACGACCTGCACCTCGACGAAGTGGTTGCCGCCGCCGAGGCTGCCGAGCTGGCGGGCCCCGCGCTCGCGGGCGCGCTCGGAGACGTGCTCGGGCTCGGCGTCGGCCAGCACGCCGCCGTCCTCGCAGGCGGCGGCGTCCTCCTCCCAGCCGACGCCCTGGGCGATCGGGGCGCGCACGCCCTCGGTCAGCACCCGCTCGAGGCCGCGGCGGTCCTGCGGCAGCAGGCCGGCGCCGCCGGTGCCGCGCGGGATGTGCCTGGCCAGGGCGTGCACCAGCGGGCCGATGTGGGGGCGCACCCGCGGCTGGAAGCGCAGCTCGCTGCGGAGCAGGCGCACGCCGCAGCCGATGTCGAAGCCGACCCCGCCTGGGGAGACCACCCCGCCGGCGTCCACGTCGGTGGCGGCGACGCCGCCGATGGGGAAGCCGTAGCCCCAGTGGATGTCCGGCATGGCGTAGGCGGCCCTGACGATGCCCGGCAGGGTGGCGACGTTGGCGACCTGCTCGACCGCCCGGTCGGCGAGGGCACGCTCGAACAGCTCGTCCGAGGCGTAGACGATCCCTGGCACGCGCATGCCGTCGACGTACCCGACCGGCACCTCCCAGACGAACGGCTCCAGTCTGCGTGGCTCCATCATGGCCTCCATCCATGTGGGGGGAGCTCGCTCCCTGGAGTGTCAAACTCCCTGTATAGGCTCCAGTTGCGGGACATGCAGGGAGGGTACGACCAGGGCTGGATTGCTCCTCGCTGTCGTCATCCTGCTGGTTTGGTGTCCCCGCCGTGTCCCTCTCGGCGAGCGGCCACCTCGCTCGCCTGTCGCGCGGCCTGCGCGTAGCCGCGCGCGCTCCGCACGGTTCGCGGCTGACCTCTATCGGGGAACGAGCCAGCGTTGCAGTTCGCGCCTGCTGAGCTGCGCTTGGCGCGCGAGCGTCCAGCGACGGCGCAGCAGACTCGGTAACAGCCGCAGGTACGACGCGCATACTCGCAGCCGCAGCAGGGTCGGCCGGAGCGGTGGGCGCCGACGGGTGTGGCGTGCGTAGGCGACCGCGCGCAACGCGAGCGAGGCGGTCGTCAGTGGGTAGCGCAGCACTTCTCGCACGGCCAGGCCAGCGCTGGCGTTCTTGGTGAGCAGCAGCAGCCGGTTGCGGTCGACGTGGAAGGTGAAGAACGGCGACCACTCAACCGAGGAGGCCGAGTGGATGTGGCGCGTGACCGCTTGTGGCTGGTAGCGGATCGACCAGCCTCGCGCTCGCAACCGCCAGGACAGGTCGGTGTCCTCGTAGTACATGAAGAAGTCCTCGTCGAACAGGCCGACATCGCGCAGCGCCTCGATACGGAAGCACACCGCCCCGCCGCAGAAGGCGAAGACCTCCTCGGGGCGGTCGTACTGGCCGCGGTCGAGTTCCTGGTAGGCGCGATCAGCGCCGTAGCCATCGGCGAACACGATACTGCCAGCGTTGTTGACCACGTCTACCAATTCGGCGCGGGCCGGCACGGTAATCTCGACCTCGGCCAGGTCAGGGCTGGCCTTGACGATCGCGCTGGCCTCCCGCCAACTCAACTCGATGGGCTTCTCGGTCTCGGCGGCGACGCGCAGCCCGATCCGCAGTGGCTTCTGCTCGGCCGCCACCCGGTCAGGGTCGACGGGGACGAGCAGTGTGCCGCTGGGCCGGCTCCAGCGGAACCGGTCAGGGCCAGCTTGCTCTGGACCATAGGCCAGCCGGTCCCACAGCACCTGGTCGGTGACGTTGCGGCCGTTGACGGTCACCTGGTAGATGCGCACGCCGAGTTCGCGCGTGTCCAGGCCGCCAGGGAGGAACGCCGGAGTCTCGAACTGCAAGACCAGAAAACGGGGCAGGAAGACGATCTTAGCGGTGGAAGCGGCGAGCCGTCCGCTGATGTCCTGCTGGAAGGGCGCGAGGAGGTTGCGGAGCCAGTCGCGCGTGGGGCGGGCGTCGTTGTTAGTCAAGGCAACGTACGGTGTCGTGGCCGTGCGCATGGCGATGTTGTTGCCACCCGCGAAGCCGTCGTTTTGCGCATTCGGGATCACGGTGACCCAGGAGTAGTCGCGTGCCAGCAGGTCAAGGGAGCCGTCGGTGGAGGCGTTGTCGACCACCCAGACGGCCATCTGGCCCGCGGGAAGGTCTTGGGCGGCAAGCGCGTCCAGGCACGGCGGCAGCAGGTGGGCGCCGTTGTAGTTGAGCACGACGACGGTGACCAGCGGTTGACCTTCGTCGGTGGGCGCGGGGTGCATCAGCAAGGCTCCGGTTTGCGAACTGGTCAGGCAAGGCGGGCTAGGATAGTACCTCGCCGCCCGGCTTGCTCCTGCCGGGCAGGTCGTCCCATACATTTCAAGAATCACCGCAAGGAGTGGCCGTGCCCGCGTCCGATGATCCAGCGCGTCCGGCGGTCTCCGTGGTGGTCGTGACCTACGAAAGCGCCGCCGACATCGCCGCGTGCCTGGACTCGCTGCGCGCGGCGGCCGGCCAGCACCACCTTGAGGTCGTGGTGGTTGACAACGCCTCCCGCGATGCCAGCGCAGACATCGCACGTGGCTTGGGCGTCAAGGTGCTGGAGAACCCGACCAACCTGGGCCTGAGCCGCGCGATCGACATCGGCGCCGCCTCGACCGCAGCGCCGTGGCTGCTGCTGGTCAACCCCGACACGCGGCTTGCGCCTGGCTCGCTAGCACAACTGCTGGACACCGCCAGCGCCGATCCGATGATCGGCTGCGTCGGTCCAAACCTGCGCAACTCTGACGGCTCGCAGTACCCCACGGGACGACGCTTCCCGTCGATCCTGGTCGGCGCGGTGCATGCGGCGCTCGGCACGGTCTGGCCGGGTAACCCAGCCACCCGCCACTATCACCTGACGGATCTGGACCGTAGCCGCCCAGTCGAGGTCGACTGGGTGTCGGGAGCGTGCATGCTGCTTTGCCGCGAAGCCTACGAGGTGGCTGGCCGGTTCGACGCCGGCTACTTCATGTACTTCGAGGAGATGGACTTCTGCCTGCGGCTGGCGCGGGCGGGCTGGCGGGTGGTCTATGACCCCGTTGCCGAGGTCACCCACATGATCGGGGGTTCGACCCGCAGCGCTCCTTACCGCAAGGTGCTCAACCACCATCGCAGCGCGCTTCGGTTCTACCGGCGCCGCTACGCCCGCGATCCGCGGCTTGTGCTGCTGCCGCTGTCGGCGGCGTTCCTGGCGGCCCGTGGGCTGGTCTCACTAGCCAGGACCGCCATCGCGCAGGCTCGCAGCCGTCGCAGCGGGTAGATCCGGGCGCTCCCGGGCTGCGAGGAATGGCTGGTGGGCCGGGCCGATGCCGTCGACGTGGTCGGCGAGCAACTTGGCGTAGACCGCGTTGCCGGTTCTGGAGCTTGGCATGCACTGGGCACAGGCATCCGGAACGAACCGGCCTGGCAGCGCCGCGACCAGCTCGGAAACACGGCTGCGTTCGACCACGCCAAGGTTGAAGCTGCTGGCGGCAAACCGGGGCTCGGCTTTCAGGTCGCAGGGTGCCAGGATGCCGAACGGGCTGATCGTCGGCCGGAAATACTTGGCGAGGCATTCACTGGTCCGCGTCCGGGCCACGCGCTGACCGTTGGCGAGGCTCACCAACTCGTCGGCCAGATCGATCCGAGTGACGCCATAGTCACCGCGGACCGCCTTTGCCCGCACGGTTCTGAGCTGGCCGCGGACTTCGGCGAGCTGCTGTTCGGTGAGCTGGTCGGTGACATCGACCTCGTCTTTGCGAAGGTCGAGGAAATCCACGCCGATGTCCGCGGCGAAGTCCGCCATTTGCTGGAGCTGATCGTGATTTCGCGGCTGGGTGACGAATCCGATGCCGATCTGAGCGCCGGTGTGGTGTTGGTCCCGCAGGTCGCGGAGCGTCCTGATGTTGTCGACCACGCGCCCGAGCGCGTTCAGTCGGGCGGGCAGGCCGGTGATGGCGTTGTAGGTGGCCGCCACTGGCGAGTGGACGCTCAACCGCACCTGGTCCATCAGGGCCAGCTCGTCCCACAGCGCGCTGTCTTCGGGCCGCAGGTTGAATCCGGTGGTGTACAACTGAACCCGAAACCCGAGCAGGCGGGCACAGCGCATGATCTCGGGGATCTCGCGGTTGAGCAGCACCTCACCGCCACCCGACAGCACCAGCGTCGCCGCGCCACCCTGGCGTAGCTCGCGCAACACGTGCCGCCAGTCTTCGGTTGCCAACAGCCCATCGGCGGTCAAGCCACGTTCGGCATAGGTAAGGGTCTGCTTGTCGGACCACAGGCACATCGCGCAGGCGTAGTTGCAGGTGCCTTTGGACGGGTGGATCTCGACGGTCTTGGACAACACGGCTTCGCCGGCCACCAGGCGCTCAAAGCCGAGCAGATCAGCAGTCCACGCCCTGGCTGCGGCCGCCGCGAACGCCCACCGCAGCCGATGTGGATAGAACAGCGACCCGACCAGCGCATGGGTGTCGGGGTCGTGCTGGAGGAACCGGTAGGCGGCGCGCACGTCGCCAAGCGAGACGCCCGCCATCGTGGCGAGCGCAGTGGCGGCCGTGGTCGGCTGGCACAGATGCGCCCGTACCGCCAGCCGGACTGCGGGCGCCAGCGCCGTGGACGACAGCCGTGCATGATAGGCGCCGAGTTCTGGGCAAGCGGCGAAGAACGCCTCCACCTCAGCGCGCATCCTCGACTCCGGCGGGTCGCGTCATGGAGGCGGCGAATTGCTGCCATTCCGGCTCGGTCAGCAGGGTCACGTGGGAGCGGGGCTTGTCGAACAGCAGGTGGACACCGCTGGCGTGGCGCAGGAACCGAAACGACGATTGCGAGCGCCGCGCTCGCGCTGCGATATCGGCAAGCTCGGCCCGGTCCAGTGGATTGTCGAGCAGCCAGTGCGCCGACAGCGGCCGAATCGGGATCAGCTCGGCCAGGCTGGACGGATTGGCATCGCTGTCGATGATTGCGTTGGTGGCCTGCTGGCTGGCCTGGCGGCCGAGCTGGAACTTGTGGACGGCCTCCACCTCGCGGGGAAGCTGGCCCAGACTGCCGTCCCGGAACTGCTGCTCAGCGGCCCATAGCAGCGCCTCGGGGTCCTCGTGGCGGACGTTGCCGATGACGGCGTTGCCGATTGTCTCACGGCCCCAGGTGGTGGCGTTGATGCGGAACTCGCCGTTGGGACGGACGTTGACCAGGCTGTCTTTGGCCTGCTCGGAGAGCTGCTGGAGGGTGATGGTGCGGGCGTTGTTGACGTGCAGTGACCGTTGCCCGATCGCGGGCCAAAACGAGTTGAAAGTCACGTACAGTCCGCGCCCGATGAGTTCGGCGTGGGCGGCGTCTACCGCCTGCTGGACGGTGAGATAGTCGTCCCAGTCCAGCTTGAGCCGGCCGTAGTGCTCGCGGGCGGTGCCGGAGAAGCTGGGCGCGCACAGGTGATGCTGGCTGACCAGCCCGGCCTCGGCCAGCATGGCGCTCAGCTCGGGCAACCGCCGGAAGTTCTGCTTGTGGACGACCGAGATGACCGTGATCGGCTTCCCCGCGCCACCAAGCCGCCGGAGGCCGTCCAGGACGCGGGGGAAGTTGCGCCCGCGCGCCGATCCGTGGGTTGGGCCGTCCGGACCGTCGAGGCTGACGCAGATCCGGGTGAGGTTTGAGCCCGCGACCGCGGTCACCAAGTCGTGGTCGACCTTGGTCGCGTTGGTGATCAGGACCGCGGCCGTCTGGCGCAACTGGTGGGTGGCGGCCAGGATCGCGGGGAGCTGAGGGTGCAGCGTGGCCTCCCCGCCTGAGATGACCAGCTCCAGAAGGCCGTAGCGCTCGGCTGCCGCGAAGACTGCGCTGACGTGCTCAGCGTCCAGGTGCTGCTTGATCCATACTTTGCCCGGGTGGCAGTACAGGCACCGCAGGTTGCACTCCTGGATGACATCGACGACCGCCCGCACGATGTGCAACCCTTGACCATCCCCGCCGCGCTCAGGCCGCGTCCATTCGGGTTGGCCGAGCAACTCGGCCGGCTCGGCGGGCGGTTGAACGGAGATCCCTGCTTGGGCTGTCGGCACGGGCCACCCTCCTTGCTCCGGGCAGATCGTTCAAGCTTCGTGATGACCCGATCAGTACAGTTCGTCGCTAACCACCCGCCAACGCCGTGTCGTCCAACCTAGTCGACATGCTCGGATGCCCAGAGGGGTCGCCCCGGCGTGCCGGTTGGGAGTGGAACGTCTTGGAGCCGCGCTCATGCCTTGGCAACAGGGCGTGATCTTCCGGGACCTTGGCTGTAGCCCTGGGGAACGGGCCGCCCCGAGGACTCTGCCCGCTGCCCGGGCGGCCCGGTCATGGCGAGCCACCGCGCCCGCCCGCCGCGGTGGCGCCCAGGGCCGTGGCCAGGTGCGGGACCAAGTCCGCCTCCACCGCTGCGGTTAGCACGACCTCAGGTCCACCCGAAGTCCGGCGCCGATCTACGGGCGGAACTTGACACTCCTGGCCCCCACAACCCCCCACGATCAGAGATCGTTCCGGCGGCTCAGACGTCCAGGTAGAGCTCGGCGAGCCAGCCGTCGCCGTCGCGGACGACCCGGAGCTGGTGGTAGGTGACCGCCTTGACCTGCGTGCCGTCGAACGGCCCGTTGCCGGCGAGGGTCACCTCGCCGGCCGCGCCCGCCTCGCCGGCACGGTCGACCCGGACGGCGGCGATGCCGGCGTCGCGCGACTCGTGCAGCCACAGCACCTCGCCGAGCCAGTCGACCAGCACGCCGGCGGGGTCGGCGGGCGCGACCGTGACCGCGACGGGCTCGCCCGGTCCCGGGCGGCTGGCGCCGAGGACCTCGGCCAGCCCGAAGGTGGCCTGCTCGAAGACCGCCTCCAGGCTGGGCCCGCGGGCGCGCACCCCGACGTCGGCGGTGTGCTCCAGCAGCTCGAAGCCGCCCGCCGAGGTGGTCACGGCCCCAGGATGCTGTCGAGGTGGAGCCGCATGCCGCGCTCGGTCAGCTCGCCGAGCACCAGGACGGCCAGCGAGCCGTCGCGCCGCACGAAGAAGGTCTCGGGCAGCCCCGCGACCCCGTAGGCGACGGTGGTCTCGCCCACCGGGCCGCTGCCCCGGTCGATGCCGACCGGCCAGGTGCCCCCGTTGTGGCGCGCGAAGGTGCGCGCCTTGGCCGGAGTGTCGCTGGTGGCCAGGACGCCGATCACCTCGAGGCCGTCGGCGCGGTGGCGCTCGCGGGCGGCGCGCAGCAGGGGGAACTCCTTGACGCAGGGCCGGCACCAGGACGCCCAGAAGTTGATCAGCAGCGGCCGGCCACGGTAGGCCGCGAGGTCGACGGTGCCGCCGTCGAGGCCGGCCAGGCGGAACTCGGGGGCGGGCTGCTTGCCCGGCGGGTAGGTCCGCACGGTCGGCACGGTCTCGAGCCGCACCGAGTCGGCCGGCCGGCCGCCGCCGCGCTGCGCCAGCCAGGCGAGCGTCGCGGTGGCCAGCGCGAGGACGACCAGGAGGGCCACCAGCAGGGGGAGGGGCGGCAGGTGGCGGCCGGGCCGCGCCGTCGCGGCCGCGCCGTCGTCGGCCGTCTGGCGCGGACCGGCGGGCGGCTGGGTCCCGGCCACCGGCCAGCCCTAGAGGTAGTCGCGGTGGTAGACGATCCCGTCGGGGCCGACCTGCAGGACGGTCGTGCCGGGCTGGTCGGCCACCCGCCGCCCGCCACGCCGGAACGACCAGGTCCACTCCACGATCGCGGTGTCGCCGTCGACGCCCATGCGCTGCACCGTGTACTGCAGCCCGGGATGGCCCTTGAGCAGGTCGTTGAGGTAGCCGCGGATGGACTCACGGCCCTCGTGCGGCGGGTTGGCGGGCTCGTAGTACACCGCGTCGGGCGCGTAGGCGGCCGCGGCCCAGTCCGGGTCGCCGACCTCGAACGCCTCGCGGAGCTGCTCGAAATAGTTGGCGGGCCCGGGCGGCCCGGAAGGGGCCGCTGCGGCCGCCTCCTCGTCGTGCTCCACCAGGTGGACGTCGTGCGCGCCGCCGGCCAGCTTGGCGCGCGTGTCGACCGCGACCGCCCGGTACCAGATGGCCGTCGCGGTCAGGAACAGCACCAGGCCGAGGCCGATGCCCCAGGGGCCGATGACCGCGGCCTTGTGGCGGAAGACCACCGCCGCCAGGATCACCGCGGCCGCCAGGGAGTACACCGCCGGCGCCAGGGTGGGGGGGAAGTGGTGGATGTTGCCGTGCTCGTCGGCGGCGCCGCGGTCTGGGTGGGCCGAGCCGGGCAGGCCGGTATCCGGCGCGGCCACCCGGCGCCGGTTGGCCGGGCTCGCCGACCACAGCATCGACCCGACGAACAGGCAGGCGATGAAGAACGCCATCAGCAGGCCGAAGCCGGCCAGCTCGGGCTCGTGCCGACCGACGGTCAGGTAGATGCCGCCGGCGGTGAGGCCGAAGGCCCCCATGCCGAAGAACAGACGCGCCGCAGCGATCACCGGTCCGGTCCTCCGCTCCTCACGACGACAGCAGGTAGATCGTGCTCACCAGCCCGAGCCAGACCACGTCGACGAAGTGCCAATAGTAGGAGCACATCTCGACGGTGTCGTGGTAGCGGGCGGTGAACTGGCCCGAGCGGGCGCGCAGCAGCACCACCAGGATGAACGCCGCGCCCCCGGCGACGTGCGCGCCGTGGAACCCGGTCAGGGTGAAGAAGGTGGAGCCGAACACGCCGCTGGAGAGGGTGAGCCCCTCGCCGATCAGCTTGTGGTACTCGTTCGCCTGGCCGCTGAGGAAGGCCAGGCCCAGGACCAGTGACACGCTCAGCCAGCGCGTCAGGGCCCGCTGGTCGCCCCTGCGGATGGCGTACACCCCGAGCTGCATGGTCACGCTCGAGCTGACCAGGAGCGCGGTCAAGATCAGGGCGTACCAGTCCTCGAGGTGGGGGGTGCCCGGCGGCGGCCACTGGGGCGCGGCGGTGCGCAGGGTGAAGTAGGCGCCGAACAGCCCGCCGAAGAACATCACCTCGGACGAGATGAACAGCACCATCCCGAGCAGCGAGGAGCTGATCCCGCCGGCGCGCTGGTGCCCGGCGCCCGCCGGGGTCTCGTGGACTGCCGCGTCCGTCGCTGCCATCAACGTGCTCCAGTCTCGGTCGTGGTGGTGGCGTCCGCGTGCACGCCAAGCTTGCCGGCGTGCTTGAGGTCGAACAGGGGCCGCTCCGAGTGGATCACGGGGATGCTGTCGAAGTTGTGCGCCGGCGGCGGCGAGGTCGTGTACCACTCCAGGGAGTTGGCGTCCCAGGGATCCTCCGGGTCGCGGTCCTTGCGCCGCAGGGTCAGCCAGACGTTGGCCAGGAACGGCGCGGTCGACACGGCGATCAGCAGGGAGCCGACCGTCTCGAGCTGGTTCAGCCCGGTCCAGTCGTGGAACGGGGTGTAGTCGGCGACCCGCCGCGGCATGCCGAGCAGCCCGAGGGTGTGCATCGGGAAGAAGGTCAGGTTGAAGCCGACCATCTGCAGCCAGAAGTGCACCTTGCCGAGGCCCTCGTTGAGGCACTTGCCGGTGAACTTCGGGAACCAGTAGTACATGCCGGCGTAGACGCCGAAGACGCTGCCGCCGAACAGCACGTAGTGGATGTGGGCGACCACCCAGTAGGTGTCGGTCAGGCCGAAGTCGACCACCGGCGAGGCCAGGAACATGCCGTCGATGCCGCCGACCAGGAACATGGTCA
>WNGB01030956.1_pt1 | contig 10449 bp, 10 predicted proteins | sample 5400681 | NCBI WGS metagenome assembly WNGB01 (sample SAMN13153367, study PRJNA577476) | soil metagenome | isolation source: 115 cm soil or saprolite under grassland replicate 2 | place: USA:California | collected 2016-06-15 | reverse complement strand
ACGTCTCCGGGCGCCACCTGCGCGCCGTCCCGCGCCATGAACTTCAAGCGCACCGTGCCGCCGGCGTCTCCCTCAACCAGGCCGAGCGTGCGGGTGCGCTGGACCACGGCGCCTACGGTGGAGGCGGGGTCATTCAGGAGTTGGACCACCGAGGCCCCGGCTCTCACCTGGACAACGCGGCCCACCAGGCCTTCGGGGACGATCACGGGGACTTGGCGAGCGACGCCATTGCTGCGCCCGCGGTTCACCGTAAGCACGCGCACCCACCCGCCCGCCTCGCGCCCGACGACCTCTCCGGCCAGGGTCGACAGCGGCAGCCGCTCGCGTAGCGCGAGCAGCCGTCGCAGCCGGGCGTTCTCGTGCCGGGTTTCTTCCACCTGCAGGGCCTGGAGCTTGAGCCGCTCGGCTTCCGCCCGGAGCACCATGTTCTCGTTCCGCACCGACTTCCAGTCGACGTAGGTCGTCCAGATACCGAGGGCTCCACGATGGATCTTCACGAGGAAACTCTGGACGGGAGTGACGACGAGTGCGACCAGATCCGCCGCCCGCCCGGTCCCGCCGCCCCGCGTCTGCACGGTCAGGAGCAGCAGGCATACGAGGAGGACCGAGACGAGAAGCCCGTACCTGCGAAATCTCACTGCAACGCTGCCCTCTGGCGCGATGCCCGCTCACGGCCGGGCCCGCGGCCGGTGCTCAGGCCGGGAGCGCCACTTTCTTGAGGAGATCCAATTGATCGAGGACCTTGCCCGTCCCGAGGGCCACGCAGGAGAGCGCATCATCGGCAACAGTGATTGGGAGATCGGTCTCCTGGCGCAGGAGTTGATCCAGGCCGCGGAGCAAGGCGCCGCCGCCCGTGAGCACGATACCCTTGTCCACGATGTCCGCCGCCAACTCAGGCGGCGTCCGCTCCAGACACGTGCGCACCGCATCGACGATGGCGATGACCGGCTCCCGGAGCGCCTCGCGGATCTCCTCGTCGGTCACGACGATGGTCTTGGGGATGCCGTCGATGAGATCGCGCCCCTTGACCTCCATGGTGAGGCGCTCGCCGCCCGTGGGGTAGGCCGATCCCAACTTGATCTTGATCTCCTCCGCGCGCCGCTCTCCCACCAGGAGGTTGTAGTGCTTCCGGATGTACTGGACGATCGCCTCGTCCATCTCGTCGCCGGCGATCCGGACGGACTTCGAATACACGATTCCTGATAGCGAGACCACCGCGACCTCGGTGGTGCCACCGCCAACGTCCACGATCATGTTGCCGCCGGGCTCCTGGATGGGTAAGCCGGCGCCGATGGCCGCGGCCATTGGCTCCTCGATCAGATACACTTCACGCGCCCCGGCCTGCATGGCGGAGTCACGCACCGCGCGCTTTTCCACCTGCGTGATTCCGGACGGCACGCCGATGACGATGCGCGGGTGCACCAGGGTCCGGCGCCGGTGCACCTTGTTGATAAAGTAGTGCAGCATCTTCTCGGTGACATCGAAGTCAGCGATCACGCCGTCCTTGAGTGGGCGAATCGCGGTGATGTTGCCGGGCGTCCGGCCGAGCATGGCCTTCGCGTCGTGGCCCACGGCAAGCACCGAATGATCGGCCAGGTGAATGGCGACGATGGACGGCTCGTTCATCACGATGCCCTCGCCGCGCACATACACGAGGGTGTTCGCGGTGCCCAGATCGATGGCGAGGTCATTGGAGAAGAGCCCGGCGAGAAGGCTGATCAGCATGCAGCACCCACCTCGGGATAGTCGTTAATCATGACAGGGGAGACGCGCTGGTCAGTGTAGCATCCGATGCTCGGTGAGACAAGAAAACCCTCAGGCTTTTCGCCAACATGGACGTCACTGGCGCGACACGGCGGCGTGACACGACGCGGGGCTGACGCTCGGTCGGGAAAAGGGCAGCATTTCGATTACTTAGCAGCCGGGCGATCCTCGAGAACGTCGCGGTTCAACGGACGGCCAGGCCCGGGCCCTGATCGCAAGCGCGCTCGCCGAGGCGGGACGCGTCGGCGGGATCGGGGTAAGACGGGGCGAGATGAGGCTGTGCGCGCAGCATCCTGGCCCTGGATATTCCTTGACACGAGGCGGCGCACCGGCTATCATCTGGTTCGGTCGCAGGTTCACTCGGTTTCCGGATTCAAAGCGAAGAGGAAGTCGCTGGGTTCGAGATCAACGCCGTGAGGACCTCAGGTCCCACGGCGTTTTTGTTTGTCCTTCAATTCCGGAGGACGGCCCCGTCATGGTGACGGGGTATCAGCGAGGCGGAAGCCTCGAGAGAAAGAGGTAGCAGACAGATGGCTCAGGGTCACGTGAAGTGGTTCAACGACGCGAAGGGGTACGGCTTTATCTCCCAGGAGGACGGCGAGGACGTGTTCGTGCATTTCAGCGCCATCCAGGCACAGGGTTTCAAGAGCCTGGTCGAGGGGGACAAGGTCGAGTTCGAGGTCACCAAGGGGCCCAAGGGGCTCCAGGCCTCCAACGTCCGCAAGGTCTAGGGCGCCAGCAGCCCTCAGAGCACGGGCCCCGGCCTGGCCGGGGCCCGGCTCCCTCCTTCTCATATCCGCCACATATCGGCCCGCAAATCGACGGGGCTTGGCAGCATCGCCGCCTTCGGGGGCGTTGACCGGAGCCCTCCAGACCCCCAAAACACCCCAAAACAGCCTTGACAGCCGTTTCGGGCCTTTGCTAATCTGCTCGCCGGACTTTGCTAATCTGCTCGCCGGATTGGGTGACGTGGAAGTGCCGCTTGGTCCGTACGTGATAGAGAGCCGAGTGTAAGAGGTTGTGGCGCCCGAGGACTCCAGTCCTCGACGGCGCTTTTTTTATTCCCCCCGATCCTGGGGGACCCCCGGCCATGGTGGCCTGGGGATTACACGGGCGGCTCATCCCCGTCCTAAGGGAGAGAGGGAACAGACGTATGGCACAGGGTACGGTCAAGTGGTTCAACGACGCAAAGGGGTATGGCTTCATCCAGGTAGAGGGCGGGGAGGACGTCTTCGTCCACTACAGCGCCATCCAGGCGCAGGGCTTCAAGAGTCTAGCGGAGGGTGACAAGGTGGAATTCGAGGTGACGAAGGGGCCGAAGGGGCTGCAGGCGTCCAACGTTCGCAAGAGCGTGTAGGCTCGTCGCTGACCACTTGACGGCCCGCCGGGCTTTCCGGCGGGCCGTTTCATTTCCCGACCGGACATACCCGAGAACGTTTACCAGGAAAAAAGAAAGCCCCGACGATACTTGCGGCAGCGTCTGCCGTGCCGCCCCGCTGGTGAAGGGCGGGATCGTCGGGGCCGGTGGCTCCTGGGTCCTCCAGGCCCACCTGCTACTGCTTGCTTCGGGGCCTTAGGAGGTGACCACCTCACAGATCACCGTAGGGGTACACATCGGCTGGATCACCTCCCTTTCTCGGCGCGGCCCGGCACGGGGCCCAGGAACCCACTACCTCGGCCCGGACGCCGACTCCCGGCCCGAGGCTCGGTCACGCTGCCTAAGACGGGATTGCCCCAGGGAACGCTGAAAGAGCCTGTGTGCACTCTGACCGAATTTCCCTCATCCTACATGACCCTGGGCCGGCTGAAAAGAAGGTTTTTTTCACCTCACCGTGATCCCCTAAATTGCGCGTATCGAATCAGTCCCGCTCGGCACCTCCGCCCGTCCGCAGATACTCAGCCCACTCCCACGGGAGCAGCGATTGCTTCTTCGAGTTGCAGTCCTTGCAGGCCGGCACCGTGTTCCCGCGCACGGAGCGCCCGCCGCGGATCAGCGGCACGACGTGATCCATGGTGAGGCCCTTGGTGCCCACGTGCCGCCGGCAGTAGTGACAGACGCCCGCCGCGATGCGCCGCTTCCACCACGGGCTCCGGCGCAGCTCGCGCCCGCGCGCCTTCTCGCGCGTCAGGAGAGCATCGGTGACCTCGGGGGTGAAGCGAGCCGGCGCCATCACGCGTCCTCGTTCACCGCGGAAAGCTGGAGCGAGAGCTCCTCCCACTCCTTCATGAGCCAGGCCACCCGCTCTTCGGTTTCCTTCCGGGCCCGGGCGACCTCGCGGGCGCGCTGCCCGTCGCGGTAGAGCTCCGGATCGGCCAGGGCAAGGCCGATCTCGGCGAGCCGCGCTTCCAGCTCGTGGATCTGGCTTTCCACGGCGCTGAGCCGCGCTTGAATGGCCTTGATCTCCCGCTCAAGATCCCGTCGCCGCGAGCCGCGCCGAGCCGGTCCGGCGGTTGCGACCGCGTCCCGCTCCCGGCGCTGGCCCACAGCAGGTCGCGCCGCCGCTTCGGCGCGGGTGGCCCCGGCCTTCCACGACAAATAGTCGTCGTAGTTGCCGAGGTAGGTGGCGAGCCGGCCACCATCCACCTCCACCACCCGGGTGGCGATGCGATTGATGAAGTAGCGGTCGTGGGAGATGAACACGATGGTCCCGGTGAAGCCCCGGAGCGCCTCTTCCAGCACTTCCTTGGACACGAGGTCGAGGTGGTTGGTCGGCTCATCCATGCAGAGGAGCGCGGCCGGCCGGACGAGCATCCTCGCCAGGGCCACGCGGGCCTTCTCGCCCCCGGAGAGCACTGAGATGCGCTTGTCGACCGTATCCCCGCTGAAGAGGAAGCAGCCGAGGATCGTGCGGAGGCGCCCCACCGACGAGTCCGGATCCGCCTGCTCCAGCTCCTCGAGCACCGTCTTCGCTGGATCCAGCGCGTCGAGCTGGTGCTGGGCGTAGTAGTGCACCCCGACATGGGCGCCGAGCGTCCGCTCGCCCCGCTCGAACGGGAGCACGCCGGCCAGCATCTTCAGGAGGGTGGACTTGCCCGCCCCGTTCACCCCCACCAGCGCGATGCGCTCCCCGCGCTCCACGCTGAAGTCCACGCCGGCATAGACGACGTGGTCGTCGTAGGCCTTGTGCACTAAGCTGAGGCGGGCGACCACGCGCCCTGTCCTCGGGGGCTGTGGGAAGGCGAAGTGGATTCGCCGCGCCGGGGGCCCGGCCTCGATTCGCTCCGCCTTCTCGAGCATCTTGATCCGGCTCTGGACCTGACGCGCCTTGGTCGCCTTGGAACGGAAGCGCTCGATGAAGCGCTCGATCTCCGCCACCCGCTTGGCCTGATTCCTCTGCCGCGCTTCCAGCAGCGCCTGGCGCGCCTCGCGCTCGAGGAGAAAGTGGTCGTAGTCGCCCGGATAGACCGCCACCGTCCCGCCCGAGAGGAGGGCGATGGCCGTGACCATGCGGTTCAAGAAATAGCGGTCGTGGGACACGAGCACCACGCTCCCCTCGTAAGCGGCCAGGAAGTCCTCGAGCCATCGGAGCGACTCGAGGTCCAGGTGGTTGGTGGGCTCGTCGAGCAGCAGGAGATCGGGACGCAGCAGCAGGAGCCGCGCCAGCGCCGCCCGCATCCGCCAGCCGCCCGAAAAGCGGGTCAGCGAACGATGCAGCTCCTCGGGCTTGAACCCCAACCCGTCCAGGATCGCCTTGGCCTGGGACTCCAGCCGATAGCCGCCCAGGGCTTCGAAGCGGTGCTGGACTTCGCCATAGGCCTCCGTCAGCGCGCGATCGGCGTCGAGCCCCGCCATCCGGGCGGCCAGCTCCTCCAGCTCGGCCTCGAGCCGCCACACGCGGTCGAAGCCGGAGAGGGCCTCGGCCAGTACCGTCATCTCCTTGCCCGCACCGACCTCCTGGGGCAGATACCCCACGGTGACTCCGCTATCCAGATGGACACGGCCGGCGTCCGGCTCTTCCACACCGGCCAGGATGCGGCAGAGCGTGGTCTTGCCGGCGCCGTTAGGGCCGACGAGGCCGATGCGCTCCCCGCGCCCAAAGCGCCAAGAGCAGGCACGCAGGAGCGACTGGCCGCCGTAGCCCTTCGTGATGGCCTCGAGCGCGATCACGGGCCGGGTCTACCCTCTTTCGTCTTGATGGCTTCCATAACGGCGAAGGCGTGGCGCACCGACTTCATGGCGAGCGTGCCGCCCATGAGGGCGCCGATGTCCAGGACCTCGGCGATCTCCGCGTCTGTCGCGTCCAGGTGGAGGACCTCCTCCACGCGGTGCTCGATTCAGTCGAAGCAGTTCTGCGACACCGCCACGGCCAGCGCCGTCAACTCCTTGTGCTTCTTCGAGAGCGCGCCGTCGCCGTAGACGCGTTTGCCCAGCTCGCCGAAGGCGGCGGGCACCTTCATGGCGCTCTTGGCGATAAGCCCGTTCATCCGCTTCCGATCGGCGAGGGCTCGGGCGCGGGCCTCCGCCAGCCCCCGCAGGGCCAGGAGCAGGCGAACGAGGCATTGCTGGACGAGCTGGGCGTCCTGGGCCGTGGGATCCGCCATCCACTGCCGCGCCCACTCGCGGTTCTCGGACTGAAAGCCGAGGGTCGGCGAGAGCTTCTCTAGCCGCAGGAGCAGATCGTCGGGAGGCAGCCCGGCCGCGCGGAGACGCGCCACCACCGCGCCCCGCACCGCCGCGTTCCAGATGCCCGTCAAGGCCTCGATGAGCGCCCCGTAGCACGTGCTGTCGGGCCGCTGCTTGAGATGCTCGACCACGGCGGTGAGGAGCGGATGCGGGGCCGGCTCACCGTCCTCGTCCACGCCCACCAGGCCCGCCAGGAGCGGGTCCTTGGTGAGACTCGGCATTCGCTCGAGCAGGTCGACGAGCTCGGCGACGGACACGGCGGGTAGCTGGGCGAGCCGCTCCAGGAGGGGCGCGTCGGAGGCCATTGAGCCGCCTCAGGAGCGAGAGGGCGCCGCGGGCTCCCGGGCGGCGGCCAGATCGCGCGCCTGCCCTGCCGGCACGAGAAAGGCGGAGCCCAGCGCGCAGAGCGCAACGACCAGGCCGACCACGAAGACCTCCCCGATCGCATGGGCCATGGCCAGGCGGATCTGGCCCAGCACCGAGCCATCGAGACTCGCGCGGGTGAGGGGGTTCACGACGAGGTCGGGGTGGGCGGCCAGCTCGGCGAGACTGTCGCGAAGGCGGGCGGGCGCTGCGGCGAGCAATGCCCCGAGCTCCATCTGGAGGCGATGCGCCATCACGGAGCCCATCACCGCCACGCCCACCGCCCCCCCGATGGTCCGGAAGAAGGTGTTCAGGGAAGTCGCGGAGCCCAGCACCGACCGGGGCACCGCGCTCTGGACGGCGATCAGCATGGGGGCGAAGATGAGTCCCATCCCGATACCGCCCAGCACGATGTCGCGCGCGGCCGCCAAGCGCGTGAGTGTCTCGGTCCAGCCGGTGAAGAGCAAGAACGCCAGGGCGAGCATCGCCATACCCGTGATCACAACGCCGCGATAGCCGACCCGGAGCGCCAGGCGCGTTCCGATGATAGAGCATACGACCCATCCGATCGTGAACGGCGTGAGCACGAAGCCGGCCTGGGTTGCCGTGGTCCCGGTCACCGCCTGCATGAAGAGCGGCACGTACGTGATCGCCCCGAACATGGCCATGCCCGAGAGAAAACCGGTGGCCGAGGCGGCGCGGACCATCGGGTTCCCGAACAGGCCGAGCGGGATCACCGGGTCGCTGGCGCGACGCTCTACCAACAGGAACACCACGAGCAGCGCTGCCGACAGGAGCAGGAGGCCGAGCACCGACGCTCGCAACCACGAGGCACCGCGCCCGGCCTCGACGAGTCCCAGCAGGAGCGCGGTGACGGCTCCCGCGAAGACTACCATACCCGCGTAATCGAGGGACAGGCGGCGCCGCGCGGACGCCTCCTCGGGGAGCCCCAGGCTGATCGCCGCTGCGGCCAGGATGCCAAAGGGCAGGTTGACGTAGAAGACCCATCGCCACGACACCGTGTCCGCCAGGATCCCGCCGATCAGGGGCCCCACGAGCGACGCCACGCCCCAGACGCCTGAGAAGTAGCCCTGCATCTTGGCGCGCCGCTCGAGGCCGTAGAGATCGCCGATGATGGTCATGCCGATGGTGATCAGGGAGCCCGCGCCCAGACCTTGCACCGTTCGGAACCCGATCAGCTGCGCCATGCTCTGCGAGACTCCGGACAGTGCCGAGCCCACCAAGAATACGCCGAGACCGCCCAGGTAGGTACGCCGGCGCCCGAGCTGATCCGCCAGCCGGCCCCAGATGGGCGTGCTGATCGTCGAGGCGAGCAGGAAGGCCGAGAAGACCCACGAGTAGATCCTGATCCCCCCGAGGCTCGAGACCACCGTGGGCATGGCGGTGGCGACTGCCGTGGACTCCATGGCCGCCAGGAACGTGGAGCCCATGACGGCCGAGAGCACGAGCGTCCTGTTGGGCTGCTGGCTGGCCGGCCACCAGGGCATCAGTGACCGCCGGTGCAGCCGGCGCAGCGACACAGGGCGCGCAGCTCGGCGTAGGGGTAGAGGCTCTGCTGCCCGTCCGTCCAGATGACACGCAGCCCGTCGGGGAGCTTCTTGATGTCCCGCGGCCAGCTCATCGCCTCGGTCAGCTCGGGCTGCGGCTGTGCCCTGAGGGCTGGATCGTCCAGCCGGAGCCGATCGAACGGGTAGATGCTGGAATGATTGTCCGCCCAGGTCACGCCCAGCGCATAGCGCCCGACCAGGTGGATGTCCTTCGGCTCGCTCGGGTTCGGCTGACCCAGGATGGGGAGGTTGAGCTTGATCGGGGTCACGTGCCCCCTCCGGGCGTGTTCGCCTCTACCCGCTGCCCGGCCAGGAGATAGTGCACGGCCAGGTTCTGATGGGGGCCCCACGCGGCCGCGCGCCGCCGGATGGCGCGCTCGGACAGCTCGCGCCCCCGGTTGTAGAAGTGCGCGAAGGCCTTGCGCACGCCGAGATCGCCGGCCGCGCAGACGTCACCCCGCCCCAGCCCGCGCGCCAGAAACCACTCGGCGGTCCACCGGCCGAGCCCGCGCACCGCGGTCAGCATCTCGATGACCTCCTCATTGGAGCGCGCCCTCAGCGCCGCCAGATCCAGGTCTCCTGACACGACCCGCTTGGCCAGTCCTATGATGTACTCCGCCTTCCTGACGGTGAACTGCATGCGCCTGAGCTCGCCGACCCGCGCGCGGACCAGGACCGCCGGCTCGGGAAAAGCGTACACCGTCTGGCCATTGACGCGAACCGGGGTCCCGAAGCGCCGCACGAGCCGTGCGCGCACGGTGAAGGCGAAGCCGAGATTCACCTGCTGGGCGCACACGGAACCCACCAGCATCTCGAATGGCCGCGGCGACAGCGTTGGGCGGAGGCCGTAGAGCCGCGTGATGAGCTCGCCCAGCACCGGATCCGCCGCCGCCGATCGGTAGAACGACGCGACGTCCAGGTCGAGACCGCAGATGTGCCTCACCTCGGCCAGGGCCCCGTCCACCACGCGCGCGCTGCGCGCTCCCGGCACCGACACCCGGAGGCGCGCCCCGTCGGGGCCGCCCGCCCAGGTGAGCTCGTATGCGCGCCACGAACCATCCACCTTCACCGCCCGCCGGAACACGCCGCCCGAAAGACGGTTGGCCGGGTCCTCTCCCCAGAGGTGAAACCGCGAAAGCGTCCGCGTCATATCCAGCGGGCCGGAGACGACGAGGCTCCCATCCATGGCGGGGCTTCAGTGTACCAGACCGGCCGAGTCAGCGGAACTCTGACGAAGATCGGCGGCGCGCGACGGACGACGCCCCCACGAGCAATGGGCGCTGGCTCCGGCGACGGACGGCTCGCCTGTGAAGGCCCTGGGCGACCAGCGACGCCGGTCGCCACTTGCTCCGCGTTCCGCCCTCGGATATGGTGTGGGCGCCGCGATCGCGATCCGGGAGGGCGCCATGAACGACCTGGTCCTCGTCACACGGTCCGAGGGAGTGCAAACGCTCACCCTGAACCGCCCCGAGGCGCTCAACGCCCTCACCGTCGAGGCCATGGGCACGCTCGCCGACCGGCTGGAGGAGGCGGCCAGCGATCCTGGCACCCGGGTCGTGGTCATCACCGGTGCCGGGAAGGCCTTCTCGGCCGGCGGGGACATCGCCTTTCTCAAGGCGCTCCCGACGATGCCGTCGGAGCGCATCAGGCAGATCGTCTACGGCACCTTCCAGCGCGTGCCGCGCGCCATCCGCGCTATGGACAAGCCGGTCATCGCCGCCGTCAACGGCGCGGCGGTCGGGACCGGCTGCGAGATCGCCGTGGCGTGCGATTTCCGGATCGCCTCGGAGCACGCGCGCTTCGGCGAGGGGTGGATCAACCTGGGCTGCGTGCCGGCGCTCGGTGGCATGTTCCTGCTGCCGCGCATCGTCGGTCTCGCCAAGGCGACCGAGCTGTGCCTGACGGGAGAGGTGATCGACGCCAAGGAGGCGCTGCGCATCGGCCTGGTGAACAAGGTAGTGATGCCCCCGGACCTCGCGCGCGCGGCCGAGGAGTTGGCGCGTCGCTTCGCCCGCGGCCCGGCCCACGCCATCGCCGCCGCCAAAACGGCGCTGAACCGGGGACTCGCGTCTCACCTGTGGGGGGAGCTCGAGGTGACGCTGGAGCAGCAGCTCATGTGCTTCACGACGC
>WNGB01065216.1_pt1 | contig 10453 bp, 9 predicted proteins | sample 5400681 | NCBI WGS metagenome assembly WNGB01 (sample SAMN13153367, study PRJNA577476) | soil metagenome | isolation source: 115 cm soil or saprolite under grassland replicate 2 | place: USA:California | collected 2016-06-15 | reverse complement strand
GTATAGAAGCAGTTCACGGGGCAGACGGCCGCACAGGGCGCGTCGGTGCAGTGCATGCAGGCCATGGTGACCGAGCGCTCGCCCGGCTTGCCGTCATTGATGGTGACGACCCGTCGGCGGTTGATGCCCCATGGCACTTCATGCTCGTTCTTGCAGGCGGTGACGCAGGCGTTGCACTCGATGCAACGGTCGGCGTCGCAGAGGAATTTCATCCGAGCCATTGTCGAGTCTCCTTACGCAGCCTTGATCTGGCAGAGCGTGGCTTTGGGTTCTTGCATGCCAGTAACGGGATCGAACCCGTAGGTGGTGATCGTGTTCACGCTTTCGCCGAGCACGATCGGGTCGCAGCCCTGCGGATATTTCCCGCGCTGGTCGACGCTCTGGAACCAGCCGCCGAAGTGGAACGGACACCAGGTCACGCCTTTGCCGACGCGTTCTGTGACGAGCGCCTTCATGCGGGTGGCCTTGCCGCTTTCCATCTCCGGGCCCCAGACGAAGACCCACGCGCCGTCCTTGATGCCGCGCTCGGCGGCGTCCGCAGGATTGATCTCGATGAACATGTCCTGCTGCAGTTCGGCGAGCCATTTGTTGGAGCGGGTCTCCTCGCCGCCGCCCTCGTATTCCACCAGGCGCCCGGAGGTGAGAATCAGCGGGAACTGCTTGGCGATTCCTTTCTCCACCGCCGTCTTCTGTACCGTGAAGCCGGTGTTCGGCACGCGGAACTCCTTGGCGTCGGGCCGCGTGGGATATTTGGCGACGAGGTCCGGCCGCGGCGTGTAGATCGGTTCACGGTGCACCGGGATCGGATCAGGCAGGTTCCACGCGTTGGCGCGCGCCTTGCCATTGCCGTAGTGGATGCAGCCGTGCGCCATCGCCACCCGCTGGATGCCGCCGGAGAGGTCGATCGCCCATGAGACCGTATCGGGGTTGTTGCCGCCGATGCGCTCGATCACGGCCTTCTCGGCGGCGGTGAGATCGTTGTCCCAGCCGAGTTTCTTGAGCACCCCATAGGTAAATTCGGGGTAGCCGTCCTGGATCTCCGAGCCGAGCGAGTAGGAGCCCTCGGCCAGAAGATTGTCCTTGCGCGCGGTGCCGTCGGGAAGCTTGACCTCTCGCTCGACGCCGAAGCGCGCGCGGAACGTGCTGCCACCGTCCATCACGTTCAGATTGGTGTTGTAGAGCGTGTGGGTGCCGGGATGCTTGAGTTCCGGCGTGCCCCAGCATGGCCATGGCAGGCCGTAATAGTCGCCCTTGGCCGGACCATCCTTGGCGCGCAAGGTGACGAGATCGAAGTCCTTCTGGTTGGCCATGTGCAGCTTGAGGCGCTCCGGCGATTGCCCGCAATAGCCGGTCGACCAGCCGCCGCGATTGATCTCGCGCAGGATGTCCTCCGCGAGCGGTTGGTTACCCTCGACCTTGATGTTCTTGAACATGCGATCGGCGAGGCCCAGCCGCTTCGCCAGCAGATACATGGCCTCGTAGTCGTCCTTGGACTCGAAGATCGGCTTGACGATCTGCTCGCCCCATTGCAGCGAGCGATTCGACGCGGTGCGCGAGCCCGACGTCTCGAACTGGGTGCAGATCGGCAAGAGGTAAGTGTCGTTCTTGCGCTCGCTCAGCGCGGCCCACGTCGTGGGATGCGGGTCGCCGACCACGAGCAGATCGAGTTTCTCGATCCCCTTGGCCGCTTGCGGCATACGGGTGATGGTGTTGCCGCCGTGTCCGAACACCAGCATCGCCTTGACGTTGTCCTTCTGGGCGACTTGGTCTTTCGGCAGCATTGTCGCGTCGAACCAGCGGGTCGACGGAATTCCGGGGGCCTCCATGATCTGCTTGGAGTCGAAGCGCGACTGCATCCAGTCGTAATCGACCTCCCAGACGCGGGACCAGTGCTTCCACGCGCCTTCCACCAAGCCGTAGTAGAGCGGCAGCGTCACGATATCGAGACCGAGGTCGGTTGCGCCCTGCACGTTGCAATGGCCGCGGAAGATGTTGGCGCCATTGCCGAAGTTGCCGACGTTGCCGGTCGCGAGCAGCAGGATGCAGCTGGTCGCGGGCTTCTGCTTGGCGAAGATCTCGGCGACGCGTTTGACTTGCGCCTCGGGCAGACCGGTGACGCGCTCGACCTCATCGGGCGTCCACTTGTCGACCTCCTTGCGGACCTCGTCCATGCCGTAGACGCGCTGCTTGATGAATTCCTTGTCCTCCCATCCGTTCTGGAAGATGTGCCACAACATCCCGTAGATGGTCGGGATGTGGGTGCCGGGCCGCACGCGGACATATTCCGTCGCGTGCGCTGCCGTGCGCGTCATGCGTGGATCGATGGAGATCCAGTTCGCGCGATTGAGCTCCTTGCCTTCGAGCAGATGCTGCAACGACACCGGGTGCGCTTCCGCCGGGTTGCCGCCCATGATCATGATGGTCTTGGCGTTGCGGATGTCGTTGTAGCTGTTGGTCATCGCGCCGTAGCCCCACGTGTTGGCCACGCCGGCGACCGTCGTCGAATGGCAAATGCGCGCCTGATGGTCGACGTTGTTGGTGCCCCAGAACGCCGCGAACTTGCGGTAGAGGTAGGCACCTTCGTTGGAGAACTTGGCAGAGCCGAGCCAGTAAACGGCGTCGGGTCCCGACTTCTCGCGGATCGCGAGAAGCTTGGCGCCGATCTCGTCGATGGCCTGGTCCCAGCTCAGGCGCGTCCACTGGCCGTTGACGAGCTTCATCGGATATTTCAGGCGCCGGTCGCCGTGCACGAGTTCGCGCACCGAGGCACCCTTGGCGCAATGCGAGCCGCGATTGAGCGGCGAGTCCCAGCCGGGCTCCTGGCCGATCCATATGCCGTTCGCGACTTCCGCCACCACCGTGCAGCCGACCGAGCAATGCGTGCAGATGTTCTTGCGGATGGTGACCTGTGCGCCGGCGGGCGGCGGGGGACCCGCCTCCGCCTTGCGCACGCTTGCAAGTGGAAGCGCGCCGAGGGTGGCGAGACTACCGGCGACCAAGCCGGAGCGACGCAAGAAAGTGCGGCGGTCGAGGCCGCCGTCACCTTGGCATGGCAGCGCGCCGGCGAGCGTGCTGCGACGAGCCTGACGTTCGGTTCTCTTGATCAGCACGGCTGCCTCCCTCAGCTCGGATACCGGTTGACCCGATAGAAGGTTTGCACCTCCCGCGAGTTCGCCTGGTAGCGAGCCTTGCGTTTCTCGTCATTGCTCTCGCTGTCGGCGCGCGCTTGATCCGCCATCGGGGTGGCGGCTGCGGCCGCGGCCGTCTCCTCCTGTTCCTTGTCTGTTGCGATGCGCTCCGCGCGGCTCACGAGGGCAGCGCGAAGGCCTCGGTTTCGATTTCGATGAATACCCGGCCGAGTGTTCCTACGCGCCGGTAGAAATCCGCGGCATCGGCCTGCTCCAGATCGGCGAAAAAACGCCCGATCCACGGTGCGAGATGCTGCTCGAATAGCTCGCGATCCGAACCCGCGGGAGCGGGAAAGCGCCGGCTCGCCAGCCCCGCCATGATCTCGCATAGAATGGCCGCGTGATCCTCAGGCTCTGCCTGGGCGGCGGTGCGTTCGATCGCGAGCTTCTCGAGATGCGCGCGCAAGCGCGCGAGCGGCCGCTCATGCAAGAAGCCGGTGAGATAATAAGAACCGTACGGTAGAAGCTCCCCGCGCCCGAGACCAATGAAGAGGTCGAAATATTCGCGCTCGACGCGCTCGACACTCGTGCTTTGCGCCGCCTCCGCGAGCGCGGCGTGCGCCAATCCGAGCGGACTCGGATCGCCACGCAATGTCGCGAGACGCTCCAGGAGGGAAGCATCCGGCGCGCGTGCAAGCAGCACGGACAACAGTGCGTATTCCTGCGCGCGCGCGGCATCGACCTCGTCGACGTCGCCGGCTGTGCCGGCCTGCGCAGCGTAGAGATCGGGCCGTAGCGTCGAGCGGTTCACGCCCGTCGCCGCTTCGACCGTCAGCACGCGCTCCGCTGGAACGCGCAACCAGTTCGAAACAGAAGGCTGGGAGATACCAATCTTTCGGGCTAGCGCGCCGACGCCGCCGGCAACGCGGATCGCCTCCTCCAGTCCTACGTCCCTCATCGGCGTTTTTCTTTTTTATTCTAGTTCGATTGTACAAACGTACCGCCCGCCGCAAGCAGCGGTCAATAGTCGGAGGCTATGAGTCCCGGGATCACTTGGGCAAAGCGCGCCCGTGCAGCCGTTTCGCAATCAATTGATCGTTATCGCAGTTTTCTGGATCACGTTGCGGCGCAACAGCCGCTTTGTTGCGTTGCAGTAGCGCCGCGGAGCTGTCTGGCTCACCATGCCTTCCAGCGCCCTCCTGGTGCGGTGTTGCGCCGCTACTCTGAGGGTCTTTTGCTGTCGCATCGGCGGCTGCGTCCGCCGATTGGCTCGGTGCTTCGGGCGAAGATGTCTGCCCCTGCCGCTCAGGCGAAGCGGACCGGTCAGTCGTCTCGCCGTCGAGGCCGCGGCCCACCATCTGCGCGACCTGCGCTCGCAGCTCGTCGGTCATTTCCAGCGGGCCGAAACCCGCGATGGCGCCCGGCGCGTTGAAGTCCCACGCATTCTCGGACAGCCCGACAAAATCCCGGATCTTGGGATCGCTGGCCCAAGCGCGGCGAAGCGCCGCACGGGTCAATTCGGCCGGCACGCCCGGCGCGAGGAAGGCACGGATGTCGCTGTCGGCGGTGATCGTTTCGATCGGCGGAAGCGTTGTGGGATCGAACGCGACCTCGGAAGGCTCGAGCGCGGCGCCGTCCGCAGGCGCAGCATCGGTTTCCTTGCGCCGTCCTTCGTCGGAAGGTGCGCTTTCCGCCGTCGGAGCGGGCGCGACTGCAGCCTTCGTCGCGTCGGCATCTTGCGCCGCCTCGCGCTTGCGCCGCGACCAGCGCGTGATGAAGTTTTCCGGCTCGCTCATTCTCGCGCCTTCTGCATGGGTCCGCGCCGCGCCAGCGCCTCGGGATCGGCGCGGTCGCGCTCGCGCTTGTGGAACGGCTGCTCGACATGGTGCTCGGCGACGAAAGCATCGATGGCCGCATGCACCGACTCCGGCATCGGCACGACATCGACGAGATCGGTGCCCGCTTCGGTCCAGGCTTCGCCCTCAGCGGGATCGGCGGTCACGGCGAAAAGCTCATAGGGCGGCTCGACTCCGGTCGGCCGCAGCGCCACCCAGAGCATCGGGGCGCCCGAAGCTAGATTGCCGCGGTAGTTGGTGGTCTCGGTGCGGTAGAGCTCGATCTCGGCGGCACCCGCATAGAACGTCGTGCTGTCGCCGTCTTGCGCGAGCTTGGTCCATGGCAAAGCGTCCGGCATCCCGGGCAAGGCCGTGACCGGTTGCCAGGTGAAATCGATCCAGGGACTCTGCGCCTTGCGCCGCTCGACCACGACGCCGACCGCAATTTTGGCAGGCGGGAGAGCGCTCATGAGACTGCCTCGAGATGAGCGATAGGAAGGCCGACGACGAGGTTTTGCGGCTTCATACGGAGTGTACGGTCGGCCGTCATCGCCAATATCAGATAGATGGGCTCGCCTTTTGCCTTTTCCAGGACGACTTCGGGATCAGGAAGGGTGACTCGGTAAAGCCCGACGATGCGCTCCCGCGCTGCTTCGTCGAGCTCTGCGCCCCTCCACAAAGCGTCCCCGATCCGGGTCGCCTCGGCATCGAGCCCGACATACCAGGTGAAATTGACCTTGGCCGCCTCGGTCAGCGGCTCGATCTCCACCTCGACCGATAAGAGATGCCCGATCCACTGCGCGATGACATTGCCGAGCGCGTCGAGCCCGCGCCGACCGGCGGTCAGATCGAGGGCCATGTCGAACAGATCGCTGCGCGACCAATAGGTTTCGGCATTCTCATCATTGAGCACGTCGATCTCGCCCGCGGTGGGCAAGCCGAGCATCGCAACGAGCGGCGACACCGGCTGCGGGCTCTCGCCGGAGACTTTCTCCTCATCGGCCGCAATCAGCGATCCGTCGAGCACGCTCAAGCGTTGCGGCCGGAAGAAGAGTTCCGCCGCGCGCAGCATGAAGACGTCCTCGCAGCTGTCGAGCAGGTTGCGCAGGATCACATGCACGAGCTGGTTGACGAACAGTGGCGGAGTGGCACCCACGCCGCGGCGCACGAGATCGAGATAGGCGCCCTCCACGGTCCGGTGGCCAATGAGGCGATCGCGAAAGGCGATCATCAAGCCCCAATTCTCGCGTGCGTCCGCATCGGTGATCGCCGCAATCTCGGAGCTTGTGACCGGCCGGCGAGGATCGCCGAGCAGCGCCGCGTGCAAAGTGCGCTCGGCCGCGGACGCATCCGGCGGCGGCGCAAGCTCCGGCCGCGCGAGATAGGCCTTGAGGAACTCGTTGGTGACGAGGAGCCCGCCGCCGTCGTCGCGATCGAGCAGATGATGTCCGCAGGAGAGCCAGAAATCCGGCATGCGATCACGCCTCGACGAGTTGTTGCTAGGTCTCTATACCACAGCACTGCATCGCGAGGGGTGATCATGCCTGAGACACGGAGTCGGCGCGTTCGAGGGCCGACGATTCGCCTTGTCTACGCAGCAACCCTCGTGATCAGCCTGGCGTTTGTGTCCAGCGCGTCGGCGCAGTCCTCCCGGCGGCATTACCGATGTGCTCGCGCGCGCGCTCGGCCAGCGCCTGGCGGAAGCCTGGGGTCAGCAGGTCGTCATCGAGAATAAGCCGGGAGGCGGCACGGGCCAGGTGGGCACCGAATACGTCGCGCGCTCAGCCCCCGACGGCTATACGCTCCTGGTCACTGCCGATGCGACGTTCGTCACGTCACCTCACATCTACAGCAAACTGCCCTATGACCCGATCAACGATTTCGTCGCGATCACCGGCCTCGGCATCAGCCCGCAGGCGCTCGTCGTCCATCCATCGCTGCCGGTGCGCACGCTCGGCGATCTTGTCGATTTCGCTCGGAAGCGGCCGGGCGAGCTCAATTACGGAACCTTCGGCATCGGATCGAGCGGACATCTCAATATCATCCTGCTGGAGGGCATGACCGGCAACAAATTCACGCCGGTGCATTACCGTGGCGCAGCGCCTGCGATCACTGATCTCATCGGCGGTCACATCCAGATGATGATCGTCAGCATCGGGCTTGTGGCGCAGCCATGGCAGGCCGGCGCGCTGAAGGTGCTCGGCTTTGGCAGCACGCGGCGGATGGCGCAATATCCCGATGTGCCCACGCTCGCCGAAAGCGGCTTGCCCGGCTACGAAGCCGGATCGTGGTACGGATTGGCCGCGCCCAAAGGCACGCCCGCAGAGGTGGTGGCCAAGCTCAATGCGCAAACCCAGAGGATCTTCGACGATCCGGGCTTTCGAGAGAAATTCCTCGCACCTAACTTCATCTTTTCCATTACCAGCTCCCCGGAAGCGTTCGCAGAGCGCATTCGGAGCGAGTCGGCCAAATGGGGCAAGCTCATCCGCGACGCAAACCTGAAGGCGGAGTGATCATCCCGACCTTGGCTGGTCGTCGGCCGGGCGAAAATTCAATCGGCCGGTTTGTCTTTCGCCAGCGCGTGCAGATTCACGTGTTCGCCCGGCTCCTCTTCGCTCTCCACCTCAAGGAACGAGAAAGCGCGCATCGGCTTGCGTGTGCCGCGCGGATGCAGCGTGCGAAATGCCTCGCGGATCCCGCCGTCCTCGACGGTGCGGCGCACGGCGATCAGCGTGTCGCGGGGCTGATCGCAGAGCGAGGCCGCGAATGCGACCTCCTCTGCCGCCGCAGCGCGGGCAATGGCGAGGTCGGGCGCGCCGAGGCGCTCGTGCAGTTGCATTGCCAGCGACTCCACGAGTGCGTCGCGATCCGCCTCGCTCGCTTCCACGATCTGCACTAGCGTCGACCAGCCGAGCGAGGCCACGCCGAGAAACCCGCTGCGGAAGGCCGCGCGTGACTTGCCCTCGAGCGCTTCGGGATCGGCGTCCGCGAACATGAAGGCGCCGGAGACCGCCCACTCGCCCGGCTCGGCGGCGCACTCGAACACGAAGGTGTCCGACGGATCGAGCCTGATGGTGCGCAAGAGCCTCATCTGCGCGGCCCTCCGCTCGCGGGGTCGAGCCACGAGGGCTCCGCAAGGGCACGCACCAACGAACGCCGCTCCGACTCATCCCCACGCGCTGCCATCCGCCGGGCGAGGAGATCGCCATTCTCCGCGATGTCGCGGCGCAAGCCGCTCTCAGGCGCAAGCCGCGTGAGGTAACTCTTCGCGATCTCCCCGAACCCCTGCTCCTGCCAGGCATCGATCGCGACCATGAAATGCCGGGCGAAGCTTTCCACCAGCTTGCCCGAACCGAGATCGTCGAAGCCCTCGTCCTCAAGCGCCGCCGACAGCGGACGCAGCCCCGGTTCCTCCTCGCCCATGGCCACCGTGCGGATCATGGCGGCGAACACCAGCCACGGCGGCGGTTGGTTCTCGTCCGCGCCCTCCGGCCAAGCGAGGCGGGCCCCGCCTACAAGTCCGCTATCGACGCGTACCGCATCCGGCCAATCGAAAGTGATCGGCCGCTCGGGCGGAGCGTGAACCGCGAGCGCGTCCGCGAGCGCAGCGAGCCCGGCATAAAGCGCGCGTCGGGCGGTCTTGAGCGGCTCCTCGGGTTCCAGCACGACCGCGAACTCCGCGAGATCGAAGCGGCCCACATAGACGAGCGTGCCGGCTCCCTCTTGCGCCGCGACGCTGATTGCGTGGGCAAAGGCGTCGCCCACCTCGCGCAGCGTCACCAGCCGAAACGGCGGCGGCAGGTCGAGTGCGGGCTTCGACGATCGGCGCAGGTGCGTGCGCTCTCGCAGCGGCATGGGCAGCCAGGCTCGCAATGGTTGTTTATAATACTTATAACGTGATACGGACCACGGCCAGAGCCGCGCTCGGTGCCCTGCCCGCGCAGGCAGACCCTGTAGCCGCCATCGCTCGACCATCGCCGAGACGGCGCTTGCCGGAGCATCCACTTGCGCCGATGTGAGGCCGAAGACGTGCTGCCTCGAACACAGCCGGAGACGAAATGGCCGATCGGCCGCCGAACATCTTGATCTGCTCGTGCGAAGACACGATGCCGCTCGACGGCTCTGCCGTGCAGCGAGGCTGTCGCGGCGCCGAGGTCTCGACCGCGCGCCAGCTTTGTCGGGCGGAACTGGAAAAGTTCCGTGCCGCGGCGGCCAGCGGCGAGCCGCTGATCGTGGGCTGCACCCAGGAGGCGCCGCTGTTCTCGGAAGTCGCCGGCGACGCCGAGGTCACATACAGCAACATCCGCGAGACCGCCGGCTGGTCGAAGGACGCCCATGCGACGGGCCCCAAGATGGCGGCGTTGCTCGCCGCCGCCGCAGAGCAAGCGCCCGAGGTTCCCTTCGTCAGTATGAGCAGCGAGGGCGTCGTCCTGATCTATGCCCGCGACGAGCAGGCGATCGAGGCCGGCAACCTGCTCAAGGATCATCTCGACGTGACGGTGCTGATCAAGCCGCCCGCCCAAGTGGCGCCGCCACGCGTGACCGATTTCCCGGTGGCGAAGGGGGCGATCCGCTCGGCCAAGGGCCATCTCGGCGCGTTCGAGCTCACGATCGATGGCTACGCGCAACCTGCGCCGTCCTCGCGCGGCACGCTGACCTTCGCAGCGCCCCGCGACGGCGCGGTGTCGCGCTGCGACCTCGTGCTCGACATTTCCGGCGACGCGGCGCTGTTCACCGCCTCCGATCTGCGCGATGGCTACCTGCGCACGGATCCCGGGGATCCGGCGGCCGTGCTCAAGGCGGTGCTCAAGGCGCGCGACCTCGTCGGGAGTTTCGACAAGCCGCGCTATGTCGCCTTCACCGAGGATCTGTGCGCCCATTCGCGCTCGCGGATCGTCGGCTGCACGCGTTGCCTCGATCTCTGCCCGACCGGCGCGATTACGCCCGCCGGCGATCATGTGACGATCGACGCGTATATTTGCGCGGGCTGCGGACAATGCGCGGCGGTTTGCCCGACCGGCGCCGCCGCCTACGTGCTGCCGCCGGCCGATACACTGATGCGCAAACTGCGCGCGCTACTCACCGCCTATCGCGATGCAGGGGGACGCGAGCCGCCGGTTGTGCTCATCCATGACGAAGCGCATGGCGTGCCGCTGATCGATGCGCTGGCGCGTTTCGGCGACGGTCTCCCGGCGCATGTCTTGCCCATCGCAGTCAACGAAGTGACGCAGGTTGGGCTCGAGACCATTGCCGCCGCCTTCGCCTACGGTGCGACGGCGCTGCTATTGCTGTTGCGCGCAAAGGCGCGCCATGACGTGACGGGCTTGAGGAGAACGCTTGCGCTCGCTGAACCGATCCTCGCCGGGCTGGGATTTGGCGACGCGCGCGTGGCGACGATCGAAACCGATGACCCCGATGCTCTCGCCGATGCGCTGCACGCGATCGAGAAGCGGGAAGGCGCGCCGCGTCCCGCGAGCTTCCTGCCCGTGG
>WNGB01027711.1_pt1 | contig 10454 bp, 9 predicted proteins | sample 5400681 | NCBI WGS metagenome assembly WNGB01 (sample SAMN13153367, study PRJNA577476) | soil metagenome | isolation source: 115 cm soil or saprolite under grassland replicate 2 | place: USA:California | collected 2016-06-15 | reverse complement strand
GAGGATCTCGCCGAGGCGGTGCACGCGGTCTGCTACGACCTCGCCGGCCAGATGCTCGCCGACGCCGAGGGCGCCAGCAAGGCGATCAGCGTCCACGTGGGCGGGGCCGGCACGCTGGCCGGCGCCTGCGCCGTGGCCCGGCGGGTGGCTGACAGCCCGCTGGTCAAGGCCGCCGTCTACGGCGGCGACCCCAACTGGGGCCGGATCCTGCAGGCCGCGGGCTCGGCAGGGATCGGCTTCGACCCCTCGCGGGTGCGCCTGGAGGTCCGCGGCGGCCCGGGCGCCGCCGGTATCGAGCCCGAGCCACAGCCGGCGCCGGGCCCGCCGGAGGGGTCGGGGGACCTCCAGGGTCATCCCGGCTGGCTCGGCCCGCCCGAGCGGGTGCTGCTGGTCCGCGACGGCGCCCCAACCGGCGCGGACGCGAGCGCGGCGCTGGCCGCGCGCGAGATCGAGGTGCGCCTGCACCTCGGTGGCCAGGGCCCATGGGCGTGCGTGCGCACGGCCGACCTGACGCCGGAGTACGTGCGGCTGAACTCGGAGTACACCACATGAGCACGGCGGGGCTCGGGGAGCCCCGAGGGGACGCCTCCATGAACGGGCTCCGCGACCGTCCCGAAGAGCTGCAGGCCAAGGCGGCCGTGCTGCACGAGGCCCTGCCCTGGATGAAGCGCTTCGCCGGCCGCACCGTTGTGGTCAAGTACGGCGGCGCGGCGATGTCCCCGATGAGGGACGGCCAGGCGGGTCAGCAGCGAACGGCGGAGCCTGGCGTCGCCGACCTCGACTCCTTCGTCGACGACGTGGTGCTGCTGCGCTACGTCGGCGTCGACGTGGTGGTGGTGCACGGCGGCGGGTCGGAGATCAGCCGCGCCATGGAGCAGCTCGGCAAGCGGCCGGTGTTCGTCGAGGGTCAGCGGGTCACCGACGCCGACACCATCGACCTGGTCCGCATGATCCTGGTCGGGCGCATCAACAAGGAGATCATCGCGCGGCTCAACCGCCACGGGCGCCTGGCTGTGGGGCTGTCCGGCGAGGACGGCCTGCTGATCACCGCCCGGCCGAGGCGCGACCCCGGCGGCCAGGACCTCGGCTTCGTCGGCGACGTGGAGACCGTCGACCCAACCGCGCTCCGCGCCCTCACCAGCGCCGACCTCATCCCGGTCATCGCCACGGTGGCGGCCGGGCCGGACGGGCATCCCTACAACGTCAACGCCGACGCGGCGGCGGGAGCGGTGGCCGGCGCGCTCGGCGCCGAGAAGCTCGTCTACCTGACCGACGTGGAGGGCCTCTACGCGGACCTGGCCGACCCCGGGTCGCTGTACTCGCGCGCGACCTTGCGGGAGGTCGAGGAGCTCCTGGACAGCGGCCGGGTGCAGAGCGGCATGATCCCCAAGCTCCGCGGCATCGCCACCGCCCTGCGGGCTGGCGTCGGCAGCGCCCACATCCTGGACGGCAGGCGGCGCCACGCGCTGCTGCTGGAGCTGTTCACCGACCGTGGCGTGGGCACGATGATCGCGGCACCCAGCTCCCATCCGAAGGAGTCCGGAGGTTGATCGACATCGCAGCCAGGGAAGCGGCCGTGCTGTGGCCGACCTACTTGCGGCCCCAGGTCGAGTTCGTCCGTGGGGAGGGGGTGGTGCTGTGGGACGTGCACGGGCGCGAGTACCTCGACTTCCTCGGCGGCATCGCGGTCGTGGCCGCCGGCCACGCCCACCCCAAGGTGGTCGCCGCCGTGGCTGGACAGCTCGCCACCCTTGGCCACACCTCCAACCTGTACTTCACCGGCCCGCAGGTCGACCTCGCGGAGCGGCTGGTCGACCGCTTCGGCGGCGGGGCCAAGGTGTTCCTGTCCAACTCGGGCGCCGAGGCCAACGAGGCCGCCATCAAGGTCGCCAGGCGCTGGGCCAAGGCCAGCCGTGGCGAGCGGGCGATCGGCATCGTCGCCGCCGTCGGCGGCTTCCACGGCCGCACCCTCGGGACGCTCGCCGCCACCGGCAAGCCCTCGATCAGGGAGCCGTTCGAGCCGCTGCCGCCCGGCTTCAGCCACGTCCCGTTCGGTGACGCCCGCGCCCTGGCCGCCGCGATCGGCCCGGACACCGCCGCCGTGCTGCTCGAGCCGATCCAGGGGGAGGCCGGCATCCGCGTGCCGCCGGACGGCTACCTCGCCGCGGCGCGCGAGATCACCGCCGAGGCGGGGGTCCTCCTGATCATGGACGAGATCCAGTCCGGCATGGGCCGGACCGGCCGCTTCTTCGCCCATCAGCACGCCGGCATCCGCCCGGACGTGGTGACCATGGCCAAGGCGCTCGCCAGCGGCTACCCGATCGGCGCCACCATCGCGGTCGACGAGGTTTCCAACGCCATCAGGCCGGGTGACCACGGCTCCACCTTCGGTGGCAACCCGGTCGCCTGTGCCGCGGCGCTGGCGACGCTGGACGTGATCGAGCCGCTGCTCGAGGGGCACGTCGACCGGGTCGGCGGGCGGCTCGCCGGCGGCCTGCTCGAGCTGCGCGACCGGGTCGACAGCCCAGGGGCGGAGCTGCGCGGCGCCGGCCTGTGGTACGCGCTGGACCTCGGCGAGCACGCACCGGCCAGCGCCAGGGAAGTGGCGCTCGCGGCGCTCAGCCGGGGGCTGGTGGTCAACCCGGTCACCGAGACCGCCCTGCGGCTCGCCCCGCCGCTGGTGATCGAGGAGGCCGACATCGACGAGGGGCTGCTACGGCTCGCCGGAGCCCTGCAGGAGGTGGGTGCATGTCGGTGAAGGTGTCACGCCAGCGGGCGCTCGCCGCGCTGCTGCGCAGCCGCCAGGTGTCGAGCCAGGCGCGCCTGCTCGACCTGCTGCGCGCCCAGGGCTTCGACGCGACCCAGGCGACCGTCTCCCGCGACCTGGAGGAGCTGGGCGCGATGAAGCTCCGCGCCTCGGACGGCAACCTCGTCTACACCCTGCCGGACGAGGACGCCTGGCCAGAGGTCAGCCGCGAGCAGCTCGGCCAGACCATCGCGATGTTCCTGCTGTCGGCCGTGCCGGCGGGGAACCTGGTGGTGCTGCGAACCCCGTCCGGCCACGCCCAGGGCGTGGCCGCCGCGATCGACCGATCCAGCCTGCCCGAGGTCGCCGGCACCGTCGCGGGGGACGACACCGTGCTGGTGGTGTGCACCGACCGCACCTCGGGCAGGGCGATCGTGAGGCAGTTCCGTGAGCTGATGAGCGAGCAGAGCTCACCGGCGCCGGACGGGGCCGGGCGCCGTGCCTTCCCCAGCCAAGCTGGCCACCTCGCCAGGCCGGCAAACCTCTACGCCATCCATGACCGAGGAGAGTCCGCATGACCGTTGCCGACCCGCACCCGGCGTCCCCAGGGGCCGCCGCCGCCGTGGTCTCCAACCCCGACCTGGTGGTCCTGGCCTACTCCGGCGGGCTGGACACCACCGTGATCACCCACCGGCTCACCCACGAGCAGGGTCGCCAGGTGGTCGCCCTGCTGGTCGACGTGGGCCAGGGCGAGGACCTGGCCGCGGCGGCGCGCCGCGCGCTGGCGGCCGGGGCGGTCGACGCCGTCGTGGTCGACGGTCCGTTTCGAGGTGAGCGCTGGCGCGCTGGCACCGGAGATCCAGGTGCTCGCGCCGGTGCGGGACTGGGCCATGAGCCGGCCGGAGGCGATCGCCTACGCCGAGAAGCACGGCATCGACATCGACTGGATCAGCGCGGACAAGCCCTACTCGGTGGACCAGAACCTGTGGGGACGGACCGTCGAGGCCGGCGTGCTCGAGGACCCCTGGATGGCGCCGCCGGAGGACGCGTTCACCTGGACGGTGCCGCCGGCCTCCACCACGGCGGTGCGCGAGGTGGTGGTCAGCTTCGAGGCGGGCCAGCCGGTGGCGCTGCACGCCGGCACGGCCGGTCACGTCGCCGAGGCGAGCGGCTTCGCGGCGGTCGTGGCCATGCTCAACCGCTACGGCGGCGCGGCCGGCTTCGGGCGGATCGACATGATCGAGAACCGCCGCGTCGGCATCAAGAGCCGCGAGGTCTACGAGGCGCCGGGCGCGCTGGCGACCATCGCCGCCCACCGCGAGCTGGAGGACCTCACCCTCGACCGCGACGTGCTGCACGAGAAGGCCCGGCTCGAGATCCGCTACGCCGAGCTGGTCTACGACGGGCTGTGGTTCTCGCCGCTGCGCACCGCTCTCGACGCCTTCATCGCCGAGACGCAGCGCTCGGTCACCGGCGAGGTGCGGCTGGAGCTCTCGCCCGGCCGCTGCCAGGTCGCCGGCCGCCGCGCGCCGCACCCGCTCTACCGGCCCGACCTCGCCACCTACAACGACGGCGACAGCTTCGACCACGACGCGGGGCGCGGCTTCGTGGCGCTGTGGGGCCTGCCGGCCCGCACCTGGGCCCGCGTCCGGCAGGAGGCGGAGGCGGCCGGGCCGGGGCGTTGAGCTGATGGGGGCCGAACCTGGAGACGGCCCGGCGGGTGGGAGGGACCCGGCCGGGCCGCTGTGGGCGGGAGGCTTCGCCGGCCCGCCCGACCCCGGGATGTGGGCCTACACCTGGTCCCTGCCGATCGACCGGCGGCTGTGGCGCGAGGACGTGGCCGGCAGCCGCGCCCACGTCCGCGCCCTGGTCAGAGCCGGTGTGCTCGGCGAGGACGAGGGCGCGGTGCTGCTCGACGGGCTCGCAGGAGTCGCCGCGGAGCTGGCCGCCGGCTCGTTTGCGTGGCTGGACAGCGACGAGGACGTCCACTCCGCCGTGGAGCGCCGCCTGACCGAGCTGGCCGGTCCCGTCGGCGGCAAGCTCCACACCGGGCGCAGCCGCAACGACCAGGTCGCCGCCGACCTTGCCCTGTGGCTGAAGGGCGCGCACGCCGCGGCGGTCGTCGCCTGCGCCGACCTGATGGAGGCGCTGGTCACCGCGGCCAGGCGCCACTCGGACGCGGTGCTGCCCGGCCTCACCCACCTGCAGCCGGCCCAGCCGGTGCTGTGGGGCTTCCAGCTCGCGGCCCACGCCACCGCGCTGGCCCGCGACGCCGGTCGCTTCCGCGACGCGGCGCGCCGCGCGGACCGCTGCCCGCTCGGGGCCGGCGCGATCGCCGGGTCGTCGTTCCCGCTCGACCCGGCGGCCACCGCCCGGGACCTCGGCTTCGCCGCGGCCTTCGACAACGCCATGGACGCCACGGCGAGCCGCGACGCCGTGGCCGAGCTGGAGGCGGCGGCGGCCATCGCCATGGTCGATGCGTCCCGCCTGGCCGAGGACGTCGCGCTGTGGGCGGCACGCGGCTGGGTGCGCCTGCCGGACGCCTGGGCCACCGGCTCCAGTATGCTGCCGCAGAAGCGCAACCCGGACGTGGCGGAGCTGGCACGTGGCCGGGCCGGCACGGTCATCGGCCGGCTGGCCGGCCTGCTCGCCACCCTGAAGGGCCTGCCGCTGGCCTACGCGCGCGACCTGCAGGAGGACAAGGCCGGCGCGTTCGAGGTGGTCGAAACGCTGACCTCGACGATGCAGGCCATGGCCGGGCTGGTCGGCGGCCTCGAGCCCGACCGCGGGCGCATGCGCGCCGCGGCGGGAGAGGGCGAGACCACCGCGGTCGACCTGGCCGAGGCGCTGGTGCGCGCCGGTGTCCCCTTCCGCGAGGCCCACGGCGCGGTCGGCGCCGCCGTGCGCCTGGCCTCGAGCCGGGGCGAGCGCCTCGCCGACCTGCCGGGCGACGACCTCCGCGCGATCCACCCGGCCTTCGCCGAGGTCGACCGCGCGGTCCTCGACGTGGACGGCAGCCTCGCCGCCAAGGCCACCCCGGGCTCCACCAACCCGGCGCGGGTCGCCGAGCAGCTCGCCCCCCTCGCCGCCGCCGCGGCGACCGCCCGCGCCTGGGCCTCCGCCTTCCGTCCCCGCCTCGACCTGGGGTAGGTCCCGGGGCCGCGCCGGTGCCCGGCCCGGCGCGGTCAGCGCATCGACCTGGCGAGGCGCAGGGCCTCCTGCTTGGAGACCTGCCCCTCCAGGCGCAGGGTGAGCGCGCCGTGGTTCCACACCAGGGTCGAGCCGGCCAGGCGGGCGCTCTCCTCGCGCAAGCTTCCGTTGCGGTCCTGATAGACGAGCTCGTGGGGCTCGCCGCCGAGCCAGTAGCCGCGCTCACCCGCGACGACGACCGCCTCGAGCTGGGTCGCCGACTTGACGAACTTGCCGAGCAAGGGCGTCGCCTGGAACTCGGTGATCAGCAGGCCGGCGTCGGTGAACGGCGAGGCGGGCAGGCCTGGACGCGGCCCGTAGACCAGGTCCACGCGCCCTCCAGGCACGTCGTCGCTGAGGTACACGGCGTCAGGCCGCTCGAAGCCGGGTGCGGTCGGCACCAGGAGCGGGAAGCCCACCGCGGCACGCGCCTGCTCGAGCGTCACCCGGCGGCCGAGGCCGACGCTGACGGCGGCTCCACGAGCCGCGGTGGTGGCGGTCGGAGCCGGCCCACCGAGGTGGATCTCGACGCCGAGGAGGCCGAGACGGCGGGCGACCGCCTCCCGCGCGGAGGGCGTGGCGACCACGATCCCGGTCGCGAGCACGAGCAGGGCGAGCGCGGCCACCGCCAGCCGCCGCCAGCCGCGCCGCGGCAGCCGGACCCGCGGCAGCCGGACGCGCCGGACGGCCGCCGCGGGCCGCTCGGCGATCCGCGCCATCACCGCCTCGGCGAGCGCCGGCGCCGGCGGCTGCTCCAGGTGGGCGCCGAGGTCGGCGAGGGCGCGCTCGAGCTCCAGCCCGGTCATGTCACTCGCCACCTCCCTTCGCGCCCTGCGCCGGCAGCGGCGGCGCCTCGTCCTGCTGCTCGCCGAGGGCCAGCCGCAGCCTGCCGAGCGCGCGGGAGACCCGCGACTTCACCGTGCCCCGGCGGCATCCCAGCACCGCGGCAATCTCCGCCTCGGACAGCTCCAGGAAGAAGCGGGCCGCGATCACCTGACGGTCACGCTCCGGCAGGCGGCGCACCGCCGCCAGGAGCGTCCGTCGCCTGTCGTGCGCCAAGGCCGCCACCTCGGGGGACGGGGCCGCGTCCCCCGAGGGGCGGGCCTCGGCGACCCGCAGCGCCAGGTCGTCCTGACGGCGGCCCGACCGGCGGCGGTTGCGGGCCTCGTTGGCGACGATCGTGAGCAGCCAGGGCCGATACGGCGCTCCGGGCCGGAAGCGGTCGAGTGCGTGCCAGGCCTTCACCAGGCCCTCCTGCGCGGCGTCCTCGGCATCCGCCGCCCTTCCGGTGATCAGGTAGGCCGTCCGGTACGCCAGGTCCTGGTAGCGGCGCACCAGGGTCTCATAGGCACGCACGTCACCCACCCGCGCGCGCTCTACGAGCTGGCTGTCGTCCTCGTCCAGTGGACGGCCCTCCACTGCGATCCATTCCATATGGGTACACCGGGCTACCCCGATGGGTTCCCCGAGGCTACTGCCAGCGGCGGTCCTGGCCGAGAAGCTCGCCGGCACGGCCGCCCGGCTCTGGGCGCGCGAACAGGTAGCCCTGGGCGAAGTCGCAGCCGAGCTGGTCCAGCCTGGCGAGCTGGCGGGGAGTCTCCACCCCCTCCGCGATGACGGTCAGGCCGAGGGTACGCGCCAGGCCGATCACCGCCGCCGCCACCGCGTCGTCGTCGGGATCCCCGTCGAGCCTGGCCACCAGCGAGCGGTCGATCTTCAGCGCGCCGATGGGGAGGGCCTTCAGCGACGTGATCGACGAGTAGCCCGTGCCGAAGTCGTCGATCGCGACCTGCACGCCCAATCCCGCCAGGCGCTTCAGCGTGGTCGCCGCCGAGGTCGGATTGGTGCCGAGGACCCGCTCGGTGACCTCCAGGCAGAGCTGGTCGGGCTCGGTGCCCGTGGCGGCCAGCACCTCGTGGACGAGGTCGACCAGGTGCGGCTCGGCGAACTGGCGCTCCGAGAGGTTCACGTGCATGGTCACCGGGGTGTTCGAGGAGTCGCCGCGCCAGCGCGCGGCCTGACGGCAGGCCTCCTCCAGCAGCCATGCGCCGATCGGGACGATCAGGCCGCACTCCTCGGCGAACGGCAGGAACTCCGCCGGCTCGAGCTGGCCGCCGTCCGACTGCTCCCAGCGGACCAGCGCCTCGACCGCGGCCAGGCGACCCTCGCGCAGCGCCACGATGGGCTGGTAGAGCGCGCGCAGCTCGCCGGCCTCCACCGCACGGCGCAGCGCCCGCTCGGTCTGCAGGTGCTCGGCCAGGTGCGCCCGCACCGCCTCGTCGGCGAGATCGTAGGTGCCGCCCTGGCGCTTGGCGCGCTCCAGCGCGACGGCCGCGTCGAGCAGCACCGCCTCCGCCGGCTTGACCCCAGGCCCGGCGATGGCGATGCCGATGCTGGCCGAGAGCGCGACCTCCTGCCCGGCCACGGCGAACGGCGTCGCCAGCCCGCCCATGATCCGCTCAGCCAGGCGGATCGCGTCCCGCTGGCGGCTGATCCCCGGGCAGAGCACGGCGAACTCGTCGCCGCCGAGCCTCGCCACGGTGTCGCTCGGCCGCAGGATGCTTCGCAGCCGGCCGGCCAGGGCGACGAGCAGGCGATCGATGGCGTCGTTGCCGAACTGGTGCGCCACCCGGCCGAACTGGTCGAGATCCACGGCGAGCAGGGCCGCCAGCCCCGGCTCGCGCGCATAGCGGGCCAGGACCATCTCGAGCCGGTCGAGCAGGAGGCTGCGGTTGGGCAGGCCGGTGAGGGCGTCGTGGGTCGCGCTCCAGGCCACCCGCTCATCCGGCCCCTCGCCGTCGCGCAGGTCGACGAGCTGGCGGATGACATAGCGCGGGCGCCCCTGACGGTCCAGGTGCAGGGTCCCGCCCCAGGGCGACAGCGGCAGCCAGGCGCCGCCGAGGACCGGGACCACCTCGCCGTCCGCCCGCCGGCAGCGCTGCTGCACCCGGAAGGCCGGCTGCTCCCCGGCGAAGAGCGTGCCCAGGCGCTGGACGTCGGCGCCAGCGTCCTCCGGATGCAGGACGGCCTGGAACTCGCTGGCGAGCAGCGCCGGCTCCGCCTGCCCGACCAGGTCGCACATGGCCTGGTTGACCCGGAGGAAGCGGCCGTCGGCGTCGACCACGGCGGTCGCCGTCGGCGCGGCGCCGAGGCCGCTCCAGATTCGCTCCAGGCCGTCCTCCACCGCCTCGAACAGGCCCGGCCGCGCCGGGGAAGGCTGGATGGGTTCCGCGCGGCCGCGCACCTCGTGCAATGTGTATCGTCGCCCCCCTTGACCGGCGGGCAGCCGGTCAGCACCGTTGTCGGCTGGCCATCCTGACGGGCCGGGGGGGACGCCGACCACTCTGCCAGACGGATCATCTCGATCCTAGCGAACGGCCCTACAGGTATCCATCGGTCACTTCGTCAGAACGGAATGTCGATGAACGGCGAGGTGTAGTCCGGAGCGCGGGAGAGGATCTCCTCCGCGTCCGCGAGGCGCATCTCGCCGAGGCGCCGCTCCCCTTCGATGACGGGCGGCAGCAGCCGGACGTCGCCGGGCGTCGCGATGCCGGTCACCTCCTGGTGGGACAGCACCCAGACGACCGCGGCGGCGATCAGCTCTGGGTCGTCGAACGGCTCGTACCAGGTGGTGTGCGTCCTGGAGGCCTGGTCGGGCCAGTTACGCCGTGACGCCGACTTGATGATCATCAGCCCCACGTCCCGCGCCTGCGCCTCCGAGACCAGCGCCTGGTAGTCGGCCAGGTACAGCGGGTCGCGGCTCAGCACGTAATTGATCGGCGTGAGCACGGTGTCGAACGGGAACCGCCGCAGGGCCTCGAGGTGGGTCGCCGGTGCCGCGTGCCCGTGCCCGGTGATCCCGATCGCACGGGCCAGGCCCTCGTCCCGTGCGCGGATCGCGGCCTGGAGGGAGCCGCCGTCGCCGCTGACCACGTCCAGCTCGGCGAGATCGCCGACCGCGTGGAGCTGGATGAGGTCGACGTGGTCGGTCCGCAGCCGCTCCAGGCTGCGGTTGATCTGCCTCCAGGAGCTGTCGCGCTCCCGCTGCTCCGTCTTGGTCGCCAGGAAGATGCGGTCCCGGATCCGGGGCATCCACGGTCCGAGCCGCAGCTCGGCGTCGCCGTAGCTGGCGGCGACGTCGAAGTGGTTGATGCCGGCGTCGAGTGCGAGCTGCACCGAGCGGTCCGCGACGTCCTGGTCGACCGCGCCGAGCGCGGCCGCGCCGTAGATGAGCACCGAGCTCATGTGGCCGAGCCGGCCGAGCCTGCGTTGCTGCACGACCCTCCCCTTCTCACTCCTGTGAACATCGATCGACCGGTATGGTACTGGCACGGCCTCCAGACAAGGAGATCGGGGATTGCAGCTCAGCCAGGTGGCCTGGACCGACATCTTCGTCGGCAGCGAGCGGTCGCCGTTGCAGGTCGTGCGGGTGACCCTGGCCAACCAGGGCGCGGGCATGGTGCGGGAGCGGGCGTCGGTGACCGTGCGCGTCGAGGGCGCCGGCGTGACCACCCCGGAG
>WNGB01014632.1_pt1 | contig 10454 bp, 7 predicted proteins | sample 5400681 | NCBI WGS metagenome assembly WNGB01 (sample SAMN13153367, study PRJNA577476) | soil metagenome | isolation source: 115 cm soil or saprolite under grassland replicate 2 | place: USA:California | collected 2016-06-15 | reverse complement strand
AAAGCCGCCCGCGCCGAGCTAGCCGCAGACCGTTTGGAGGTTGCCATTCAGCCGATGGCGCCGCGGCCGGCTGCCGCGCCGCTCCGCCAGCCCACGGCATCACTGCCGACCGGCACCGTCACATTTTTATTCACCGATATCGCGGGCAGCACCCGGCTCTGGGAGCAGCACCCCGCCGCGATGCCGGCCGCCCTGGCGCGGCACGACGCGCTGCTGCGCGCGGCGATCGTGGCGCACGGCGGCGCAGTGTTTAAGGCCGTCGGGGATGCCGTGTGCGCAGCGTTCGCGCGGGCCGCGGACGCGCTCGCCGCCGCGCTGGACGCGCAGCGCGCGCTCCAGGCGGAGGACTGGAGCGCGATCGGGTTGGCGCCAGCAGAGCATCCACAAGGGGTGCCCTTACGCGTGCGGATGGCGCTGCACACTGGCGCGGCCGAGGAGCGCGGCGGTGACTACTTCGGCCCACCGCTCAACCGCGTCGCGCGGCTACTGGCCGTCGGCCACGGGGGCCAGACACTGCTCTCGCGGGCGACCGAGCAACTGCTGCGCGACCACCTGCCGCCCGGCGTCGAACTGCGCGACCTCGGCACGCATCGCCTGAAAGATCTGACCCGCCCCGAGCAGATCTTCCAGCTCGTCGCAACCGATCTCCCGGACGTCTTCCCCGCGCTCACGACCCTGGACATGCGCCCGCACAACCTGCCGGCCCAGCCGACCGCGCTGATCGGGCGCGAGCGCGAGATCGCCGCGCTGGGCGAACTGCTGCGCCGCGCCGACGTGCGCCTCGTGACGCTGACCGGCCCCGGCGGCACCGGCAAGACCCGCCTGGCGCTCCAGACCGCGGCCGACCTGCTCGACGCGGAATCTCCTCCTCCGCTCTCGTCGCAACGGGAGAGGGGGTCAGGGGGTGAGGGCCGGTTCCCCAACGGCGTCTGGTTCGTCAATCTGGCGCCGATCGGCGATCCCGCGCTGGTCGCCACGACGATCGCGCAGACGCTCGGGGTCCGCGAGACCGGCGGCCAGCCGCTGCGTGACAGCCTGAGAGCCTACCTCCACGCCAGGCAGCTGTTGCTTGTGCTGGACAACTTCGAGCAAGTGCTCGACGCGGCGCCGCTGGTCACCGAGCTGCTGGCGGCGGCGCCCCGGCGCAAGCTGCTAATCACTAGCCGCGAGATGCTGCATCTGTATGGCGAGCACGAGTTCGCGGTGCCACCGCTCGGCCTGCCGCCCAGGCAGTCGTTCGCCCCCCATTCCCCTGCTCCTTTGCCCACGCAGGGGCAAGGGGAGCAGGATCAGTCTCCGGCACACGATCGCCCCCTCTCCCTGGCATGGGAGAGGGGGCTGGGGGGTGAGGGCGACCTGACCCAGTACGAGGCGGTGCGGCTGTTCATCGCGCGGGCGCGGGCGGCGAAGGCCGACTTCGTGGTAACAAATGCGACGGCGCCAGCGGTGGCCGAGATCTGCTACCGGCTGGACGGGCTGCCGCTGGCGATCGAGCTGGCGGCGGCGCGGATCAAGCTGTTCGCGCCGGAGGCCCTTCTGGCACGGCTGGCCCAGCGGCTCACGCTGCTGACCGGCGGCCCGCGCGACCTGCCGGCCCGCCACCAGACACTGCGCGGCGCGATCGACTGGAGCTACCACCTGCTGGACGCGCGCGAGCAGACGCTGTTCGCGCGGCTGGGGGTGTTCGTGGGCGGCTGCACGCTGGCGGCTGCGTCCGCAGTGCTGAGTTCTGAGTTAAGCGTTTTGAGTTCCGACCTGCACAACTCAGAACTCAGCACTCAAAACTCAGAACGTGATATTCTCGACGGGTTGGCGGCGCTGGCCGACAAGAGCCTGCTGCGGCAGGACGAAGGCGCGGAGGGCGAGCCGCGCTTCGTGATGCTGGAGACCATCCGCGAGTACGCGCTGGAGCGGCTGGAGATGAGCGGCGAGGCCGCGGCCATCCGGCGACAGCACGCCGACTCCTTCCTGGCGCTGGCGGAGACGGCCGAGCCGCGGCTGCGCAGCACGGATCAGGAGCTCTGGCTCGACCGGCTGGCCGCGGAGCACGATAACCTGCGCGCGGCGCTGGCGTGGTTGCTTGAGCATGATCCGGACGTGGCTCTCCGGTTGGCGGCAGCGCTCTGGTGGTACTGGGAGGTCCATGGCCACTTTACTGAAGGACGCCGCTGGCTGGAAGAGACACTCGCGCGTGGGAGCGGCACAGCAGCGGCGGTGCGTGCCAGGGCGCTGCTGGGAGCCGGCCGTCTTGCGGGACTTCTGGGTGATGACAACTGCCAGGCGCGGCTGGCGGAAGGTCTGGAGCTGGCCCGCGCGATTGGCGATCAGTGGCTGATTGCCTTCGCGCTCAGCGCCTTGGCATTCCAGATGGATTTCCAGGGTAGCCATGAGCAGGCGCAGGCGCAGCACGCGGAGAGCCTGGCGCGCGCCCGCACGCTCGGGGATCCGTGGTTGATCGCGATCGCGCTCATGGGCTCCGGGATTGTGGCGGTCCGGCAGGGAGCGCATGGGTGGGCACGGGCACTGTTCGAGGAGGCGCTGGCGTTTGCGCGGACGAGCGGGAATAAGCGGTGGATCGCGAGCGCGCTCACTAATTTGGGATGGCTGGCACTCCGCCAGGGTGACTACGAGCAGGTGCGGGCGCTCTATGCAGAGAGTCTCCCGCTGCTCTGGACAGTGGGCGATAAAGTGCTTATCACTGCGGCATTGCTGGATCTAGCGATCGTGGCGGCGGCGCAGGACCAGCCGGAGCGGGCGGCGCGGCTGCTTGGGGCGCTGGAGGCGCAGGCCGCAGCTACCGGCGAGCATTTCTGGCCTGACGAGCGCGCCGAGTTTGACCGCGCCGTCGCGGCGACGTGCACCCAGCTCGACGAGGCGACCTTCGCGGCGGCCTGGGCGGCCGGGCGCGCGCTGACGTTCGAGCAGGCGATCGCCGAGGCACTGGCAGGTACAGCCGCCGCTGAGGCACAAGGCAAGCATCCGTAAGCTAATCTTGACGGTCGAACAGGAGATCGGGAAAGGTGAAGCCTGCCATGCGTGTCCTCCTCGTTGAAGATGAGCCCACATTAGCCGACTCACTTCGCCGCGGCTTGCGCGAAGAGCGTTATGTCGTCGATGCTGTGTTTGACGGCGAGACGGCTCTGGATTACGCAGTAGCGGAGTATCAGCGCGTCCTCGACATCTTGGATGTTCAGGTGGATCGACTGACGCGGCTGACCGCCGACCTGCTGCTATTGGCCCGCGGCAATAGCCAGCATGAGCCATGCGTGCGCGAGCGCATCGATCTAAGCGGTCTACTTGATGCAGTCGCGGAATACGCGCAACTCCTGGCCAGGGACAAAGGAATCGGTTTTGAAACAGCCATCGCGCCCGGCCTGCGGGTTCTCGGCGATCACGACCAGTTGACACGCCTCTGCATGAACCTGCTGGACAATGCGATCCGCTATACCTCAAGCAGCGGACTGATTCAACTGCGCGCCCACCACGTTGAATCCGACACGGCGAGCGAAGGCCAGTGTGCGGTAGAAATCCGCGACACTGGTGAAGGTATTCTCCCCGAACACCTACCCCATATCTTCGAGCGATTCTATCGCGCGGATACGGCCCGCAGCCGCGCAGCCGGCGGATCAGGGCTGGGCCTGGCGATTGCGCGCCAGATCGCCGAGGCGCACGGCGGCATAATCGCCGTGCGGAGTACGGTCGGCCAGGGAACCACGTTCACGGTAACCCTCACGACCACGACGGCCGGGAACACCGATTCGTACCCGAAGGATCTAGTCACAATCTCCGCTCAATAACAAAGTTGCTCCCGCTAACCTGTCTTGATACTCACGAGTTTGATCTGATCCGATCCACCCTGCACCATCACCTCCTGAAGCAGGCCCACACCCTGCGCATAGTACTTCTGCTCGACGACATCCGGCTCGAGCGGGGTCCGCTCCCTGATCACCAGGGCGTTGGTGTACGCACCGTAGGGGACAGCAACGGATTCGTTCAGATTGAACACCTCCGCCGTATCCTCGGCATGCCCCTTGTAATACTCTTGGCGGTAGGTATCACCAACCTGGGGATGCGCTTCCATGATGATCCCCGGCTGGGCGCCGTCCACGCCCGCTTCCCATGATCCCTCGGTGCTGACGACCCTGCCGTTCTCATACTCTTTAGAAACTTCCCCGTAGTACCAGACATTGCCGGCCTTATCCTGTGCATACCAGTCGAATGTCTCCTCGATCAGTTGGCCGTCGTGCAAGACCGTGTCATGCACAACGACACAGGGGACGCCCAGAGTTACCTTGACCTGATTGGTGACCACCACTTCGTCGTGTTCCATGTGCCCTTCTGATGTTCCATCGTAGATCAAAGTCGTCCCTGGCCGCAGCGGGAAATAGGGGTTGTCGATCGGTAGCGGCTGTGGTGCGGATGCAGCCGGTGCCCCACCTGCGACCTCATTCCCGAGCAGCCCCAGCAACACGTCGTAGGGCGGCGGATTCTCGGGATGAACCTCGAAGCGCGCCCGCTCAAACCACTGCACCGTGTAGTCTTTCCCATCGATCGTCTCGCGCTGCTCGTCGGAGAGCGGCAGCCCGAACAGCGCCAGATGCGTGGCCTCGCTCGTGGCAGGCTGGCCGGCCAACACCAGGCCGTGCGCACGCCAGGCCTTCAGGATCGCGCCGCAGATGTTGTGTCCGGTCTCGGCGAAGAATCGACAGCCCGCTTGCGGGGCGCTCTTTGGGAACGCGAACCAGTCACGCCCCTGCTGTGCGAGGCGGTCAGCGCCGAGCCGACCCAGCAGCACGTCATAGGGCGGCGGATTCTCGGGGTGCAGCTCTAGCCGCGCGCGCTCGAACGACTGCGCCTGAACCGGCTTGCCCTCGATCGGTATCGCTTGCTGCGGCCCGGTCGGGAAGCCGAAGACCGACAGGCCGCCATTCTGCTCCCAGAACACCCGGATGCGACCGCTAATGCACTGTCCCGTCTCGGTGAAGCAGCGTTCAGTCTGGGCAAAGGTGGCGGGAGCAACAAACAGGATGGCGGTGAGGGTGACAAGAATCACGAGGCAATCGGAACGTGTCCGCATGGCACACCTCTTTCTTACGACACCGACGGCGCAGTCATCATCAACCTACGGCGGATCGAACCTCACGTTGACAGCGTACGCTCGGTTCATGAGAAATTGATGAGAGTGTGGGCATGATCCATTAGCTGTGCTACCGCCAGGTCGGCCTGGAGACGGCCTGGCATATCAACCAGTACTGGGCCAGCGCGCTGCACGACGCGGAGCTACAGGCCAACGCCGACTTTCTGAAGGCCTATGTAGATCGGGGGTGGCTGGGAGTGAAGACCGGGCGGGGCTTCTACACCTACCCCGACCCGGAGTTCCAGCAGCCGGGCTTTGTCACTGGAGTCTGACCCGATCGCAGAAGAACAGCGTGCCGGCCGCCACGCACAGCGGGATCGAGAGCAGGTTGACGAACGGGATGCTGACGAGCCCGAGGCAGACCAGGCCGAATCCGGCCGTGGCCGGAAGGCTGCGGCGGATCACCCCTAGCTTGGCGCGAAAGCGCAGGCGCCGCCGGTCGAGCGGGTAGTCGAGGAAGTCCAGGCAGGCGATCAGCGCCCCCAGCGCGACCCAGCCGGCGGTGGAGAGGATCTGCCCGGCGCCCGGGATGAAATTCAGCAGCAGCAGCGCGAGCCCGATCGCCACCGCCAGGGCAAGCTTCTGCAGCTCGTACGCCAGCGCACGCCCGAGATCGGTCAGGGCGGCGCCGAGCCCGGAGCCTGACTCGGGCAACACGCGGCCGGCGCGCAGCAGCTCCAGCCGATCGGAGAGCTGCGCGTACCAGGGCGAGCCGAGCACCACACCGAACCGCACCAGCACGAAGCCGGTGGCCAGCAGCAGGCCGACGACCAGCAGCGCCCGCAGCAGCGCGTCGAGCGCGCCGGCCCAGCCCGGCAGCCCCGCCGCGAACGCGTCGATCGCGCGCAGACCGGCGAACAGCAGCCCGGCATAGATCGTCGCGCCGATCAGGATATTCACGAGGATCGGGATCAGGACGTAGCGCCACAGGCTCGGCGTGCGCGCCAGCAGCCGCAGGGCGCGGAAGGGGTAGGTCAGCCCGGCGACAAATCCTGTCATTATCGCTCTCTTATGGCCATCTACGCGGTTGCGCACTCAAGCGCTACCAGCCTGCGGCAGCAAGGTACTTAACGATTCAAGGTCGCTTGTCTGTGGGGTTTGCCTGCGAGCAAACCCCACAGACAAGCGACCATCGGCGCTGCTGCGCGGCGCGGGACTCATGCCCAAGCCTGATGCAGGGAGTGCCAAAAGGTCTCCCTTCGTTAAAGCCCATAACTACAGGTAGCGGGCAGAGGCATATGTCCCCTGCCCGCTGTGACGCCGCATGTCGAAGAATTGTTGCGCTCGACGGACGCCTACGATTCGGATAGCTTCTTAGACAAGGTTTCGCTTGACAACAATGAGCTTTACCGTTTGTCCTATGGTGCATGGCGCACGATGCAGTTACCTGCGACCTGTGACCGTTCGGCTGAGCTCACGACGAAGCCTGCGACCTGCGGCGCAACATTGTAATGTGTGCAAGAACCTTGTCTTAGACCTGTGTGCTCGACGGCTCGTCGTACATACGTGGGCCCTGGGTCGTCGAGCCGTACGCGTCCTCACCGATCCGGCGGGTCGGGCCGCTGGCCGTGCCGCTGCCGCCATACTGATTGCCGATCTGGCTGCGCTGCGTGTTGAGCCAGCCCTGGATCTTGTCGCGGTTTTTCCAGGCGTACAGTCCGCCGGCCGCGAGCAGCGCCCAGATCGCGCTCTTGCTGTTCTTGACTGCCATAAGATACCTCCTCTGCCGGCCTGCCCGGGGCAGCCGGCGTCTTCATGCTCGGTTTGCTACCGATCATCCTGCATGATGCGTACCATGAGCAGGGCGCACTGGCCTTTCGAGCAGCTTGACAATTGGGCGCTACAGTGCTATTCTGGCGGCAAATAAAGAGGATCTTCGGGGCAGGGTGCAATTCCCGACCGGCGGTGATGCGCCGGGGACTGGATCCTGGAGATTGGAGACTGGTAGAGGGATTACCAGCCTCCAGCCTCCAGCCTCCAGCCTCCAGCGACGAGCCCGCGAGCCGCAAGGCAGGACTTCGGTGCGATCCCGAGGCCGACGGTACAGTCCGGATGGGAGAAGATCCGCGAGCGCAGCGAGCACGCTCAGCGCAGAGCCTTCGGCTTTGCCGATGGTTTTTGCCGTACTGCCGCCTTACATCGACGTGGGCGCGCAGGCATTTGGCGTTGCTCTACGTCGCGCTATCGTGGTGCCCCGAGGTCTGATGACTTCGGGGCCTTTTGTATGCGCTGCTGTAGGGGGAGGCTTGGCGGGGGCTACGCCCCCGCCAAACCACCCCCACAGCCTATGCTGAATAGCAGATGGAAGAAGAGATGCTACGCCAACAGTCGCTGACTTATCCGCAGGGACGTGCGGCCGACCGCACGACGCAGCCGCCGGCCGGCGCAGGCCGAGCGCTCTCGGCGGGGACCGGCCTGGCGCTCTCGCTGCTGCTGGTGGGGATCGCGTGGAAGGCGATCGTCGTGGCGCGGAACTACCCGGCCTTCATCCTGCCCGCGCCGGAAGTCGTGTTCAACCGGCTGCTCGACGAGCTTACCACGGGGACGCTGCCGCACCACGCCTGGCTGACGCTGGTCGAGTCGCTCGGCGGCTTCGGTCTGGCGCTTGCGGTGAGCCTGGTGCTGGGCTACCTGCTGGCGCACGCGCCGCACGTCGAGCGGGTGCTGGCGCCGCAGCTCGCGGCCACCCAGGCGGTGCCGGTGGTCGCGGTCGCGCCGCTGATCATCCTGTGGGTCGGTTCCGATATTCGCTCGAAGATCCTGATCGCCGCGCTGGTGACATTCTTCCCGATCCTGAGCAGCACGATCGTGGCGCTGCGGGGCGTGCCGCGCGAGCTGATGGAGATGGCGAAGATCAGCGGCGCCAGCCGCTGGCAGACGCTCTGGCACGTCGAGCTGCCGCTGGCGCTGCCGGGGATCTTCGCCGGGGCCAAGGCCGGCCTGGCGCTGGCGACGACCGGCGCGGTGGTCGGCGAGTTCGTCGGCGCGCGCGATGGCCTGGGCGCGCTGATCAACATCTCGCGCGGGCTGTTCGACACGCCGCTGATGTTCGCCGCGCTGATCACGCTGGCCGCGCTGACGCTCTCATTCTACCTCGCGGCCGTGCTGCTCGAACGGGCGCTGGTACGCTGGGAGCAGTAGTAGGAGTCAGGAGTCAGGAGTCAGGAGTCAGAAAGCTCATCGGAGAGCGGTGCAATCCACGGCATTTCTTGTGGTGGGGTGGGGTGTGGGCCGGGCAACGCCCGGCCCACACCCCACCCCACCAACGATATCTCATGAGGAGGTGTTATGGTTCGACGGATGTCACTCGCGCTGCTCGCCGCGCTGTTGCTCGCGGCATGCGGCGGAACAGGCCCGGCCAGCACAGGTGCGCCGACGGCCGCGCCGACAACCGCGGCGCAGGCCCAGCCGGCGCCGCAGAGCGCGCCCACAGATGCCCCGGCGGCGCCGACCGCGGCCGCCGCGCAGCCGCCGCGCGAGATCACGGTGGCGATGCCGTACATCCCGAACGTGCAGTTCGCCCACTTCTACATCGCCGACAAGCAGGGCTACTACGCCGCCGAGGGGCTGAAAGTCACCTTCGACTACAACTTCGAGACCGACGTGGTGCAGCGGATCGCCCAGGGCACCGTGCAGTTCGGCATGGCCAGCGGCGACTCGGTGCTATTGGCGCGCGCCCAGGGCCTGCCGATCGTGACGGTGGCGACGAACAGCCAGAGATTCCCGGCGGTGTTCTTCAGCAAGGCCGAGGCCAACATCAAGACGCCGGCCGACCTGAAGGGCAAGAGCGTCGGCATCCCCGGCCACTTCGGCGCGAGCTACATCGGCCTGCTGGCGCTGCTCTACGCCAACAAGATGCAGGAGAGCGACCTGAACGTGCAGGACATCGGGTTTGCGCAGGTCGCGGCGCTGACCGAGGGCAAGGTGCAGGTCGCCAGCGGCTACGGCAACAACGAGCCCGTGTTGCTTGACCAGCAGGGCATCAAGGTGAACGTCATCAAGGTGGCCGACTTCTACCCGCTGGCGTCGGACGGCATCGTCACCGCCGAGTCGCTGGTCAAGGAGCAGCCCGATATGGTGCGTGGCTTCGTGCGGGCGACGCTGAAGGGCATGCAGGACGCGATCGCCAGCCCCAACCAGGCGTTCGAGACCAGCCTGGCGTACATCCCCGAGCTTCAGAAGGCCGACGCCGCGACCCAGCAGCTCCAGCGCAAGGTGCTGGAGGCAACCCTGCCCTACTGGCAGAACGACATCACCGCCAAGCAGGGGCTCGGCTACACCGACGCCAAGAGCTGGGAGGCCACCCACACGTTCATGCGCGACAGCGGGCTGCTCAAGAGCGACGTGGACATAAGCAAGGCGTTTACGAACGAGTTCCTCAAGTAGAGGATCCGTGGCGGGAGAGGTTTTGGGGAGGGCCTGTGGCCCTCCCCAAGCCCCCACCCCCAACGCAGATCATTGAGCAAGAAGCTTCCAATCCATTGGCATGGCAGCGCGACTGTGCTATCATGGGCGCTTTCGTGCGGTGCAGTTTTAGTTGGAAGCTCATGCCAATTTCCGCGGTCCTGTTCGACCTCGACAACACGCTCTACCCGGTCTCGTCGGGCCTGATGAAGGGCGTGGACGTCCGCATCACCGAGTACGTCAAGAGTCTGCTGGGCATCGGCGAGGAGCAGGCCCAGGCGCTGCGCAAGCAGTACTTCGCCGAGTATGGCACGACGCTGAACGGTCTCCAGCGGCACCACGCGGTCGATGCGGAGCACTACCTGGCCTACGTGCACGACGTGGCGATCGAGTCGTTTCTGGCGTCGGACGCCGAGCTCGACCACCTGCTGAGCGAGCTGGCGGCGACCAAGGCGATCTTCACCAACGCGCCGGGCGACTACGCGCAGAAGGTGCTGCGTGCGCTGGGGATCGAGCGGCACTTCGCGCGGATCTTCGACATTCGCTTCTCCGGCTTCCACCCCAAGCCCGACCCGGCCGTCTACCAGAGCGTGCTCGCGGCCCTGTGGATCGACGGCCCCCGCACGATCCTGATCGAGGACACCGTGCAGAACCTGGCGCCGGCCCGCGCGCTGGGTATGGCGACGATCCTCGTGGGCGAGCCGAATGACGCCGTCGCCGCGCTCGCGGACGAGGTCGTGCCGGATATCCTGGCGGCGGTGCGGGTCGCGATCGAGATCGAGCGATGACAAGATGACAAGGTGACAAGGTGACAAGGTGACAAGATGACAAGATGACAAGATGACAAGATGACACTGTCGCTGTGATTTGAACTCCTGACCCCTGACCCCTGACCCCTGACCCCTGACCCCTG
>WNGB01016395.1_pt1 | contig 10455 bp, 9 predicted proteins | sample 5400681 | NCBI WGS metagenome assembly WNGB01 (sample SAMN13153367, study PRJNA577476) | soil metagenome | isolation source: 115 cm soil or saprolite under grassland replicate 2 | place: USA:California | collected 2016-06-15 | reverse complement strand
CGCCTCGGTCATCGAGCACGCGCGACGGACGTCGGCGGCACGCAGGAGCCGCACCGTCATTTCGTTGACGAGCCTACGGGGTGCTCGTACGCTCTCCGGTCGGGGCCGAGAATGGCCCCACCCGGGTGCCGCCGGCTCACGGCGGCGCGATCCGGCAGCGAGGGAGGACCTATGCAGAAGCGCTGGCTCACGCTCGCCTCCGTTCTCGCGGGCGTCGCGCTCGTCGCGGCGGCCTGCGGCGGTGGCGGCACGACTGGTGGTGGAGCGGCATCGCCGGGCGCATCAGGCGGTGCGGCTCAGGGCGAGATCGTCATCGCGAGCGACTTCCCGACCTCAGGCGCCGACGCGTCGAGCGGCCTGCCCGCGCAGAACGGCGCGAAGTTCGCGGTCGACCAGACCGGTACGGTCAAGGGCTTCAAGCTCACGTTCCTGCCCTTCGACGACGCCGTGAACGGCGTGCATGACCCGCAGAAGGGCGCTCAGAACTTCCAGCAGATGGTCTCGAACACGAAGGTGCTGGGCGTGGTCGGGCCGTTCAACTCGAACGTCGCGCGGGCGACGATCCCGGTCGCGAACCGCGCGGGCCTGGCGATGATCAGCCCCTCGAACACGAACGAGTGCCTCACCCAGGACTTCCCGTACTGCGACCCGAAGCCGTCGGCGCTCCGTCCGAGCCCGACGAACACGTACTTCCGGATCGCCGCGCCGGACACGGTGCAGGGCCCGGCCATGGTGACAACTTCGCGAAGCGGCTCACCTCGAAGAGCGGCTCCGTCACGAACCGCCAGGACTTCGACATGAAGAGCACCAACGATTTTCGGCCGTTCATCAACGCGGCGAAGGCCGCCGGCGCGCAGGCGGTCTACGCCGGCGCGACCTCGGCGACCAAGGGCTGCATCGTGCGCTCCCAGATGAAGGGCATCCTCGACGTCCCGTTCCTCGGCCCGGACGGCATCGGTGACAGCCAGTGCCTGAAGGACGCGGGCGACAACGGCGTGAACATGTACTTCACCAACGCGGCCGCCGACGCGACCCAGGACACGGCCAACGCCGGGGTCATCGACAACTTCAAGCGCGCGTTCCCGAAGAAGGAGGACCTCGGCCCGTACACCTTCCCGGCGTACGACTGCGCGAAGATCCTCATCGACGCGATCGGCCGGGCCATCGACGCGAACGGCGGCAAGATGCCGACGCGCGAGCAGGTGACGAAGGCCGTCCAGGACACGAAGAGCCTCAAGCTCACGACCGGCACCTACAGCTTCGACAAGAACGGCGACCCGACCGCCGCGACGATGGCGTTCTACAAGACGAGCGGCACGCCGTTGGACTGGGCGTTCGTCAAGCAGTTCAGCGTCCAGTAGACCCACGCAGGTCTCCGAACGGGGAGGGGGCGCCGCAGGCGCCCTCTCCTCGTGGACCACCATCCGCGAGCGGATCTCCGGCAACCGCATCCTCAATGCTCTCTTCCTCGTCCTCCTCGCGATCGTCCTCTTCGTCCTGGCCCAGCGGATCGCCGCCGGCGGCTACGGCTACTTCGTCCAGATCCTCACCTACGGCATCGCGAACGGCGCGATCTACGCGCTCGTGGCGCTCGGCTACACGATGGTCTACGGCATCGTCGAGCTCATCAACTTCGCCCATGGGGACGTGTTCACCCTCGGCGCGTTCGTCTCCCTCTCGCTCCTGCCGCTATTCGGGGTCGTCGAGGGCGAGTCGTCGTTCCCGGGCGTCATTCCCGCGCTCATCGCCGTCTTCCTCGTCTCGATGGCGCTCTGCGGCATCGTGAACGTCACGATCGAACGCGTCGCCTACCGGCCGCTCCGCCACGCGCCCCGCCTCGCACCGCTCATCACCGCCGTCGGGATGTCGTTCGTGCTCGAAGGCGTGATGTTCCTGTGGCGCGGGCCGTTCAACCTCCACTACCCGAACGTGCTGCCGCGCACCACCATCCCGCTCGTCGGCGAGGCCTCCATCGGCGTGAAGGAGATCTTCGTCATCGTCGTCGCGATCATCCTCGTGACCGCGCTCTCATTGTTCGTCGAGCGCTCGAAGCTCGGGAAGGCGATGCGGGCGACGGCGCAGGACCGTGATGCCGCGGAGCTCATGGGGATCGACATCAACCGGACGATCGCCGCGACCTTCTTCATCGGCGCGCTCCTCGCCGGGGCCGGCGGGATCATCTTCGGGCTGTACTACAACAACGTCGTCTTCGACCTGGGCTTCTCGCAAGGGCTGGTCGCCTTCACCGCGGCGGTCTTCGGCGGGATCGGCAACATCCAGGGCGCCGCCATCGGCGCGCTCGTCATCGGGATGATCACCTCGTTCTCGGACGGCTACTTCGACTCGGCCTGGACCCAGGTGGTGATCTTCGCCGTGCTCATCCTGGTCCTCGTCTTCCGCCCGACCGGGATCATGGGCATGCGCGTGCCGGAGAAGTAGGTGGTCACACCGCCGCTTCGCGGCTGCGTGACCGTCCTGCTTCTTCGCCTGGCGGCTACGTAGTAGCGTGCGGCAGCTCGTCGGCGGCCTCTGGGAGCACGGTCCTCGCGTCGGCGGCAACGCGTGGCGCTACGCCGTTCTGTTCGTGATCGCGATCGCCTTCCCGGCCTGGGCGAAGACCTCGAGCGGCGGCAACGAGTACCTCATCAGCGTCGTCGCCGACGCCGGCGTGTACGTGCTCCTGGCGATCGGGCTGAACGTCGTGGTCGGGTTCGCGGGCCTCCTCGACCTGGGCTACGCCGCCTTCTTCGCCATCGGCGCGTACACCTACGCGTTCCTCGCCTCGGACCACGGGCTCGCGACCCCGCTCGCGACGGCGATCCACCTGCCGTTCTGGCTAGTGCTGTTCGTCGGCATGTTCATCGCCGCCGGGTTCGGCGCGATCCTCGGGGCGCCCACGCTGCGGCTCCGCGGCGACTACCTGGCGATCGTGACGCTGGGCTTCGGTGAGATCGTGCCGCGCGTCTTCAAGAACCTGGCCGCGTGGACGAGCGGGGTGAACGGCATCTCCGCGCTGGACTCGCCGGAGCTGCCGGTGTGGCTCCAGGGGCCCTGGTCAGGAGATCCGTTCGCGGTGGTCAACGACTTCAAGATCATCGATCCGCTCGGCTACTACGTGATCATGGTGCTGCTCATCGCCGCGTGCATCGTGCTGGTCACGAACCTCTACGGGTCCCGGATCGGGCGGGCCTGGATGGCGGTGCGCGAGGACGAGACCGCGGCGGCGGCGATGGGCGTGAACACCGTGCAGATGAAGCTCCTCGCCTTCGCGATCGGTGCGTCGTTCTCGGGGTTCGCGGGAGCCTTCTACGGCGCGAAGCTGTCGCTCGTGAGCCCCGAGAACTTCGGCTTCACCGTCTCGATCACGATCCTCGTGATGGTCGTTCTCGGCGGGATGGGCAACATCCCCGGCGTCATCGTCGGCTCGCTGCTCATCTACTCGGTCATCTTCCTCGTCCTGCCCTCCCTCCCGCCCCTCGCGGAGGGCTGGGCCGCCTCGATCGGCCTCGGCGGCCTCATCCCGCAGAACGGCGACTGGCCCGGGCTGGGCCAGGAGGTGCAGCGGCTCAAATTCCTGCTGTTCGGGCTCATCCTCGTGCTCACGATGATCCTGCGGCCGCAGGATCTGCTGCCGAGCCGGGTGCGCGAGCAGGAGCTGTCCAAGGGCACGCACGAGGACACGACGATCGTCGACCTCAACGCCGAGACGCCGGCGTGAGCGTCGCCGCGGTCACCGTGGACGCGCCGACCGCGCCGCCGGTCCTCCGGATCGAGAACGTCACAAAGCGCTTCGGCGGGCTCGTCGCCGTGGACGACGTGTCGTTCGACGTCCGGCCGGGCGAGGTCTTCGCGCTCATCGGCCCGAACGGCGCGGGGAAGACGACGCTGTTCAACGGCGTCACCGGCCTCTTCCCGCCGACGGAGGGCCGAGTGCTCTTCGATGGGCGGGACATCACCGGCGCCCGTCCGCACCAGGTCGCCTCGCTCGGCATCGCGCGGACCTTCCAGAACATCCGGCTGTTCGAGTACATGACCGCGCTCGACAACGTCCTCGTCGGCCAGCACTGCCGGATGCGCGCGAAGCTCTGGGACGGCCTGTTCAGCACGCCGGCCGCACGGCGCGAGGAGCGGCAGGTGCGCGATCGGGCGATGGAGCTGCTGCGCTTCGTCGGCATCGATCGCTGGGCCCAGTCGTACGCCCGCAATCTCCCCTACGGCGCGCAGCGGCGGCTCGAGATCGCGCGGGCCCTCGCGACGGACCCGCGGCTCCTGCTCCTCGACGAGCCGGCCGCCGGCTTCACGCCGCAGGAGAAGGTCGAGCTCATGAGCCTGGTGCGGAAGATCATCGCGTCGGGGATCACCGTGTTCCTGATCGAGCACGACATGAAGGTCGTGATGGGAGTGTCCCGCCGGATCGCCGTGCTCGACCACGGCGAGAAGATCGCCGAGGGCACGCCCGAGGAGGTCCGCGCGAACCGCCGGGTGATCGAGGCCTACCTCGGCACGAGCGCCTGATGGCGCTCCTCGAGCTCGGCGGCATCGACGCGTTCTACGGTCGGGTGCAGGCCCTCCGCGGGGTGAGTCTCACGGTCGACAAGGGCGAGGTGGTCGCGCTCATCGGCAGCAACGGCGCGGGCAAGACCACGACGCTCCGGACGATCTCCGGCCTCATGCATCCACCGGCCGGCCGGATCCTGTTCGACGGCCGCGACATCAGGGCGACCCCGGCGCACGACATCGTCAGGCTCGGCATCTGCCAGGCGCCCGAGGGACGGCGGCTCTTCCCGCGGATGCAGGTCATCGACAACCTGCGCATGGGCGCGTACACCCGCAACGACCCGCAGGGCATCGCTGAGGACATGGCCCGCGTCTACGAGCTCTTTCCCCGCCTCAAGGAGCGCACGACCCAGCTCGCCGGGACGCTGTCGGGGGGCGAGCAACAGATGCTGGCGATCGGCCGCGCGCTCATGAGCCGGCCGAAGATGCTCATGCTCGACGAGCCGTCCCTCGGGCTCGCACCGATCCTCGTCGAGACGATCTTCCAGATCCTGAAGGAGATCAACGCCCAGGGCACGCCGGTGCTCCTCGTCGAGCAGAACGCGCACAAGGCCCTCGAGATCGCGCACCGCGGCTACGTCCTCGAGACCGGCTCGGTGGTGCAGACCGGTACGGGCCAGGAGCTCCTCGCATCTCCGGACGTGCAGCGCGCCTACCTCGGCATGTGAGCCGCGGCCTGCTCGATCTCTGGGCTTCGCCCAGAGACACGCTCAGGGCTGGTGGTGATCGCTCCTCGCGGCAAAGCCGCTCGTCGCTCATCCCAATTCGCTCTACCTAGACTCGCGAGCATGTCCACCTCGCTCGCGCTCGCGGTCCCGAGCGACGTCGAGCGCGTCGTCGACCGGCTCATCGCGAACGGCTACGAGGCGTTCATCGTCGGCGGCTGCGTGCGCGACGCGCTGCGCGGCGTCGACCCGCAGGACTGGGACGTCGCGACGAGCGCGAAGCCGGACGAGATCCAGAAGCTCTTCCGCCGCTCGCTGTACACGAACCGATTCGGGACGGTCGTCGTCTCGTCCGGCGCCCACGAGGTGGAGGTCACGACCTATCGCATCGAGGCGGGCTACGCGGACCACCGCCGTCCCGAGCAGGTCGCGTTCACCGAGTCGCTGCACGACGACCTGGGGAGACGCGACTTCACGATGAACGCGATGGCCTGGCGGCCGACGCCCGCCGGCGGGGAGCTCGTCGACCCGTTCGGTGGGCGCGAGGACCTCGCCAGCGGGATCGTGCGCGCGGTCGGCGAGCCGGCCGAGCGCTTCGCGGAGGACGCGCTTCGGATGCTGCGGGCGGTCCGATTCGCGACGGTCCTGCGGATGAATATCGAGCCCGTCACCGCGGAGGCCATCCGCCGCCACGCCGGCCTGGCCGCCACCCTGTCGGGCGAGCGGATCCAGCAGGAGTTCGACAAGATCCTGCTGGCCGACCGGCCGTCGGTCGGCATCCGCCTCATGTCGGACCTGGGCCTGCTCGCGGTCCTCTGTCCGGAGCTGGAGCTCTGCAAGACGATCCCCCAGGACAAGGCCGTGGCCCAGGACGTCTTCGAGCACTCGCTCATCGCGCTCGACGCGGCGCCGGCGGACTCCCTCGTGCTTCGCCTTGCCGCCCTGTTCCACGACGTGGGAAAGCCGGAGACCTTCGCCGACGGACACTTCCACCAGCACGAGTTCGTCGGTGAGGCGATCGCCCGGCGGGTGCTCCGCCGCTGGAAGTACCCGAAGGAGACCGTGGCCAAGGTGGCGCACCTGATCCGGCACCACATGTTCTGGTACCAGACCGACTGGACCGGCTCCGCGGTGCGGCGTTTCATCCGCAAGGTCGGCCTCGACGACATCCCCGACCTGTTCGCCCTCCGTCGGGCCGACAACATCGGCAGCGGGGCCCGTTCGCCGCGGATGTACGCCCTCGACGACCTCTGGACGAGGGTCCAGGAGGAGATCGAGCGGAGCACCGCGTTCTCGCCGCGGGACCTGGCGATCGATGGCCACGACGTGATGGGCGAGCTCGGCATCCCCCCGGGGCCGGAGGTCGGCAAGGTCATCGGCGCGCTCTTCGAGCGCGTGCTCGACGATCCCGACCTCAACACTCGGAAATCGCTCCTCGCGCTCGTCCGGGAGATCGGCCACCCGACAGCGGAAGGCCGGACTATTCTCTAGCCGGCCGGACGTGCGCAGCGACCGGGAGGTGGGAATGGCTGTCGAGACGACTCGGCGACGGTTCCTGAAGCTGACCGGGATCGGGACCGCGGGGATCGCGGCCGCCGAGCTCGGCGGGTTGGGCTTCGATCTCGCGTTCGCCGGCCAGCGCGCGGCGCGGCGCAAGCTCGAAGGCACGAAGCAGACGGCGAGCATCTGCCCGTACTGCGCCGTCGGCTGCGGCACGCTCGTCAACGCGAAGACCGAGGGCGGCCGGGTGAAGATCGTCAACATCGAGGGCAACCCGGACAGCCCGATCTCGACCGGCAGCCTCTGCCCCAAGGGCGCCGCGACCTTCCAGCTGGCCGTGAACGACTACCGCCTGACGACGGTGAAGCATCGCAAGCCCAACGCGACGGAGTGGGACGGGGAGAGCTGGACGCGCGAGAAGGCGATGGACCGGATCACCGAGCTCGTCGCGAACGCGCGCGACGACACGTTCGTCGAACGCGACGCGAACGGCAAGCTGATCAACCAGTGCACCGGGATCTTCGCCCTCGGCGGGGCGACCAACGACAACGAAGAGAACTACCTGATCTGCAAGGTCATGCGGATGCTCGGCGTCGTCCGCATCGAGAACCAGGCCCGGATATGACACTCCGCGACGGTCCCCGGTCTGGGGGTCAGCTTCGGTCGCGGCGGCAGCACGACGTTCCAGATGGACCTGCAGAACTCCGACTGCGTGGTGTTCATGGGCTCGAACATGGCCGAGTGCCACCCGGTCGGCTTCAAGTGGCCGATGAAGGCGAAGGCCCGCGGCGCCACCCTCATCCACGTGGACCCGCGGTTCACGCGCACGAGCGCGATGTGCGACCTCTACGTGCCGATCCGCTCGGGGACCGACATCGCGTTCCTCGGCGGGCTCGTGAACTACATCATCACGAACAAGAAGTACTTCGAGGAATACGTCGTCAACTTCACGAACGCGCCGACGCTCATCAACGAGGGCTTCAAGGACACCGAGGACAACGACGGCTTCTTCTCCGGCTACAACGCCCAGACCCGGGCCTACGACCGGACGACCTGGCAGTACCAGACCGGCAAGGCGCCCGAGCGCGCCCCTGAGCCGCCGGCGGGCGGGACGGGCGAGCAGAAGGAGGGCGGCGGCGATGGCTCCGGCGGCACGCCGACGAAGTCATCGGTCAAGGGCGCGAACTTCGCCGCGCTCATCGCGAACCGCCTTCCCGGCCAGCCGCTCCAGGACCGGACGCTCGAGAACAAGAACAGCGTCTTCCAGATCCTCAAGCGCCACTACGCGCGCTACACCCCCGAGATGGTCGAGCGGATCTGCGGCACGCCGAAGGAGCTCTTCATCAAGGTCGCCGACGCGCTCATCGCGAACTCGGGGCGCGAACGGACCGGCGCGTTCGTCTACGCGGTCGGCTGGACCCAGCACACGACCGGCGTCCAGCTCATCCGCACCGCCGGCATCGTCCAGATGCTCCTCGGGAACATCGGCCGGCCCGGCGGCGGGATCATGGCCCTCCGCGGCCACGCGTCGATCCAGGGGTCGACCGACATCGCGAGCCTCTACAACATCCACCCCGGCTACCTGAACACCCCGGACGCGAGCAAGAACCACGCGACCCTGCTCGACTACGTCCTCACCGAAACGCAGCCCACGTCGTTCTGGTCGAACACGCCCGCCTACATCGTGAGCCAGCTCAAGGCCTGGTTCGGCGACGCCGCGACGGCCGACAACGACTACCTGTACGACACGCTCCCGAAGATCACCGGCGACCACAGCCACTTCCCCGCGTTCGTCGAGATGAGCCAGGGGAAGATCAAGGGCATGATCCTCACCGGCCAGAACCCGGCGACGAGCATCAACTCGCAGTTCCAGCGGAAGGCGATGCAGAACCTCGACTGGCTCGTCGTGCTCGACTTCTACGAGACCGAATCGTCGGTGTTCTGGAAGGATGTGGCCGGGGCGGACCCGAAGAGCGTCAAGACGGAAGTCTTCTTCCTGCCCGCCGCGCACGTCGCCGAGAAGGACGGGTCGATGACGCAGACCCAGCGCACGATCCAGTTCCATCACAAGGCCGCCGACCCGCCCGGGGACGCACGGAGCGACCTCTTCTTCTGGTACGACCTCGGGAAGCGCCTGAAGAAGTGGTACGCCGCGAACCGGCCGAACGCGAAGAACTACGCGGCGATCAAGAACATGACGCTCGACTACGAGCCCGACCCCGACGAGGTCGCCGAATGGGTCCACAAGGACGAGCCGTCGGCGTTCAAGGTGTTCCGCGAGATCAACGGCTACGACGTGAAGACGAAGCAGGTGCTCAACACGTTCGCGAACCTGAAGGACGACGGATCCACCGCCTGCGGCGCCTGGATCTACACCGGGATGCTCCAGGTGGGCTCGGACGGCAAGCTCACCAATCGAGGGGAGATGGTGGCGGGGAAGAACGACGGCTGGGTGAGCCCGAACTGGGGCTGGGCCTGGCCGGCCAACCGCCACCAGCTCTACAACCGCGCGTCCGCCGACCCGAAGGGCGCCCCATGGTCCGACAAGAAGAAGTTCACGTACTGGGACGCCACGGCGAAGACCTGGAAGAACGACGCCGGCGACGGCATCGACTTCACGGCGACGAAGGACCCGGCCACGCCGGCGAACGCGACCGGCATCGGGGTCGCGTTCCACGACGGCGCCTCTCCGTTCCTGCTGAAGAAGGACGGCAAGGGCTGGCTCTTCGCCTACGAGGGACTCTCCGACGGGCCGCTGCCCACGCACTACGAGCCGTGGGAATCGCCGGTCAAGAACCTGCTCTACAAGCAGGACCGCAACCCGGTCGCGAAGTTCTGGGACGTGCCGGGGAACAAGTACAACGAGTTCGCCGGACCGCAATTCCCGACCGTCATCACGACGTACCGGCTCACCGAGCACCACCTGTCGGGGACGATGACCCGCTGGCTGCCATGGATCGCCGAGCTCATGCCGGAGCTCTTCGTCGAGATCTCGCCCGAGCTCGCGAAGGAGAAGGACATCCACAACGGCGAGTACGTGCGGGTCATCAGCGAGCGCGGGGCCACCGAGGCCCGGGCGCTCGTCACGAAGCGGATGCGGCCATTCACGATCGACGGGAAGACCGTCCATCAGATCGGCATGCCGTGGCACTGGGGCTATCAGGGCATCGCGACGGGCGACATCGCGAACAACGTGAGCGCGCTGGTGGCGGATCCGAACGTCACGATCCATGAGGGCAAGGCGTTCACCTGCCGGATCGAGAAGGGACGGGCCCGGACATGAGCACGTCGAACGACCGCGGGATGTTCGTCGACACCTCGATCTGCACCGGCTGCAAGGCCTGCCAGGTGGCATGCAAGCAGTGGAACGAGATGGCGCCCGGCGTGCCGCTTCCGATGGAGGACGAGCAGGCCGTCCGCAAGCACGAGGCGTTCACGGGCGACAGCTACGACAACACGGCGCATCTGTCGGCCACGAACTGGCGGCACGTGAAGTTCATCGAGCAGATCGGCGCGGACAACGCCTCGAGCGACCGCGACGGGGCGCGCTGGCTGATGATGAGCGACTCGTGCAAGCACTGCGAGCAGGCCGGCTGTCTCGAAGTCTGCCCGACCGGTGCGCTCTACCGTACCCAGTTCGGCTCGGTCGACATCCACCAGGATGTCTGCATCGGCTGCCGCTACTGCGTGGGGGCCTGCCCGTTCGGTGTCATCGCCTTCAACCCCCGGACCG
>WNGB01014630.1_pt1 | contig 10455 bp, 8 predicted proteins | sample 5400681 | NCBI WGS metagenome assembly WNGB01 (sample SAMN13153367, study PRJNA577476) | soil metagenome | isolation source: 115 cm soil or saprolite under grassland replicate 2 | place: USA:California | collected 2016-06-15 | reverse complement strand
GCCGCCGGCCAAATCCTGTTCGAGATCGATCCGCGTCCCTACCGCGCCGCGTTGCAGCAGGCCGAGGGCGCGCTGCTCCGCGATCTCACGCAGGCGGCAAGCGCCGCACGCGAAGCCGCGCGCTACAAGACGCTGGCCGCCACGAACACGGTGACACAGGAAGATTACGAGGCAAAGCAGTCGACGGCGGACGCGGCCTACGCCGCCGTGCGCTCCGATTCCGCAGCGGCGTCGATCGCCCGGCTGAACCTCGAGTATGCGACCGTCCGCGCGCCCATCGGCGGTCGGACGGGACGGCTGCTCCTCCATGAGGGCAACCTCGTCCGGGCGGGGAGCGATGCGCTCGTGTCGATCGTGCAGATGCGCCCCATCCTCGTGCGCTTCCCCGTTCCGGCGTCCAATTTGCCGGCGCTCCGCCAGCGAGCCGGTCAACAGCTGGTGGCGATCGCGCTGCCCGCCCACGATTCCGCGTCGGCGGTCCACGGTATCCTCTCGTTCATGGACAATCAGGTAGACACGGCGACAGGCAGCGTGCTGCTCAAGGCCCGCTTCCCCAATCGCGACGGCGCGCTCTGGCCCGGCGAGTTCGTCGCCATCACCCTCGTCCTCGGCCTCCAGAACGACGCTATCGTGGTGCCGAGCCAGGCCGTGATGCAGGGCCAGCAGGGCACGTACGTCTTCGTCGTCAACAACGACGGCACAGCCGCAACCCAGCCCGTCACGGTGGAGCGGACGCTCGACAGCCTCAGCGTGATCGCCGGCGTCCCCGCGGGCGCCCTGGTCGTCACAGACGGACAGCTGCGTCTGACGCCGAATGCCAAGGTGGACATTCGCGGCGGACCGACGACGGAAACGGCCGGAGGCGGCGGACCGGAGACCGTGCGGTGAACATTTCGGGACTCTTCATTCGCCGACCGGTCGCCACGACGCTGGTGATGTTCGGCATCCTCATGTTCGGGCTGATGTCGTATCGGCTGCTGCCGGTGAGCGACCTCCCGAACGTCGATTTCCCGACGATTACCGTCTCTGCCGGATTGCCGGGCGCGAGTCCGCAGACGATGGCGGCCGCGGTTGCCACGCCGCTCGAAAAGCAGTTCTCGACGATTGCCGGGCTCGACGCCATGACGTCGAGCAGCACACTCGGCGGCACCAACATCACCCTGCAGTTCACGCTCTCGCGCGACATCGATGCCGCCGCCCAGGACGTGCAGGCCGCGATCTCGAAGACGCTGCGGCAATTGCCTCCGGGGATTCAGCCGCCCTCCTATAACAAGTCGAATCCGGCGGCCTCGCCGATTCTGTACCTCGCGCTTACGTCCACCACGCTTCCGCTCCCCGCGCTCGACGAGTACGCCGAGACCTTCCTCGCCCAGCGTCTTTCGACGGTGAGTGGCGTGGCGCAGGTACAGGTGTTCGGGTCGGGGAAATATGCGGTGCGCATTCAGGTGGATCCGAAGGCACTCGCCGCGCGCGGCATCGGACTCGATGAAGTCACGGCGGCGGTGTCGGCCGGCAATCCCAACCTGCCGACGGGTACGCTGTGGGGCCCGCAACGCGCGTACACCGTGCTCGCCGACGGGTCGATCTCGAGCGCGCCTGAGTTCCGCCAGCTTGCCGTAGCGTATCAGAACGGCGCGCCGGTCCGTCTGCAGGACGTCGCCCGCGTGCTCGACGACGTCCAGGACTCGCGCAACGCGAGCTGGTACGACGGCAAACGCGCCATCGTGCTGGCGATCCAGCGCCAGCCCGGCACGAATACCGTCGAGGTTGCCGATGCGGTGAAGGCGACCGTCGCCGCACTTTCGTCCCAGCTTCCGGCGTCCGTCGAGGTCAACACCCTGTACGACCGCTCCGTCTCCATTCACCAGTCGGTCAACGACGTGCAGGTGACGCTGCTCGTCACGCTGTGCCTCGTGGTGATGGTGATATTCCTGTTCCTCAAAAACCTCTCGGCGACGGTGATCCCGAGTCTCGCGCTGCCGTTCTCGATCATCGGCACGTTCACGGCGATGTACCTGATGGGCTACAGCCTCGACAACCTGTCGCTGATGGCGCTCACGCTGTCAGTGGGATTCGTCGTGGACGACGCGATCGTGATGCTCGAGAATATCGTGCGGCACCTCGAAAAGGGAAAACCGCCGATGCAAGCGGCGCTCGACGGCGCGCGCGAGATCGGCTTCACGATCCTATCCATGACGCTGTCGCTCACCGCGGTCTTCATCCCCGTCCTGCTCATGGGCGGCATCATCGGCAGGCTGTTCCACGAATTTGCCGTGACGATCGGCGTCGCGATTCTCGTCTCCGGGTTCGTCTCTCTCACCCTCACGCCGATGCTGTGCAGCCGCTTTCTCCGCCCGCCGAAGGAAGAGCGGCACGGCCGCTGGTATGAGGCGACGGAACGGGTCTATCAGCGCGGTCTCGCCTGGTACGAGCGCTCGCTGGGCTGGGTGATGGACCGCCGCGGGCTGGCCATGGTCTTCTCGGGCGGGATTCTGGTGGCGACGGCCGTGCTCTTCCTGCTCGTCCCGAAAGGGTTCATCCCCACGGAAGACACCGGCCAAATCCAGGGCACCACGGAGACGCTGGAAGGCAGCTCCTACGAGAACATGCGCGACCATCAGCTGGCCGTCGCCGACATCCTGCGACGTGATCCCAACGTGGACCACTTCATGTCGTCGGTTGGTGGGGGCACGATGAATCAGGGGCGCGTCAGCATTCGGCTGAAGGCGCGCGGCGAACGGCTTCCCGCCGATCAGGTGATCCGCGAGCTGATGCCGAAGCTCAACAGCGTGCCGGGCATTCAGACCTTTCTGCAGCTGCCGCCTTCGATCCGCGTCGGCGGCCGACCGACGAAGACGCAGTATCAGTTCACGATGCAGAGCGCCGACATCGACGCGCTGTACGACAATGCCGGCAAGCTCGAGCGCGTGCTGCGCGGGCTGCCAAGCCTCCAGGATGTCACGACCGACCTGCAGATCAAGAATCCCCAGGTGAGCGTGCGGATCGACCGCGACCGCGCCACCAGCCTCGGCGTGACCGTCCAGCAAATCGAGCAGGCCCTCTACGACGCCTACGGCTCGCGCCAGGTGTCCACGATCTACACGCCGAACAATCAATACTGGGTAATTCTCGAGCTATTGCCCGACTACCAGCGCGATCCGTCGGCGCTGCAGCTCCTGCATTTGCGCGCGCAGAGCGGCAAGCTGATCCCGCTCACGTCTGTGGCTTCGGCGTCCAATGACGTCGGACCGCTGAGCGTGAACCACAGCGGCCAGCTGCCGTCCGTCACGCTCTCGTTCAATCTCCCGCCCGGCGTGTCGCTCGGTGAGGCGGTCAATGACGTGCAGAAGGCCGCGCGGCAGACGCTGCCCTCGACCATCAGCACGGGATTCTCGGGCAGCGCGCAGGCGTTCCAAGCAAGCCAGCAGGGGCTCGTGTTCCTGCTGCTGCTCGCGGTGGTGGTGATCTACATCGTGCTCGGCATTCTCTATGAGAGCTTCATCCATCCCCTCACGATCCTGTCCGGTCTCCCGTTCGCCGGATTCGGGGCGTTGCTCACGCTATTCATCTTCCGCACGGACCTGAGCGTCTACGCGTTCGTGGGTGTGATCATGCTGGTGGGACTCGTCAAGAAGAACGCGATCATGATGATCGACTTCGCCCTAGATGCGGAGCGGAATGAGGGCAAGTCGCCGCGCGACGCGATCATCCAGGCCTGCAGCGTGCGGTTTCGGCCCATCATGATGACGACGATGGCGGCGCTGATGGGAACGCTGCCGATCGCGATCGGCTGGGGAGCTGGTGGTGAGTCGCGGCGGCCGCTGGGCTTGGCGGTGGTCGGCGGGCTGGCGTTCTCCCAGCTGATTACCCTGTACGTGACGCCCGTCGTCTACACGTATCTCGACTCGCTGCAGCACCGCCTGGGCCGCCGGGCCCGGCGGACGGTCACGGAGCCCGCCGCAGCGGACTGAGCTTACGGCTTCGGAATCGCGTCGACACGGACGTTTGCGGTGATGCCGCTCCCGATGACGAACTGGTAGGTCCCCACGCGCACGGCCTTGAGCGTCACGACGACCGCTGAGTCGGCCGACTCGAGGGTGACCAGCTGGAGATCCTGCTGTCGCACGTTGAGCCGGGCGCGACCGGCCCGCAACGCCTGACCGAGCGCGTCGATTGACGTCTCGTTCCCGTACAGATCGCGGGCCCGCAGGCGCAGGGCGAACGGCACTCCCACCTGCACCACGATGGCGCGCCCATTGATCAGCTCGCCATTGCGGTCGAGGAGCAGCGAGTCGATCGGCCCAGGCTCGGCCCGCAACGTCGCGACGCGCTCCACCGAATCGATGCTCGCGAATACGGCCGCTTCGCCCGCGCGCATGCCGAGCACGACGTCCACGCGTACCCGCCCCGTCGAATCGAGGACCGCAGACTCCGGAGTGACCCGGGCATTGAGGGCCCGGAAGTGCACGGTGCGACCGGCCGCCGGTGCCCCCTGCACGGTGCGCGCGCGAAAGATCAGCGGCTGACCGAGCGGGTTGCCGACAGGCCCGTAAGAGGACGCGATGGGCAGAAAGCCGGTATTGACGCCCGAGAGTCCCGCGGGCGCCGCAATCTCCAGATCGACCGGCGCCAGGCCACGCACCCGCAATTGTACCGAGCCGCCGCGCGCCACCGCGTTCGACAGGACGGTGAGTGTCGCGCGTCCCGCCGAATCGGTGAGCGCCGTGAGCGGTGCACCGATGCCGCCATTCAAGTCCACCGGCTCACCCGTCACAGGATTACCGAGCGAATCCGTCACCGTGGCGACGATCGTGGTGGTCGAATCGGTGCCGCGGAAGGCGATGTAATCCGGCATCACGCGCACCCGGCCGGGCCGCGCCGATCGCACGGAGTACAGCACCGCGGGTTGACCGGGCAAGGTCGAGCCGGCGCCCGTCCGGATCTCGAATTGATGCGTCCCCGCGCGCGTCACGACCGGCAGCCTGAAGATGGCGATGCCGCTGTCGTCGGTGACCGCGGACGCGTCTCGCGGCAGCCCGAGCGCCGTCGTGCCACGAAGCGCGAGGGTCGTCCGGCGCAGCGGCGTGCGGCCACGGCTCAACCGCACGCGCACACTCGCGGCGATTCCCGCGGTCGTCACGATTTCAGCGGGCTGTGCCACGGCGGTGATCGGCTGGGACGCATCGTTGTTCGCGGGCGCGGAGGAACCACCTGCCGAGCTCGTCCGCCGGCTGTCGCACGCGGCAGCGGTGGCAATCACCTCACCACCGGCACCGGCGCTGCGCAGATCGGCCCAATCGCGCTCGGTGGGACGGAACGTGAGACAGCTGCGACGCACGACATCCGCGACTTCGGTCTGGGCGAAGAGCGGATTGGTGAGCAGCCGAATCAGCTCGGTTTTGTCGAGCGGTGGCGGCGCTTGCGCGGCGAGTGGTGCGGCGAGCGATGCGAGCGCGAGGACAGCCAGGCTGGAGCGCACGCTACGGTCGCACGCAGGAGGACCGCTCGAACCGCACTTCCACGGCCCGAACGTCGGCATAGAGAGTCTTGTCGCGAGCGTCGCGCGCCGGGTCCGACGCCGCCAGCAAATCCTTGCGCGCGATGTTGTACGCGAGCCATCCGTCTTCGACCTGCGTCAGGCCCCGCGCCAGACCGCTGCACGGCATCCGGCGCGACTCGTACATGTTCGCACGCATCGTAAACGCGGAAATCGCCAGTGCGAGTGTGTCCGCTCTGCGGTCGAGCAACGCCGTATCACTCACCGCCACACCGCCAGGAGCGGAATCAGAACCGCCGCGACCGCCGGCCCCGCCCGCACGAGAACCCAGGATACCGTACAGCACCGTCACCAAGACGGCACCCGCGATGCCGGACGCGATGTACGCCGTCGGCCGGGCGAGCGCGCGGTACCAATGGGGTCTGGCAATCGTGGTGGGAGCGGAACGCGTCGTGGGGAGATTGGGTGCGATGTCGTCATCGCTGTCCGGTTCGGGCAGGAGCACCGGATGATTGGGATGGCTCGCCCCAAGTCCGCTCACGGCGGGCGTCCCGAGGCGCACGACGGGCTCGTAGGGCGGCGCCCCCACCGGTCGTGGGCCGACAACTGGATGCGGTTCAGGCATGTCTCCCCTCCTTCGCTCCCCTGGGACGGCAAGTCCCGTACCCAGGTCCGGCCTGCATAAGCGCTGTGACACCAGAGCGTTGGACTTCCAGAACGTGCGCGCTGTAAGTGAGGTGAAACACTTCCCGCAGCAGGTATGTTGGAGCGGTGAGTTCAATTCACCTGGCATCCGTCAGCCGCCGTGGCGGCGAACACGATGCCTTTCCTTTCACGGTGCCGGCCATCCGGACGCTGGACGGGTTGGCGCTGGATCGCTCCGTGACGTTCTTCGTGGGGGAAAACGGCTCCGGAAAATCGACGCTGCTCGAGGGCATCGCCACGGCGGCGCGATTGCCGACGGTCGGCAGCGCCGAGGTCCAGCATGACGATTGGCTCGAGGCGCAGCGTCGTCTCGGCAAGGCCCTGCGTCTCAGCTGGGCCAAGCGGACCGCGCGCGGATTCTTTCTGCGCGCCGAAGATTTCTTTGGTTTCCTCAAGCGGATTTCGCGGCTGCGCGCCGAATTGGTGATCGAGCGAGTCGAAGCGGCCCGCCAATACAAGGCCGACGGCCGCTCCGATGCCGCGCTCGGACTGAAGCTCGGACCGCTACAAGCGTCCCTCGCGGAGCTCGAAAAACGGTACGGTGCGGAGCTCGACGCGAACTCGCACGGCGAGAGCTTCCTCAAGCTGTTTCAATCGCGGTTCGTCCCCGGTGGCCTGTATCTGCTGGACGAGCCCGAGGCCCCGCTCTCGCCGCAAAGCCAGCTCGCGCTGCTCGCCATGATCGGAGACATGGTGGCGCAGGATGGGCAGTTCATCATCGCCACGCATTCGCCGATGCTGCTCGCATTCCCGGACGCGCAGATCTACAGCTTCGACAGGACACCGGTCGAGGTGGTGGCGTACGACGATCTCGATCATGTGCGGATCACACGCGACTTCCTGAACGCACCTGCGCGATATCTGAGCCAGATCCTCCAAGACAAACCCCCGCTCCACTGAGTGGCGCGGGGGCTTGAGGGGTGGGGCCCGGGGACGGCAGGGGAGGTTACCGAATCCCGATCGACACCCCGATCTGATACAGACGCATGTCCACCGGTGTCGTGACTTGCCGTGCGGTGAAGCTCCCGTCAGAGTTCTGCGTCAGCCCGCCGGCCGGCACGTAGGTCACGCGATCGTGCCGCACACCGCGAGCGCCAATGTCGATCGCGATGGGTGTGTGACCGGCCGTAATGCCGAGCAGCACGCCGCCCCCCGCGGACCGCATCCAGGTCGTGTGACCGTCGAGCCAATCGCTGGCGGAGCAGCCACAGCCGTTGTAGCTGGCATTGCTCCAGAACAGAGATCCGCCCATCGTCGCAAACCCGTAGAACCGCAATGCGCCCTTGCCCACCGTCAGTTGCGGGCCGGCGCCAAGGGTGCCGATCTGTGAAGTGGTAGAAACACCGTAGCCCTGGTACGACACGTCGTACGCCATCCAGGCGCCCTCGACACGAAGCGCGAGCGCGCCCCCACTCGTCACGCCGAAGATCGAAAGGCCGGCGGCGACATCGCCGTTCCGGCTGAATTCACCGAGCGGCTCAGCAACGACGAAGTCGGCGCCGAAGGCGCCGCGGTCGCGCACTTCTCGAAGGGCGGATCGCTGGCCAGAGAGTGGAGATGCCACGAGAGCCAGGCCCAGCACCGCCATGCCGATCCGCCGCATAATCGCCGTCCTGTGAGAGTGGAAGAGGTTCTGCGCCGTAGCGGAAAGGCAATGCCCGTGCCAACCTTCCCCCGCACGCCCCGCAGCAATGCCCGACCTCAAAAGGGGACATCCAGGGTAGGCTATGGACCAGATCAGCTACGACGACTTTGCCAAGATCGACATCCGTGTCGGCCGTGTCGTGCAGGCCGAAGCGTTTCCCCAGGCCCGCAAACCGGCCTACAAGCTGCGGATCGATTTTGGTTCAGGCGTAGGCCTGAAGAATTCGAGCGCGCAGATCACCAAGTACTACGATCCACAGGACCTGGTGGGAAAGCTGGTGCTCGGGGTCGTCAACTTCCCGCCCCGCCAAATCGCCACGTTTTTTTCGGAAGTGCTGACGCTAGGCGTGATTCTTGGGGAAGGAGATATCTGCCTGGTGCACCCCGACCGAGACGTGCCGCTGGGCTCCCCCATTCGCTGACGCCCCCCCCGCCCCCCCCGCCCCCGCCGCCCCCGCCCCGAAACGCGCCTCGACGTAGTCCTCGAGGATGCGCAGAAAATCGGCGACGATCGTCTCACCCTTCAGCGTGACTTTGAGCGCGCCGTCCACGTACACCGGCGCGCGCGGCTCTTCCGCTGTTCCCGGCAACGAGATGCCGATGTCCGCGTGTTTCGATTCGCCGGGGCCGTTGACCACGCATCCCATCACCGCGACGCGGAGCTCCTCCGAACCGGGGTAGCGGGCCTGCCAGGCACCGCGGCGCTCGCGCAGGTAATCCTGAATCTGCTCCGCCATCTCCTGGAAGAACGTCGACGTCGTGCGGCCACACCCCGGGCATGCAGTGACCTGGGGCGTGAAGCTCCGCAGCCCGAGCGATTGGAGAACCTGCTGGGCGACCTGCACCTCTTCCGTACGATCGCCGCCCGGGCGGGGTGTGAGCGACACGCGAATCGTGTCGCCGATCCCTTCCTGAAGGAGAATGGACAGCCCGGCCGTGCTTGCGACGATCCCCTTAGTCCCGAGCCCCGCTTCCGTGAGCCCGAGGTGCAGCGGATGGTCGGAACGCTCGGCGAGCATCCGGTACACGGCGACGAGATCCTGCACGCCGGAGACCTTGGCCGACAGGATGATGTGATCGTGCGGCAGCCCGGACTCCTCCGCCAGCTCCGCCGAGCGCATCGCGCTCTCGACCATCGCATCCATGGTCACGTCCCGTGCGTCGCGCGGCTCGGCGAGCCCCGCGTTCGCGTCCATCATCTCAGTGAGGAGCTGTTGATCGAGGCTCCCCCAGTTCACGCCGATGCGGACCGGCTTTCCTTCGTTGATCGCGACCTGGATGATGGCGCGGAAGTTGTCGTCGCGGCGTTTGGTCCCCACGTTGCCCGGGTTGATGCGGTACTTCGCCAGCGCCCGCGCGCAGTCGGGATACTTGGTCAGCAGCAGGTGGCCGTTGTAGTGAAAGTCGCCGATGACGGGAACGTCCACGGCGGCGACGATGGCGGGGACCGCGCGCGCCGCTTCATCCGTGTTCACCGTCACGCGGACGAGCTCGCTGCCGGCCGCGTGCAACGCGCGCACCTGCGCGGCGGTCGCGGCGGCATCCGCAGTGTCGGTATTGGTCATCGACTGGACGACGATCGGATGGGCGCTCCCCACCGGCACGCCGCCCACCTTGACCGTCACGGTCGGGCGTCGAGTAGTCACGCCCGGGAATATAGCGCTAGAAAACTTTGTCCTGGAGCACGACGAGCAGGTCCAGTTTCGTCAGCACCATCTTGCCGACGACCGGGTTGATCAGGTCCGCGTTTTGTCCCTTTGCGACGATGCGGACCCAGGCGCTCGACTGCGACAGCGTGTTCAGGACAGCCGGCGTCAGTCCACTGGAGATTGTTATCGGGGTGACGTTCGTGCCGGAGACTGCCGCGCTCGAGGATCCGAAGGCAAAGGCCGTCGCGGAATCCAGCGTCCCAGCGGAGTCCGCCGCGAGGTACAGTTGAAAGCGAAGCTGCCCGATCCCCGAGGTGTTTCGCATGTCGGCGGTACCGTCGATCGTCGCGGACTCGACGATCGAGTTCCCAAGGCCGGGCGGGAGGTTGAGCGTCTGAAACGTGGACGCGCTGTCGGTGCGGTTCGGGGGGATGGCATACGGAACCGAGTCCTTCCCCGACGGCTGCATGAAGCTCAGGACGTCCACGTTGAAAATCACGCGGCCCGCACCGCAGGCTGCGAGCGCGGCGATCACCAGGAGAGCAGCACCAAGGGATTTCATGGGTCGCCCCTCAATAGATCGAAATCGCCGTCGCCATCGTAATGGCGCGCTGCGTCGATAGTGAATTGCCGTGAGTGAAGAATCCGACATCGAGACCAATCGGGCCGAGCCGCAACCCTCCGCCGAGTCCGAACTGCATCCGCTTGCGCTGATCGCGCGAGACACCGCCGCGAATGGCAAACGGCCCCGTGCGCTGCTCGACGCCCACGTGTATGATCGTGCCACGGCCCGAGTTGAGGACGTCGGCGCCGACTGTCGTTCCGGTCCCCATGTGCAGCGCGGCATTGGCCAGGTAAGTAATGGGGAGCTTGGTCGTCGTCTTGGTATCGGCGACGACGATTGAGTCGACCAGTTTATTCGTGGCCGTATCGTACGCGAAGCCCTGGATCTTCGTGTGG